>WNFG01000896.1_pt1 | contig 37757 bp, 40 predicted proteins | sample 5400431 | NCBI WGS metagenome assembly WNFG01 (sample SAMN13153346, study PRJNA577476) | soil metagenome | isolation source: 120 cm saprolite under Douglas fir tree site 2 hole 3 replicate 2 | place: USA:California | collected 2015-04-18
AACTCCTTGCGGGTGGCCGGGCTGTCGCCCACGATGCCGACGCCCAGGATCACGCGGCCCTCGGCCAGCCGGTCCACGGTGGCCACCAGGTGGGCCAGCACCACCGGACGGCGCAGCGCGGGCAGCAGCACGCCGGTGCCGATGCGCACCCGGCGGGTCCTGGCCGCGATGGCGGCCATCAAGGTCAGCGGCTCGTGCCGCGGCTTCGCGGTGATCGAGTCCCCGATCCACACCGAGTCGAAGCCCGCGGCCTCGGCCCGCTCGGCCATCGCCAGCAGCGGCCCTGTCTCCGGCCGCCCCGACATCACGGCCTCCCGCGTCGGGATCAGAACGCCGAACTCCATCACCTACTCCTCCTCTCCCTCTCCCCTCTGGGGAGAGGGCAGGGTGAGGGGCGCCCTACGCATCACGCCACGCGCCCGCCTGATCCAGCGCCGCCGTCGCCTCCGCGTCCAGCTTGAGCTCGATCCCGCCCACCAGCTCCTTGAGCTGCACCACCGTCGTCGCGCTCGCGATCGGCGCGGTGATCCCCGGCCGGTGCGCCAGCCACGAGAGCGACACCTGCGCGGGTGTGGCATTGGCGGCCGCCGCCACCTTCTCGACCGCGGCCAGCACGCGGAACCCGCGCTCGTGCATGTAGGTCTTCTCCACACCGGCGGCCCGGGCCGTCTTGGGCAGCGCCTCACCCGAGCGGTACTTGCCCGAGAGGAACCCGCTCGCCAGCGAGGAGTACGGGATCACACCCACCCCCTGCTCGAGGCAGAGGGGCTCGAGCTCGCGCTCGTACTCGTCGCGGATCACCAGGTTGTACTTCGGCTGCAGGCACTCGTAGCGCGCGTAGCCGTGGCGGTCGCTCACCCAGAGGGCGCGGGTGAGCCGCCACGCGGGGTAGTTCGAGCAGCCGATATAGCGCACCTTGCCCTGGCGCACCAGATCGTCGAAGGCGCGCAGCGTCTCCTCGAGCGGGGTCTCCTTGTCGTCCCAGTGGGCCTGGTAGAGGTCGATGTAGTCGGTCTGCAGCCGCCGCAGCGAGGCCTCGACGCCTTCCATGATGTGTGTGCGCGAGAGGCCCGAGTCGTTCGGGCCGGGCCCCATCGGCCCCATGACCTTGGTGGCGATCAGCACGGAGGCGCGGTGCTTGCGCGCGCTCAGCCAGAGACCGAGCGCGTTCTCCGACTCGCCGCCCTTGTTGCCGGGCGCCCAGCGGGAGTAGACGTCGGCGGTGTCGATGAAGTTGCCGCCCGCCTCGACGTAGGCATCCAGCACCGCCTCGGAGGCCTTCTGGTCCGTCGTCCACCCGAACGTGTTGCCGCCCAGGCACAGCGCGGACACCTTGAGCCCGGTTCGCCCCAGCTTGCGCATCAGCATGGTGAGTCTCCTATCTCCAGAGTTCACTGGACGCCAGCCGCGCGCCCTCGGTCATGGATTTGAGCTTGGCCCAGACGATCTCCGGCTCGACCAGCGCCTGCGACCGCGCGAAGGTGGCGAAGCCGCAGTCGCTGCCCGCGATCACCCGCTCGCGCCCGACGACGTCGGCGTAGCGGACGAGCCGCTGGGCGACCAGCTCGGGATGCTCGATGAAGTTGGTAGTGGTGTCGAGCACGCCCGGGATGATCACCTTGTCGTCGGGCAGCTTCGTCTGCCGGAACACGACCCATTCGTGCGCGTGGCGCGGGTTGGCGCCCTCGAAGGAGAGCGCCTGCGGGCGCGCCTTCAGGACCACGGGCAGGATCTCGCGCAGCGGGATGTCCCGGTGGTGCGGCCCCTCGTAGTTGCCCCAGCAGAGGTGCAGGCGCAGGCGATCGGGCGGGATGTCGCGCAGGGCGTGGTTGAGCGCCTCGACATTGCCCTCGGCGATCTTCACGAACGCCGCATCGCTCAGGTCGGGGAACGCCAGGTGCCGGCTCATGGCCAGGTCCGGGCAATCCACCTGGAGCACGAAGCCGGCCCGGTGGATGGCGTCGTACTCCTCCTTCATCACGTCCACCAGCCGGGCCAGGTAGGCCTCGCGGCTCGGATAGTGGGTGTTCTGCAGGAAGTGGGCGATCACGCCGGGCGACGCGGCGGTCATGAAGGCCTCGGTGGGCCCGGCGCCGTCCACGGCCGCGCGCAGGTTGGCCACGTCCTTCTGCACCGCGGTGCGGTCCTTCCAGTCGATGGGGCCGTTGCAGGCCGGGCGCAAGATCGCGGCCCGGCGCTCGGCGCGGTCGGCCGCCTCGGGGAAGTCCGCCCAGTCGGCCCGCTTGGCGGCCCCGCTCTGGCCGTCGAAGCCGGTGAGGCGGTGGCGCACGTAGGTCGAGTAGCCCACCTTGCCCTGCTCGCCGTCGCTGACGATGTCCACACCCGCGTCCACCTGGAGGCGCACGATGTCGGCGACCGCGCGGCGGACGCGGGCCTCGAGCGCGGCCGGGTCGGTGGCGGCGCCGGTGTCGAGGGCCTCGAGCATCCCGGCCAGGTCGGGCGGCCGCGGGAGGCTGCCGGTGTGGGTGGTCAGGATGCGGTCGGAGCTTCGCTTCATGGGGGCGAGCGGCATCTGACCGCACTCGCGGGAGATTGTCAAGAATGCTACAGTCTCTGCCGACCCGGCCCTGATCTCCAACACAAGGAGGATCGCCATGGGACGCGCTTACAACGTCATCGACGCCGACGGCCACGTGCTCGAACCGGTGGACATCTGGGACAAGTACATCGATCCCGGCTATCGCGAGCGGGCCCCCCGGATCATCATCGACACCGACGGCAAGGAGCGCCTCCTCGTCGAGGGACAGGTCCTCGGCAGCCAGAAGGGCTTCGGCGTCATCGGCGCGATCGGGGCCCGCCAGGGCGGCGTGCCGGAAGAGACCATGAAGTACGTGGACGGCCGCCGGGGCGGCTTCGATCCGCACGCCCGCATCCCGGACATGGACCTGGACGGCATCGACGCCGCGTTCCTGTACCCGAGCGTCGGCCTCTTCGCCGGGGCGGTCCGAGAGCCAGGGCTCGCGGCCGGGATGTGCCGCGCCTACAATCGCTGGCTCGCGGACTACTGCCAGCCTTATCCCGATCGGCTGTTCGGGGTGGCGATGCTGCCGATGCAGTCGATCGACCTGGCCATCCAGGAGATGCGCTACGCGCGGAAGGAGCTGGGCATGCGGGCCGGCTTCCTCCGCCCCAACCCCTACAACGGCAAGATGCTGCACCACCCGGACTACGCCCCGTTCTGGGAAGAGGTGCAGGACCTGGACATGGCGATCGGGATCCACGAGGGCGCGAGCGGCGGCATGCCCCAGGTGGGCGTGGACCGCTTCGAGACGCGCGGCGCCCGGCACATCATCTCGCACACCATGGAGATGATGCTGGCCGCGATGAGCGTCATCTGGAGCGGGGTCTGCGACCGACACCCGCGCGTGCGGATCGGCTTCATGGAGTCCGGGGGCGGCTGGATCGCGCCGTGGCTCGACCGGATGGACCGCCACTTCGACGACCAGGGCTTCAACGACTCGGGGCTCTCCATGCGGCCGAGCGACCTGTTCCGGCGCAACTGCTGGATCTCGTTCGAGCCGGTCGAGGGCTGCCTCAGCGTGCTCGCCGACTACATCGGCCCGCACAAGATCCTGTGGGCGACCGACTACCCGCATCCCGACGGCTTCTTCCCCGGCGCCCCGCAGCTCATCGCGAACCGGCCCGAGCTGTCGGAGGCGACGAAGCGCGAGATCCTGGGCGGGGGCGCCCGGCGCTTCTACGGTCTGACCTAGCCGTCCGTGACCGAGCGCGCGCTGACCGGCATCCGCATCCTGGACCTCACCCAGTTCGAGGCGGGCACCTCCTGCACCCAGCTGCTGGGTTGGCTCGGCGCCGACGTCATCAAGATCGAGCCGCCTGGGGGCGAGCAGTCGCGCCGGAACCGCCCCGAGGTGCCGGGGCTCGACGCGATGTTCTTCCTGCTCTTCAACGCCAACAAGCGCAGCGTCACCATCGACCTCAAGAAGCCGGAGGGCCACGCGCTGTTCCTGCGCCTGGTCGAGCGCGTGGACGTGGTGGCCGAGAACTTCGCCCCCGGCCTCATGGAGCGGCTCGGGCTCGACTTCGAGCGGCTCCGCGCGGTGAATCCGCGGATCATCCTCGCGCGCCTGAAGGGCTTCGGGCTCTCCGGCCCCTACCACGACTACAAGAGCTTCGACATGATCGCCCAGGCGATGGGCGGCGTGATGAGCGTCACCGGCTTTCCGGACCGCGAGCCCGTGCTCTGCGGGGCCAATATCGGCGACAGTGGCGCGGGCGTGCACATGGCGGCCGGCATCATGGCCGCAATTATCGAGAGAAATCGAACCGACAAAGGCCAGGTCGTGGAGGTCTCCATGCAGGAGGCGGTGGCGAACCTGATCCGCCAGCGCTACGTCGTCCACTATCGGGACAACAAGCCCACGCCGCGGCGGGGCAACGGCGCGCCGCCCGGCGCGGTGCCGGACGGGCTCTACGCGTGCGCGCCAGGCGGCCCCAACGACTACGTCTACATCTACGTGCAGCCGATGAACCAGGGCATGTGGCAGGACTTCGCCCGCGCGATCGGGCGCGAGGACCTGCTCGCCGACCCGCGCTGCGTGGACGCGCCTTCCAGATGGGCTCATCGAGACGCGCTCAACGGCATCGCGCGCGCCTGGACGGGCGCGCAGTCGAAGCAGGAGGTCCTCGCCACGCTGGGCAAGGCGGGCGTGCCGTGCGGCGCGATCCTGGACACGCAGGAGGTGCTGGACGACCCGCATCTGAACGCGCGCGGCGCGATCGACACCATCGACCATCCGACCCGTGGCCGGTTCCGGGTGCCCGGCTGCCCGATCCGCCTGTCCGCGTCCGAGGCGGTGACGACGCCGCCCCCGCTGGCCGGCCAGCACACCGACGAGGTCCTGGCGGAGGTGCTCGGGCTGTCGCCGGAGGCGGTGGCGGCGCTGCGGGCCCGCGCCGTAGTCTGACGCGTGTTCTTCGGTCACTCCCCGGCCCTCTGGCAGCAGTTCCCCCAGCTCGTCCCCGGCGTCCTCGTCATCGAAGACATTCATCCGAAGGTGGAGGTGCAGGAGCTGCTCGAGCCCTGGCACGCGCGCGCCCGCGAGCGGCTCAGCCGCGGGCCGGAGTCCGAGCTGGCCGAGGTGTCGGCGTGGCGGCGCGCCTACGCGCAGATGGGGTTCAAGCCGACGCAGTACCGCTCTGCGGCCGAGGCGCTGCTGCGGCGCTTCCGGCGCGAGGGCGATCTGCCGCGCCTGCACCCGCTGGTCGATCTCTGCAACGCGGTGTCGCTCGCCTTCGCGCTACCGGTGGCGGTCCTCGACCTCGCCGGGGTCGATTCGCATCTGGAGGTCCGGCACGCCGCGGGCGGCGAGGAGCACACGGGCTTCAGCGGGGAGACCGAGCGCGTGGAGCCGGGCGAGGTGATCTTCGCCGACGCGGCCAACCACGCCCATGCGCGCCGCTGGACGTTCCGGCAGAGCCGGCGCTCGACCGTGTCGGCCGAGACGCGCGACGTGCTGATCGTCGCCGAGGGCCTCCACGCGGCCGCGGGCGCCGACGTGCCCGCCCTGATCGACGCCCTCGCCGGCAGTCTCGAAGGTCTCTGGGGCGCTCCGCGCCACCGCGCCGTGCTCAGCGCGGCCGCGCCGCGACTCGAGTTCGAGGCCTGAGCACACTTCCGCCGACCGTCCCCAGCGTCCGCTCTGTGGTGGCCCTCGCCCTGCCCGCCGCGGCGGCCGTCGCGGTGTTCGGCAGCCTCTACGGCGCCGCGGCGCGCGGGTTCCTCGGGGTGCCGCTGACGCTGGCCTCGTCGCTCCTCGTCTACTCGGGCGCGCTCCAGTTCGCGATAGTGGCCCTGCTGGGCGCCGGCACCACCACCCTGCCCCTCCTGCTGACCGCGGGCGTGCTCAACCTCCGCCACCTGGTGCTCGGCGCCGCCCTCCGCTCCCGCTTCGAGAGCGGGCCGCTGCGACGGGCGCTGCTCGCGTTCTTCCTGGTGGACGAGACCTTCGGGTTCGCCATCGCGGCTGGCAACGCCGCGGAGCCGCGGGCGGTGGGCGCGGCCACCGAGCGCACGCTGCTCTACTCCGGGCTGACGCTTTATGTCGCGTGGCTCGTGGGCACGGTCGTCGGCGTACTGGGCGGCGGGCTCGCGGCCGTCGAGAGCCTGGCCGGCGCGATCTTTCCCGTCCTCTTCATCGGCCTGGCCTCGCTCGCGGCGACCCGGCGCTCCCACGTGGTGCGCGCCCTCGCCGCCGCCCTCCTCACCGCCGCGGTCGCCCTGCTGCTGCCGGACCTGCGCATGCTCGCGCCGGTCGTCGCGGGGGTGGTGGTGGCCCTGCCGGGAGGGAACCGGTGAGCCCGCTGGTCCTGGTCGCGATCGCGCTGATGACGTACCTCAGCCGGGCCGCCGCGGTGGTGCTGCTCCCCCGCCCCAGCCCGCGCTTTGAGACCATCCTCTCGCGCATCCCGGCCCCGATCTTCGCGAGCCTCGCGACCGCCACGCTCCTCGGCGACGGCGGCGCGCCGGTGGACGGCCCGACCCTGGCGGCCGCGGCGGGCGCGCTCCTGCTCAGCCCCGCGCGCTCCCTGCTGCTCTGCCTGATCGGCGGCGCGACGGGCTACGCGGCGGGCGTCCTGCTCGGCTGACGCACGCTCGCGCCGGGCGGTTCACCGGTTGGACGGCCAGGCGCCCATGACCTGCCGGAGGATCGCGAGCTCGCCGATGTGGTAGGTGTTGTGCTCGGCGACGATCAGCAGCTCCCGGACATACGTGTGCTGGGGCGCGTAGGGCAGCGGCGCGCCCAGGGCCGCGCGGGAGCTAGCCGCGATCTTCTCGAGCGCGGCGCGATCCTTCCGGAACTGGGCCACCGTCTTCTTCCAGGCCTTGGCGTCCGCCTTCGCCTCCGGCTTGGGCCAGTAGTCGTCCGGCCACGTCTGGTGGCGGTAGTGCTCATCCTTGATGTAGTCGAGGATGTCGCGCTGGGCGATCCGCATGTGCTCGATGAGATGCCAGGGCGTGTACGGCACGTTCGGCGGGCGGGTATTGACGTGCTTGATCGGGAAATCGGCCACCACGTCGTCGAAGGTCATGTACGACGGGCCGTGGACCAGGTTCCGCACCTCGGCGCGCACCGCGTCTTTCTTCATCGGGCTCTCCGGTGGCTCACGAGGGCCCCCTTCATCATGGCCAAGTAGGCCAGGTCGGGACGGACGGGAACGCCTTCAGCGCCTCCTTGAAGGCCATCCAGAGGACCAACTGCTTTCCCCAGCCCGGCCCGATCAAATGCGGGCCCGAGATCCCGAGCTGCTTCGCGGCCACCTTGGACGCCTCGTGGATGTCATCCATCGTCTGGAAATGGCCGTCGGCCTGGCGGCGGCTCAGGATCGGCATGGGAGTCGGCTGGGCCGCCGAGAAGCCGAGCAGATACTCGTGCCCATCGCTGCCCTGGAAGAGAATCCCCTTCACGGTTCCCTGTGCTTTCATCGCTCCACCCCCGAGTGAAACACTACGCGCGGGACGCGGCGGTTGACAAGGTCGCATCGGGGTCTAGACTCACGCCAGAGGAGGCCGCCCGACCATGACGACCCGGAACCCCTACGCCTTCCACGTCCGCCCCGACATGCGCCAGGGCCTCGCTTCCGAGGTGCCCTTGCCGACTCGCCTGGTCTCCAACGAGGAGTTCCCGCCGCTGCCGCAGACGGCAGCGCAGCGCCGGGTCGAGGACCGCATCCTCGCCGAGGCCGCGCGACTGGCGCCCCGGCTCGGGCTCGACCGGCGCGACTTCCTCCGCACGAGCGGCGGGATGGCCACGTCGCTGCTGGCCATGAACGCGGTGTTCGGGCGCTTCTTCGACGTGCTGCCGGTGGAGGCCGCCGAGCCCTCCGCGTTCCGGGAGCGCAAGGGCGACGCGTTCTTCATCTTCGACGTGCAGCTCCACTATGTCGGCGCGGGCTACGACCCGAACAATGACGAGGCGGCGCGCAAGGGCGTCACGAAGATGGGGCTGCTCGGGCTGCGGCGGAACTCGCGGCGCCTCAACCCGACGCTGGCCGGAGACCAAGGCACCCTCGCCGACCTCGCCTGGTCCAATATGGTCAAGGAAGTGTTCTTCGACAGCGAGACCGATATCGGCCTGATCTCCACGCCGCCGGGTCCGTATCCGCAAGAGGCCGTCGTGCCTCCGAAGGAGATGACCCACATCCGCGACGAGATCAACCGGGTCACCCAGTCGCGCCGGATGCTGGCCCACGGGCTCATCACGCCCCAGCTCGGCCAGGCCGATCTGGACTTCATGAACGAGCAGGCCGCGGTGCTGAAGGTGGACGCCTGGAAGGGCTACACCGGCGCCGCGCCCAAGGGCTTCGACCGGGGCTGGTTCGTGGACGACGAGAAGATCGCCTACCCGATGCTCGAGCGGGCCCGCAAGCTCGGCGTCAAGCGGATCTGCCTGCACAAGGGCCTGCCGCTCGGCCCCGTCGCCGACTACAACCACCCGCGCGATGTGATCAAGGCCGCGCGGGACTTCCCGGACCTCGACTTCCTCCTCTATCACGCCGGCCTGCTCACCGTCCCGCGCACCGCGGCCGCCGACGTGCCGTGGACCACCGAGTTCTGCCAGATGAAGAAGAAGGAGCCGGCGCTCACCAACATCTACATGGAGCTCGGCTCCACCTTCGGCCAGCTCGCCACCACCAACCCGACCGCGTGCGCGCATCTCCTGGGCCAGGTGATCGACGCCTTCGGCGCGGACCACGTGCTCTGGGGCACCGATTCCATCTGGTACGGAACTCCTCAATGGCAGATCGAGGCCTTCCGCCGCTTCGAGATCCCGCAGGCCCTGATCGACGCCCACGGCTACAAGCCGCTCACCCGTCAGGTCAAGGAGCAGATCTTCGGCCTCAACGCCGCCCGCGTCTTCAACGTGGACGTCCGAGCCAAGCGCAACGAGATCCCGAAGGACTACCTGACCCAGATGAAGATGACCTATCTCGACGAGGGCCCCGCCCCCAGCCACCGCTTCTACGGCTGGGTAGCCGGCTAGCTCTCCACCCTCTCCCCTCTGGGGAGAGGGCAGGGTGAGGGGTCAGTCTTAGACGTAGACGCGCGGCACCCGCGTGTTGATATTGGTCAACACCTCGTAGGGGATGGTGCCGGCCCATTCGGCCAGGTGCTCGCAGGTGATCAGCTCGTCACCGTCGGCGCCGAGCAGGGTGACCACGTCGTCGTTGTAGGCGGTCTCCCACTCGATGTTCACCATGATCTGGTCCATGCAGACGCGCCCCACCACCGGGTACTTCTTGCCGCGGATCAGCACGTGGGCCACGTTGGAGAGCGCGCGGAAGTAGCCGTCGCCGTAGCCCACCGGGACCGTGACCACCCGCACCGGGTGGTCGGACTGCCACGTGGAGCCGTAGCTCACCGGATGCCCGGGCGGGACGACCTTGAAGTAGACCACGCGCGAGCGCAACGATAGCGCCGGGCGCACCGCGATCGTCTTCCGCACCTCGATCGACGGGTAGACGCCGTAGAGCAGGATGCCCGGCCGCACCAGGTCGAGGTAGCTCTCGCGGAGCTGGAGCACCGCGCCGGAGTTGGCCATGTGGCGCACCGGCGGCGGCACGCCCTGCTTGTCGTACCACTCGAGCACCTCGAGGAAGCGCGCGAGCTGCAGCCGCGCCGAGGCCAGATCCAGGGCGTCCGCGTTGGCGAAGTGGGAGTAGATGCCCTCCACCTGCACGCGCCGGCAGTCCGCCGCCCGCTCGAGGAGCCCGCGCGCGTTGTAGTAGTGGACGCCGATCCGCTCCATGCCCGTGTCGATCTTGAGGTGCACGGTCGCGGTGACGCCCAGCCGGCCGGCGATCTCGTCGACCTGCTTGAGCTTGTCGATGGACGACGCGGTCAGCGTGAGCCCGTGGCGCAGGAAGATCGGGATCTGGTCGCCGAAGATGCCGCCCATGACCAGGATGGGCACGGTGACGCCGGCCTCGCGCAGCGCCACCGCCTCTTCCAGGAACGCCACGCCCAGCGACCGGGCCCCGAGCGCGACCAGGTGCCCGGCCACGGGCACGAGCCCGTGGCCGTAGGCATTGGCCTTCACGATCGGCATCACCGCGGCCGGCGCGACCGCCGCCTGGATCGCGCGGAAGTTCTCCGCGAGACGGGCGAGGCTGACCTCGACGACCGTCGGCCGCAGCGAGCGGGTGTCCACCTCTACCTGGGTACCATGCCCGTGAAGCGGGGCATGACCTCCTTGGCGAGCAGCTCCATCGAGTGGTGCCAGGCCTTGGGGTTCTCGTTGTAGTCGAAGCAGAACACGAGCAGCGTGCCGAAGCCGCCGACTTCCTCGTAGAGACGGTTGAGCTTGTCGGACACGGTGGCGGGCGAACCGATGAGCCAGTTGTGCTTGGCGCAGTACTCCGGGGTCACGTCCGAGTCGGGCACCGAGGCATCGTGCTTGAGGTACTCGGTGAAGCCGAAGGCGGCCAGCAGCGGCAGGAAGTACTCGGTCATCATGCGGCCCATCATGCCGCCCGCGGAGAGGCGCAGCGCCTCCGCGTCGGTGTCGGCCACGAAGACCTCGCGGACCATCCGCCAGTCCGAGCGCTTGGGCGTGCGCTTCGTGCGCGCCGCACCCTCCTCCACCGCGTCCCAGTGGCTCGACACGTAGCCCGGGTTCAGGTTGAGGCTCATCGGCCAGAACCCGCGCTCGCCCGCCAGCTTGAGCGTGTCCGAGCCCTTGCTGAGCCCGGCGACGCCGATCGGCGGGTGCGGCTTCTGGAACGGGTAGATGTGCGGCTTGAGCGTGTTGAACATCGTCCCGGTCTTGGTGACGTGCCAGAACTTGCCCTTGTAGTCGAACTCGGGCTCGTCGCTCCAGAGGCGCAGGATGATGTCGAGCGACTCGCGCGTCATCTCCCGGTTCTGCCCCGACATGCCGTCCACGTTGAACATGGACCAGTCGCTCGGCAGCCCGCTCGCGGCCACCCCGAAGTTGAGCCGGCCCTGGGCCAGGTGGTCGAGCATGGCCACCCGGTTGGCCAGCTCGGCCGGGTGGTGGTACGGCATCAGGAAGCCGCCGGGCCCGATGCGCATGCGCTTGGTCTGGAGCAGCGCCTGGGCCACCAGCAGGTCCGGTGAGGGGTGCGGCTCCCAGGGCGCGGTGTGGTGCTCGCCGATCCAGGCCTCGCTGAAGCCCAGCTCATCCGCCCAGCGGAGCTGCTGGAGATCCCACTGGTGCCCGTCGAAGAGCTTCCGCTCGGGCGGGTGCGACGGCATCGTGAAGAGACCATAGTCCATGACGAGCCTCCTTACAGGTCGCGCTCGAAGGGATAGAGCGGCCGCCGGCGGTTCCGGTAGGTGAAGAGCCGCAGGTCGGAGCTGGTCACGCCGTCGCCGTCGCAGAGGACGATGTGCCGGGCGATCGGCTCGAAGCCGGCCCGGAAGTGCTGGCGTGACTTGATCAGCACGTACTTCTTGCGGCGCGGGTCGATGCCGCAGTGGGTGAAGACCCCGGTATCGAACGGCTCGCTGCGGCCCTCCGAGACCACGATCTGCATGGCCCCGGTGTCGAGCACCGCGGTCCGGCCCATGCGCACGCGCGTACCCGTGGCCATCGGCCCGGTGACGGTGAACTGCCCGTCGGTGATGCGGGTGACCTTGCCGGTCAGGTTGAGGGGCTTGCCGGTCAGGTTGATCTGCGGCATGTCGATGCGGCCGCCCAGCGGCAGCGTGACGCCGGCCGCGGTGCCCGCCTCCACGAGGCGCCGCACGCCCGCCGGATCGCAGATGGGCCCGGCCACCACGTCGGTCAGCCCCTGGCGCATGACCTCCTCGATCACGCTCATCACGTCCTGGGTGCCGCCGGAGGCGGTGTTGTCGCCGTGATCTACCAGAACGATTGGTCCATCGCCTAGCGAGCGGGCGTGGGCGACCTGGCCGGCCAGCGGGGCGCCGTTATAGAGGAAGTCCGGCCGCCGATCCCAGGCCATCGCGAGCAGCCGGTCTCGAAGGGCCAACCCCGCGTCGGTCCGGCGATCGCAGACGATGACCGCGGAGAGCGAGATGTGCGGGATGTCGGAGTGCGGGAACCCGCCGAAGACGGAGGCGTTCAGCACCGCGCCCGAGGCCTCCGCGGCCATCGCCATGTCCATCACGTCCTTCATGGGCTGGCGCGACGGAGTGTGGACCAGCGTGCTGGTCATCATGGGCCGCGAGCCCCAGACCATCACCGGCTCGATCTCCCCGCGCAGCGCCCGCAGCATGGTCCGCCCGGCGCGCTGGCCGGTCTCGCCCATGTCCACGTGCGGGTAGGTGCAGTAGCCGGCGATGACATTGGCGTTGTCCACCATGGCCGCGGTCATGTGCGAATGGAAGTCGAGCCCCACCGCGATCGGCACCGTCGGCGCCACCGCGCGGATCCGGCGCAGCAGCTCGCCCTCGCCGTCGTCCACGTGCGCGGCCACCATCGCCCCGTGGAGCGCCAGGAACACCGCGTCGCAGCCGCCGCGGACGGCGCCCACGATGGCCTCGACCATGTCCTCGTAGGCCGCCGGCTCGACGTAGCCGGACGGGTGCGCCCCACCCGCCACCGGCAGGACGATCTCGGCCCCCGCCTGCTCGGCCACGTGGAGGAAGCCGCCGAGCTGGGTATTGGTGTCCTTGAACTCCGCGATCGCGGCCTCGCCCTGGAGCGGCCGGAACGACGAGAGCGGGGTGGGCACCGGCGAAAAGGTATTGGTCTCGTGCATCATCATCGCGAGGACGAGCTTGAGGCGGGCCATGCCGGGAGCATACTATCGCCCGAGGGATGACGCACCTGTACTTCACCGGCTTCGACTGCCTCGGGTGCCGCACGGCCTATGCGCCGGACCAGGATCTGCTCCTCTGCCCGCGCTGCCACCACCTGCTCGAAGCCCGCTACGATCTGGCCCGCTTCGGCCGCGAGGTGGACCGCGACGCGCTCGCCCGGCGCCCCGCCGGCGTCTGGCGCTGGCGGGAGCTGCTGCCCGTGCTCGATCCGACCCGCATCGTGACGCTGGGCGAGGGCGGCACCCCATTCTTACGTTCGGAGCGCCTCGCCCGCGCCTGTGGGGTGCGCGAGCTCTGGCTCAAGTCCGACGCCGCCAATCCGACAGGCTCGCTCAAGGATCGCTCGATCACGGTGTCCGCGACCAAGGCGATGGAGTTCGGCTACGACGTGCTCTCCTGCGCCTCCACCGGCAACAAGGCCTCGTCTACCGCCGCCTATGCCGCGCGCGCCGGGCTCCGCAGCGTGGTGTTCTGCCCGAAGGACACGCCGGTCCCGAAGATGGCGCAGGCAGTCTTCTTCGGGGCCCGGCTCATCCGCGTGGACGGCCACTACTCGCAGATCAACGCCATGTACCGGAAGCTGATCGGCAGCGGCCGGGTCAAGTGGTACGACTGCGGCACCGACAATCCGTTCCGCTACGAGGGCAAGAAGACCTACGCGTACGAGATCGCCCAGGACCTCGGCTGGCGCGTCCCCGACCGGGTGCTGCATCCCTGTGCCGGGGGCATGTCGCTCGTGAAGACGTGGAAGGGCTTCAACGAGCTGCGGACGCTCGGATGGATTGACGGGCTCCCCAAGATGACCGCGGTGCAGGCCGCGCGCTGCGCGCCCATCGTGGAATCGTGGAAGAAGGGCCTCCCGCGCGTGGAGCCGGTCGAGAAGCAGCCCACGATCGCGAGCGCGGTGGCCGCGGCCGACCCGGGGCTGCTGGGCGACCAGACGCTCGCGGCCGTCCGGGCCTCCGATGGCGACGGGCTCGCGGTGGAGGAGGCGGAGATCCTCGAGGCGGTGCGCCTGCTCGCCCAGGAGGGGCTCATGATCGAGCCCAGCGGCGCGGTCACCGTCGCGGCGGTCCGCCGCGGCGTGCAGGACGGCCTCATCGACCGCGGCGAGTCGGTGGTCTGCGTGCTCACCGGGTCCGGTTTCAAGGACTTCGACCGCATCCTGGACCTCGTGGAGATTCCCCGGCAGATCGTGTCCGGGTACGAGGCCATGCTCGCCGAGGCGGAGCGGATCTGACGCCAGTGCCGGACGCGAGGCGGATCGAGAAGAAGCTCGCCAAGCTGGGGCTCGAGCTGCCGCAGCAACCGGTGCCGGTCGGCAACTACCTGCCCGCCGCGCGAGTGGGCAATCTGGTCTTCACCTCCGGGCAGACCGCCCGGATCGACGGGGAACGCCGCTACGTGGGCGTGGTCGGCCAGGAGGTGAGCCAGGCGGACGCCTACCTCTCGGCGCGCGACGCGACGCTGAACTGCCTGGCCTGCGTGAAGCAGGCGGTCGGCTCGCTCGACCGGGTGAAGCGCGTGGTCAAGGTCGTGGGCTTTGTGAACGCCGGGCGCGACTTCGCCACCCAGCCCGCGGCCATCAACGGCGCGTCCGATCTGCTCGAGGAACTCTTCGGCGAGGCCGGGCGTCACGCCCGCAGCGCGGTCGGCCTCTCCTCGCTGCCGTCCAATGTCTCGGTCGAGGTGGAGCTGATCGTGGAGGTGAGATAGATGCGCGCCACCGTGATGCGGAACAAGCGACTCGTCGTCACCGACCTGCCCCAGCCCGAGCCGGGTCCCGGCGAGGTGATGGTCAAGACGCTGGCCTGCGGCATCTGCGGCTCCGATCTCCACGCGCTCCGACACGCCGAGCAGTTCGTGGAGGCTTCACGCCGCGCGGGCAGCGTCTTCACGATGGATCTCACGCGCGACGTGGTGATGGGCCACGAGTTCTGCGCGGAGATCGTCGAGTACGGGCCGGAGACGACCCGGGTCCTCCGGACCGGCACGCGCGTCTGCTCCCGGCCGAGCCTGATCCGCGCCGACGGCCCGCGCACGGTGGGCTACTCCAACGACACGCCCGGCGGCTACGCCGAGTACATGCGCCTCACCGAGTCGCTCCTGCTCCCGGTGCCGAACGGGCTCGTCACCGAGCACGCCGCGCTCACGGAGCCGATGGCGGTGGGCCTCCACGCGGTGGCCAAGGCCCGCCTCGAGTCCGACGACGCCCCCCTGGTGATCGGCTGCGGCCCGGTGGGCCTGGCCGTGATCGCGGCGCTGCGCCTGCACGGCGCGCGGCCCATCGTGGCCGCGGACTTCTCCGCCCGCCGCCGGGAGCTGGCGACCGCGCTGGGCGCCGACCTCGTGGTGGATCCGACACAGAGCACGCCGTGGCAGAGCTGGCGCGAGGCCGCGGTCTGGCGCGACACGAGCCGCGCACCCGTCCTGCCGCCCTGGATCGCGGGGCCGCCCCGGCGCCCGGCCGTCGTCTTCGAGTGCGTGGGCGTGCCGGGCGTGCTCGATCAGATCATGGCCGCCGCCCCGCGGGGCACGCGGATCATCGTGGTCGGCGTGTGCATGGAGGCCGACACGATCTACCCGATGCTCGGCATCAGCAAGGAGCTGAACCTTCAGTTCGTGCTGGGCTACACCCCGGACGAGTTCGCCGCGACGCTCGACCACATCGCGGAGGGCCGCATCCCGGTCGCCCCGCTCATCACCGGCAAGGTGGGCGTCGAGGGCGTGGCCCGCGCGTTTGAGGCCCTCGCCTCGCCCGAGCGCCACGCCAAGATCCTCGTCGAGCCCTGGCGGGCCTGAGGAGAACCCGTCTCCCCCGCCTCCACCTTCGCGTCGCTCCGGGAGCGGAACTATCGCCTCTACTGGATCGGCCTCGTGTTCTACGTGCTCGGCCACCGCGCCGAGTACGTGACCTTCGCCTGGATGGTCTGGGAAGTCACCCACGACGCGCTCTACCTGGGCTATCTCGGGCTCGCCCAGGGCGTCCCGCTGGTCGTCTTCCAGCTCTGGGGCGGCGTGCTCGCCGATCGCGTGAACCGGCTGCGCCTGCTCCTCGCCACCCAGGTGCTCACGACCGCGACCCTGGTGGCCGCCTTCGCGCTGTCCGCGCTCGGGCTGATCCGCGTCGAGCACCTCCTGGCCCTCGCCGCGCTCAGCAATACCTTTCGCGCCTTCGACGAGCCGACCCGGATGTCCATGGTGCCGCAGATGGTCGGGCGGGAGCGGCTGCCCAACGCGATCGCGCTCGGCTCGATCCCCTGGCAGGCCGGCCGTATGATCGGGCCCTCCCTCACCGGCATCTTGATCGCGGCCTTCGGCGGCACGGTCGGGCTCGCCATCGCCGCGGTCGCCTCCGGGATGGCGCTCGTGATGTACGCGCGGCTGCGCGTGGACGCGCGATCAGCACCCGTGGCCGGCGGGCACATGGGCGCCCAGCTCATCGAGGGGCTGAGCTTCGTCCGCCACAACTTCGTGTTCGCGGCGCTGATCTGCCTGGCGCTCTTCAACGCGGTCTTCGGCCTCTCCTACGTGACGCTGCTGCCGATCTTCGCGGACGTGTACTTCGAGGCCGGCTCGACCGGCTTCGGCCTGCTCAACGCCGCGCACGGCACGGGTGCGCTCGTCGGCACCCTGATCGTGGCCAGCCTCGCGGCGCGCTTCCGCCACCGCGGGCTCATCATCCTGACGGGCGCGGCGGGCATGGGGCTCGGCCTGGCGATCTTCTCGCAGTCGCCCGGCCTCGGGCTGGCCCTGCCCATGCTGGCCTGCGTCGGCTTCAGCAACACGTTCTATCTGACCCAGGTCAGCACGCATCTCCAGCAGGCGGTGCCCGATCACCTGCGGGGCCGCGTGATGAGCCTCTACGCGCTCTGCTGGAATCTGCTGCCCCTCGGCGGCCTGCTGGGCGGCGTCCTCACGGCGGCGGTGGACGCCCGCTTCGCGGTGCTGGTGGGCGGCGCCATGGTGGCCGCCAACGCGCTCGTCCTCCTCGCCTCGCGGCGGCTCCGGCTGCTATAATCGCGGGCACGCTCATGCCCTCGTCCCCGGTGTTCTACGGCTGGTGGGTCGCCGTCGCCTTCTCCGTCATGGTCTTCGTCTCCGCCGGCGTGCGCCACGCGGTCGGGCCCTTCCTCAAGCCGATGGTGGCCGATCTGGGCGTGGACCGCGGGGCCTTCTCGCTGGTCATCGCGCTCGGCCTCTTCCTCTACGGCGCGTTCATGCCCTGGATCGGCGGCCTCACCGACCGCTTCGGGGCCCGGCGGGTGACCGCGGCGGGCTCGGTGCTCCTGGCCGTCTCCCTGGCGCTGACCGGCTACTGCCAGAACCTCTGGCAGCTCGCGCTGGTCTACGGCGTGCTCGCCTCGCTCGGGCTCGCCTGCACCGGCCCGGTGGTGGCCAACGCGGTGGTCACGCGCTGGTTCGTGCGCCGGCGCGGCACCGCGGTGTCCTTGCTCGGCAGCGCGGCGATGACCGGCATGAGCCTGCTGGTGCCGGTGGTGGCGTGGCTGATCGTGGCGTTCGACTGGCGGACCGCCTACATGGTGCTGGGCGCGGCGGTGCTGGCGGGCATGCTCCCGCTCTGCCTCTTCGTGGTACGGGACTCGCCCGAGGAGATGGGGATGCGGCCCGACGGCGACGCGGCGGTGGCGGGCGCGCCCGTGCCGGTCATCACCCGCACCCTCGCGAGCACCGCGCTACGCACGGTGGCCTTCTGGCAGCTCGGCGGCGCGTTCTTCACCTGCGGGTTCTCGATGGCCCTGGTGTCCGCGCACGGCGTGCCGATGCTCACCGACCACGGCTACACCCCGATATTCGCCTCGTGGGTGATCGGCGTGCTCGGCGCCTCGAGCATCGTCTTCACCCTGACCCTGGGCGCGCTGTCGGATCGCTTCGGGGCGCGGCCGGTGCTGGCCGCCATCTACGCCGGGCGCGCCTTCATCTTCGCCGGGCTCTTCCTCATCCGGGACAATCCGGCCGCGATGATCGGGGTGGCCATCGTGGGCGGCATCACGGTAGCCGGCTCCATGTCGATGACCTCGGTGCTCACCGCCGACATCTACGGCCGCTACTCGGTGGGCTCCATCCTCGGTGTGATCTTCCTCGTGCACCAGACCGGCGCGGCGCTCGGCTCCTGGCTGGCGGGCGCCCTCTTCGAGGCGACGGGCGGCTACGGCGTCATGTTCGCCATCGCCTGCGTCCTGCTGGCGGCCGCCGGTCTCGTCAGCCTGCGCGTGGAGCGGGAGCCCCGCATGCTCCGCTGGGCCACGCGCGGCGCCGGCGCCTGACCCGCATCCTCACCCGATAGACCCAAGGAGATCCTGTCATGGCCGAAGTGCTCACGGTGATCGCGAAGATCCGGGCCGCGAAGGGTAAGGGCGACGCGCTGGCCGCGCTGCTGAAGGAGCAGGTGGCCGTCGTGACGAAGGCGGAACCGGGCCTCCTGATCTACCGCCCGCATCGTTCCAGCAAGGACCCCGACCTCTTCATCTTCTACGAGCAGTACAAGGACGACGCCGCCTTCGAGCTGCACCGCAAGGCGCCGTACCTGGCCGCCTACCGGGAGCGCCGCGAGAGGGAAGGCCTGACCGAGGGCCCCGCCGAGGTCGAGATCTACCGCTCGCTGACGGACTAGAGCCCCCTCACCTGCTTCGCCCCCTCACCCTGCCCTCTCCCCCTCGGCGGGGGAGAGGGTGGTCGAAACGACTCCCTCTCCCTCGGAGAGGGAGAGGGCTGGGGTGAGGGTGGAGCTAGGCGCGCTCGGCCGCGAGCTCCTTGGGGAGCGCGTCGGCCAGCCGGGCGTACTGCTCGGTGCGGTTGTAGAGCTGGGCGGAGACGCGGACGAGCCGCCGCGGCGGCGCGGGCCAGCGCATGATCGGCACCTCGATGCCGTGGCCGGCGAAGAGCCGCGCCTGGAGCGGCTCGGGCACCCGCCACCCGGTCTCGGTCGTCACGCTGTCCGGCAGGATCACGCTCGCGAGCGAGCCGATCATCTCGTCCGGGCAGGCCGGCGCCGTCCCGACGGCGGCGCAGAGCAGCCGCCGCGCCTCGAGCGCCAGCGCGCGATTGCGCGCCATCAAGGCGGGCCACCCGCCCGGCACCAGCCCGGCCAGGTAGTCGATCGCCTTCGGCACGGTCAGCCACGCGGTCGGATCCTGGGTGCCGGTCCAGTCGAACTCGAGCCGGAAGCGAGACCGGCCGAGTCGCTCGCCCGTCGCGCCGTGGCTGATGGTCAGCGGGTGGATGTCGGCCTGGCGATCGCGGCGCGCCCAGAGGAAGGCCGAGCCCTTCGGCGTGCACAGCCACTTGTGGCAGTTGGCGCTGTAGTAGGCGGCGCCGAGCGCGCGGAGATCGAGCGGGACCATCCCGGGCGCGTGCGCACCGTCCACCAGCGTCTCCACGCCCCGCCCGCGCAGCTCGGTGACCAGGCGCTCGATGGGCAGGATCAGCCCGGTGGGGCTCGTGATGTGATCCAGCAGGGCCAGGCGCGTGCGCGACGTCACCTGCGCCAGCACCGCGTCCACGACCGCCTGCGGGGACGCCGCCGGAAACGGGATCGTGGCCACGACGACCCGCGCGTCGCTCCGCCGCGCGACGTAGTCCAGCGTGTTCTTGCAGGCCGCGTAGGCGTGATCGGTGGTGAGCAGCTCGTCGCCGGTCTCGAGCGAGAGCGAGCGCAGCACCGCGTTGACCCCCCCGGTGGCATTGGCGACGAACGCGAGATCGTCGGGGTCGGCGCCCACGAAGGCGGCGAGCGCCGCCCGCGCGGTGTCGAGGCGCCCCTCCAGCTCCCGCCCCAGAAACCGCACCGGCTCGGCTTCGAGCTGGGCGCGGAGCGCGCTCTGGTGCTCGAGGATCTCGGTCGGACAGGCCCCGTACGAGCCGTGGTTCAGGAACGCCACGGTGGGATCGAGCGGCCAGAGGGCCGCCCACTGACTTTCGCTCATCGGCATGCTCAGAACCCCGGGGGCGGGCGGAAGCCGCCGACCACGTCGGCGAGGCGGCCCGCCAGATCGATCGGCGTGGCGTCCTCGAGATACGGGCCCATGATCTGGATGCCCACCGGCAGCCCGCCGGGCGTGAGGCCGACCGGCGCGGTCGTCGCGGGCAGACCGGCCAGGGACGCGAAGGAGATCCAGAAGAGGAGATCGGAATACGGTCGCTCGCCACGTGGCGTGGCGAGGACGCGCGTGACCGGAGTCCCGACCTGATCGTGAGGAAACGCGGGCACCAGCGCGGTCGGCAGCAGGAAGGCGTCGTGGGTGCGGAAGTAGGCCTGCCAGACGCCGCGCGCGGCCCGGCGCCGGGTCTCCACGGTCCGCATGTACGCGTCGGACGCGGTGACCGCACGGGCATACCGGGCGAGGTACGAGCCGTCCTGGTTGGCCGCGCGCTGCCGCAGGCCGGGAAGCTGATCCTCGCGCACCGGAGCCGTGAATCGAGCCGCGAGCAGCGTGTAGTAGGCGTCGAACTGCTCCTCCGCGTTCACGCCCGGAGGCCAGCCCTCGGTGAGCTGCGCCCCGGCCTTCCGCAGCGCCTCGATCGTCGCCGCGAGCGCGTCGCCCACCTCCGGGGAGACCGGGCACTGCGGATGGTCGAGCACGTAGCCGATGCGGTAGTCGGCCAGCCGGGCGCCGCGCGCGGGCGGCAGCGACCATCGCCAGGCTCGGGCGTCGTCGCCGTCGGGCCCGCCCAGCACCTCGAGGGCGGCGCGCAGGTCGGCGGCGGAGCGCGCGAGTGGCCCGGCCACCGGCAGCGTCGAGGGCGGAGACGCCGAGATGCCGGGCGGCGGCGGGATGTGGCCGCGCATCGGCACCACGTCGAGCGAGGGCTTGTGGCCGTAGATTCCGCAGAAGTGCGCGGGGATGCGGATCGAGCCGCCGAGGTCGCTGCCGGGCTCGAGATACGTGAGCCCCGCCGCGAGCGCGGCGGCCCCCCCGCCCGTCGAGCCGCCGGGCGTGCGCGTGACATCCCAGGGATTATTGGTCTGGCCGTATACCGCGTTGTAGCTCTGCCAGTCGGCGGCGAAGAGCGGGACGTTCGTCTTGCCCAGGATGACCATGCCCGCGGCCCGGAGCCGCGCCGCCACCGCCGCGTCGCGCGAGGGCACGTGATTCCGCAGCCCGGGCGAGCCCGCGGTCGTCGTCACGCCCGCCACCTCGAAGGTGTCCTTGATCGTGCACGGCACGCCGTGGAACGGGCCCCACCAGTCGCGCCGCGCCCGCGCCTCGTCGGCGGCGCGCGCGCGCTCCACCGCGTCTCCGGCGAGGGCGACGATGGCGTTGAGCTTGCCGTTGTGCTGCTGGATCCGATCCAGCAGCCGTGTCGTCAGCTCGACCGCCGAGACTTGCCCGCTCCGGATCGCCCGGGCCGCGTCCAGGGCCGAGGCGAAGTCGAGATCGGCGGGGGCCGCGCGCGCAGCGCGCACCGGCACCAGCGCGGCGCCCGCGAGGGTGAGGCCTCCCGCGAGAAACGACCGGCGAGTGAGCTCCTCTGTCCTCATCACGTCCCTCCTCTCACGGCGCCTCGTCGCCCGGCGTGGGCATCGTCCGTCCGGTGGACGGCCGGGCCGGGAAACGCGCGAGCGCCGCCTCGTCCAGCTCGATGCCGAGGCCGGGCCGCGTGGGCACCGCGATATGCCCCGCCTTCACCTCGAAGGCGGGGGTGGCGATCTCGCGGCCGCGGGCCTCGAAGTTCACGAAGTACTCGGTGATGAGGAAGTTGGGGATGGCGGCGGAGACGTGCAGGGTGGCGGCCAGGCCCACCGTGGTGCTGTTGTAGTTGTGGGGCGAGACCGTGACCAGCGAGGGCTCGGCCATCTGGGCGATGGCGCGCAGCTCCAGGATGCCGCCGCAGTTGCACACGTCGGGATTGATGATGTCGGCCGCGCGCAGCTCGAAAACGCGCCGGAACTCGGCGCGGGTGTAGAGCTCCTCGCCGGTGACGATCGGGATCGCGATCTGCCGCCGGCACTCCGCGAGCGCCTCCAGGTTCGTGGACGACACCGGCTCCTCGTACCAGAAGGGCCGGAAGCGCTCCATCTCGCGGGCGAGCCGGACCGCGTGCATCGGGGCGAGGCGCCGGTGCACCTCGATCAGCAAATCGACCTCGGCCCCCACCGCCTCGCGCACCGCGGCCACGTTGGCCACCGCCTGCTCCTCGGCCGCGCGCGTGATGTGGGTGCGCCAGGGGCCGGGGAACGGATCGAACTTCAGCGCGCCGAAGCCGCGGCCCACCGTGTCGCGCGCCCGCGCCGCGTACTCCACCGGGGTCTTCGCGCCGCCGTACCAGCCGTTGGCGTAGACCCGCACGCGCTCGCGACACGGGCCGCCGAGCAGCTCGTGCACCGGCACGCGGTGGCGCTTGCCCGCGATGTCCCAGAGCGCCTGCTCGAGCCCGCTCACCGCGCTCCAGAAATCCATCGCGCCGCGCTTGGCCGCCCAGTCGTGGTAGGCCCAGTGGAGGAAGTGAGTGATGTGGCGGGCGTCGCGGCCCACGAGGTAGCGGCCGATCGCCTCCACGAGCGCCACGATGCTGGTGTCGCGGTCGGCCTGGGTGTAGCACTCGCCCCAGCCGTGCGGACCGCCGTCGGTCTCGACCTTGACGAAGCACAGGTTCTTGCCGCCGCCGAGATCGGCCAGGAACGGGGTGACGCGGCTCACGCGCATGGATCAATGCTCCGGCCGAGATCCTATCAGAATCGGGACGGGCCGAGCGGGCGTGATACGATTCCTCCCGGTCCTCGACCGCTCATGCACGCCCTGACAGAGACGTCACGGCGCGGCTCGGTCCGCGTCAAGCTGATGGCCACGCTGTTCGTGGCCCAGGTCTGCGGCAGCACCGGCCACGCCATCGGCCTGGCGGTCGGCAGCATCATGGCGGCCAGCATCACCGGCACCAATACCTGGTCGGGCGTGCCGATCGCGGTGGGCGCGCTCGGCACCGCGCTGGCGAGCTGGCCGCTGGCCCGCCTGATGGCGCGCTCGGGCCGCCGCCCGGGCCTGGCCCTCGGCTATGGGCTCGCGGTGATCGGCGCCGTGCTCGGCCTGCTGGGCGTGGCCGGCCGCAGCTTCACGCTCATGCTCATCGGGATGGCGCTCTTCGGCGTCGCGAGCACGTCCAACCTGCTCGCCCGCTACGCGGCGGCCGACGTGAGCCCCCCCGCCCAGCGCGGCCGCGCGATGGGCTTGATCGTCTGGGGCTCCACCGTGGGCTCGATCATCGGTCCCAACCTGATGGCCCCCGCGCTCTCCCTGGGCGCGCTGCTCTCCGTCCCGGCGACCGCGAGCGCCTTTCTCGTGAGCGTGGCGGGCTACGGAGTGGCCGCGCTCCTGACCGTCTGCTTCTTGCGGCCGGATCCGCTCGCCATCGCCCGCCAGGAGCAGGCGACCGCCGACGCGGGTCGGCCCGCCGGCGCCGCGCGCACGCTGACCGCGATCCTCGCGGACGTGCGCGTGCAGATCGCGCTCGCCACTCTGTCGATCAGCCAGTTCGTGATGATCAGCACCACCTCCACCTCGCCGCTCTATCTCCACGACCAGGGCCACGCGGTCGGGACCATCGGGCTCGCGGTCTCGCTCCACCTGGCCGGCATGTACGTGGCCTCGCCCCTCTCCGGCTGGCTCGCCGATCGCTTCGGCCGGCTGCCCGTGATCGCCGCGGGCGCGCTGCTCCTGATCGTCGCGGTGGGCCTGGCCGGGCTGGCCCCGGGCACCGAGGCGGTGCCGGTCATCCTCGCCCTCTTCCTGAACGGCGTGGGCTGGAACCTCGCGTTCGTCTCCGGCAGCGCGCTGCTCACCGACGCGCTCGCCCCGTCCGAGCGCGCCTCCGTGCAGGGCTTCGCCGATCTCCTCATGGGGCTGATGGGCGCCATCGGCTCCGCGGCCGGCGGGATGATCCTGGGCCTCTGGGGCTTCGCCATCCTGAACGTGGTGGGCGCGGTGCTGGTCCTGGGCCCGCTCGCGGTCACCTGGCTGCGCCGGCCCGCCCTCGCCTCCTTCTCGAGCCGGAGCTGATGCTCCGGCTGCTCCCCGATCTCCGCTACCTCGGCGCCGGCACGCTGCTGAGCTCGATCGGCATGATGGGCGAGGCCGTCGTGCTCGGCTGGCTCGCGCTCGAGCTGACCGACTCGCCCTTCCTGGTCGGCGCCGCGATGGGCGCGCGCGCCCTGCCCCTCTTCTTCGTGGGCGTGCCCGCCGGCGTGATCGCGGACCGGCTCCCGCGCCAGCGCCTGCTCGCCGCCACCGGCGCGGGCCAGGCGCTCACCACCGGAGCGATGGGCGTGCTGGTGCTGACCGGCGCGGTGAGCCTCGCCCAGCTCATCCTGCTCACCTTCGTGGCCGGCATCCTGCGCGGCCTCGAGCACGCGGCGCGCCAGAGCTACGCCCACGACGTGGTGGGCGCCGCCGGCCTCGTGAGCGGCCTCGCCATCCTGGGCGTGGCCATGCGCGCGGGCTGGCTGCTGGGCTCGCTCGGCGCGGGCGCCATCATCGCGCGCTACGGCTCGGGCCACGCCTACCTCTTCGTCGCCGCCGCCTACCTGGCCGGCGCGGTCGCCATGCTCCCGGCCCGCGCGGTGGCGCCGGCCGCCCCGTCCGGATCCGATTCGATATGGCAGGGCATCACGAGCTTCGTCAACGCGGTGAACCGCGACCGGATGTTGCTGGTCCTGATGATGCTCACCGCCGGCGCCGAGGTACTGGGCTTCGCGCACCAGGCGCTCTTGCCGAGCCTCGCCCGCGACGTGCTCCACACCGGGCCCGAGGGGCTCGGCGCCCTGAACGCGGCGCGCTCGGTGGGCGGCATCCTCGCGCTGCTCGCCTCCATGCGCGGCTTCACCGCGGGCGGCGGCGCGCTCTTCGTGGCGGTGCTGATGTCCTTCGGCGGGAGCCTGATCGCCCTCGGGGTGGCGCCCTACGTCGTCGGCTTCGTCGGCGTGGCGCTTCTGGTGCTCCTCGCCAACGCGGCGGGGGCCCTGGCGGACCTGTTCGCCCAGAGCCTGCTCCAGCTCCGGGTGCCCGCGCACCTGCGCGGGCACGCCGGCGGCGCCTGGGTGGTGGCCATCGGCCTGGCCCCGCTCGGCCAGATCCAGATGGGCGCGCTCGCCTCGCTGTTCGGCGTCAGCGCGGCGCTGGGCGCGAGCGGCCTCGGCCTCGTCGCCCTCGCGGGCGCCACCGCGCTGCTGGTACGCTCTGGGACCATGACGCGCATGCGAGACGGCAGTGACGGACCGGGTCCGAGCACTTCCGAGATGGCGAGGGACATCGTGGTCGCCCTCGTGCAGTCCGGCAAGATCCACCTCGACCCCGATGCGAGGAAGCAGGGCGAGTGGCTCGGCAATCTCTTCAAGGCGCTTCACCAGAAGATCGTGGTGGAGGGCGCCATCGAGTTGCTCGTCGAGGATCAGCTCAAGAACTTCAACCTCGACGACCTCCGCCAGCTGCGCGAGCTGCTCGACGCGGAGATCGCCGCGCGCAGCTGAGGCGTCACCGAAGCGACTCAGCGCGCCGTCGTCCCGCGCGCCCCCGCCTCGCGCGCGTAGAGCCTGAGGACCGCGACCGCGAGGGCCATGATCACGGGCCCCGCGATCAGGCCGATCAGGCCCATCACCTCGAGCCCGCCGAAGAGCGCGAGGAAGGTCATGATCACGGGCATCCCCTCGTCGCCCACCAGGCGCGGCCGGATCACGTAATCGCTGAAGCCGACGACCACCAGCGCGCCCCACAACAGCTCCACCAGCCCCATGGTCGGGCTTCCGACCGCGAAGAGGTAGACGCCCGCGGGGACCCAGATCAGCAGCGTGCCCACCGCGGGGACCAGCGAGGCGATCGCGGTGGCCACCGCGAGGAACAGGGGCTGCGGCACGCCGGTGATCCAGTAGCCCAGGCCGGCGAGAGCGCCCTGGACGAGACCGGTGACGATCGTGCCGGACAGCGTCACGCGCCCGACCCGCCGGAACTCCTCCAGCAGCGCGCGGGTGTACTCCGGGCGCAGCGGGGAGACGCGCTCCAGCGTCGCGACGATGCGCGCCCAGTGGCGGAGGATCGCGTGCATGGCGAGCAGGGCGAAAAGGTGACCGAGGCCACCGTGCCCGCGGCCGCCGCCGAGCCGGAGGCGATCTCGGCGGCCGCGCCCTGGAGGCGCTCGGTCAGCTTCTCGCTGGAGAGGCCGAAGCGGCCGACCCAGCTGGTGGCCGCGTCGACCCAGCCGATGAGCGTCCCGCCCGGCTTGAGCCCCTCGCGCGCCGCCGCGGCCAGCGCCACCGCCTGGGTCACGAAGAGCGACACGAAGCCCGCCGCGCCGCCCACGATGACGAGCCCCGTCGCGAGCACCGTCGTCACCGAGGCAAGCAGGGGGCGCCGGCTCCAGTGCGCCAGGCGCTCGTACACCGGCTGGAGCGTGAAGGCCATCAGCGCGCCCAGCAGGAGGCCGGTGGCGAAGAGATGCGAGAGCCAGGCGATGACCAGCAGGGCGGCGGCGGCGAGCCAGGCAAGGGCCCGGCCCGGCGTCCCGCGGGTCGGCTCGCTGGGCGTGACGGCCACCGTCAGCGCATCAGGCTCGGGAGCCAGAGGGAGATGATGGGGAAGGCCACCAGGATGGCGAGCCGGACCACATCGGCCCACATGAAGGGCATCACCCCGCGAAAGACGGTGCCGGTGGACACGTGAGGCAGGAGGCTTTTCAGCACGAACATGTTCATGCCCACCGGCGGGCTGATGAGCCCGATCTCCACCACGCAGACGATGATGATGCCGAACCACACCGGATCGAAGCCCAGGTGCACGATCACCGGGAAGAACACCGGCATGGTCAGCAGCACCATGGACAGCTCCTCCATGGCGGTGCCCAGCACCACGTAGATCGCGCAGATGGCCGCCACCACCATCAACGGGCTCAGTCCCAGGGTGGAGACGAGGTTCTTGAGATCGGCCGGCATCGTGGTGATGTTGACGAACTCCGCGAACATCAGCGCGCCGATCAGGATCATGAACAGCATCGCGGTGGTGCGGGCGGACTCGAGCAGCGCCGCGTAGAGCGTCCGCCAGGTGAGCGCGCGTCGCGCCACCGCGAAGCCGAGCGCGCCCATCGCCCCCATCCCCGCCCCCTCGGTGGCGGTGAAGAGGCCGCCGTAGATGCCACCCATGACGAACACGAAGAGCACCGCGACCGCCCACACGTCCTTCAGCGCCGCGAAGCGCTCGCCCCAGCTCGAGCGCGGGCCGGGCGGGCCCCAGTCCGGATGCCGCCAGGTGGTGCACGCGATGGCCCCGCAGAGCAGCACCGCGCCGAGGATGCCCGGCAGGATGCCCGCGGCGAAGAGCTTGCCGATATTGGTCTCGGTGAAGACGCCGTAGATGATCATGATCGTGGACGGCGGGATCATGATGCCGAGCGTGCCCGCGCCCGCCACGGTGCCGGCGGCGAGCTGATCGTGGTAGCCGAAGCGCTTCATGGACGGGTACGCGACCTTCGCCATGGTGGCCGTGGTCGCGATGGAGGAGCCGCAGATGCCCCCGAAGCCCGCCGAGGCCCAGAGTGCCCGATGCACGTGTAGGCGGCGCGGAAGAGCTCCTGCGACATGCCCGCGCGAGTGACGAAGCTGCCCATCAGGATGAAGAGCGGCACCACCGAGAGGGTGTAGTTCCGGCCCGTCTCGTAGACCTTGGTCTGGGCGGTGGCGAAGGCGACCCACCAGTTCCAGTCGCGCATGTAGGCGTAGCCGACGATGCCCACGATGCCCATCGCGTAGGAGATGGGAATGCGCAGGAAGGCCAGGACCATCATGAGGCCCAGGCCGACCAGCCCCTCGATCACCGGCGGGACGCCATCTTGTAGAGGTGGATCACCCCGGTCAGCCCGATGGCGATGGCCATGAAGTAGACGAACGGGCCGTAGAGAATTCGCAACACGTCGGTGGCGTCACGGTAGCCCCAGATGCGGTCGGCCTTCAGCCACACGAGCCAGGCGAGCAGGAACATGACCGCCGCGCAGAGCGCCTGCACCGCGCGCTCGAGCACCGCGGTCCCCCGGCGGCCCAGCAGCCGGTCGATGAAGTCCATGAGGGCGTGCTCGTCGGCGTACGTGACCAAGGGCAGGCCCGCGAAGATCAGCACCAGCAGCAGGAGCTCGGTCACCTCGAAGGCCCCCGCGATCGGTCGGTTGAACAGGTAGCGGGCGACCACGTCCACGAAGGTGAGGAGCATCATGACCAGCAAGATGACGGCGGAGGCGACGCCGAGGAGGACCTCGACGCGCCGCCCCCACTCGGCGCGGCTCACTTCTCGGCGGCGACCTTCTTCAGCTCGGCGCGGAACTCGGCGAGGATCTTGGCCGCGTCGACGCCCTTGGCGGAGGCCTTCTTGATCCAGTCCTCCACGATGGGCGCGGAGCGCTTGGCCACCTCGGCCACGAAGGCGGCGTCCGCGTTCACGATCTTGACGCCCGACTTCTTGAGCGCGTCGAGCCCCTTCACGTCCGCCTCGTCCCAGGAGCGGCCGGCCAGGCGGGCGATGTGCTCGCCCGAGATCTTCGTGATCGCGTCCTGGTCCGGCTTGGGCAGCTTGTTCCACTTGTCCTCGTTCATGAAGAAGCCGAAGGCGGAGCTGTACATGCCGCCCGGGAAGAGCGTGGCCTGCTCGAGCACGGTCTCGAGCTTGAACGAGATGATGGACTCGAGCGGGAAGAAGACGCCGTCGGCCACGCCGCCCTTGAGCAGCTCGTAGGACTCGGGGGCCGGCTTGACGAACGCGGCGGCCCCGAGGGCCTTGGCCACCGCCTCCGCGATGCCGCCGCCGGTGCGGATCTTGAGCCCCTGCACGTCGCCGATGCCCGCCACCGCCTTCTTGGTGAACATCTGGCCGGGGCCGTGGGTGAAGACGCCGAGCAGCTTGACGCCCTTGTACTCGCCGACCTGGTGGAAGTGCTTCCAGTAGATGCGGGAGTAGGCGACCGAGTTGACGAGGGCGGTGTCGCCCGCGCCGGGCAATTCCGGCATCAGCGGCAGGATGTGCCGCGCCGGCGTGTAGCTCGCGGTGACGTAGGAGAGGTCCACGAGGCCCTCTCGCACCGCGTCGAAGGTGCCGGGCGGCGCCGACGGGTGCTTGGGCAGCATGGTGAACTTGACGCGGCCGTTGGTCGCCTTCTCCACCTCGTTCGCCCAACCCTGCAGCACGGTGCTGGTCAGGTGGTGCTGGGGCGACACCCACGAGGACATCGTGAGCGTGGTGGTCTGCGCGAGCGCGGGCACCGCCGGCAATGCCAGGGCCAACGCGGCCAGGACGGCTCTCAGCACATTCGCCATATAGTTAGTCTCCCTCCGGGTGGGCGTGACGGGTGTCGGCGGGGCGTAGTGTATCGCAGGTCCGCCGCCCCCGGGATGCTCTTGCATACGTCGCGGCGGCGCGGTAGAAGGAAGGCCGGGGAGGATGCCATGCCCAAGATCAAGCACATCGCGCGGTCGGCCCAGGATAGCGGCCCCGACGGCGTGATGGTGGACGTGTCCGAGACCGGCTGGGTCGGCGCTTCCGGCTTCCGTCCGCAGTAGCCCGCTCCCCGATGCCCAAGCGCGTCGAGGGCAAAGCGGCCATCGTCGTCGGAGGCGGCCAGACACCCGGCCAGACGGTCGGCAATGGCCGGGCCACCGCCATCGTGCTGGGCCGGGAAGGCGCCCGGGTGTGCGTGGTGGACCGGGCCCTGGCCTCCGCCCAGGAGACGGTGGACCTGATCAAGGGAGAGGGCGGGGAGGCCTGGCCCTTCGCGGCCGACGTCACCCGCGAGGACGACGTCAAGCGCCTGATCGCGGCGGCGCTCGAGCGCTCCGGACGGATCGACATCCTGCACAATAACGTGGGCGCGAGCCTGGCCCTGGGGGACGCGGTGGCCACCGATCTCACCGAGGAGGCGTTCGACCGGAGCCTCGCGGTCAACCTGAAGGCCACCTGGCTCACCTGCAAGCACGCCCTGCCCGCCCTGCGGGAGGCCCACGGCTCCATCGTGAACATCGCCTCGATGGCCGCCTGGAACGCCTACCCGCTGGTGGGCTACAAGACGACCAAGGCCGCGGTGGTCGCCTTCACCGAGAACCTGGCTGCCCACAACGCCCGCTACGGCGTGCGCGCCAACTCGATCCTGCCCGGCCTCATGAATACTCCGATGGCGATCGAGTCCCGGGTGGCTGCCGGGACGCCGCGCGAAGAAGTCATCGCCTCGCGCGACCGCCGCGTGCCGCTCGGCCGGCGCATGGGCACCGGCTGGGACGTGGCCTACGCGGCTCTCTTCCTGCACTCCGAGGAGGCCGGCTTCGTCACCGGGGTCTCGCTGGCGGTGGACGGCGGCGAGAGCGTGAGCTGGGGCTCCTGATGACCACCCCCGAGCTGCCGGAGAACGCCTATCGCGCGCGGGCCGAGCGCGGCGAAGTCCAGATCGGCACGTGGATCACGATGATCCGCACGCCCTCGGTGCTGACGCTCCTGCAGGCGGCCGGCCTCGACTACGCCCGGCTCGATCTCGAGCACTCCGCGTTCTCGATCGAGACGGTGGCCGACATGGCCGCGCTGGCGCGGGCGCTCGACTTCCCCTTGGTCGTCCGCCCGCCGGAGGGCAATCGCGAGTGGATCACGCGGCTGCTCGATGCGGGGGTCTGGAATCTCCATATTCCACAGGTTGAGAACGCCCAGCAGGCCGCGGAGATCGTGGCGGCCACCCGCTATGCCCCGCTGGGCTCGCGCGGCATGTACGGCTCGGGCCCCCACACCGGCTACCGCGCGCGCCCGCCCGCCGAGCACCTGGCCACCGCCAACGCCCGCGTGCACGTGACCGCGATGCTCGAGAGCCAGCACGCCTTCGACCACCTCGACGCGATCGCGGCGGTGCCGGGCATCGACGCGCTCACCATCGGGCCCACCGACCTGGCGCAGGACCTGGGAATCCTCGGCACACCGTCCCAGTCCACGGTCCTCCGCGAGCACCGCGTGCGCCTGGGCGAGGCGGCGCGCAAGCACGGCAAGACGGTGGCGATGGCCGTCGACACGATCGAGGCGGTGCGCGAAGTGATCGCGCTCGGGGCCACCATCGTGAACTACTCGTCCGACACGAACGTGCTGCGCTCCACCTACGCGGCCGCGGTCGCGGAGATCCGCAAATCAAAGGAGAGGTCATGAAGATCAAGGCGGTCAACGGCTTCGCGCGCATCCTCAAGTCCGAAGGCACCCCGTGGGTGAGCTGCTACCCGACGAGCCCGGTCAACAACGCGCTCGGCGAGGAGGGCATGCCGATCCTCATGATGGGCGAGGAGCGCTTCGCGGTCGCGGTGGCCGACGGCTTCTCGCGCGTGACCAACGGCAAGCAGATCGGGGTGTGCACGGTCATGGCCGGCCTCAACGCGGCGGGCATCCAGATGGCGTTCGGCGCGGTCGCGCAGGCGTGGGAGGACTCCTCCCCGATGCTGGTGATCGCGGAGGGCCTGGGCGTCGGGGCGAGCCGCCACACCCACTTCGACATGGCCGAGGCCTTCAAGCCGGTCACCAAGTGGGTGGGCAAGGTGGACCGCGCCGATCTCATTCCCGAGTACACGCGCCGGGCCTACACGCACCTGCGCTCCGGCCGGCCGGGCCCGGTGCTCCTGCTGATCCCGCGCGATCTCGGCGAGTACGATCCCGACGAGCATCCCTACTCGCCGGTGAAGGGCTGGCGCACCGGGCCCGACCCGGACGACGTCAAGTCGGCCATCCGGGTGCTGCTCGCCGCCAAGGATCCCCTGCTCCACGTGGGCGAGGGCGCCTGCTACGCGGACGCGGCGGCCGAGCTGCTGCAGTTCGCGGAGGCGGCCCAGATCCCGGTGCTGACCACGCTCAAGGCCAAGGGCGTCTTCCCGGAGAACCACCCCCTCTCCGTCGGCGTGCGCGGCTCGATGGCCGATCACTTCCTGCGCAAGTGCGACCTGCTCTTCTCGATCGGCTCGAGCCTCTTCCCCGGCCGCTTCAGCCACGCGGTGCCCGACGCGCACAAGAAGACGATCATCCAGTGCACGGTGGACACGCTCGACATCAACCGCAGCTACGAGACCCGCCACGCGGTGATCGGGGACGCCAAGCTCACGCTGCAGGCCCTGGTCCAGGAGCTGCAGAGCAAGGGCGCGCGCAAGAAGCCGGAGGTGCTCGAGGAGATCCGCGGGGCGCGCCAGGCCTTCAAGGACAAGTTCCGCCCGTGGCTCGAGTCCAACGAGACGCCGATCAATCCCTATCGCGTCTTCGGCGACCTGGCCAAGGTCCTCGATCCCAAGAACTCGTTCCTCACCGCGGACTCCGGCAATACCCGCGACCAGACCAGCACGGTGTACGAGGCGCAGATCCCGCGCGGCTATCTCGGCTGGGGCAACGTCTCCACGCTCGGCTTCAGCCTGGCCGGCGCGGTGGCGGCCAAGCTCGCCTACCCGCAGCGGCAGTGCGTGCTCGTCACCGGCGACGCGGGCGTCTGCTACATGATGGGCAACTTCGAGGCGGTGGCGCGCTACCAGATCGGCATCACCACGATCCACATCAATAACGGCGGCTACTCGGGCTACGGCCCCGGCTTCTGGGGCGAGGGGCACGATCCCTATACCTGGAAGGTGTCCGACCACGGCAACGCGTGCATGGCGAACATGGCGCGCGCGGTCGGCTTCCACGCCGAGGACGTGACCCAGCCCGCCGAGATCATCCCCGCGCTCAAGCGCGCCTTCGACGAGAACGCCAAGGGCCGCCCCGCGTTCGTGGAGTTCATCTGCTCGCACCACCCGGTGCACGGCGGCTGGGTCCGCTAGCCGGGCGAAGGAGATCAGACCATGGCAGACGTGGACGCATTCGCGACCGCGACCTCGCTGCTCAGCGCGCTCCGTACCGGCGGCGTCAGCGCGACGGAGCTGACCGAGCTCTACATCCGCCGCATCGAGCGCCACGACGGCCGTCTCAACGCGGTGGTGGTGCGCGACTTCGATCGCGCGCGGCAACAGGCGCGCGCCGCCGACCAGTCGCGGGCCCGTAACGAGTCGGCTCCCCTCCTCGGCCTGCCGATCACGCTCAAGGAGTCGATCAACGTCACCGGCCTCGGCACGACCTGCGGCGTGCCGGACTGGAAGGGCTACGTGTCGCCGCACGACGGGCCCATCGCCGCCCGCACCCGCGCGGCCGGCGCGGTGCTGCTGGGCAAGACCAACGTGCCGCCCATGCTCGCCGACTGGCAGTCCGCCAACCCGATCTTCGGGCGCACCAACAACCCGTGGGATCTCACCCGGACCCCGGGTGGGAGCAGCGGCGGCAGCGCGGCCGCCATCGCGGCCGGGCTCAGCGCGCTCGAAGTCGGCTCGGACATCGGCGGCTCGATTCGCGTGCCCGCGGTCTTCTGCGGCACCTACGGCCACCGGCCGAGCGAGACGCTGCTGCCCCGCAGTGGCCAGTTCCCCATGCCGCCCATGCCCAACGCGGCTACCGTGATGGGGGTGCAGGGCCCGATCGCGCGGAGCGCGGAGGACCTCGAGCTGGCGCTCTCGGTGCTGGCCGGCCCCGACGTGGGCGAGGACGTGGCGTGGAAGGTCTCGCTGCCCCCGGCCCGGCGCGAGCGCCTCGGCGACTTCCGGGTGGCGGTGCTGCCGCCGATCCCGTGGCATCCGGTGGACGAGCAGATCACCGCGGCACTTCAAGATTTGGCCGGCCGTCTCGCGAAGATGGGCGCGGTGGTCGAGGAGGTCCAGCCGGACGGCCTCGGCGATCACCGCGAGTACCACGGCTTCTACCGCACGCTGCTGTCCGCGGTGACCGGCGCGCGCGTGGACGCCGAGACGCGGCGGCAACGCATCGCGACCTTCCGCGGCGCGGGCGACGACCTCTCGCTCGGCGCGGCGCGCGGGCTCGAGGGCACGGCCGGCGACTACATCCTCTGGCACGGCCGGCGTGAGCAGCACCGCGCGGCGTGGCGGGCCTTCTTCCGCGACTGGGACGTGCTGCTGGCCCCCGCCATCAACGTGCTCGCGTATCCGCACATCGAGCGCGCGTGGCCCGCCGACAACAGCGATCTGACGCTGACCTTCACGGTCAACGGCCAGTCCGTGCCGTATCTCCACGGACTCTGCTACCCGGCGCTCTCCACGGTGCCTGGCCAGCCCGCGACCGCGTTCCCGATCGGCGTCTCCCGCGAAGGGCTGCCCATCGGGCTCCAGGCGGTCGGGCCCTATCTCGAAGACCTGACCCCGATCCGCTTCGCCGCGCTCCTCGCGCGCGAGATCGGCGGCTTCCGCAAGCCGGCGGGCTACGACGCCGCCTAGAGAAGGACGCATCCCATGTCCGATCTCAAGACCCTGGAAGCGCTCAACCGCGACTACATCAGCTCGGTCCAGAACGGCGACGTCCGCCGCTTCGACGAGATCCTGGCGCCCGAGTTCTACTGCTCGAACCCCGACGGCTCGCTGGTGGACCGGGCCGCGTTCCTCGCGCAGACCGCACGGCCCGTCACGATCTCGGGGCTCGAAGCGCGCGACGTCCTGATCCGGCTGCTCGGCGACGTGGCGATCATCCACGCCACCACGACCTACAAGCGGCCCGACGGCCAGCCGGGGGCCGGCCGCTACACCGACGTGTGGGCTCGCCAGGGCGGCCGCTGGCTCGCGGTCTCCGCCCACGTCACGCGCTGCTGAGCGCCCCGCGGCTGCGCGCATGATCACGGCCGAGGGCACCTGCGATCCCCGCTTCGCGGCCGTCCGCGAGGCGTTCGAGCGTAACTTCGCGGAGCGCGGCGACTGGGGCGCCTCGGTGTGCGTCTACGTGGACGGGGCGCGCGTGGTCGACTGCTGGGGCGGCCACGCCGACCTGGCCCGCGCGCGGCCGTGGACGGCGGACACCATCGTCAGCGTGGCCTCCACCACCAAGGGCATGGTGGCGCTCTGCGCCCACATGCTGGCCGAGCGCGGCAAGCTCCACCTGGACGCGCCGGTGGCGCGCTACTGGCCGGAGTTCGCGGCCGCCGGCAAGCAGGACATCCCGGTGCGGTGGCTGCTGAGCCACCGCGCGGGGCTCCCCGCGATCCGGCGGACCCTGCCCGCCGAGGCGCTGTTCGACTGGACCGCGATGACCGAGGCGATCGCGGAGACCGCGCCCTGGTGGACGCCGGGCGTGCGCCACGGCTACCACGCGATCACCTACGGCCACCTGGTCGGCGAGGTCATCCGGCGGGTAGACGGCCGCACCGTCGGGACGTTCCTCCGCGAGGAGGTCACCACCCCGCTCGGCGCCGACTTCTTCATCGGCGTGCCGGAGGAGGCCGACGGACGCGCCGCGGAGGTCCTGGCGCCGCCTCCGCCCGGCGAGCCGACCATCTGGGACACGATTCTCGCCGATCCCGAGTCGGTCTCCGGCCGCACCTTCCTGAATCCCCCGCGCACGCCGAATCTGATCAACACGCGCGCCTGGCGCGCGGCCGAGATCCCGGCGGCCAACGGGCACACCAGCGCACGCGGAGTGGCCCGTGTCTACGCGGCGCTGGCCCGCGGCGGCGAGATCGACTCAGTCCGCCTGCTCGCCCCCGCCACCATCGACCGCGCCATCGAGGAGCAGTCCCGCGGCCGCGACACCGTGCTGACCCTGCCCACCCGCTTCGCCACCGGCTTCATGCTCGGCATGCCGGGCGGCATCTTCAACTGCGGACCCGGCCGGCGCACCTTCGGCCATCCGGGCCAAGGAGGCTCGATCGGCTTCGCCGACCCGGACGCGCGCGTCGGGTTCGGCTACGTGACCAACCAGTACGTGACCGGTACCGCGAACCATCCCGACCGCCGCGTCCTGAGCCTGGTGGACGCGGTCTACGCGGCGCTCCGATGAGCCCGGCGCCCGCGCTGGCCGCTCGCGACTGCCTGCCCCGCGACGCGGGCGACGCGCTGCTGGTCGGCCGCGCGTGGGTCCCCGCCGAGGACGGCCCGTGCGTCGTCGCGGTGCGCGGCGACGAGGTGGTGGATCTGACGCGTGCCTATCCGACCACGAGCCACCTCTTGAATATCGCCACGCCCGCCGACGTGCGCGGCGCGATCAAGGCCGCGGCGGGCCTCGCCACGTTGGAAGCCCTGGCCGCCAACAGCGTGGAGGGCGCGCGCGACGCCTCGAAGCCGTGGCTGCTGGCCCCCGCGGACCTGCACGCGGTGAAGGCCAGCGGGGTCACCTTCGTGGCGAGCCTGCTCGAGCGCGTGATCGAGGAGCGCGCCAAGGGCAATCCGGCGCTGGCCGACGGGGCCCGGCGCGAGATCCAGGCCATCGTGGGCCCCGATCTGCGCGGCATCAAGCCCGGCTCGCCCGAGGCCGCGCGCGTGAAGGACGTCCTGGTGGCCAAGGGGATGTGGTCGCAGTATCTGGAGGTCGGCATCGGGCCGGACGCCGAGCTGTTCAGCAAGTGCCCGCCGATGGCCGCGGTGGGATCGGGCGCGCGCGTGGGCGTGCACCCGGCGTCGGTGTGGAGCAATCCCGAGCCGGAGCTGGTGCTGGTGATCAACCGCGAGGGCGCCATCGTGGCGGTCACGCTCGGCAACGACGTGAACCTGCGCGACGTGGAGGGCCGGAGCGCGCTCCTGCTGGGCCGCGCCAAGGACAACAATGCCTCGTGCGCGATGGGGCCGTTCTTCCGAGTGCTCGACGAGCGCTTCACGCTCGACCACGCCCGGCGCGTGACCTTCGAGACCGTGATCCAGGGCCCGGACGGCTTCCGGATCTCGCACATGACCCAGGTCGCCGAGATCAGCCGCGACCTGACCGAGCTGGCCGGCCAGGCCATCGGCAAGTACCACCGCTACCCGGACGGGCTCGTGCTCTTCATCGGCACCATGTTCGCACCGGTGGCCGACCGCGGCGCGCCGGGCAGCGGCTTCACCCACAAGGCGGGCGACAACGTCAGTATCTACTCACCCCAGATCGGGCGCTTGGTCAATGAGGTCGTGGCTTGCGACGCGGCCGAGCTGTGGTCCTTCGGGACGGGCGCCTTGATGGCGAGCCTCGCCCGGCGCGGGCTGCTGCGCGCTTGACCGGCTTCGCGCCCGGCTTGGCGCCGAGCGGGTGCGCGCTGACCAGGATGAAGGCGACCAGGCAGGGCTGATCGCCGCGGTTGCTCCAGGCATGATTGGTGCCGCGCTGCACGAGCGTGTCGCCGGCCCGCATCAACGTCTCGCCCTCGTCCATCAGCGCCCAGATCTCGCCCGACACCACGAGGGCGTAGTCCACCGTGTCCGTCCGGTGCATGGCCGGATGCCGCGAGGCGTCCGGGTCCATGGTGTGGCTTGCTCCCATCGCGCGGAAGGCCGCCGTGCGATCGAAGCCGCCGCCCGCCGCGTCGGGCGGGAACTCGACGATCCGGAAGATGCTCCCGTTGGTCGGCGGCTCCAGCGTCATCCGGCGCTTGGCCGGGTCGGCGCGCCCCGCATTGGACGCGGGGGCGCCGTCGCTCACCCACAGGTCGGTGAGCGCGAAGTCGGGGCGGCCCGGCAGGGTGAGCACGTGGGGCGAGGGGCCGTCGCTCACGAAGATGGAGCGGCCGCGCGCGTCGTGCCCCGTCACCAGCCGTCGGATCGGCTTGATCATGGCGTCCTCTCTCAGGCCTGCCCCTTCTCGGCGCAGGTGCGGTCGAGCTCTTCGCTGGCCGCGATCTTGGCGATGACGTCCATGCTGCCCCAGTCGCCCTTGACCTGCCCGGGGCCGCGGCCCCGCACGATCCAGAGATCCTGGAAAACCCTCGCCGACACGGTTCGGGACGGAGATGCCGCGTCGCGGTCGCGACTGAGCGGGACTATACACTGGTGGCGTCCGCGCGCCTACTCCTCGAAGCGGCCCAGCCGCCGCAGCTCGGGGAAGAGGACCATCCAGAGCCCGGCCACCGCGATGGTCCCGATGCCGCCCAGCAGCACGGCGGGCACGGCGCCGAGGAGCGCGGCGGCCACCCCCGACTCGAAGGCGCCGAGCTG
>WNFG01000398.1_pt1 | contig 37661 bp, 38 predicted proteins | sample 5400431 | NCBI WGS metagenome assembly WNFG01 (sample SAMN13153346, study PRJNA577476) | soil metagenome | isolation source: 120 cm saprolite under Douglas fir tree site 2 hole 3 replicate 2 | place: USA:California | collected 2015-04-18
AGCCCCGCCCGACCGGGAACCGGCGCTCCAGGCCCCGGACCTCGAGCAGGCTCACCGCGGCTTCCAGCAGGCCACCATGTGGCCGGGCAGCACGTCCACGCGCGGCAGCGGGCCGTCGCAGATCGGCACGTAGCGCTCGCAGCGGAAGCGATAGCGGCACGGCGGCAGCTCGCCACGGAGATCGGGCAGCCCGCCGGGGATGGCGGCCAGGTCCCCGAGACGCTCCGCGCCGTGGGGCGTCGCGGCCACGAGCTTCGCGGTGTAGGGATGCCGCGGAGACTCGAACACCACGGCCGCCGGGGCCACCTCCACCACGTGCCCCGCGTGCATGACCACGATCCGGTCGCAGTGCTCCGCGGCCAGGGCCAGGTCGTGCGTGATGAGCAGCGTGGCCATGTTGGTGCGGAGCGCGAGCTCCCGGATCAGGTCCATGATCGCGGCCTGGGTGGTCACGTCGAGCCCGGTGGTGGGCTCGTCCGCGATCAGGAGCGCCGGGGAGCAGGCGAGCGCCAGCGCGATCATCACCCGCTGGCACATGCCACCCGAGAGCTCGAACGGATACGCGGCGTACCGCCGCTCCGGATCCGGGATCTGGACCTGCGCCAGCAGCTCGATCGCCCGCCGCTTGACGTCCCCCCGCGCCACGTTGGCGTGGCGGAGCAGCACGTCGCCGATCTGGCGGCCCACCGGCCGGATCGGGTTGAGCGCGGTGCGCGGGTTCTGGAAGATCATGGAGAGCTCCCGTCCGCGCTGCAGGCCGAGCTCGTGCTCCCCCGCGGTCACCAGGTCGAGGCCGCCGAACACCGCGCTCCCCGAGGTGATCCGCGCGGAGGAGTCCAGGATGCGCAGCAGGGCGAACGCGGTCACCGACTTGCCGGAGCCGCTCTCGCCCACCACCCCGACCGTCTCCCCGCGCTGGACGTCGAAGCTCACCTGGTCCAGCGCGCGCACCACTCCGCCCCGCGTCCGGAACTCGACGGAGAGGTCCTGCACCGCGAGCAGGGGGATCGGCGGATCGCTCACGTGCGTGTCCGCGGGTCGATGAGGTCGCGCAGGCCGTCGCCGAGCAGGTTGAAGCAGAAGACCGCGAGCATCAGGGCCGCGCCGGGGAACAGCGCGATCCACCACTCGCCGGAGACGATGAAGGCCGCGCCCTCCGCCACCATGATCCCCCATTCCGGCGTCGGCGGCCGGACCCCGAGCCCGATGAACGACAGGCCCGCCGCGTTCAGGATGGCCCAGCCGAGGTTCAGCGAGATCTGCACCATCATGGGCGGCAGGCAGTTCGGGAAGAGATGCACGGCCAGGATGCGCGGGCCGCCGTTGCCGGCCAGGCGCGCCGCCTCGATGAAGCCCGCCTCGCGGCGCACCATCACCTCCGAGCGCGCCAGCCGCGATCAGCACCGCGCAGATGGAGATCGTCAGGTCGAGGCGCGTGGCCACCACCACCCGGCTCAGCAGGTCCCGGCCGAGCTGGTCGGTGCCGAACCAGTGCGCCCACGAGGGCGGCTGGAGCGCCTGGGTGGTATTGCTGGCGAGCGGGTCGTACGGGACGATCCAGGGCCCCACCGTCGCCAGCACCACCAGCAGCACGAAGAGGCCGAAGGCGAGCCCGGTCACCGGGTTCTCGCCGAGCACGTAGCGGCCGTGGCGCAGCAGCGCGCTCACGCCTCGATCCTCGCCCGCGGGTCGATCACCCCGTAGAGCACGTCGATGGTCAGGTTGAGCAGCACGTAGAGCGAGGCCATGGTGAGGATGAAGCCCTGCACCGGAGCGTAGTCGGAGACGATCAGGGCCTCGAGCGCGTAGGACCCGATGCCGGGCCAGGCGAAGACCTTCTCGACCAGGACGTTGGCGCCCAGCAGGAACGAGAACACCATCCCGAGCGTGGTCACCACCGGCAGCATCGCGTTGCGGAAGGCATAGGTGATGAGGATCGTCCGCCGGTCGAGCCCGCTGGCCCGCGCGGTGCGGACGAAATCGCTCGAGAGCACGCCGAGCATGGCCGCGCGGGTCATGCGGGCAATCGGCGCCATCGCGAAGAGTCCGAGCGTCAGCGCGGGCAGCGCGAGCTGGCGCAGCACCGCGGCCAGCAGCCCCGGGTCGCGGGCCAGCACCGCGTCGATCAGGTAGAACCCGGTGGCTTGCCGCGGCGCCGAGGCGAAGGCGTCGAGGCGGCCGAGCGGCGCCGGGGCCCAGCCGAGGAGGAAATAGAACACGTAGACGAACAGCAGGCCGGTGAAGAAGATCGGCAGCGAGACCCCGGCGGTGGTGAGCATCCGGCAGAGGTGATCCACCCACGAGCCCGGGCGGGTGGCCGCCAGCACGCCCAGGGGGAGCGCCGCCACGAGTGCCATCAGCAGCCCGCAGGCCGTCAGCTCGAGGGAGGCGGGGAGCCGCGACAGCAGGTCGCTGCGGACCGGCTGCCCCGTGGTCAGGGACTTCCCCAGATCGCCCCGGCCGAGATCACGCAGGTAGAGGCCGAACTGAGCGGGCAGGCTCTGGTCCAGGCCCAGGCTGCGTCGGATCTCCTCGATGGCCTGCTGGCTGGCCGCGGGCCCCGCAAAGAAGGCGGCCGGGTCCCCGGGCAGCGCGCGGGTCAGCAGGAACGTCACCACGATCACCCCGGCCAGGCCGGGAGCGGCCGCGAGCAGCCTCCGCCCGATGAGCCTCCCCATGCGGCTCCCGGCTCAGTTCTTGGCGAGCGGGCGGAAGTCGAGCTGGCGGTGGAACCAGTACTGGTAGCCGGTGATGCCCTTCTGCATCGCCACGTCGAGGTTCGGCTGGTACATCGGCACCCGCGGGACCTCGAGGATCGCGAGCCGGGTGAACTGGCGCACGAGGTCCGCGTACTTCTTCGGATCCGCCTCGAAGCGCGCCGCGTCGATGAGCTTGTCCATCTCGGGATTCTGGTAGGACATGGTGTTGAACACCGCGTTCTGCCCGTGATAGTTCCAGAAGAAGAAGTACTCCGGGTAGTTCAGCCAGCCCCCGAACGCGTTCACGTAGAGCGGCATCTCCTTCTTGAGCATCAGACCGCGCCAGTTGGCGCCCGGGACCTTGTTGATGGTGGTCTTGATCCCGATCTGGGCGAGCGACTCCTGGACCAGCACCGCCGCCGGCTCGTTGATGGTGGCGAAGCCCTGGTCGAAGAAGAGCTGGGTCTCGAAGCCGTTGGGCACCCCCGCTTCCGCCATCAGGGCCTTGGCCTTGACGATGTCGGTCTTGTAGGGCGAGAGCTTTGCGTCGTAGCCGGCGGTATTGGTGGCGATGGGGTTGCCCATGAGCTGGGCGCCGCGCCCGAACGTCGCGCTGGTGAAGATCTTCTCGTAGGGGATCGCGTAGGCCACCGCCTGCCGGACCTTCACGTTGTTGAAGGGCGGGTTCTTGACGTTCATGCCCACGTAGGCGTGCGCGTTCTCGACGGGGTGCGCCACCACCTGGAGCTTGCCCGCCGCCGCGATCTCCGCGAAGTCCTTGGGGGGCAGGTCGAAGGAGATGTCCGCGTCACCCCGCTCGAGCAGGGCCCGGCGGTTCCCCGCCGAGGGGACCTCGCGCACGATCACCTTCTTGAGCTTGGGCAGCGGCCCCGACTTCCACTCGTCGAAGCGGACGAAGACCGACTCCTGCCCCGGCTTCCACGATTCGAGCTTGTAGGCCCCGCCCCCCGCATCGTTGTTCTTGATCCACTCCATCGCCCACGGATCGGCGGCGGTGGCGTGCTTCTTCGCCAGCTCCGAGTTGATGATCACCGGCACCGGCACCGCGATGTCCGGCATCGTCAGCTTGTCCTTCCGGAGGAAGGTCACCCGGAACGTGTAGTCGTCCACGACCGTGAACTGCTCCGGCTTCTCGAGCGAGCCGGCCTTCATCTGGAAGGTCGGGAAGCCGCCCACCGTGACCGCGCGGTCGAACGACCACTTCACGTCCTTCGCGGTGACCGCGCTGCCGTCGTGGAACTTGGCGTCCCGCCGCAGCTTGAAGGTGACCGCCATGCCGTCCGGCGCCATCTGCCAGCTCTCGGCCAGCTCGGGCTTGAGTACCGAGTAGTCGTACATCCGGCTGCCGTCCGGCAGGGTCTTGAACCCGTACGTCATGAGCCGGTCGTAGAGGTTCCAGGAGGCCTGGTAGGAGGGTCGGTTCGCGCCGACCCCGTGGATGTCCATGCTATTGGGCCCGAGCTCGACCACGACCAGCAGCGTCTCGCTCCGGCTCTGCGGCCGAGCCTCCGAGACGGGCATCAGCAGCAGGGCGAGCAGCAGCCAGAGCGCGCGCGTCCAGTTCATGAGGTTCTCCTTGCGCCCGACCGCAGCAAGGGACGTGCCCGGCATGCCTATCAATGAAATTTGCGAGTTGGGAGTCGCGGCTTGAGACCCGGCCGCAGAGTGCCCGAGCGGTGGGCAGCGATGCCTACAGCTTGCGCAGGCGTGCGGGAGCGAGCCCGAGGAGCCGCCGCCGAGATGCGGCCCACAGCGCATGCACCGCGGCCTGGAGCTTGGGCGCGGACGGGCAGAGCAGGCGCGCCAGCACGCCGCCACGGCCGAGCGTGGTCACGCCCGCGCGTCCGCCGGCCCTCGCGGCGTCCACCGCCGCCTGGAGCGCGCCGGCGAGCTCGTCCCAGCCCTCCCCCGCCGGCGGCATGGCCACGCCAGCCGGCCGCATGGCCACGAACGTCGCCGCGTAGCCGAACCCCTCGGTGCCGCCCAGGCCGTCCCGCGGCGGTCGGCCGGTCAGGATGGAGCGCTCGCGAAGGAGCGGCCCGCCCTCGTCGCGGACGACGAGGCTACTGTCCAGCAGGTCGAAGCCCCAGGCCTCGCCGCGCGCCGCGCGCCCCACCGCCCAGGCGTCGAGGTAGAGCAGCGTGGCGTCCGCGGCCAGCCGGATCTCGGTGGACTGCTGGAGCCGCGCGCCCGGCGACGGGATCAGGTGATCCGGCATCCACTCGAGCGCGGCGCCACTTCCCACCTCGATGGTGAGTCGCTGGACGGCGGCGGGACCCGGGCTGCGGTAGACCCGCGTGGCGGAGGGCGTGGACAGGCAGACGCGGCTGCGCGCCCCGAGCACGACGTCGGTCTCGAGGCGATCGCCCGCCAGCAGCCCGCCCGTCGGGTTCAGCAGGAGGAGCGTCGCGACGCCGTCCCCGTCGAGGTCCATCGGCTCGATCGCCTGGAGCGGCAGCGTGAAGCGCCGCGCGGTGAGCACGGTGCGCCCACCCCGGGCCTCGAAAGCCAGGTGGAGCCGCCCGTCCCGGCCCGTGCGGCCGGTCGGGATCCGCGGCTCAGGGCTCGAAGAGCAGGTCGCGTCGGATCCAGGAGACCACGGCGTCGACGCCGGTGCCCTCCCGGAGATTGGTGAAGACAAACGGGCGTTCTCCCCGCATGCGCTTGGCGTCGCGCTCCATCACGCCGAGATCGGCGCCGACGTGAGGCGCGAGGTCGATCTTGTTGATCACCAGGAGGTCGGAGCGCATGATACCCGGCCCTCCCTTGCGGGGAATCTTCTCCCCCTGGGCCACATCGATGACGTAGATCGTGGCGTCCACCAGCTCCGGACTGAAGGTCGCGGCGAGATTGTCACCGCCGCTCTCCACGAAGAGCAGCTCGAGTCCCGGGAAGCGCCCCATGAGCCCGTGCACCGCCTCGAGATTCACCGAGGCGTCCTCGCGGATGGCGGTGTGCGGGCAGCCGCCCGTCTCCACGCCCACCACGCGCTCGGCGGGCAAGGCGCCCCGCCGGATGAGGAACTGCGCGTCCTCCTGCGTGTAGATGTCGTTGGTGATCACCGCCATGTCGAAGTGATCCCGTAGCCGCAGCGACAGCGTCTCCACCAGCGCGGTCTTGCCGGAGCCCACCGGCCCGCCGATGCCGATCTTGAGCGGCCGGGGCAGCCCGGTCATGAGCGGAACAGGCGGGCGTCGAGGCGCTCGTGGAGCATGCCCTGGATGTCCAGACCGGGCGTGAAGCTCCAGAGCTCGTCGGGCGGCCGCTCGGCCGCCTCGCGCGCCACGCGCTCGATCACGGGGTGAAGGCTCCACAGCACCGCCTGCCCTTCGAGCTGGCCCATGGGCAGGAGCCGGAGGGCAGCGCCCACCAGCAGCGCGGTGGTCGAGTAGAGGAACGCGGTCACGGCGGCTTCCGCCTCCCAGCCGAGCGCGCCCGCGGCCATGCCGAAGGCCACCGCATGGTGGCCGGGGGCGTGGTGCGCGTTGACCTCGTCGAAGTACGCGGCCAAGCGCGGATCGCCGATGAGCGCCGCAGCCACGCGCAGAGTCTGGCGCCCCATCTGCCGGCTGCCCTCGCGGAACTCCTTCACGACCTTCATGGCCTCGAGGGCCTCGTCCAAACGGCGGCAGGCCTCGAGGTCCCCGCGGCCGAGCGCCCGCAGCGCCCCCGCGGCGGCGGTGGCATCGCAGGGGCCGGCCGCGCCCTCGAGCTGGGTCAGCAGGAAACGCTCGAGCCCGTCCCGGTCCCTCACGATCCCGGCCTGGCAGTAGTGCTCGAGCCCGAACGAATGCGCGTAGCCGCCGGTGGGAAAGGCGCTGTCCGCGAAGTGGAGTAGCGAGACCAGCCGCGGATCAGTCATCGCCGCTTCCAAGGATCAACGGATGGATCGGCGCGTTAATCGGCGCATAGAGCGGCGCATAAATCGGCGCATAGACCACCTCGCGCCGCTCCCAGCGGACGCCGAGCCGCCTCACCAGGTCCTCCATCGCGGTATCGTCGGGCACCAGCAGCGTGTCCCCCTCCGCGCCTAGGGAGAAGTGCCGGTTGCCCACGTCGAAGGCGATGCGCACCGCTGCCTCGTAGCTCTCGGGAAAGAGCGCCAGGACCGGCTCCGGACGGGCCTCCACGACCAGGTACCAGTCCTCCTCCACCGCGAGCACGTCGCCGGGCTCGAGCACGGTGCCGGTCGGCAGGGCCAGGGCGATCTCCCGGCCGGCGGCGGTCACGGTCTTCCTCCGGGTCCACCGCCGCTCCTCCCAGGTCAGGCGGAGCGTGTCGCGGGACCTGCCCACGAGAGCCGCCGGGTCAACCGTGATCGCCGCCTCGGTGATCACCCGCATCGCGTTAGCCCGGACTATTCATGAACGGGCTCAACCGAGACCGGACGGGTGGCGCCGCGGGTGCCTCCCGCGCGGCCGAGCGCAGTGGGCCCCCCGAGTCCGGTGCGCCGCTCGAAGAGCGGCGAGTCCGGCGAGTGGGTGACGGAGCCGGCCGCGCGGGAGGCACCCGCGGCGCCAGGACCCGTCCGTCTCACGGGTTGTCCGTTCATGAATAGTCCGGGCTAGAAGAGGAAATAGCGCTGGGCCATCGGCAGCACACGCGCCGGCTCGCACGTGAGCACCTGGCCGTCGGCCCGCACCTCGTACGTCTCCGCGTCGACCTCGATGCGCGGGCAGTAGCTGTTGTTGACCATCGCCGCCTTGGTGAGCCCGCGGCAGCCACGCACGGTGGCGGTCGCCTTCCGCAGGCCCAGGCGCGCGGCCACCCCGTCCTCGGTCGCGGCGCGGGAGAGGAAGGTCAGCGAGGTCGACGACACCGCGGCTCCGTAGGAGGCGAACATCGGCCGGTAGCGCACCGGCTGGGGGGTGGGGATCGACGCGCTGGGGTCGCCCATGGCGGCCACCGCGATCAGGCCGCCCTTGAGCACCAGCTCCGGCTTGACCCCGAAGAAGGCGGGCTTCCAGATCACGAGGTCGGCCAGCTTGCCCACCTCGAGCGAGCCCACCTCGTGGGCGATGCCGTGGGCGATGGCCGGGTTGATCGTGTACTTGGCCACGTAGCGCTTGGCGCGGGCGTTGTCGTGGCGGCCGTCGCCGGGCAGGGCCCCGCGCTGCGTCTTCATCTTGTGAGCGGTCTGCCAGGTCCGGGAGATGACCTCCGCGATCCGCCCCATCGCCTGGGAGTCGGACGACAGCATGCTGATCGCGCCCAGGTCGTGCAGCACGTCTTCCGCCGCGATCGTCTCGGCGCGAATGCGCGACTCCGCGAAGGCCAGGTCCTCCGGGATCTTGGCGTTCAGGTGATGGCACACCATCAGCATGTCGAGATGCTCGTCCATGGTGTTCACCGTGAACGGCATCGTCGGGTTCGTCGAGGACGGCAGGCAGTTGGCCTCGCCGACCACGCGGATGATGTCGGGGGCGTGTCCCCCGCCCGCGCCTTCCGTGTGATAGGTGTGGATCGTCCGCCCCTTGAACGCGCGGATGGAGTCCTCGACGAAGCCGGCCTCGTTGAGCGTGTCGGTGTGGATGGCGACCTGGATGTCCATCTCCTCGGCCACCGACAGCGCGGCATCGATGGCCGCGGGCGTCGTCCCCCAGTCCTCGTGGAGCTTGAGGCCGATCGCTCCCGCCTCGATCTGCTCCCGCAGCGGCGCGGGCCGCGAGGCATTCCCCTTGGCGAGGAAACCCAGGTTGATCGGGAAGGCCTCCGCGGCTTCCAGCATGCGGTGGATGTTCCAGGCCCCGGGCGCGCAGGTGGTGGCCGCGGTGCCGGTGGCGGGGCCGGTGCCGCCACCGATCAGGGTGGTGAGCCCGGCGGAGAGCGCCTCGTCCACGAGCTGCGGACAGATGAAGTGGATGTGGCTATCGATGCCGCCGGCGGTGACGATGCGCCCCTCCCCCGCGATCACCTCGGTGGAGGCGGCGATCACCATGCCCGCGGTCACCCCCGCCATGATGTCCGGGTTGCCCGCCTTCCCGATGGCCACGATGCGCCCGGCCCGGATGCCGATGTCCGCCTTCACGATGCCCCAGTGATCGAGGATCAGAGCATTGGTGATCACCAGGTCCAGCACGCCGGGGCCCGCGGTGGCGCGGGCGGACTGGCCCATGCCGTCGCGGATCACCTTGCCGCCGCCGAACTTCACCTCGTCGCCGTAGGCGGTGAAGTCGCGCTCGACCTCGATCAGCAGATCCGTATCCGCGAGCCGGACCCGGTCGCCGACGGTAGGGCCGTAGAGATCGGCGTACTGCCTCCGCGGCAGCCGCAGGCTCACGAGCCGGCCCCGAGGAAGCCGCCCGCCTTCGCGCGCTTCACGCTCGCGGCACGGCCCGACGCAGCGACGGACCCATCGGTGAGAGCATTGAGGCCGTAGACCTCCCGCGCGCCGGCCAGCTCCACCAAGGTGACCACCTTCTCGTCCCCTGGCTCGAACCGCACCGCGGTCCCCGCCGGCACATTGAGCCGCATCCCGAACGCCTTCTCGCGATCGAACCGCAGTCCCCGGTTCGCCTCGAAGAAATGAAAGTGCGACCCCACCTGGATCGGCCGATCCGCGGTATTCGCCACCGTGAGCTGCACCGTCCTGCGCCCCGCATTCGCCTCGATGTCACCGTCACCGAGCAGATATTCCCCCGGAATCATGTGCGGACACTGGTTTGGGTGGAAGGTGCTACCCGCTCGTCTATTTTATGCGGGGGCCCAGAAATGGCCCCCGCACTCCCCCAATCCGCGGACAACCCGGGCTGGCGCTCGGGGGACGCGTGGATGCTCGCAGCGCTCGGTCGGGGCTCAGCCGCGCAAAGCGCGGCAATGGGGGAGTGCGGGGGCCATTTCTGGGCCCCCGCATTGGATAGAGGTGCGGATCCGTTAGCCATCACCGCACCGGGTGGTGAATCGTCACGAGCTTAGTCCCGTCGGGGAACGTGCCTTCGACCTGCACTTCCTCGAGCATCTCCGGCACGCCTTCCATCACGTCGTCGCGGGTGAGGATGGTGATGCCGAAGGCCATCAGGTCGGAGACGGTGCGGCCGTCGCGGATGCCTTCCAGCACCTCCGCGGTGATCAGGGCGAGCGCCTCGGGGTAGTTCAGCTTGAGGCCGCGGGCCCGGCGCCGGCGCGCCAGCTCCGAGGCGGTGAAGATGAGCAGCTTGTCCTGCTCGCGGGGGGTCAGATGCATGGGGGGAGTCTAAACCGTCAGGTGCTGCCTGACCATATCCTCCCGGAGATCCTTCGTTGCGCCTCTCGACACGATGGTGCCCTTCCGCATGATCGCGTAGGCGGAGGCCAATCGCCAGGCGAACTCGAGGTACTGCTCGACCAGGAGGACCGAGATGCCCTGCGCCTTGATCCGCTCGATGACTTCCTCGATCTGGTCGATGACCGAGGGCTGGATCCCCTCGGTGGGCTCGTCCATCAGGAGGAGCTTCGGGCGCGCCAGGAGCACCCGCGCGATCGCGAGCTGCTGCTGCTCGCCGCCCGAGAGCACGCCGCCCTTGCGGCCGAGCAACACCTTCAGCTTGGGAAACAGCTCGAAGACGCGCTCGAGCGGGTCGCCGTGGCCGTTGCCCCCGGGGCGCCCGCGACCGAGCATGCCCATGCGCAGGTTCTCCTGCACCGTGAGGTTCGGGAAGATCTCGCGGCCCTGGGGCACGTACCCGATCCCGCAGGAGGCCCGCTCCTCCGGCCGCCGGACGCCCAGGTCGGTCCCGTCGAACGTGACACGCCCCGAGCGCGTGGGCAGGAGCCCCATGATCGACTTGAGCAGCGTGGTCTTGCCCACCCCGTTGCGCCCCATGAGGCACACCACGCTGCCCGCCGGGACGTCGAGGGAGACGTCCCACAGCACCTGGCTCTCGCCGTAGAACGCGTTGAGGCCGCGCACCTCAAGCATGGGCCGCCTGCTTCGAGCCGCTCCGGCCGAGGTACACCTCCCGCACCCGCTCATCCTGCTGCACCTGGTCCACCGAGCCCTCGCAGAGCACGCTACCCTCGTGCAGCACCGTGACCTTCCGGGCCAGACTCCGGACGAATTCCATGTCGTGCTCGATGACGAGCACCGCCCGGTCCCGCGCGATGGACAGGAGGAGCTCGGCGGTGCGTGCGGTCTCCTCGTCGGTCATCCCCGCCACCGGCTCGTCCACCAGCAGGAGCTTGGCCTGCTGCACGATGACCATGCCGATCTCGAGCCACTGCTTCTCGCCGTGGGAGAGCCCGCCCGCCCGCTCCGCTCCGCGGCCACCCAGGCCGATGGTCTCGAGGGTCTCCTCGACCCGGCTCCGCTGGGCGCCGTCGAGGCGGGCCCGCAGGGTGGCCATGACCCCCTTGCTCGGCCGGGCCAGCGACAGCTCCAGGTTCTCGCGCACACTCAGGTTCGCGAAGATGGACGGCGTCTGGAACTTCCGCCCGATGCCGAGGCTCGCGATCTCGTTCTCGCGGAGCCCGACCAGCTCGGTGTGCTTGCCGAAGATCACGCGGCCGGCCGCGGGCTCCACCTTGCCCGAGATCACGTCGAGCAGCGTGGTCTTACCCGCGCCGTTGGGGCCGATCACCACCCGCAGCTCGTGGTAGTCCATGAAGAAGTTCAGGTCGTGGAGCGCCTTGAATCCGTCGAAGTCGACGGTGACGTTCTCCAGATAGATGATCGAGCCCTCGGGCGCCGCCGCGGTGAATGGCATGTTTGTTTATCGCGCCTGAATGTGGGGGACTTCGGTTTGCGGTTTGGCCTCTTCGGGCCGGTGGCCCTCATCGGGGCGTCCGCTCGACCGTACGCCCGCTCCCGCGGATCGCCGAACCCGGGCGATCAGCTTCTGCGCGGTGCCCACCACCCCGTCTGGGAAGAACAGCACTACCGCCACGAACAGGCCGCCCAGCACGAGCAGCCAGAGGTCGGGATAGTTGGTCGTGAGAGTGCTCTGCAACCAGTTCACGCCGAGCGCGCCCACCACCGGCCCCAGCAGCGTGCCCCGCCCGCCCACCGCCACCCAGATGATCATCTCGATGGACGGGAGCACGCCGATCTTGGCCGGGGTGATGATGCCGACCTGCGGGACGTACAGCGCGCCCGCCAGCCCGGCCAGCCCCGCGGAGACCACGAACACGAAGAGCTTGAACGCGGCCGGCGAGTAGCCGGAGAAGAGCACGCGGTTCTCGCTGTCGCGGATGGCGATCAGCACCCGCCCCGCCGGCGAGCGGGTGATCCACCGGCACAGGAGGTAGGCCCCGCAGAGACAGAGCGCGGTGGCGATGTAGAGTCCGCGCTGGGTGGTCGCGCTGTTGAGCGTGAAGCCGAAGACGCTCTTGAAGCCGCTCAGGCCGTTGGTGCCGCCCAGGTTCATCGCGTTGCGGTTGAACAGGAGCCACATGGAGAGCGCGAGCGCCTGCGTGATGATCGAGAAGTAGACGCCCCGGATGCGGCTGCGGAACGTGAGGTAGCCGAACACGTAGGCGAAGAGCGCCGGCACCACCAGCACCGCGACCAGGGTGAACGGGACGCTGTAGAACGGCTTCCAGAAGAGCGGCAGCTCGGTCACCTGGTTCCACACCATGAAGTCCGGCAGCACGTTGCCGTAGACGCTCCGGGTCCCGATCTCCAGCATCAAGTGCATGCCCATCGCATAGGCGCCGAGCCCGAAGAAGACTCCGTGGCCCAGCGAGAGCACCCCGGTATAGCCCCAGATCAGGTCGATGCCGAGCGCGAGGATGGCGTAGGCCAGGAACTTGCCGAAGAGGTTCAAGGTGAAGTCGGACATCCGCAACGGCGATCCCGGCGGCAGCGCGTTCAGGGCCGGCAGCACGCCGACCAGCGTGATCGCGCCCGCGATGAGCCCCCAGCGCTCAAGACTCCGCATAACGTCCCTTGGTCGCGAAGAGCCCCGACGGCCGCCGCTGGATGAACAGGATCACGAGCACCAGGATCAGGACCTTCCCAAATACCGCCCCCATTCCGGGTTCAATGATCTTGTTGAGCCCGCCGATGCCGATCGCGGCCAGGATGCTGCCGGCCAGCTTCCCCACCCCGCCGGTCACCACCACCATGAAGGAGTCTACGATATAGTTCTGGCCGAGCTCGGGGCCCACGTTGCCGATCTGGGTGATGGCGCAGCCCGCGAGGCCGGCCAGTCCCGCCCCGAGCGCGAAGGTGCCCGCGTCGACCCACCGCGCGCGGACGCCCAGGCAGGCGGCCATCCCGCGATTCTGGGTGACCGCGCGGATGCGCAGGCCCGCGTCGGTCCGGAACAGCAAGAGGTACATCGCCCCCACGCTGACCGTGGCCAGCCCGATGATGAAGAGGCGGTTGTACGGGAGCTGCACGCCGATCATGACCGGGATCCCGCCCGAGAGCCAGCGGGGCGACGTCACGTCCACGTTGGCGGCCCCGAACCAGAGCCGAAGGCCCTGCTGGATCATGAGGCTCACGCCCCAGGTCAGGAGCAGGGTCTCGAGCGGCCGCCCGTAGAGGAACCGGATCACCCCTCGCTCCAGCAGGAAGCCCGCGGATGCTGAGACCAGGAACGAGAAAGGCAGCGCGACCAGGAAGTAGTAGTCGAAGCGCCCCGGGAAGTAGGTCGCGAACCAGCCCTGCATCAGGAAGGTGGAGTAGGCGCCGAGGGCCATCAGCTCACCGTGGGCCATGTTGATCACGCCCATGAGCCCGAACACGATGGCGAGCCCCAGGGCCATCAGCAGCAGGATCGAGGACAGCGAGAGACCCTGGAACGCGATCTCGATGGCCTGGGTGAAGAGCCCCCATCGCTCGATGCGCTTCACCGCCACCTGGGCGGCGGCGGCGAGCGGGGCCGGCGCCTGGGGATCCCCCGTGATCTGGTAGAGCGGCTCCATCGCGTTGGCGCTGCGCAGGCGCCCGAGAGTCTCGGCCGCGATCACCCGCTCGGCCGGGTCCCCGATACGCAGGCGGATCAGGGCCGCGCCTTCCTCGAGGGCGAAGCGCACCCAGCGATCGGACTCCTTCGGCAGGGCCTCCTCGAGCACCTTGAGGGTCGCGGCGTCGCCGGTATAGGCCATCTTGGTGGCGGCGGCACGGCGGGCGGCCGGATCGGGATTGATCAGGTCGCTCTGGCCCGAGAACGCGTCGATCAACGGGCGGATGGCGATCCGCAGGCTCCGCCCGGTGGAGACTTCCCCGAGCGTGGAGAGATCGGTCAGTAGGGGCTTGCCGTCGGGGCCGGCGATCGACTCACGTCCGTACGCGGTGAAGAGGGGGACCAGCGTCTTGTCGCTCTCACTGACCTTGTCGCCGACGATGACGGTTTCCTTCTTGCCTCCGGGGAGGGATCGCACGTAGACGCTGCCCTCCCGCAGCGCCTCCAGGAGCGGCAGGACCTTGCGATCGCCCGTCTTGCCGAGCGCGACGGCGGCCGCCTCCTGGACCGCCAAATCGGCCGAGGCCACGTCCGCGATGTGCTTGGCCATGACTTCGGATGGAGCGGCGGGGGAGGGCCCCGCACTCTGCGCCACTGCCGGGGCGGCGAGCCCCGGCAGCAGCGCGAGCGCGAGGAGCAGCGACTTCAGCACGAGCGTGCTTACGCCTTCTTCTGATACGTGCCCTGGTGCTTGACCCAGTCACAGCCCTTGTCGGGGCTCGTGTACTGGCTCCACGGGTCGGCCTTCACCAGACCCTTGGAGCGCCACACGGCCTTGAACTGGCCGTCCTTGAGGATCTCGCCGATCAGCACCGGCTTGTAGGTGTGGTGATTGGCCTCGTCCATCTTGATCTGGCCGCCCGGGGCCGCGAAGGTCTGGCCGTAGACCGCCTTCCGGACCGCGTCCACCTCGAACGACTTGGCCTTCTCGGCCGCCTGCTTCCAGATGTAGACGCCGAAGTAGGCCGCCTCCATCGGATCGTCGGTGACGCGCTTGTCGCCGCCCGGCAGGTTGGCCTTCTTCGCATAGGCCTTGAACGCGCTGACGAACTTCTTGTTCTGCGGCGTATCGACCGACTGGTAGTAGTTCCAGGCCGCGAGGTGGCCGACCAGCGCGGAGGTGTCCATCCCGCGCAGCTCGTCCTCCGCCACGCTGAACGCCATGATCGGGCACTGCTCGGAGCGCAGGCCCTGGTTGGCGAACTCCTTGTAGAAGGGAACGTTCGAGTCACCGTTGATGGTGGAGAGCACCGCCGCGCTGCCACCGGTGGAGAAGCGCTTGATCTTGCCGACGATGGTCTGGTAGTCCTGATGGTTGAACGGCGTGTACTCCTCCGCGATGGAGTCCGCGGGCACCCCCTTGGCGAGCAGGAACGCGCGGAGGATCTTGTTGGCCGTCCGCGGGAATACGTAGTCGGTGCCCAGCAGGTAGAACTTCTTGTAGCCGCCGCCCTCCTTCGACATCAGGTACTCCGCGGCGGGAATGAGCTGCTGGTTCGGAGTGGCCCCCGTATAGAACACGTTCTTGGAGCACTCCTCGCCCTCGTACTGCACCGGATAGAAGAGGAGACCGTTGTTGTTCTCGAACACCGGCAACACCGACTTGCGGCTCACCGACGTCCAGCAGCCGAACGTCACCGAGACCTTGTCCTGGAGCAAGAGCTGCTTGGCCTTCTCCGCGAACAGGTCCCAGTTCGAGGCGGGGTCCACGACCACCGCCTCGATCTTCTTGCCCATGACCCCGCCCTTGGCGTTGATCTCCTCGAACGCCATCATGCAGACGTCACGGAGCGATACCTCGCTGATGGCCATGGTGCCGGACAGCGAGTGCAGCACGCCTACCTTGACCGTCCCCCCGCCCTGCGCGCGCAGAACGGCCGGGAAGCCGATGCCCGCCGCCGCGCCGGCTCCCAGCGCGCCCGCGGTCCTGAGAAAGTCCCTCCGAGAAACTGCTGCCATACGGGTCTCCTTTCGCTCCGAACGGTGAAATGGTCGGACCCGTCATTGGGTCACAGTCCGTGGACTCTCTCGGCGCGTGCCCCCTGACCCCGCTGTCTCGGTGCGCCGCCCGGTCCTTGAGCAAGCCGCGTGCCCTGACCGGTACTGAGACTTATCAAATGGTTGCGATAGATCACCGTCTCCGGAAACCAAAAGGACTGCCTACTTGGTAGGCAGTCCAGTCGGTGTGCCCGTGATTTCGGCAGGAGCTAGAGCTTCGCCGCCCGGGCGTGGCCCATTTCCTCGGTGAGCAGAAGCGCCTGCGCCACCTCCGCCATCGGCTTGCGGGTGTCCATGGCGGTCTTCTGGATCCGCCGGAACGCTTCCGGCTCGCTGAGTCCGAGCCGGGTCATGAGGATGCCCTTGGCGCGCTCGACCAGCTTGCGCGACTCGAGCTTGCGCTTGAGCAGCTCGTTCTCCTTTCGCATCGCTTCGATTTCGCGAAAGCGATGGACCGCTACGTCTAGCGTGGGCCCCAGCTCCTCGGCCCGGACCGGCTTCGCGAGGAAGCCGAGGACGCCCGCGTCGACCGCCCGCGCGACCACCGGGGCGTCGGTGTGGCTCGTCACCAGCACCACCGGACAGGGCGACACCGTCATGATCTCGCGCGCAGCCTGGACCCCGTCGCCGTCCGGGAGCCCGACCGCCAGCACCGCCACGTCGGGTCGGTGTTTGTCCACGAGCCTCAGGACATCCTCGGCTCGACTACCGTTTCCTACCACCTGCCCGCCTTGAGCGGTGACCGCTTCGGCCACCGCGGCCCGCGACGGAGCGTGATCGTCAATGATGAGCACTCGCCAATGTGGTTTCATGCCTGAGGAGAATAGCAAGGGGGGTGCCACGGAGGTTGCGAGGAAAACCGAGGGGTTGGGCGATACCGCCCTACCCGCGGCTGCTCAGGCGACGATCAAGTCGCTCATCGCCTGAGCAGCGGCGGGCCGGAGCGGTGGACGGCTAGAAGAACGAGTAGTAGAGGCTGACCGAGATGGTGTCCATGCTCTTGCCGCGGGGCAGGAGGCCCTGCGAGGTGATATCCGGGCGCGAATAGCGCACCCGGAACACCTTCTCGTCGGCTTGGTCATGGCGGTACTCAAGCCGCCCCACCAGCCCCTTCCAGATCTTGTACTGGATCGTCGCGGTGGTGGACCACAGATCCAGGGCGTTGCCGAAGCCGGTCCGGGCTCCGGCGGCATCGCGGAAGAATTCCTGTCGGAGAGCGGTACGGAGGTTCTCTGTCCAGTCGTATACTACGTAACCCGCCCACCCCCACCAGGTGGCGTCGGTATCGCGCCGCGTGCCGAGACTCTGGATGAAGGCCTCCTTCTGCTCGTGACCGTAGTCGATGTTGAGTCCGAGCGTCCAGTTCTTGAACCCGGTGTAGTTGAAGGTCCAGTCGAGCACGTAGCGCTGGTGGGCATTCACGTACCGCCGGGAGTCGCGCGTCACGTTTTCGTTCACCCGCCGCGGGTCGACCTGTTCCGGCCCCACGATCCAGGTCAGGTTCGCGCTGAAGTCCTTCAACGGGGTGAACGCGAACTGGCCCGTGTAGCTCAGCGAGTCGTTCACGTTCTTCGAGTCATCCCAGCCTAGCACCACGCCCGCAGTGACGTTGAACCAGTCGGTGAAGGTGTAACTGGCCAAGCCCCCGGTGTGGGTGAACGGGATGGCAAAGGAGAATAGATAGCCACGGGAGAAGTTCGGGTTGTTAGGCGACTCGATTACCTCGTAGCCGAGCAGCGTCACGAACTTGCCGGCCTTGAGGGTAAGACCGCTCCCCACGGGCACGAGCCCGGACACATACGCCTGCTGCAAGTCGAACTTTTCGGTGTTCCGGAACGGGAAGGCGTCGTCCTCGTCCCGGAAGATGCCGTAGGAGTGGTTCTTCTGCGAATCGATCCCAGCAGTGACCGTGAGGCCGTAGCCAAAGGGGTATCTCTCGGACGGGTCCTTCTTGATGCTGAACTCGGCGATGTTGAAGGTGTAGCCTTCGTGATAGTCGTACTGGCGAAGCTCGTTGACGCCGCCACGGCCCGACCCGCTCAGGTTGGCGGTGACGCTGTTCTCGATGTACCCGAACAGCTTGTTCTCCTCCCAGAAGGTCTTCGGCTTCTCTTCTTCCTTCTTCGCCTCCGGCGCTGGAGCCGGCGTCTAAGCCCATGCGGTCACGGTGCTTCCCAGCACCGCGATCAAGACCGCGGCCAGCCAGCTTCGCGTCATTCTCATCGTGACGACCTCCTTGGGGAAGTGGGAGCCGCGCCAAATGCTCGCATTCTTTACCGCAGTCGCCCGGTACGTCGCAAGCGATTTCCCGCGTGGGTCGAAGCGATGCGAGTTCGGTGCCAGCGGAGTACGCGCTTCGACGGCGGGTTTGCCCGAGAAGGGAGCAGCCCGGCGGCCCGGGGCTGCTCAGCGCGCGGGCAGGCTGCTCACAAGGCGGTCAGGGCACGGTCCGGGTGGGGGACGAAACGAACGGCCCCGGTCCGGCGCGCGCGCGCCGGACCGGGGCCGGGGCGAGGCGAGATCTAGATATCGTAGTAGAGGGCGAACTCGTACGGGTGCGGGCGCAGCCGGACCGGGTCCACCTCGTTCTTCCGCTTGTACTCGATCCACGTCTCGATCAGGTCCGGCGTGAACACGTCGCCCTTGAGCAGGAAGTCGTGATTCTTCTCGAGGTTGTCCAGCACGATGTCGAGCGCGCCGGGGAGCTGCTTGATCTTCTTCTGCTCGGCGGCGGGCAGCTCGTAGAGGTCCTTGTCGACCGGCTTGCCGGGGTCGATCTTGTTCGCGATGCCGTCGAGGCCCGCCATCACGCACGCCGCGAACGACAGATACGGGTTGCAGGTCGGGTCCGGTGTCCGGAACTCGATCCGCTTCGCGCCCTCCGCCTTCGAGTACATCGGGATCCGGATGGCGGCGGACCGGTTGCGCTGGCTGTAGACCAGGTTGATCGGCGCCTCGTAGCCCGGCACCAGCCGCTTGTAGCTGTTGGTCGAGGGCGCGATGAACGCGAGCAGCGCGGGGGCATGCTTCAGGATGCCGCCGATGTAGTACAGGCACATCTTCGAGATGTCGGCGTACCCACCCCGCTCGTAGAAGAGGTTCTTGCCGTTTTTCCAGATGGACTGGTGCGTGTGCATGCCGGAGCCGTTGTCCTGGAACAGCGGCTTGGGCATGAACGTGGCGGTCTTGCCCCACTTCTTGGCGGTCTGCTTGGCGCAGTACTTGTACCAGCACACCTTGTCGGCCATCTTGGTCAGGGTGTCGTAGCGCATGTCGATCTCGGTCTGCCCGCCGCTCGCCACCTCGTGGTGGTGGACCTCGACGCGGACGCCGACCGACTCGAGCGCCAGCACCATGTCGGACCGGATGTCCTGGAACTTGTCCATCGGCGGAACCGGGAAGTAGCCCTGCTTGTAGCGCGGAATGTAGCCGAGGTTCGGGCGATCGGGCGTGCCCTCCCGGCCGGTGTTCCACGCGCCCGCTTCCGAGTCGATGAAGTAGAAGCCGTAGTTGTAGCTCTGGTCGAACCGGATCGAGTCGAAGAAGAAGAACTCGAGCTCGGGCCCGATGAAGATGGTGTCACCGACCCCGCTCTTCTTGACGAACGCCTCCGCCTTCTGGGCCACGTAGCGGGGGTCGCGGCTGTAGGCCTTGCCGGTGATCGGGTCCTTGACGTTGCAGATCAGGACCATGGTCGGCACCGCCGTGAAGGGATCCATCTGGGCCGTCGAGGCGTCGGGGATGAGGAGCATGTCCGACTCGTCGATGGTCTGGAACCCGCGGATCGAGGAGCCGTCGAAGCCGAGCCCGTCCTCGAAGATGTCTTCCCTCAGCTCGGATACCGGGATGGAGAAATGCTGCCAGAGGCCGGGCAGATCGATGAAGCGCAGATCCACGATCTTGACGCCCTTCTCCTTCGCCATCTTCAACACGTCCTTCGGGGTCATTCTCCTGCCTCCTTATCGCCTCAGTGCTGGGTGGGGAAGACCGCGGGCCGGTGGAGCCTCTCTTCGCTCCACCGGCCACCAACCATAAGTGTTTGCCCGGGGCCCGTCAAGCGGACCCTGCCTCTACTAGTGGCTCGGGCGGGGCTTGGCCTCCGGCGGCCTCAGACCTTCGAAGCCTCCGGCGCTCCCACCCATCGAGTACTCGCCGTATGAAGCCGAGCCGCCAAGCATGTACGCCGTCTCCGAGTGCTGGGAAAGATCCAGCCCGGCCATCTCGTCCTCGTCGCTGACCCGCAGGCCCATGATTGCATCGAGCACCTTGAGGATGATCACCGTCATCACGAAGCCCAGGATCCAGGTCACCGCGACCGCCACGAACTGGATCCAGAGCTGCTTCGGGTTGCCGTAGAGCAGCCCGTCGCCGCCCGCGTCGTTGACGAGCTTGGTGGCGAAGACGCCGGTGGCGAGGGCCCCCCACGTGCCGCCCACCCCGTGCACGCCCACCACGTCGAGCGAGTCGTCGTAGCCCAGCTTCGACTTCAGGTTACAGGCGGTGTAGCAGATGATCCCGGCCACTACTCCGATGACGATCGAAGCCATCGGGGTCACGAATCCGGCCGCCGGGGTGATGGCCACGAGGCCGGCCACCGCCCCCGACGCCGCCCCGAGAACGGTCGGCTTGCCGCGGGAGGCCCACTCGGTGAACATCCACCCGAGCGCGGCCGCCGCGGTGGCGGTATTGGTGGTCATGAACGCGTGGGCGGCGAGGCCGTTGGCGGCCAGCGCGCTGCCCGCGTTGAAGCCGAACCAGCCGAACCACAGGAGGCTGGCCCCCATCACGGTGAGCGGCAGGTTGTGCGGGGGCATCGGCTGGTGGCCGTAGCCCTTGCGCTTGCCGATGACGATCGCGGCGGCGAGTGCGGAGATCCCCGAGGAGATGTGCACGACGGTGCCGCCCGCGAAGTCGAGCGCGCCCAGGTTCTTCAGCCACCCGCCGACGCCCCAGACCCAGTGGGCCAGCGGATCGTAGACGAAGGTGGCCCAGAGCAGGATGAACACCAGGAACGTGGAGAACTTCTTGCGCTCGGCGAAGGCGCCCGTGATCAGGGCCGGGGTGATGACCGCGAACATCATCTGGAACAGCATGAACGCGGTGTGCGGGATGGTCGCCGCGTAGTCCGCGTTGGGCTCGGCTCCCACCCCCCTCAGGCCGACCCACTCGAGCCCGCCGATGATGCCGCCCTTGTCGGGGCCGAACGCCAGCGAGTAGCCCCAGAGCACCCACTGGATCGAGATCAGCGCGAGGATGATGAAGCTCTGCATCAGGGTACCCAGCGCGTTCTTCTGCCGCACCATGCCCCCGTAGAAGAGGGCCAGGCCGGGCGCGGTCATCAGCAGCACCAGCGCCGTGGACACCAGGACCCAGGCGGTGTCACCGCTGTCGATCTTCGGAGGCGCCGGGGTCGCGGGAGCCGCGGGCGCGGGTGTCTGGGCCAGAGCGAGCCCAACCGGGGCGAGCGTCAGAGCCAGTACGCACAACAGGATGAGAATCGAGGGTATCCGTCCGGTCACCGCATGTCCTCCTTGATGGCGCATCAGAGCGCGCTCTCGTCCCGCTCGCCGGTGCGTATCCGGACCGCAGTATCCACTGGCTGGATGAAGATCTTGCCGTCACCGATATTGCCGGTCTTGGCCGCAGCCGCGAGGACCCCCGCGACCTTGTCGACGAGGTTGTCCGGCACCACGACCTCGACCTTGATCTTCGGGAGGAAGTCGACCGTGTATTCGCCGCCACGGTAGAGTTCGGTGTGGCCCTTCTGGCGGCCGAACCCCCTGACCTCGGACACCGTCATCCCGATGACCCCGATGCCGGTCAGTGCTTCCTTGACGTCGTCGAGCTTGAACGGCTTGATGATGGCTTCGATCTTTTTCATGTGGACCTCCCGGCGGGACGCTTTGCACTCGTCGTGCCGGTGGGAACAGGAGGAGCGAGCGTTGACAAAGCAGGAGATTGCAAGGAGACCCTTTCGGGGGACGAGAGGGCAGGTGGCCACTAATTAGGCAGGGTGCTCACAACTGCCTTTCGGCTAGGCAGCCGAAGGGCTCATACCGCGGTCAGTCGCGCCAGACCCCGTCTTCCACCGCCGCCGCCTGCTTGGCCGGCGCGCCGACCTCGGCCGCGCCAGGTATCGCGGTGCGGAGCGCCACCCATAGCTCCTTGAGGTCCGGCGTCTTGGCGGCCAGACACACGCCCGGAATATGAGGCCGCTCCGCCTCGGTGAACGTACCCGAGCAGAGGATCACTTTGGGCCGTGGGCTCCGGCGGCTGAGGCGCTGGATGAAATCCATCCCGTCCATCCGCGGCATCCGGAGGTCCAGGACGATCACGTCGGGCCTGACGGCACCCAGTACGGACAGTGCCTGGTGCCCGTCGGTCGCCTCGAACAGGTCGAACTGGCTCTCAAGAGCCATCCGGTAGAGATTCCGCCAGGCGGGATCGTCGTCAACGAGCAGTATGCGGGGCACGGTGGCCACCTCCGTGCGCGCGTGAGCACGCAAGAGCATTGCCAAGATCTGGTGCTATATATTTCAGCCACTTGCGTCCCGAATGCTGATACATGGCGACAGGAAGCTGACGATGGGCCCGGACAGCGCGTCTTCGGGAGAACGTCAGGCCCGGCGCTGGGGGATGCCGTGCCGGCGCATCTTCGAGTACAGCGTCGGGCGCCTCAGGCCCAGGACCTGCGCAGCGGCCTGCTTGTTCCAGCCGGTGGACTCGAGCGCCCGGACGATCGAGACTCGCTCGATCTCCTCCAGGGAGCCTGGCGGAGGAGCCGACCCGCCCGGCGAGGGGTCGACCTGCAAGGGCTCCGGCAGGTCCGCCAGGGTGATCTCATGCCCACGGGCCACCAGGACCGCGCGCTCGATCGCGTGCTCGAGCTCGCGGATATTGCCCGGCCAAGCGTAGGATAGCAGCCGGCGGTAGGCCTCCGGGTCGATGGTTTCGACGTCCCGCCCGTGCTTGGCCCGGAAGCGCTCGAGGAAGGACTTGGCCAGCAGCGGGATGTCGCCGGTGCGATCCCGCAGGGAGGGCAGCGCCACCGTCACCGTGTTGATGCGGAAGTAGAGATCCTGCCGCAGGCGCCCTTCGCGCAGGGCGGCCTCCGGCGCCCGGTTGGTCGAGCAGATCAACCGGAAGTCCACCGGCACGGTCTTGGACCCGCCCAGCCGGCGCACCGTGCGGTCCTCCAGCACGCGCAGCAGCTTCGCCTGCAGATCGAGCGGCATCTCGGTGATCTCGTCGAGCAGCAGCGAGCCGCGATGCGCCTCCTCCAGCAGTCCGGACTTGTCCGTCGACGCGCCGGTGAAGGCTCCCTTCACGTGGCCGAACAGCTCGGACTCGATCAGGTCCTTCGGCAGCGCCGCGCAGTTGATCTTTACCATCGGGCCGTCGACCCGGGTGCTCTTGGCGTGGACCGCGTTGGCGGCCAGCTCCTTGCCGGTCCCGCTCTCGCCGACGATGAGCACGTTGGCATCGGAGGCGGCCACGGACTCCAGCATCTCGAAGACCCGCTTGATGGCCGGCGAGGACCCGAGCATTTCTCCGTAGGCGGCCTGCTCGGCGAGCTTGCGCCGCAGGTCGGACGTCTCGGCGAGCAGGCGACGGCGCTCCAGCGCCTTGCCCACCAGCATCAACATCTCATCCGCGTCGAAGGGCTTGGCGACGAAGTAAAAGGCCCCCTGCTTGGTGGCCTCGACCGCCTTGGAGATGGACCCGTGCCCGGTCATGATGATGACCTCGATCGAGGGGTCCTTGGCCTTCAGCAGGCGCAGCAGGTGGAGGCCGTCGCCGTCCGGCAGGATCAGGTCGACGACGCCCAAGGCGAACTCGCGCGTCTCCATCCGGAGCATGGCGCCGACGGTATTCCCCGCCGTTTCCACGTCATAGCCCTCACGCTCGAGGGTCAGGCGCAGATTCTCGGCGATGACCGACTCGTCATCCACCACCAGGATGCGCGACTTCACAAGGCTCTCCCGGTCGACATGGCAATTACGAGCCTAGCATAGGCCGATTTTTTGGTGTCAGCCCGCTGACACGGCCACGGCTCGCGCGTGGGAAGGGGATGAGCCTTTGGCGCAGAGAGGCAGTGGCTTGGCGAGGCGCAGCCGAAGGCGAGCCGAGCGGATAAATAAAGAAGCTTCCGGCAGCAGCCCACAGCGGGTCGCCCCGACCATATGTCGCGAAATCGCCCCGCCTTGACAGGCCTGATAGCCGCGAGCAATATGCGGCTCATGCAATTCGGCTTCGCTCTGCCGGGCCGTGGTCCGCTCGCGACGCCGGAGGCGCTCACCAAGCTGGCCGAGAAGGCAGACGCCCTCCGCTACGCCTCCGTGTTCGTGACCGACCACGTGGTCATTCCCACCTCCTACAACTCGCCCTATCCCTACTCGACCAGCGGCCGCTTCGCGGGCGACTGGACGAACGGCTACCTCGAGCCGCTGGCCATGATGGGGGTGCTGGTCGGGCTGACGTCCCGGGTCAAGATCGGCACCAGCGTGCTGGTCGTGCCGTACCGCAACCCGGTGGTGACCGCCAAGATGCTGGCCACGCTCGACGTGATGTCGGGCGGGCGCATGATCCTGGGGGCCGGGGTCGGTTGGATGAAGGAGGAGTTCGAGACGCTGCAGGCGCCGCCCTTCACGGAGCGGGGCAAGGTCACCGACGAGTACCTGCGCCTCATGCGAGAGATGTGGACCAAGGAGCCGGTGGAGTTCATGGGGGCGCACTATCGCCTGCCCTCGGTGAGCGCGATGCCCAAGCCGCGCCAGAAGGGCGGCATCCCGATCTGGATCGGCGGCCACACCGACGTGGCGCTGCGGCGCACCGGCGAGCTCGCGGACGCCTGGCATCCCATCGGCATGCGCCCGCCCGCCATGCTCCTGCCCGACGAGTACGCGGAGAAGGTGAAGGTCATCCACGGCTGGGCGCGCAAGGCCGGGCGTGATCCGAAGGCCATCACCCTCTCGCTGCGCGTGCCGCTGGAGCTGGCTCCCAAACGCGGCAAGGCGACGGTGAGCGACTTGCCCGGCTTCCGGGGCACCGCCCCGAACGTCATCCGGCACATCAAGAGTTACCAGGCTCTCGGCGTCTCCCACTTCGTCTTCGATCTGGCGCCCCCGGATCTCAAGGGCCAGCTCGCCCTGATGGAGCGCTTCGCCCAGGAGGTCCGACCGAAGGTCCTCCGGACGCCCCGCTAGGGCGGTCATGCCGTCGAGCCTGGCTGCGCCGATTCCCCCGCCCGTCGCCGGCTTCATCACGAGCGCGCGGGTGGGGCGGCTCGCCACCGCCGACGCGGGCGGCCAGCCGATGGTGGTGCCGATCTGCTACGCGTTCGACGGCCGCGCGCTCTATTCCGCCGTCGACGCCAAGCCGAAGCAGGCGCCGCCCGAGGGGCTCAAGCGAATCCGCAACCTCCGGGAGAATCCCCGCGTCTCAATCGTGATCGACCAATATGACGAGGACTGGACGCGTCTGCGCTACGTCATCATCCAGGGACAGGCGGATCTCCTCACGGACGGCCCGCAGTTCGTCCACGGGGTCGATCTGCTCGTCGCCAAGTACGCTCAGTACCGGACCCTCGGTCTGCCGCGTGAGCGCGGCCTCATGATCCGCGTGACGCCCTCCCGCGTCTCCTCATGGCAGTACTCGAGCTGAGCCCGGTCGAGCGGGCGCTGGACCGCGTCGCCGAGGGCCGGCCGCCCGACGCGGCCGAAGCCACCGCGCTCCTCGGCACGCCCGCCGATCGCCTGCCCGCGCTCCTCGAGGCGGCGGCGGCCCTGCGCGACCGGGGCCACGGCCGCCGGATCACCTTCTCGGCCAAGGTCTTCATCCCGCTCACCACGCTCTGCCGCGACTACTGCGGCTACTGCACGTTCCGGAAGGACCCGGGCGAGCCGGGCGCCTTCACGATGACGCCGGATCAGGTGCTGGCCCTCGCCCGGGCGGGGGCGCGACTCGGCGCCAAGGAGGCGCTGTTCTCCCTGGGTGACAAGCCCGAGGCCCTCTTCCCCGAGCACCGTGCCTTTCTGCGATCGGTCGGCCACCGCACCACGCTCGGCTACCTGCGCGAGATCAGCGCCCGCGTCCTCGAGGAGACGGGCCTGCTCCCACACGCCAACCCGGGCCTGATGACGGAGCGGGACCTCGCCTCGCTGCGGGAGGTCAACGTGAGCATGGGCATCATGCTCGAGAGCACGTCCGAACGGCTGCTCGCCCCCGGGGCCGCGCACGACCGCGCGCCCGACAAGGTGCCGCAGCGCCGGCTCAAGACCATCGCGCGCGCGGGCGCCCTCGGCATCCCTTTCACCACCGGCATCCTCATCGGGATCGGTGAGACCCACGCCGAGCGCGTGGACTCGCTCCTCGCCATCCGCGAGCTGCACGAACTGCACGGCCATATCCAGGAGGTCATCATCCAGAACTTCCGCGCCAAGGCGACCATTCCGATGCGCGGCTGGCCCGAGCCCGGTGCGCTCGATCTCCTCCGGACCGTCGCGGTGGCGCGGCTGCTGCTGGGTCCGTCCATGAACATCCAGGCCCCGCCCAACCTGTCCGCGGAAGGCTACGACCGGCTGCCCGCGGCCGGCCTCAACGACTGGGGCGGCATCTCGCCGCTGACCCCCGATCACATCAATCCCGAGCGCCCGTGGCCCGGCCTGGCCGAGCTGCGGCGCCGCACCGAGGCCGCCGGCCACGAGCTGCGCGAGCGCCTCGCCGTCTATCCCGAGTACACTACCCGCGAGGCGTTCCTCGACGAGCGGCTGCGCCCGCGGGTGGCGAAGCTCGTGGATGCCGAGGGCTTCGTGCGACCTGACTTGGAGATATGGAGAAATTGGTAGTGGCAGGGCGAGGTGCAGCCCGCCCGGCGAAGTGAAGCCGGAGGCGAGCCGAGCGAATACAAGAAACCGAGCCGAGCGAATACAAGAAAATAGACCGGAGCGAAATCATGGCAACGCGTGAGACGACGATCTCCCTGGACTGGGCTTCGCCCGACACCCGCCGCATCCTCCGCGCTCTGCTCGACGACGGCGAGCTGTCGGTGGCCGACGGCATCCGCCTCACCGAGACCCACGGGCGCGACCTGCAGGCCCTGACGCTGGTGGCGGACGAGATGCGGCGACGTCAGGCGGGCGACGTGGTCACCTACGTCGTGAACCGGAACATCAACTTCACCAACGTGTGCATCAAGCATTGCACCTTCTGCGCGTTCAGCCGCGACCACCGCGAGGAAGAGGGCTACTTCCTGCCCATGGACGAGGTGGTCCGCCGCGCCATCGAGGCGTGGGAGATGGGCGCCACCGAGGTCTGCATCCAGGCGGGCCTGCCCCCCAAGCTCGACGGCCGGTACTACATCGATCTGTGCCGCGCCATCAAGGCGGCCCTGCCCGAGATGCACCTGCACGCCTTCTCGCCCGAGGAGATCCTCTACGGTTCCACCCGCTCGGGCCTGCCGATCCCGGAGTACCTGGCCGAGTTGAAGAAGGTCGGCCTCGGCACGCTGCCCGGGACCTCGGCCGAGGTGCTGGACCAGGAGATCCGGGACGTCATCGCCCGCGGCCGGATCACGGTCAAGCAATGGATCGAGGTGATCACCTCGGCCCACGCCCAGGGCATTCGCACCACGTCCACGATCATGTACGGGCACGTGGAGCGACCCGAGCACTGGATCCGGCACATGGACCTGCTCCGCGGTATCCAGAAGGAGACGGGCGGATTTACCGAGTTCGTCCCCCTCTCGCTGATCCACCAGGAAGCGCCGATGTACCGCCGTGGCCTCGTGCCCGGCGTCCGCCAGGGCGCCACCGGTCTCGAGGTCATCAAGATGCACGCGTTGGCGCGGCTCTTCCTGGGCCCGCTCTTCCGTAATATCCAGTGCTCGTGGGTCAAGGAAGGGCCCAAGCTCGCCCAGGTGCTGCTCGCCGCGGGGGCCAACGACATGGGCGGCACCCTGATGAATGAATCGATTTCTACCTCTGCCGGAGCTTCGTACGGCCAGCTCGTGCCGCCGGTAGAGCTGCGCCGCCTCATCCGCGACGCGGGGCGCGTCCCGGCCCAGCGCTCTACCACCTACGAGCTGCTCCGCGTCTACGAAGTGGAGGACCCGGCGGACGACTCGCCGCTCGATCACGTGGACAACGCGGAGGCGCGGTTCGGCTCCTACCGGCTCCTGGCCGGGTCCGGGCAGTTCCGCTTCCTGCATCCCACGCGCGCGCAGGGCGACTGAAGCAGCCGCGACGCCGCGTATTCGCCCGCGCATTCGGCAGTTGAGCGCGGGGGCCGGCTTGAGTAGAATTGGCCCTTGGCTTCACGAGACGCGTGATCATCTTCAACGGCCCGACCGTTCACTCTCACACCCAACCACGGAGGGAAGCACATGGCAAAAACGATGACGAAGTCCGCCATCATCGCTCACCTGTCCCAGAAGACGTCGCTCACCAAGAAGCAGGTCGTGGACGTCATGGACCAGCTCCTGTCGCTGGCGACCAAGGAAGCGAAGAACGTCTTCGTGGTGCCGAACTTCGGCCGGCTCGTGCTGGCCAATCGCAAGGCCCGGATGGGGCGCAACCCGCAGACCGGCGAGCCCCTCAAGATCCCGGCCAAGCGCGTGGTGAAGTTCCGGCTCGCCAAGTCCCTCAAGGACTCGGTGCTTGGCAAGAAGTAACACGCACGGCGCTCTCGCATACCGACCGCTCCCCGCGTCCTGGGGGCAGGCCCTCGAGCTGTTCCGGTTCGCGGGAGCCTGGGCCCCGCCGCCGGCCGACCTTCACGCCGGCTGGGGTGCCTGGGACGGGGAGCGACTCGTGGGAGCGGTCCTGATGGAGCGGGCGGGCGCCACGGCGATGCTGCATGGTCCCGTGGTCGTGGCCCCGCCCGACACGCCCACCGAGGACGTGCTGGCCGTGGCGGCCGAGCTGACGGGCCAGGCGCTGGCGCACGCCGGCACGGCCGGCATCGCGACCGTCTTCGCGCGGCCCCAGAGTCTGGACCGGGTCTGGGTGCGCGGCGGCTTCATCCCGGTCCCCGAGGCGGAGCTTCCCCGCGAGCTCCAGGGGCGTCCGGGACTCGGGCTGTTCGGCTGGCGGGGCGGCACCGCGCTCTGGAGCACCGCGGGACGCGGCGGCTCCCGCTCCGCCCTCGCCCGCGGCGAGCACTGACCCACCCTTCGCCGCGCCATGAAGCTCACCGCGCTCGCGGGCGGCACCGGCGCCGCCAAGCTGCTCCGCGGCCTCTGTCGAGTCATCGACCCGCGCGACCTCACGGTCATCGTGAATACCGGCGACGACGCGGAGATCTGGGGTCTCCACATCTCGCCGGATCTCGACACCGTCTCCTACACGCTGGGCGGCGTGATCGACGAGCGGAAGGGCTGGGGCCTGACCGGTGAGACCTTCCACGCCCTCGACCAGATCGCCCGCTTCGGCGAACCGGTGTGGTTCAATCTGGGTGACCGCGACCTGGCCACTCACCTGCATCGCACGCGGCTGCTCCGCGAAGGCCGGACGCTGACCGAGGTCACCCGCGCGATCGCCTCGGCCCTCGGCGTGTCGGCGACCGTGCTGCCGATGTCCGACCAGCCGGTGCGCACGCGCATCCTCGGCCCGGACGGCTGGCTGACCTTCCAGGAATACTTCGTGCGGGAGAAGGCCCAGGTCGAGGCGCGGGCGGTGGACTACGCCGGGGCCGCCACGTCGGCACCCGCGCCGGGCGTGCTCGAGGCCATCGGCTCGGCGGACGCCGTCCTCGTCTGCCCGTCCAACCCCATCACCTCGGTAGGCCCGATCCTGGCCGTCCCGGGCCTCCTGGAGGCGCTGGGGGCGACGTCCGCGACCGTGGTGGCGGTCAGTCCCATCGTGGGCGGCGCCGCCGTCTCCGGGCCGGCCGGGCGGCTCATGGCCTCGGCCGGGCTGCCGGTCTCGGCGGCCAGCGTCGCCCGGGCCTACGCGACCTGGCTCGACCGTCTGGTCTTCGACGAGCAGGACCGGGCTCTCGCGGACGAGATCCAGGCCCTGGGCGTCGCGCCCGTGCCCGCGCCCACCATGATGTCGAGCCGCGAAGCCGAGATCACGCTCGCCCGCCACGTCCTCCGCGCGGCCGCATGAGCCTGCTCCTGGCCGTGCCGGTGAAGGACCTGGTCAACGCCAAGCAGCGCCTCATCCCCGCGCTGTCGCCGCCCGAGCGCCGGGAGCTGGCGCGCGCCATGCTCGAGGACGTGCTCGACGCGGCGGTGGCCGCGCTGCCGGGCGCCGTGCTCGTGGTCACCACCGATCCTGAGGTGCAGGCCGTCGCCCGCGCCGCGGGCGCCCTATGCCTCGCCGAGAGCGCCAACCGCGGCCACACCGCCGCGGTGGCCTTCGCCCAGCGCGAGGCGGTCGCCCGCGGCGCGGCGCGCTTCCTCACCCTGCCGGGCGACGTGCCCTGCGTCACGGCCCAGGAGATCACCGCGCTGTGCGGAGCGCTCGCGGAGGCCCCCGGCGTGGTCTTCGTTCCCTCGCGCTCGGGCCGGGGCACCAACGCGGCCCTGCTGGCCCCTCCGGACGTGATCCCGCTCACGTTTGGCGAGCCCTCGTTCGAGAATCACTTGAAGACCGCGCGCGCCGCCGGCCTGACCCCGCGCGTACTCGAGCTGCCCGGGATTGGCCTCGACGTGGACGCTCCCGACGACCTGCCCGTGCTCCTCGAGCGCGGACCCGCCACCCGGAGCGCGCGGCTCCTGCGCGGCTTCCCGTCGGGCGCCCGCCCCGCGGGGGCCCGCTAGCCATGCCGCCGCGCTACGAGGTCATCGGCATCGAGGGCCTGCCCGAGTTCCGGCAGGGGGATGACGTGGCGGCCCTGATCGCGGACGCGGCGCGCCGCCAGGGCACGCCGATCAGCCCTCGGGATCTCCTGGTGGTGAGCCAGAAGATCGTGTCGAAGGCCGAGGGCCGCCTCGTGCGCCTCTCCGACGTGACCCCCTCCCCGCGAGCCCAGGCGGTGGCGGAGGAGATCGGGCGCGATCCGCGCCTGGTCGAGGTCATCCTGAGCGAGAGCCGGCGCATCGTCCGCCAGGCCAAGGGCGTGCTCATCGTGGAGACGCATCATGGCTTTGTCTGCGCGAACGCGGGCGTGGACCAGTCCAACGTGGACGCGGACACCGCCTGCCTCCTGCCGGAGGACTCGGACCGCTCCGCGGCTGCGCTGCGCGAGCGCCTGCACGCGCTCACCGGCCACGAGCTGGCCGTGATCATCGCCGACACCTTCGGCCGCCCGTGGCGGGAGGGGCTCGTCAACGTAGCGGTCGGCCTCGCGGGCTTCCAGCCCATCCGCAGCTACCTCGGCGAGCTGGATCCCGCGGGTTACGTGCTGCAGGCCACCATCCTGGCGCTGGCCGACGAGCTCGCCGGAGCGGCCGAGCCGGTGATGGGCAAGCTCGATCGCATCCCGGTGGCCATCATCCGCGGGCTGGACTGGGAGCGCGGCGACGGCTCGAGCCGCGCCCTGCTCCGCGACCCGGCCCGCGACCTGTTCCGATAACCCAGAGCAACCTGCGACCTGTTTCGATTAACCCAAGCAAGGAGGCGGCATGCGGATCGGCATCGTGGGCGGCACCGGCAAGGAAGGCGTGGGGCTCGGGATTCGCTGGGCGCAGGCCGGGCACGAGGTGATCATCGGCTCGCGCGATCCGGAGCGGGCGCGCGCGAAGGCGGCGGAGCTGGCCGCGTCGGCCCCCGGCAGTCGGGTGGACGGCAAGTCGAACCGGGAAGCGGCGGCCGCCGCCGACGTGGTGGTCCTGACCGTGCCCGCGACCGGCTTGGCGACCACGCTACCCGAGCTGCGTGAAGTCTGTCGCGGCAAGATCGTGGTGAGCGCGGTGGTGCCCCTCACCTTCGGAGGCGGGCGCCTCTTCACGCCGCCGCCGCAGGGCTCCGCCGCCGAGGAAGCACAGGAGATCTTGGGCCCCGAGGCCCGCGTGGTGGCCTCCTTCCATCACATCGCGGCCCACGAGCTGGCCGCCGGCGACCACGCGATCGAGTGCGACCTGCTCCTCTGCGGCGGCGACGCCCCCGCCAAGAAGCTGGTGACCGAGCTGGGCGCGTCGATGGGGCTCCGCGCGGTGGACGTGGGCCCGCTCACGAACGCGGGACCACTCGAGGGCATCACCGCGGTCCTCGCCACGATCAACCGCCGCTACAAGCTGAAGAACTCCGGTATCAAGATCACCGGGCTGCCCTGAGAGGCGTAGGAGCTAGCGGGTGGGCAGGTGGGCTGCTGCGCTCTGGCGTAAGGCGACCCGTTTTATTTTCTCATGCGGGGGCCCAGAAATGGCCCCCGCACTCCCCCATTGCCGCGCTGCGCGCGGCTCGGGTCCGGCTTACTCGCGTTCCGGCGCTTTCACCCGCCGAGAATGGCCGCGAGCACCTTCTCCACGTCGGCCAGGTCGTCGAACAGGTGGTCGGGGCGCTCGGCGAGGAGCTCGTCGCGCGTGTACTGGCCGGTGGTGACCGCGACCGCCACCGCACCGCAGGCGCGCGCGCAATCGATGTCGTGCGGGGTGTCGCCGATCACCACCACGTCGGTAGCCGCGAAGGGGTAGCCCACGAGCGCCTGGGCCCGGCGCGCCGCCAGCGAGGGCAGGCGGCGCCGGTCCATGTGGTCGGAGCCGTACGCCCCGACGCGGAAGTGCGGCCACAGGCCGGTGGGCAGGAGCTTGATGCGGGCGCCCTCCTCGATATTCCCCGTCACCAGTCCCAGCAGCGCGTCGGCGGACTGCGCCAGGCGCGCCACCACCGCGGACACCCCGGGCAGCGTGACCACGTGCCGGCCGTCGCCGATCTCGCTCGTGAGACCGCCCAGGTAGGCCTCGAAGAAGTCGTCGAGGCGTTCTTTCACCCGCGCGGGCTCCCAGCCCAGCGCGCCCATCACGTCGTGGACGATCCGGGTGTCGGTGCGGCCGCGCAGGTCGTACTGGTCGATGCCCCCGGCCGCGCCGAACACCCGCTCGAGCGCGGTCCGCATCGCGCGGCGTCCCGCCCCGCGCGAGGTGATCAGGGTGCCGTCGATGTCGAACAGGACGAGCTTCACGGAGCGCGGCGGGCGGCCTAGGTGTGGAGCGGGGCGGCGAGGGCGCGCAGGCGCGCCACGATGGGCGGCAGCCGGTCCAGCACCGCCTCCACGTCGGCGGCGGTGCTCCACCGGCCGAGCGTGAAGCAGAGCGAGCCTTCCGCTTCCTCGGGCGTGCAGCCGATGGCCCGCAGCACGTGCGACGTCGTCTGGGTCAGCGAGGCGCAGGCCGATCCCGAGGAGGCGGCCACTCCCTCCAGGTCGAGGTCGAGCAGCACGCCGTCCGCCTTCACGCCACGCAGCACCAGGCTCAGATGGTGCGGCAGCCGCGCGCTCGGCGAGCCGGTCAGCCGGCAGTCCGGGATCGCCCCGAGCAGCCCGTGCATCAGCCGGTCGCGCAGGGTGGCGAGCCGCGCCGCTTCCTGGTGGGCACCCTCCACGCGCATCAGCTCGGCGGCCACCCCGAGGCCGACCACGCCGGGCACGTTCTCCGTGCCCGAGCGGTAGCCGCCCTCCTGGCCGCCGCCCAGCATCTGGGGATGGATCCGCACACCGGGCCGGACCCAGAGGGCGCCGCTGCCCGGCGGGGCGTAGAGGTCGTTCCCCGAGACGGTGAGCAGGTCGATGCTCATCGCCTCCACGTTGAGCGGCACCCGGCCCACCGCGCCCACTCCGTCCACGTGCAGTGCCACGCCCGCCGCGCGGGTGACGCGCCCGATCTCCTTGAGCGGCTGCACGGTGCCGATCTCGGGGCTGGCGGCGGCGATCGAGACGAGGGCGGTGTCCGCGGTGAGGGCAGCCCGCAGCGTACCCGGATCCACCCGGCCCTCGCCGTCCACCGGCAGGTAGGACACGGTCACCCCCGCCTTCTCCAGGTCGCGGCAGGCATTGATCACCGAGATGTGCTCGGTGGCCGAGAGCAGGACGCGGACGGCCCCGGCGCCCCGCGCGCGCGCGACCACGCCCTTGATCGCCAGGTTATTGGCCTCGGTGGCACCGGAGGTAAAGATGATGCCGCCGGAGGCGCCCCCGCAGAGGCGCGCGACCTTCACGCGGGCCGCGTCGAGCGACTCGCGCGCCTCCGCGCCCAGCGAGTGACGGGCCGAGGGATTGCCGATGCCCGCTTCCAGGAACGGGCGGGTGACCGCGAGGACGCGCGGATCCACGGGCGCGAAGCCCGCGTAGTCGAGGTAGACGCGCCCGGGCTGGACCCCGGCGGACTCCACCGGCATCTACCGCGTCTTCCGGATCACGAAGCGGTAGACCGCCCCGCTCCGGGTGACATCGAGCAGCTCGTGGCCGGTGTTCCGCGCCCAGCTACGCATATCGGGGTCGGAGGCAGGATCGTCGGACAGCATCTCGAGGACCTGACCCGCCGTCATCTGGGTCATCGCCTCACGGGTCTTGACGATGGGCATCGGGCAGAACAGCCCGGTGCAGTCAATCTGCCTGTCAGGATTGACGACTTTCGCTTCCTGGGCCATGGCAAGCTACCGTACCCCAGCCTTCCGCACCCCGTCAAGAAAGGCCACCCCGTTGAAATTCTCACCACATTGAGGGGCCGTCGCCGATTATCCTGGAGGGTGACGCCATGGTCACACGCTCCAGAGCTGCCGAGACCCCCGCGGCCCGCCGCATCAAGCGCAAGATTCTGATCGCGATTGCCCTGACCGCGTTCCTGCCGATGCTGGTGGTCGCCTATCTTGTCTACGCCTACGCCCTCCCCCTTCTGGACCCGCAGGCCCAGGAGCGCAACCTGCCGTGGATGCTGGTGCTGCTGGGAGGGACCGGGCTCCTCATGGCGGCGGGCAGCTTCATGCTCTGGGACCTGGCCACCTCGGTGGTACGCCACGCGGATTCGCTCGATGCGCCGCGCCGGCCCGCTCCGACCGCGGGCACGTCCCGGCCCTCGCCCAGCCTCGAGACCACCGCGGTTCAGCAGTACGTGCAGCAGAGCGACGAGGTGGACTCGCTCATGCACTCGTTCTCGCGGATGCTGGGCACCATCGAGCAGCAGGCCTCCGACGTCAACGAGTACGCGCGCCGGCTCGACACCGCCTACAAGGAGCTCGAGTCCACCAGCGCCCAGCTCAAGGAGTTCTCCTTCAAGGACGAGGTCACCGGCCTCTACAATCGCCGCTTCTTCTCCATCCGGCTCGAGGAAGAGGTCTCGCGCTACCGGCGGTTCAACCACCCGGTCTCGGTGGTGCTGCTCGACCTCGACGGCTTCAAGGCGGTGAACGACGACCTGGGTCACGGGGCCGGCGACGAGACGCTTCGCGCGATGGCCGAGATCCTGCTCAAGCAGTCGCGCGGCATCAACGTCATCTGCCGGTATGGAGGCGACGAATTCGCGGTGCTCCTGGTCGAGACCTCGAAGGGCGGCGCGCGCCTCTACGCCGACCGCATCCGCTACGTGCTCTCCACCTGGACCTTCGCTCACGGCCGCCGCGTGACCGCGAGCTTCGGCATCGCCTCCCTGCCGGAAGACGTGGCCCCCGCCGCCGAGGAGCTGATCCGGGCCGCCGACGAGGCGCTCTACGCGGCGAAGCGCGCGGGCAAGAACCGCGTGTCGGTGCACGAGGACGTCGCGGCCACCCGGGGCGGCGGGCGGCCGGGAGCGTGATCCGGTGACCGCACTGGCCTCGGCCCGCCGCGTGCTGATCGTCGACGACGAGCGCGAAATCCGCACCACGCTCCGCGCGGTGTTCGGCTCCGCGGGCTACGAATGCCGGATCGCGGGCAACGGCCGGGAGGCCGCCGCGCTCTTCGAGACCGAGCGCTCCCCGCTCACCATCACCGACCTCAAGATGCCGATCATGGACGGTCTCCAGCTCCTCCAGCACGTGAAGGCCCGCGACGCCGATGCCGCCGTGATCATGCTCACCGGCGCCGCCGACGTGCGCACCGCGGTCGAGAGTCTCAAGCAGGGGGCCAGCGACTTCATCCTCAAGCCGGTCAACCTCGACCAGGTCCTGCTCTCGGCGGAGCGGGCGCTCGAGCACCGGCAGCTCCTGATGGAGCGCCGCGAGCACCAGGCCCTCCTGGAGTACCGGGTGGCCGAGGCCACGCGCGACCTGGCCGCCGCCCTCGGGGAGCTGCAGCAGACCTACCAGACCACGCTCGAGGCCCTGGGCTCCGTCCTGGCCACCCGCGAGATCGGCACCGAGCTGCACGCCCGCCGGGTCCACGCGTACTCGCTCGCGCTGGCCCGCGCGCACGGGCTGCCCGCGGCCGAGATCGACGCGCTGGGCCGCGGGGTGCTGCTGCACGATATCGGCAAGATCGGGATCTCCGACGCGATCCTCCTCAAGCCCGGTCCCCTCTCACCTGAAGAGTGGGTGATCATGCGCAGCCACCCGGAGATCGGCCGCCAGATCCTCGAAAGCATTCCGTTCCTGCGCGACGCGATCCCGGTGGTGCACCACCACCACGAGCGCTGGGACGGGACCGGCTATCCGCTCGGGCTCGCCGGCCCGGCCATTCCCCTGGGCGCCCGCATCTTCGCGCTCGCCGACGCCTTCGACGCGATGACCTTCGACCGGCCCTACTCGAAGGCGATCTCGCTGGAAGCGGCCCGGGATCGGATCCGGGACTCGGCAGGCAGCCACTTCGATCCGGGCGTGGTGGCCACCTTCCTGCGCATGCCGCTGGACGTCTTCGCGGACGCCCGCGCCCGCTCGATCGACGCGTCCCGGTAGGCCCCCCCGCGCCGGCGCCTCGACGCGCTCAGGCCGGTCCAGGGGTGCTTCTCGACCCCGTAGGCCTTTTGCTTGGACTCTTCGGGGGGCCAACCATGACTGAGTTCACGGGCTATCCGCCATCAGAAGCCGGGAATGATGCAAGCAGAGGCGCACCGAAGCGCACTGCTTGCCACTCAGATGCAAGCAGAACGCGAGCAATCGTCGCCCTGCTTCCCGAGGCCTCGCCTTCAGCCTGATGTACTGGCACGTGATCTCGGCCAGTCACCTCGGGCAGTGGGCAGGCCGGCCCCGCAAGGCGGTGGCGTGATGAGTCCGGTGAAGCCGCTCCGGGCAGCCCTGTACTGCCGCGAGGCCGGTGAGCTCCGGGGTTCAGATACCGCCAAAGCCATAGCAGTAGAAGCCGAGGACGACGTCGCGTCCCCGGAACTCCCGGAGCGAGATCGGCCGCCCCTCGGTGCTGGGCAGCTCGAACTCGGGCGCGGCCTGGCCCCGCCTGAGCGTCGTCACGACGGGCATTCTGGAGACTTTCGGCAGGGGAGTCAACCACCCCGGGGGCCACGAGATGAAGCGTCGCCTTGCGACCTTCCCGTCGATCCCCTATGCTGCGTTGTCACGGACACGAGACGACATGGCCATTCGACAGACCTCAAGGTGAGCAGATCGATTCGATCGCGGCTTATCTTGCTGCTGCCCGTGCTCCTGGCCTTCGCGGGATGCATGGTGGGGCCGAACTACCAGCGGCCCAAGGTCTCCGTGTCACCGAGCTTCGGGGAGACCGGGGACCCGCGTCTCAGCGCCGAATCGACCAACTACCGGGATTGGTGGAAGGCCTTCAACGATCCGGTCCTGGACCGCCTCATCGCGCGGGCCTACCGGGACAACCTCACGCTCCAGCAGGCCGGGGTGCGGGTCCTTCAAGCCCGCGCCCAGCTGGGCATCGCGGTCGGCGAGATCTTCCCGCAGTCCCAGCAGGCCGTCGGGTCCGTCCAGTACAACCGCACGAGCGATCGAGCCGCCACCGCCGCTTTCTTTAAGGGCGGCGGCGGCATCGAGTACTGGCAGTCGACGATCGGGGCCCAGGCGAGCTGGGAGCTCGACTTCTGGGGACGGATCCGGCGCGGGATCCAATCGGCCGACGCCAGCCTGCTCGCGACCCTCGCGGACTACGACAACACCCTCGTCACCCTGACCGCGGACGTGGCCAACACCTACATCGCGCTCCGGACCGCCGAGGAGCGCATCCGCATCGCCCAGGAGAACATCGACATCCAGCAGCAGACCCTGCAGATCGTCGAGGCCCGGTTCAA
>WNFG01000384.1_pt1 | contig 37660 bp, 39 predicted proteins | sample 5400431 | NCBI WGS metagenome assembly WNFG01 (sample SAMN13153346, study PRJNA577476) | soil metagenome | isolation source: 120 cm saprolite under Douglas fir tree site 2 hole 3 replicate 2 | place: USA:California | collected 2015-04-18
TGACGGCCGACGCGAGGGCGCGGGCATCAGCCTGAGCCTTGGCCAGGCGCGCACGGGCCTGGACGTTGGCGTACAGCGGGATGGCGATCGCGGCGAGAATGCCGATGATCGCGACGACGATCATCAACTCGATGAGGGTAAAGCCGCGCTCGCTGCCCACCATCCTGTGTTTCCCGTGCCAGAACTTCGTCATGTACTGTGCCTCCGTTCCAGTGGAGATGTTGTTCTTTGCCAAGCCGATAGGCGTTGCCTCGCGGATCGGCCGGTCGTGACGGTAGAAGGTGCACACCATGTGCCATCCGTTGAGGCGGCCGAGTATCAGAATTCGGGCCTCCGACATTCGATAGCTGTTCGGCGGTGGGCAGATCGGGCCAGAGGTCGGCGGGTGTTCTGGGTTCGACGTCTAGGTGGGACAGGAGCCTATGCGGTGGGGTCGCGCAGAAAGCACACACGCGGGGGGTGGGTTGCACCCCCCGCGTGGTTTGTTGCGGTTGCTGGTCAGGCGCTACGGGAGGCTGACGGTGGTGCTGTCGCCGGAGTTCGAGATGGTGAAGGTACCGGCGGAAGCGACCGGGGTGTAGACGTAGGTACCCCAGCCAGCCGGACCGGCCGGGATCGAGGCCATGAAGGGGCCGCCGACCTGACCGAGCGAGTTGGTCACCGCCGTGGTGAGGGCCGTGAGCGCGGTGGGGAGAGAGCCCACATGGGCGGAGTAGATGCTGACGGCCGACGCGAGGGCGCGGGCATCAGCCTGAGCCTTGGCCAGGCGCGCACGGGCCTGGACGTTGGCGTACAGCGGGATGGCGATCGCGGCGAGAATGCCGATCTCTTCCTCCTGGAAGCATCGTGGCCTTGTGGCCGAGTATGGAAGTTGAATTGCTTCTGGCGGGAGGTAAGTGCAGGTTCAGTGCCACCTGGACCCGTTGGAAATATGTCAGCTACTTGACATCAAGCCCGTGACTTATTCGCGCCTCAAACTTCCGACAACTGGTTGTTTAGATTATCTAATCTGGATTCCATCCCGACTCATCGTCCTGGGCCCGTCCGTCCCTGACAGCGGATCGGAAGCTGACGGCACCTGTTACTGTCAGGCCGAGGAATGTCATTCGTCTCCGGGCGCACCGCGCTTCGCCAGGCTGTGCTTCTGAAGCTTGTAGCGGAACTGGCGGAAGGTCATACGCAGAAGCTCGGCGGCCTTCGTCTGGACGCCGCCGGTCCGATCCAGGGCGCGCTGCAGATAGCGCCGCTCGAGGTCGTCGAGGGTAGCCTCGAGGTCCAGGCCCTCCTCCGGGATGTCGACAAGCTCGGGCCCCCGTGTAGGGCGCTCGCGCCGTACGGACTCGGGCAGGGAGTCGGCGCCGAGCATGTCTCCGGCCCCGAGCACGATTGCCCGCTCGAGGACATTCTCGAGCTCCCGGATGTTGCCGGGCCAATGGTAGCGCTCCAGGATCGCCAGCGCTTCCGGCGTGACCCCACGGACGTCTTTCCCGAGGTCCTTGCTGAATTTCTGCAGGAAGTGTGCGATGAGGAGGGGGATGTCCTCGCGGCGCTCGCGCAGGGGTGGCAGGTGGATGGGGAGCACATTCAGACGGTAGAACAGGTCTTCGCGCATCACCCCGTCGCGCACCGCGGTCTCGAGGTCGCGGTTCGACGCCGCGATGAGGCGCACGTCGGTCTTGACGTCGCGCGTGTCTCCGACGCGACGAATCTCACGCACCTGGATGGCCCTCAGGAGCTTGACCTGCAGCAACGCGGGAATTTCCGTGATCTCGTCCAGGAAGAGGGTGCCGCCCTCGGCGGCGGTGAACAGACCGATCTTGTTGGCCACCGCACCGGTGAACGCACCCTTCACGTGACCGAACAGCTCGGACTCCATCAAACCTTCCGGGATCGCCCCGCAGTTCACCGACACGAAGGGTTTGTCCCGGCGATGGCTGTTGAAGTGAATCGCGCGCGCCACGAGCTCCTTGCCGGTGCCGCTCTCTCCGGTGATCATTACCGTCGAGGGGCTGTCCGCGATCTTTCGGATCGTGTCGAAGACCTCCACCATCCGGGAGCTCTTGCCGATGATGTTCTCGAAGCGATGCTGGGTCTCCAGCTGCTTGCGAAGGTACTGATTCTCGGCGCGGAGGTGCTTGCGCTCGAGGGCGTTCTTGATGATCAGGTTGACTTCGTCGAGCTTGAACGGCTTGGTGATGTAGTCGTAGGCGCCGAGCTTCATCGCCTCCACCGCGGTCTCGGTCGAGGCCATCGCGGTCACCATGATCACCGCGGTGTCGGGCGACTGTTCCTTAGCCGCGCGCAAGACCTGGAGCCCGTCGACCTTCGGCATGCGAAGGTCGGTGATGATCGCGTCGAACGGATCGCGGCGGATCGCCTCGATCGCGGCCGCTCCCCCCTCGGCGAGGGTGACGTCGTAGCCGGCCTTCTGGAGCGTGATGGCCAGCAGGTCGCGCATGCTCTTCTCGTCGTCCACCACCAGGACCCGTGCTTCGCTCATGTCTTCCTCGTCTCGCGGGGTCGGTTTCCGGCGTTCGCCGTCGGCCGACCGGCCCGTCGCGTCAGGGTGCTCATCTGCTCCAAAGTCTGAATACTCCGGCTCACCCCCGGGTAGCTCCGTCGGGGGCCGGGAGGGTCAGGATGAACGTGGTGCCCTCGCCCACCCGGCTCCGCACCTCGATGGAGCCACCGTGCTCCTCGACGACCCGGTAGACGAGCGCAAGGCCGATGCCGCTGCCCTCCGGTTTGGTCGAGAAGAACGGCTCGAAGATATGGGGGAGGTCTCCGTCGGCGATGCCCTGGCCGGTGTCGGTGATGGAGATCTGAAGCCGACCGCCACGCTCCCGCAGCGGACGGGCACCCACCCGGAGCTCTCCTCCGTCCGGCATCGCCTGCACCGCGTTGAGACAGAGATTCCAGATCGCCTGGCGGAGCCGCTGTGGATCCGCTCGGGTCGCGAGGGTATCGCCGTATTCGCGGGCAACTTTCAGGTTGGCGGGCAGGGACCGATGCTCGATCAGCAACAGGACCTCGTCGAGGATCTCGGCCATGTTGATCTCGAGCGGCACCATCGGCGCCGGACGCGCGTACTCCAGGAAATCTCCCACGATCTGATTGAGGCGGGCCGACTCTCGCAGCACGATCTCGACGAGCTGACCCCGGGTGTGATCGGGGGGCAGGTCCCGGGCCAGCGCTTCGACCGCTCCCGAGATGGAGGCCAGCGGGTTCCTGATCTCGTGCGCCATGTTCGCCGACAGGCGGCCGACCGCGGCCAGGCGGTCGGCCTGGCGCATGCGCTGCTCCATCTGCTTGATGCTGGAGAGGTCCTGGCAGACTCCGATGAGGCCGGCCACGTCACCGGACCCCGAGCGAAGCGACCAGAAGGAGATGCCGACCGGCACCTCCTGTCCATCGCGTCGTCTCAGGCGGAACTCGTAGCGCGGGGCGGGCTCGCTGCCTTCCGAGACGGCCTGTCGCACGTCGTCGAGATTCACTCCGTGCCCGAAGATCGCTTCCCACGGTTGATCGATTGCTTCGTCGGCGCGCACCCCGGTGATGGACTCGGCCGCGCGGTTGAACGCGGTGACCTGTCCGGCCGGGTCCACGCCGACGAGGCCAGAGCCGACCGACTCGAAGATGAGATCTCGGAACGCTTGGAGGTCCGAGAGGTGCTTTCGCTGATCCTCCATGTGTTGCTGGATCTCGTGATAGCGACCGGCCAGAGCGCCGGTCAGGACCGCGACGAGCAAGAGGACCCCTGCGTTCATGAAGACGGTCAGGATCTCGACCGCGGTGTTCTCGGAAGGTTTCCCGATCTCGAGCATCGGCAGGATGGTTCGACCCCAGACCGGGAGGACGTAGAGCAGGCTGCACAGTGCCGCGATGATGAATCCGCCCGCCCGTGAGAGAGCGAAGCACGACGCCACCACCAGCAGGACGTAGAGCGGGATGAATACGGATTGAGGACCGCCACTCTCGGTGACGATGGCGGTGATCAGGACTGCGTCCAGCGCGAACTGGAACCACGCAATTCGCGCCGGCCGGATCTCCCACCGGTCGGCCACCGGCAGCACCAGGCAGGCCGCGATGCCTCCGAAGACCGTCAAGGTGAACGGCCCGAATGCATAGGGGAACGCCTCGGTGAACCGGAGCAGCGCCCCGACCGCGAGAACGATGGCGGCCGTGAGCAGCCGCGCCCGGTTCAGCCCCCAGAGAGACGACCGGAGCACCTGCGACTTGGGCAACCAGCGCTCGCGCTACTTGACCAGCGTGACCAGTTTGAAGATCGGAAGATACATGGCCACGACGAGTCCGCCGACCACGACGCCCAGGAAGACGATCATCATGGGCTCGAGCAGCGAGGTCAACGTGCTGACTGCGGTATCCACCTCGTCGTCGTAGAAGTCGGCGATCTTGCTCAGCATCGCGTCGAGGGCACCGGTCTGCTCGCCCACTGAGATCATCTGGGTGACCATCGGCGGGAAGACGCCCGATGTCCGTAGCGGATCGGCCAGGGTCTTGCCTTCGGTGACCGCGGCGCGGCACTGCAGCACCGCCTTCTCGACCACCTTGTTGCCCGCGGTGCGGGCGGTGATCCGCAGGCCGTCGAGGATGGGCACGCCGGACTGGACGAGGGTGCCGAGGGTGCGGGTGAATCGGGCCACCGCGACCTTGCGGACGAGGGTTCCGAAGACCGGGAGCTTGAGCATCAATGCGTCGATCGTGGCCCGCCCGTTCTCCGTTCGGTAGTAGGAGCGGAGCGCGATCACGCAACCGATGAGGCCCGCGATGATGAGCAGGATGTAGGCGCGCACGAAGTTCGAGAGCAAGAGCACCACCTTGGTCGGCAGGGGCAGGTCGGCGCCGAGGTCCTTGAACATCTGAGCAAAGGTCGGGATCACGAACGTCAGCATGAAGATGACGACCATGAGGGCGACGCCGATGATGGCGGCGGGATAGACCATCGCCGCCTTGACCTTGCGCTTGAGGGCGGCCGCTTTCTCGATGTAGGCGGCGAGACGTTGCAGGACGACGTCGAGGATACCGCCCGCCTCTCCGACCTCGACGAGGTTCGTGAAGAGATCGTCGAATGTCCGCGGGTGTCGCCGGAGCGCGTCCGCGAGAGTGGAGCCTCCCTCCACGTTGCGCGCGACCTGACCGGTGACCGACCGCAGGGTCTTGGACTCGCTCTGCTCGGCGAGGATGTTCAGACACTGCACCAGCGGCAAACCGGCGTCGATCATGGTGGAGAACTGGCGCGTGAAGATCGCCATCTCCTTGTCGTTGACCTTGCCCCCGAACTTGAAGGAGACCCTGGGCGCAGTCTTCTCCGCAATCTTGGTGACGAGGATCGCGCGTCGCCGGAGCTCGCCTACCGCGGCCGAGCGGTCGGGCGCCTCGATCTCCCCGTTCTGCATCCCATTGGCGGAACGACCTTGATAGACGAAGACAGCCATCGCGTGAGCCTCCTCGGTAGTCTACCGTCGGCCAAACGGAGAGCCGCCAGCTGCGGCGGCGGCCGGAGCGGCGGACGGGGCAGAGGCCGAGCCGAGCAGCCCGGCGAGCTCCTCGGGAAGGGAGCTCCGATTCAGCGCCTCCTCCCGGCTGATCCGGCGCTTCTGCACGAGCTCGGCCAGGGACTGGTTCATGGTCTGCATGCCGAATTTCTGGCCGGCCTGCATAGCGGAGTAGATCTGGTGGATCTTCTCCTCCCGGATGAGGTTCCGGATCGCGGGAGTCGCCACCATGATCTCGAGGGACATCGCCCGCCCTCGCCCGTCGGCGGTCGGGATCAGCTGCTGCGAGAGCACGCCCTCGAGCACGAGCGACAGCTGGGCCCGCACCTGGCCCTGCTGGCTGGTCGGGAACACGTCGATGATTCGGTTGATGGTCTGGGCGCAGGAGTTGGTGTGCAGGGTGCCGAGGGTCAGGTGGCCGGTCTCCGCGATGGTCAGCGCGGCCGAGATGGTCTCGAGGTCGCGCATTTCACCGACCAGCACCACGTCGGGGTCCTGCCGCAGGATGGACTTGAGCGCGTTCTTGAACGAATGCGTGTCGGAGAAGACCTCGCGCTGGTTCACCATGCACTTCTTGTGCTGGTGGACGAACTCGATCGGGTCCTCGATGGTGACGATGTGCTCGGCCCGCTCGGAGTTGACCTTGTCAACCATCGCGGCGAGCGTGGTCGACTTGCCGGAGCCGGTGGGACCGGTGACCAGGATGAGGCCCTTGGGGCGATCCGCCATCTGCTCGACGATCGCGGGCAGGCCCAGCTCGTCGAACCCGCGGATCTTGACCGGGATGACGCGGATGGCGGCGGCGACCGCGCCGCGCTGACGATACACGTTGCAGCGGAAACGGGCGAGGCCCTGGATGCCGAAGGACAGATCGAGCTCGTTTTCCTCCTCGAACTTCTGCTTCTGTCCCTCGTTCAGGACGCTATACGCCAGGCGCTGCGTGTCCTGGGGCATCTGCACCTCGAACTGGGTGAGGGGGGTCAGCTTGCCGTGCAGCCGAATCTGCGGGTGCGTCCCGGTGGTGATGTGCAGGTCGGAGGCCCCACGCTCGATCATCAGGGTCAACAGGTCGTGCATCGTCGCGGCCATTGGTTCCTTGAGCCTCCTTAGTCGGCTTGAAAGAGTATGACTCGGATACGCCCCTCAAGCCGCATGCAACCTGCGTTCCAGATTTTCCCGAGTTGCCCGGCACCACGCCGGGAAACCCGAAGGCGAGCCTGGGTGGCAGGGCTGACCAGGGAGAGACCAAACCATTCTAGCCCAGGGGTGGGCCAGGAAATGCGTATTGGCTGGCCCCCGCCCCGGGCAGGGGGTCCTTGGGGAACTAGCGAACGCCGCCCAGACGCTTCAGCACTTCGCTGAACGCCTTCTGGGCCTGGTCCTCGTAAAGGACGAAGAGCACCTTCTCGAGGCTCGAGTTACCGCGCTTCACGTGGTCGATCACGGTCGACATCACCGCGTCGGCCGACTGCGCGGCCGGGACCCCGCCGATTCCGCTGCCGAGGGCCGGAAAGGCCAGGGAGGACAGCTTGTGCTTCTCCGCGATCGCCAGGGTGGCCCGGGTGGCGGCGGTGATTTTTTCGGGATCGGCCTTGAGGTCCTTGCCCATGGTGACCGCGTGGATGACGTGCGTCGCAGCCAGATTCCCGGCGACCGTGAGCACGGCCTCGCCAATCTCGATCGGTCCTTGCCGCAGTGCGTCTTCCTCGATGACGACCCCGCCCTTGCGCTTTAGAGCGCTGGCCACGCCCGTGCCCATCAAGAGCTCGTCGTTCGCGGGGTTGACCACCGCGTCGACTTCCGCCTCCGTGATGTCGCCTCGCTCGACCACCACCGTTGTCTTCCCGATCTTGCACTTCATGGCCGCTTCCCGGTCCCTGGAAGATCCGCGCCTTCCCGCGCTTTCACCGCTTCCCACGCCCGATCTAGGTCTTCCGTCGATGCCTCGGTGACCGACCGTCCCCCGGCCCTCATCTCCGCCTCCACCTTCCCGAATCGTCGGGTGAACTTCTCGGAGGACCGTCGCAGGCACTCTTCGGCATCCATGCCTCGCAGCCGGGCCACGTTGACCATCGAGAACAGCAGATCCCCCAGCTCGTCCGCGACGCGGTCGTCGTCTCCCGCCTCGAGCGCCTCGCCGGCTTCACCCATCTCCTCCTGGACCTTGCTCCAGGCATCCTGCCAACGCGTCCAGTCGAAGCCCACGCGGGCGGCCTTCGTCTGCAGGCGCTGAGCCCGGAGGAGCGCCGGCAGCGCCGCGGGGACGCCATCGAGGGCCGAGCCGGCGCGATCCTTGCCGGAGGCCTCCTCGTGCTTGATCTGCTCCCATTGCGCCAGCGCCTCGCGCGAGTCCGCGACGACGCGGTCGCCGAACACGTGCGGATGGCGGCGGGTCATCTTGGCGCAGAGCTGCCCGATCACGTCGTCGATCGTGAACTCCTCGGTCTCCGCGCCCAGCTGGCAGTGGAACACCACCTGGAACAGGAGATCTCCGAGCTCCTCCACGAGATGGTCACGTGAGCCCTCGTCGATGGCCTCGAGGACCTCGTAGGCCTCCTCGAGGAGATACGGCTTGAGCGAAGCCCGGGTCTGTTCGCGGTCCCACGGGCAGCCGCCGTCACCCCTGAGGCGAGCCATGAGTGAGAGGAGGGAGACGAAGCGATTGCCGGCGGCGTCAGCCATGGACGATCTAGAAGTGTACGCATCGGCATTATACACAACCGGTACATTCGCTGTTGTTGATACGTGATCTGACCGCAACTGTTTGACACCGTGAACTGACCGCTCGGTGAACGGCATGGGCGGGTCAGGCGGCGCGCCGGGCGCGGCCCTGGCCGTCGTAGCGCCCGAGGCAGCGGGCGCCGTACCAGACCGAGTAGTGGCCGGAGAGATGCCGGCGGATGAGGACGCGAAGGCCGGCGCAGGTGCGGCGGCCCGGCTGTTTGGCCAGCTGGAGGGCCACGCGATCGGCGGTGACGACATTGTCGCGGCCCACGACGCGTTCCTCCTCGAGGCAGAGCATCTGCTCGAGGTCGACGCGGCCGAGCGGGACAAAGGCGGGCGCCGGGTCGGCGGGCGGCCGACCGAACTCGTCGTTGAAGGCGGGGAGGAAGCGCTCCCGCAGGTAGCGGTTGGCGGCGGGCACCGTGGTGATGCCGGCGAGGCGGAGTTCGTTGACGAGGCGATCTTGCAGGGTGCGGTTGACGCGCTCACTGCGGCCGCGGGCCGCGGGCGAATAGCCGAGGATGTGCTCGATGCCGAGGCGAGCCAAGGCGCGGCCGACCTGAGTCAGCCGCCGACGATCCGGGGCGCCGCCGGCCACCGGGGTGTGGACGGCCCAGTGAGCCCGGTCGGTGTACAGCGCCATCGGCAGGCCATAGCGTGTGAAGACGGCGTGCAGGGCGGTCATGATGGCCCCGACGCTTTCGCCGCCGTCCCGGACTTCGGCATAGAGCAGGCGCTTCGTCGCGTCGTCGACGACGGCGATGAGGGTGAGCCACTGGTCGGGGACGAGGGCCAGCCAGCGATGGCGGCTGCCGTCGAGATGCAGCAGTTCGCCGAAGCACGGGCGGGGCTCGCGCCGGCGGCGGTGGCGGCCTCGGGGGCGGTGCTTGGGGACGAGGCCGGCGCTCTGTAGGGCCTTTTTGACGAAGGCATAGCAGAAGCGGACGCCGTGCTGGCGGCGGGCGAGGGCGTGGAAGTGCCGCACATTGAAGCCCTGGTAGCGGTCCCGGTAGAGGGCGAGGAGGCGTTGGACCTCAGCCACGGGGGCGCGCTTGGGCGAGGGCGTTCGGCGGCGCCGATCGAACAGCCCGTCATAGCCGTACTGCTCCAGGCGCCACCGCAGGCGCCGCATGCTCCGCGGGCTGCGGCCCAGGATCTCGGCCGCTTGGATCCAGGTCAGCTGCCCGTCCAGAGCTCGCATGATCACTTCGTGGGCCTTCATGGCGCGCTCCACAGCGCCGGGCGGATAGAGCATGGCCACCTCCTCGGTAGCCATTCCTGCCACCCCACGCGGCTGAAGCGGTCATGTCACGGTTCACTCCCGAGCGGCCCAATCACGTATCCCCAACACAACCGGTACATTCGCTTGAAGGGGCTCGGTCCGCGTGCTAGGCTCCCGGCCGAAAACAGGCGGAAACCCACGCCATGAGCGAGGAAGAGAGCTTCAAGGTCACCGATCGACGAGGCCGCGCCGAGGGAGCACCCAGTGGGGGGCCTCCCCCGCACGACCCCGGTGAATCCGGCGCTGCCTCCTCAGGTCCGAGCCAGCTCAGCTCGCTTTTCATGTTGTTCGCCAACTCCGCCCTGATCGGCCTCGGAGCCGTGGCGGCGCCCGGCTCGGGCGAGCGCGGGCCCGACCTCGAGCAGGCTCGCTCGGCCATCGACATCCTCCTCATGCTGCGGGAAAAGACGCACGGCAACCGCACCGAGCAGGAATCCCGGCTGCTGGAGGAGATCGTCTACGACCTGCAGATGCGCTTCGTCCGGACTGCTCGCGAAAGGTCCGTCTAGCGAGTCCTGATGGTAATTCGCCCCTCGCCGATCTCCAGTCGGTCGACGACACCGGGCACCTGCCATCGGAGTAGGGAGGCTCCCCGGGAGCCCAGCATCAGGCCCAAAAGCCAGTTGGGCGCCGGGATACGCCCGAGTCGCGCGCTGAGCAGGGTTGCCTCCGCGTAGCGTGGCCTTCGTGGTCCCGACGGGGCCTTCAGTTCCACGTGGCCGATCAACGTGAGCCAGACCGGCGACGCCAGGGTGTTACCCGGGAGAGCCGACGCGACCCAGGCCATCGGAGAGTCCTGGATGAGCGCGCCTAGTGACAGGCGCCCCTGCACCGAGGCCCGGTCAGGCTGGAGGTTGATCGCGACCGAGGTCAACCGCAAGCCAGCATCAGCTAGATGCCCGGAAACCATGGCCGAGACCTCGGCTGGGCTCAAGACCAGCGGCTCGGACCGGGGCGATCGGCCGCTGCTCCGGAGGCCAATCTCGGCTAGCTTTCGTTCCAACGCCACGGGGTCTGCCCTGCCCGGGGTCGACGGCAGCAGGGGCGGAACTCCGTAGAGCCCGCTCCACGCCCACAGGGCTCCGCCGGCCAGGCATAGCAGCAGGACCAACCCGATGGTCGTGCCCAGACATCCGAGGCAGCCCAGCCGCATCGCCTGGACCCTATCATCTGCCCGCCCCCATTCAAAGCTTCTGATTTGATTGCTGTTTACAGGAAGTGCGGGGCTATGTTGACAGGCTGGCGCTCAGCATATATAAGTCATATAGACTTAGATTCGACCCAGGGCCGGATGGCCCTTATACAGGAGGAGGAAGGACTCATGGCGCTGATTCGATTCCGCCCGTTTTCGCAGGATCTCTCCAGTGACTTGACCGACGTCCACGCGCAGGTAAACCGGCTCCTCGACGGATTCCTGGGCCAGCCGCCCGGCTCGGGAAGATCGAGCGCGTGTGGGCTCCTACCGCCGATATGTACGAGACCAAGAACCAGTTCGTGGTCACCACCGAGCTGCCGGGGCTCAGCGAGAAGGACATCCACCTGTCCCTCACCGACGACGTGCTCACCATCAAGGGCGAGCGACAGTGGACCGGCGATGTCGAGGAAGGGAGCCACCACCGTCGCGAGCGCTGGTTCGGCAAGTTCCAGCGTGCGTTCTCGCTGCCCACGCCGGTCGATGCCGGACAGGTCAAGGCGACCTATCGAGACGGGGTACTGACGGTGACGCTGCCGAAGGCAGAGGAGACCAAGCCGAAGGAGATCAAGATCGAGGCGGCCTAGCGCCGCCCCACCGCGGCGCCGGCGGGTCCGGGCGGCGATCGCTCGGCCCGCCGGCGCGGCGACGTGATCCAGACACTCAGACAGGAGAGAACACGACATGGCGAAGGTGATCGGCATTGACCTGGGAACGACGAACTCGGTAGTGGCGGTGGTGGAAGGCGGGGATCCCGCCGTCATCGCCAATCAGGAAGGGAGCCGCCTGACGCCTTCCGTGGTGGCGTTCACCAAGGAGGGCGAGACCCTCGTCGGGCAGGTGGCCAAGCGTCAGGCCATCACCAACCCCGACAACACGATCTTCTCCATCAAGCGTTTCATGGGCCGGCGGTATGACGAGGTCCTCAGCGAGATCAAGCTGGTGCCTTACAAGGTGCTCAAGGCCAAGAACGGTGACGCCCGCGTCGAGATCCGCGGGAAGGAGTACTCGCCGCCGGAGATCTCCGCGCTCGTGCTGCGCAAGCTGAAGGAGGCGGCCGAGGCGTATCTGGGCGAGAAGGTCACCCAGGCGGTGATCACCGTCCCCGCCTACTTCAACGACAGCCAGCGGCAGGCCACCAAGGACGCGGGGGCCATCGCCGGCCTCGAAGTCCTGCGCATCGTCAACGAGCCGACCGCCGCCGCGCTCGCCTACGGGCTCGACAAGAAGAAGGACGAGACGGTGGCGGTGTACGACCTGGGCGGCGGTACCTTCGACATCTCGGTCCTGGAGATCGGCGAAGGCGTAGTGGAGGTCAAGGCCACCAACGGTGACACGCACCTCGGTGGTGACGACTTCGACCAGCGCGTGATGGACTGGATCGCGGACGAGTTCAAGCGAGAGAACGGCATCGACCTGCGGAAGGACCGCATGGCGCTCCAGCGCCTCAAGGAGGCGTCGGAGAAAGCCAAGTGCGAGCTGTCGACCACCGTGCAGACCGAGATCAACCTTCCGTTCGTCACCGCGGACGCCACCGGTCCCAAGCACCTGGTGCTGACGCTCACGCGGGCGAAGCTCGAATCCCTGGTGGCCGACCTGATCGAGCGCAGCCTCACTCCGTGCCGCGAGGCGATGCGCCAGGCCGGGGTGAACCCCGGCGACATCGATGAGGTCATCCTGGTCGGCGGCCAGACCCGGATGCCGAAGGTCCAGGAAGAGGTCAAGAAGCTCTTCGGCAAAGAGCCGAACCGGACCGTCAATCCGGACGAGGTAGTGGCGCTCGGGGCGGCGGTGCAGGCGGCGGTACTCACCGGCGAGGTCAAGGACCTGCTGCTGCTGGACGTGACGCCCCTGTCCCTCGGTATCGAGACCCTGGGCGGGGTCATGACCAAGCTGATCGAGGCCAACACCACGATCCCCACCAAGAAGGCGGAGACGTTCACGACCGCTTCGGACAGCCAGCCCTCGGTGGAAGTCCACGTGGTTCAGGGTGAGCGGCCGATGGCGCGCGACAACCGCACCCTCGGGCGCTTCCATCTGGACGGGATCCCGCCCGCGCCCCGGAACGTGCCGCAGATCGAGGTGACGTTCGACATCGACGCAAACGGCATCCTGAACGTCTCGGCGCGCGACAAGGCGACCGGCAAGCAGCAGAACATCACGATCACCGCCTCCTCCGGCCTCAGCAAGGAAGAGATCGACCGGATGAAGCGGGAGGCCGAGACGAACGCGGCCGACGATGCCCGTCAGCGCGAGAGCATCGAGGTCAAGAATCAGGGCGACTCGACGGTCTACAACACCGAGAAGATGCTCCGCGACTACGGGGACAAGGTCGACGCCGCCGACAAGCAGGCGGCCGAGGCCGCGCTGACCGAGCTGCGGGAAGCGCTCAAGACCGACGATCTGGATCGGATCAGGAAGTCGCAGGAGGCGGTGACCCAGGCGTCGCACAAGCTCGCGGAGGCGATGTACCGCGATGCCCAGACCAAGAGTCAGCCGGGAGCCGCCGGCGCGCCGCAGTCCGACGCGGCCGCTGAGGGTAATGCGCCGAAGGGCGACGTTGTGGATGCGGAGTTCGAGGACCTGGGAGAGAAGAAATAGTGCCGGGCCGATTCGGCCGGCGATGAGGAGCGCGGGGCCTGCGCGATCGCGCGGGCCCCGCGCGTGACCATGCGCGACTACTATGCGGTGCTCGAGGTGGACGCCGACGCGACGGCGGTGCAGATCCGCCGCGCCTACCAGCGTCTGGCGCGCCGGTACTCCCCGGACGTCAATTTCTGGGAGCGCGAAGCGCGCGCGCTGTTCGAGGAGATCGCCGAGGCGTACCGCATCCTGAGCGATCCCACCACCCGGACCGTCTACGATCGCCAGGGTGCCCGGCCGGCCGGCAGCGGCCGGGCCGGCACGACCGAAGGCCGCCGGGGCGACGACGTCCATATTCCGGTCGAGCTGTCGTTCCAGCAGGCGGTGGCCGGAGTCGAGGTGGATGTGCCGATCGACCGACTGTCCCCGTGCGCCGGCTGCGGCGCGACCGGGGCGGCTCCGGGAGCCGAGCCGAGTGTATGCTCGCACTGTGGTGGCCTCGGCACCGTCTGGCGCGAGGCCTCCGGCCAGGGTGTCCGGTGCCCCGCCTGCGACGGGGCCGGCACCCGGGTATCCGAGCCCTGCGCGGCCTGTCGGGGCCGGGGGGTCTCGCCGAGCCGCGCGTCGATCCACGTCCCGCTGCCCCCAGGTCTCGACACCGGCGCCCAGCTGCGGGTGGCGGGAGAAGGCCACGCCGGTCCGTTCGGTGGCGCGCGGGGGGATCTGATCGTTGTCGCCCGCGTCCACGAGGATCCGCGGTACACCCGCAAGGGCGACAACCTCTATTGCGAGGTGCCGCTGACCCTGGTGGAGGCGGTGCTGGGGAGCCGGGTGCGCGTCCGGGGCGTGGATGGCATCGTCGACCTGGTGATCCCTCCCGGGACCCAGAGCGGCCAGACGTTTCGGCTCCGCGGCAAGGGAGTCCGACGGCTGGCGAGCGACGGCCGGGGCGACCTCTACGTCGCCACCCGGGTGGAGATCCCGCGCGATGTCGACACCCGGACCCAGGAGATGTTTCGAGAGCTGGGGCGCCTGCTTCCCGGGCGGCCCGCTGTCGCGGCCCCGGGGAGCGCGCGGGAATGACCGAGCGGAGCCGTCCCCTCTACATGATCGGGGTCGTCGCGGAGATGGTGAAGATCCATCCCCAGACCCTCCGGATGTACGAGAAGAAGGGGCTCATCCGTCCGAGCCGCACCGAAGGGAAGACCCGGATGTACTCGGCGGAGGACGTCGAGGAGATCGCCCGCGTCACCCGGCTCGCGCGCGACCTCGGGGTGAATCTCGCCGGCATCGAGATCATCCTAAAGATGAGGCGCCGGATGCTCGACATGCAGGCGCGGATCGAGGAATTGACCGATCACGTACGGGGTGACATGGCGGACGTGCGGGACGAAGCGCGGCGCGGCAAAGGCGAAGCGCTCGTCCGGGCGGCGTCGAGCCAGCTCTCCCCCGTCGATCTCTTTTGAGGGAAAGGAAGGCCATCACCATGGCAGACGATAAGGTGTCCACCGCGAGCGCCGACCCGCGGAACGCGGGTGCTCCCGTTCCTGACCAGGTCCCGATCCTGCCGTTGCGCGACACGGTGCTGTTCCCGCAGTCCGCCCTGCCGCTCGGCGCGGGGCGTGAGTCCTCGGTCCGGCTGCTCGAGGACGTGGTTCGGGGAAACCGCTTGATCGGTGTCTTCACCCAGCGGGACGCCTCGACGGAGGATCCGCAGGAGGCGGATCTGCATCGGATCGGGACCCTCGCGACCGTGCACAAGATCCTCAAGCAGCCGGACGGGACGGTCCGCCTCGTCGTCCAGGGGCTGCATCGCATCCGCATCGTCGAGATGTCGCAGGTGCGGCCGTACCTGGTGGCCCGGATCGCGGAAGAGCCCGAGTTCTCTCCTCCGGCCGGCGACTTGGAGACGGAGGCGCTCGCGCGGAACGCGGTGAACCTCTTCCGTCAGGTGGTCGAGCTGTCGCCGATGCTGCCGGACGAGCTGGCGACCGTCGTGCAGAATGTCACGCAGCCCGACCGGCTCGGTGACCTCATCGCGGCGACCCTGCCCGCCCTCACGACCCAGGCCAAGCAGGAGCTCCTCGAGACGCCCGACGTCAAGGCGCGGCTGGCGCGCCTCGTCGCGGTGCTCACCAAGGAGGCCGAGGTGCTGGCGCTCGGGTCCAAGATTCAGTCGCAGGTCGAGTCCGAGGTCGGCAAGAGCCAGCGCGAATACTATCTGCGGGAGCAGCTCAAGGCGATCCAGAAGGAGCTCGGCGCGACCGACGACCGCACCCAGGAGCTCGACGAGCTCCGGGAGAAGGTCGAGGCGGCCGGCATGACCGAGGAGGCCAAGAAGGAGGCCCTCCGGGAGCTGGACCGGCTCGGCAAGATGCCGCCGGCGGCGGCCGAGTACACGGTGGCGCGGACGTACCTCGACTGGCTGGTCGCGCTGCCGTGGAGCAAGCAGACGACGGACAGCCTCGACATCGCGGAAGCGCGGCGAGTGCTGGACGCCGATCATTCGGGTCTGGAAAAGGTGAAGGACCGGATTCTCGAGTACCTGGCCGTCAAGTCGATGCGCCCGGCCGGCAAGGACCCGATCCTGTGCTTCGTCGGCCCTCCCGGCGTGGGCAAGACCTCGCTCGGCCGGTCGATCGCGCGGGCCCTCGGGCGGAAGTTCCACCGTATCTCGCTCGGCGGCATGCGCGACGAGGCGGAGATCCGCGGTCACCGGCGGACGTATATCGGCGCCCTGCCCGGCCAGATCATCCAGGGCCTGCGGCGCGCCGAGTCGAAGAACGCGGTGCTGATGCTGGACGAGGTCGACAAGCTCGGCATGGACTTCCGGGGTGATCCCGCCTCCGCGCTGCTGGAGGTGCTCGATCCGGAGCAGAACGTCGCGTTCCGGGATCACTACGTCGACGTGGCGTTCGATCTGTCTAAGATCCTCTTCATCACCACCGCCAACGTGCTGGACACCGTGCCGGCGCCGCTGCGGGATCGGATGGAAATCATCGAGATCGCGGGCTACACCGAGGAAGAGAAGGTCGCCATCGCGCGGACCCACCTGGTGCCCAAGCAGATCGCCGATCACGGCATGATCGACGGCGAGCACATCCGGTGGACCGATGGCGCCCTGCGCCGCCTGGTGCGGAGCTACACGCGGGAGGCGGGCCTGCGCAACCTCGAGCGCGAGATCGCGGCCATCACCCGCAAGGTGGCCAAGCGACGGGTCGAGGGGCACGTCCCGTCGGTGGAGGTGACGGAGGCGCTCGTCGGCGAGCTGCTGGGCGCCCCGAAGTACGAGCACGAGGAGCTGGAGGAGCGGACGCGGATCCCCGGTGTGGCGGTCGGCATGTCGTGGACTCCGACCGGCGGCGAGATCCTGTTCATCGAGGCGACCCGGATGAAGGGCAGCAAGACCCTGACCCTGACTGGCCAGCTGGGCGATGTCATGAAAGAGTCTGCCCAGACCGCCCTGTCCTGGGCTCGATCTCACGTGTCGGAGCTCGGCGTCCGGTCCGACTACTGGGACACGTCGGACATCCACATCCACGTGCCGGCGGGGGCAATTCCGAAGGATGGCCCCTCGGCGGGCGTCACCATGGTGACGGCACTCGTTTCCCTGATGACTCAGCGGCCCGTTCGCTCGGATCTCTCGATGACCGGCGAGGTGACGTTATCTGGCCGCGTCCTGCCCGTCGGGGGCATCAAGGAGAAGGTGCTCGGAGCGCGTCGTGCTGGCGTGAGAGTCGTTATCTTGCCGAAACGGAACGAGAAAAACCTCATCGAAGATGTCCCGAGCCAGGTGCGCGATGGGATGACCTTCCACCTCGTGGATACGGTCGACCAAGTGCTGAATCTGGCCTTGGAGGAGCCGATTCCCAAGGATAATCGAATCCGGGAGTCGTTGCTCCACGCGCGAAACTGAGCAGTAAGATACTGAAGTAAAAGGAGTCAGAGGCCGCCCACCCCGGGCGGCCTCTTGGCTTCTCGCCACCCCTTGGCACGTGTCTTGGACCTAAGCGGGTCGTGCTCCCCAAGACCGCTCTCCTCGCGGGTATAGCCCTGGCCGCCGCCACCATCTGGACGACAGGTGTGGCTGCCGGCGCCGACACCTATCGCCTGACCGACGGAGACGGCGTCGTCCACCTGACGAATGCTCCCACCGATCCGCGATACCGAGGGTTTCCGGTCGTGTCCGGCACCGCGACCGGATGGCTCCGCATGACCGAGACCTCGCAGCACCAGTTCTCGGCCGACATCCGGGAGATCTCGTCTCGCCACGGTGTGGATCCCCTGCTCGTCGAGTCGGTGATCCGCGCGGAGTCGGCGTTCAATCCGACCGCGGTCTCACGCACCGGCGCGCGCGGGCTGATGCAGCTCATGCCCAAGACCGCGGTGATGCTGGGCGTGCGCGATTCCTTCAACCCACGCGAGAACATCGAGGGTGGCGTGCGCCACCTGCGCTATCTCCTGGATCGCTATCCGGGCAACGTCTCCCTCGCGGTCGCGGCCTACAACGCGGGGGAAGGGGCGGTGGATTCTCATCGCGGAATCCCGCCGTACGCGGAGACCCAGCAGTACGTGCAGCGCGTGCTCCAGACCGGCGCCGCGTGGTCCGGGCGCAGCGTGGGCCCGCTCCCCAAGTCGGTTTACCGTTATGCCGGCCCCAACGGCTCGGTGACGTACAGCAATCTGCCGCCCGGCAGTCGCCTCACCGTCTCCCGTTAACGAGCTGCCGCCCGGCCGACCGATCAGTCGGGTCCGGGCCAGATCAGATCGAGGAAGCGGTCGAGCAGACCCTCCTTCACGAAGAGCTCGGTGGCCTCTCCGGTGGCGTACCGATCCATTCCCCAGAGCGCGGCCCGCTTGCCCTGTTCCTGGTTCATCTGGATGAAGACCTGCTGGTCCCGCGTGAAGGCGAGGGGAAGGTCCTCGTAGACCTGGGCGGTGAATGCGTTGACCGCAGGCCCGCCGATCGCGATGGCCGGGAACATCTCCGCCATCTCCTGGTTGAGCATCCACATGTCGGTCACCACCACCGCGCTGCGGTCCGACGATCCCTGGCAGCGCGAACCGATCGCGCGCTTCAGCTCGTAGGCGATCGGACGGTCCTCCTCCTCGGGGAGGATGCCGTAGCCGACCACGAGGAGCACCGTGTTGCGGACGTCGAAGTACCGGGACATCAGCGAATCAGGCGCGCGAGCTCCCGGAAGTCGTCGGAATCGGCCTGCCGCAGCAGCTGGAACAGGACGGTCTCGGTGGTGGTGACGACCGCTCCGGCCTGACGCAGCTGATCCATGGCGAGGCGCCAGTTCGCCTGGGTCCGCGAGGTGACCGCGTCCGCCACGATGTGAACCCCGTAGCCGGCGGCCAGCAGGTCGAGCGCCGACATCAGCACGCACACATGCGCTTCGATGCCTCCCAGCAAGACGTGGCGGGCACCGCTCGCAGTCAGACGGCTCCGGAACGCCTCCACCCCCCAGCACGAGAACGCGACCTTCTCGATCGGCTCGAGCCCGGTGGGCAGGGCCGCCTTCATCTCCGGCAGGGTATGCCCGAGACCCTTGGGATACTGCTCGGTCGCCAAGATCGGCAGCTGGAGACGCTGGGCCGCGGCGGCCAGGACCTTGAGGTTCCGCATCACTTCCTCGCGATGATCCGAGTCCATGGCGGGAAACAGCCGCTCCTGCACGTCGATCACGATCAGGGCGGTGTGCTCGCACCCGAGCGCCATGGGATGGGACGCGGATGCCGTCGCGGATGGGCTGCCGGGCTGGGTCATCGGATCCTCCCGAAGTGAGGGTCTGAAACCGTCGCCATCCTCTCACATCTGCGGGCGGAGGCAAGCCGTCGGGCGGCGCCCTCAGCGGGCGCGGTCGAGCGTGCGGTACTGGATGGCCTCGGCGACGTGCTCGGTGGCGATGGCGTCGACGGCGGCCAGGTCGGCGATGGTGCGGGCCACGCGGAGGAGGCGGTCGTGGGCGCGCGCGGAGAGGCCGAGGCGGGTGACGGCCAGGCCGAGGAGGCGCGCGGCGTCGGGCGGGAGCGTGCAGATCCGGCGGGTCTGGCGCCCCGACATGCGGGCGTTGGCGTGGGTGGCGGTGCCCGCGAACCGGGCGACCTGCCGGGCGCGTGCCGCGACGACGCGGGCCCGGATGGCGGCGGAGGGTTCGCCGACGGCGCTGGCGGTGAGCTCGGCGTGCGACAGGGCGGGGATCTCCAGGTGGAGATCGATGCGGTCGAGCAGGGGACGGGAGAGACGCCCCAGGTAGCGCACGCGCTCCGGCGGAGAGCAGGCGCAGCTCGGGAGTGACGCACAGCCCCGCCGGCAGGGGTTGGCGGCGGCGACGAGCTGGAAGCGGGCCGGGAACGCCACGGTGCCGGCGGCCCGTGAGACGACGACGCGCGCATCCTCGAGCGGCTGACGGAGCGCCTCGAGCACTCGGGTCGAGAACTCGGGCAGCTCGTCCAGAAACAGGACGCCGTGGTGCGCCAGGCTGATCTCTCCGGGATGCGGGACGCCGCCGCCCCCGATGAGGCCGGCCTCCGAGGCCGTATGGTGCGGGCTGCGAAACGGACGCACCGCGAGCAGGCCCTCACCGGGTGACAGCAGCCCGGCCACGCTCCAGACGGTGGAGGCCTCGATCGCCTCCTCGAGCGACAGGGGCGGCAGGATGGACGCGACGCGACGGGCCAGCATGGTCTTGCCGGTGCCGGGCGGCCCGATCATCAGCACGTTGTGGGCGCCGGCCGCGGCGATCTCCAGGCCGCGCTTGGCGTGCGCGTGCCCGCGCACGTCGGCGAAATCGAGCCCGTCGCGCTCGGCGGCGGCCGGACCGCCCGACCCGCCATCCGGACGCGTGGGCGCGATCTCCCGCTCACCGTTGAGGTACTCGACCGCGTCGTGCAGGGTGGAGATGGCGATGGCCTCGACGCCCGCGACCACGCTGGCCTCGGCCGCATTCGCGGCCGGCACGAGCAGCGGCGCGAAGCCCTCGCGGCGCGCGTGCAGCGCGATCGGAAGCACGCCCCGCACCGGTCGCACGCTGCCGTCGAGCGACAGCTCGCCCATCACGAGCGCGCGATCGAGCCGGCCCGGCTTCACGAGCCCGGTGGCGCAGAGAATGCCCACCGCCATCGGCAGATCGAAGGCGGCGCCCTCCTTGCGGAGCTCGGCCGGGGCGAGATTCACCGTGATCCGGTCGATCGGGAACTCGAGGCCCACGTTGCGGATCGCGGCCCGGACGCGGTCTCGGCTTTCCCGCACGGTGGAATCCGGGAGCCCCACCGTGGTGAATGACGGCAGGCCCGCGGTCACGTCGACCTCGACGAAGACGGTGGCCGGCTCGATTCCGGAGAGCGTCGCGGAGCGTACGCGGGCGAGCACGGGGCCAGTGTGGGAATGCCGGCCCCACCCGTCAACGTCTCGAAATGGATACCGCGCGGCTAGTCGATCTTGTTCCGAACCGCCGGGATGCTCTTGAGGTAGCGCGCGATGGCGCGCTGATCGGCCGGGGTCATGTCCTTGTAGCCGGCGAGCGTGCCCTGGATGTTGCCGCCCATCAGCCCGCCGGCCACGTCGCCGTCGGGGCGGTTGCCCGTTCCGAGGTAGGTGACGATCTGCTCCTCGGTCCAGTTTCCGATCCCGGTGGTCGGGTCGGGGGTGATGTTGGGTGCCGCCTGGCCTTCGGGGCCGGTCCTCTTCGAGTTGCCCGCGAGCAGGCGCGAACTGTCCACCGCCATCGTCATGGCCGAGCGCGGGGTATGGCACTCGCCACAATGGCCGACGGCCCGCACGAGATACTCACCACGCGGGAGACCCGCGACGGGCGCCGCCGGGGGCGGCGTCTCCCTGCCGGCGAAGGTGGCGAGCCAGACGGGCAGGAAGAAGCTCTCGAACATCGGGACCACGATCTTCTTCGGGGTGTTGGCGCGATGCACCGGCGGGACGGTGCGGAGGAACGCCACAAGGGCCTGGACGTCCTCCTCGGCCATGCCGTTGAACGACGTGAACGGGTGCACCGGCAGCAGACGCTCGCCGGTGGGCCGTCGGCCCAGCCGGATGGCGGTGATGATCTGCTCGTCCGTCCAGGCCCCGATCCCGGTCTGTCGGTCCGGCGTGATATTGGTCGAGTAGACCGTCCCGAAGGGGCCCTCGAACTTCTTGCCGCCCGCGTTCGGTTGCCCCTTGGGCTCGGTGTGGCAGCCGCAGCCGGCCGCCGCGCCGAAGATGTACTTGCCCCGCGCGACGTCGGCGGGGCCGGCGGCCCAGGCCGCGCCGACGGACGAGGCCACGAGGCAGATCGCGAAAACCAGGCGCTGCATGGCACCTGTGCTAACGCAACGCCGTGCCGGTGGTTCCATGGCACTGCGCGCTTGTTCCAGCGATACGCTCGGCGGGAAGTCTCTGCTAGACTCGGGGGCATGCGGACACTACGCATCCTCGTGGTCGACGATCAGGAGCACATGCGCGAGCTGCTGGTGGAGGCCCTCTCGGCCGACGGGCACACCGTCGATCCGGCCGAAAACGGGACGGCCGCGCTCCAGCTGTTCCAGGCGCAGGCCTACGACCTGGTGGTGAGCGACCTGCAAATGCCCCAGATGGACGGGCCCAAGCTCTACGAGGAGGTCCGCAAGCGCTGGCCGGCGGCGGCTCCCGGCTTCGTCTTCATCACCGGCGAGGACGAGGCGCCGGGCTACCGGCAATTCCTGAAGGACGCCAAGCTGCCGGTCGTCTCGAAGCCGTTCAAGCTCAAGGAGTTCCGCGAGCTGCTGGGGACGCTGTTCCCGACCGCGTAGACGTCGCGCCTCACCGGGCGAGCAGTCGCTCGGCGGCCACCCAGTAGTCGCGAGCCAGGCGTCCCGCCTCGTCGCGCTCCCGGTCCACCAGCCGCCGCTCCGCGTCGTCCCGAGCCGCCGCCAGCCGGCTTCCCGCCGCGCGCTCCTGCTCCCACGCCGCCGCGGCGGCCACCAGGGCCTCGGCGGCCCGCAGGGAGGGGTCGGCCAGGGTGCGGGCGGCCTCGCTCTCGAGAGCCACGGTGTGGCGGCGCCTCAGCCCGTCGATCTCGGCCTTGAGTCCGGCCGCGCCGGCGCCGGCGTCCGGCGGCGTCTGCTTCCACTGCGCCGAGAGCGCCCGGCTCCGCTCCTGGAGCCGCGTGAGGTCCTGTCGCAGCCGCGCGGTCCCGTGCTCGCGGGCCTGCCGGAGCGAATCGCCGTAGCCGGCCGGATCGGCCATCGCCACCTCGAGGGACGCGCGCAGGGCCTCGCGCTCCCCCGCGAAGCGGTCCAGGCAATCGAGCCCGATCTGCTGGCTCTGGAACAGCTCGGCGCCGGTGCGCGCGTTCACCACCGCCTGGGTCTCGAGCGCTTCCGCCTTGCGGGCCAGTTCTTTCCAGCGCTGGGCGTCCGCGGTCGCGCCCTCGGTGGCGGCCTGCCGGGCGCGATCCCGCAGATCCTTGAGGTCGGTGGCCAGCGATGCGGTCCAGACCGGCTGGGTCGCGCCGGCCATGCAGTGCTGCTCCCGTGCCGCATTGTCGGCGAGGCGCGCGTGCAGGCGCGCGATCTCCGGGGCGATGTCCGCTGTGTTGTCGCCGCGCGCGGGAGCGGCGGGGGCGAGCGCCAACCCGAGCGCCCCGAGCGCGAGCAGGGGACGAAGACCGGCGCGCGCGAGCATCACGGAGCCGCCTAGCGCTTCCAGCACACGACGGTGATCGTGCCCGGGCGGCCGTGATCACAGCGGCTCCAGCCTTCCTTCCCCTCGGCCGCGGTCTGGGTCACCTCGTGGGTGGAGGCCGCACAGCCGGAGAGCAGGAGCGAGGCTCCGAGCGTGATCACCGCGGCCAGCCTCAGCAGGCCCGACGGTCCCAGCCGCTCCAGCATGTCCGCTGCCTCCTCGCTTGATCTGGCTGCAACCGCGATCAGTGGAATAGCAAGGAGGGGGCCAGCAAAATATTCCAGTACTATCGGACAGTTACGGATCGAATCAACCGGGGGCGCACTCCCAATTTTGTCAAGCCGGCCTCGCTTTCTGCTACTCTTCGCGAGCGCGCACGAGTAGCGCGCGCAATCCCTTCGCGGAGAGGCCTCGAGTGACCGACCGATTCGATCCCGTGGTGCGCATCGAGGTGGTGCGCGCCGATCCGAGCCTCGCGCTCCCCACCTACGCGCGAGAGGGCGACGCGGGACTCGATCTCGCGGCGGCCACCGCGGTGACGCTGGCGCCGGCCGGCCGCCAGCTCGTGCCGACCGGGCTCCGCGTGGCGATTCCCGACGGCTACGCGGGGCTGGTGCTGCCGCGATCGGGGCTCGCGCTTCGCGCGGGCGTGACCGTGCTCAACGCGCCCGGTCTCATCGACTCGGGGTATCGCGGCGAGATCGGGGTGCTGCTCGTCAACCACGGCGCCGAGGCGGTGACCATCGGTCGCGGCGAGCGCATCGCCCAGCTCGTGATCCAGCCGGTGGCGCGGGCCAGCCTGGTGGAGGTGCGGGAGCTCGGAGAGAGCCGACGCGGAACCGGCGGCTTCGGCTCGACCGGCGTCTGAGATCCTACTCCGGATTCAGGTCGGTCTTGAAGAGCGTCCGCCCCTCGATGTCGACCAGCGACACGGTCATGACCTCGGTGACGCCGTCGATCCGGACCGCACCGTAGTACTGCATGCCCTCGCTGGGCGGTCGGTTCTGCTTCATGCCCTCGGGCACGCTCCGGTAGCGCACGTCCGGCCCGAAGGTCTGGTCGATCTGGCCGGGTCCGAAGGTGCCCGCGTTGATGGGGCCGGCCACGAACTCCCAGAAGGGCGCGAAGTCGGTGAACCGGGCCCGGGCCGGGTCGTACCGGGTCGCGGAGGCGTAGTGGACGTCGGCGGTCAGCCAGACCACGTTCGAGATGCGGTTGGCCTTGATGAAGGATAGCAACCCGGCCAGCTCGAGCTCGCGGCCCAGCGGCGGCCCGTCGTCGGCGTTGGCCCACGCCTCGAACGTGTCCTTGGGCACGTCCGGGTTGAGGTCGGGTACCACGATGCTGAGCGGCATGTCGCTCGCGATCACCTTCCACGTCGCGCGTGAGTCGAGGAGCGCGCGTCTCAGCCACCGCATCTGCTCCGGGCCAAGAAAGGCCGCATCCGCGTCGAGGACGGTCTGCCGGTTCGGCGAGTTCGGACCGCGATAGCTGCGCTCGTCGAGCATGAAGACCTGAAGGGCCGGCCCGTACTCGAAGCTGCGATAGACCCGCTCCGGGTCCGTGGCGTCGAGACGAAAGGGGTTGTACTCGAACATGGCGCGCTTGGCCCAGGCCGCGAGCAGGGACGCGCTCTTCACGGTGTAGCGCTCGTCGCCCAGGATCTGTCCCGGGTACCAGTTGTTGCGCACCTCGTGGTCGTCCCACTGCACGAGCATGGGAACCTCGGCGCAGAAGCGCCGCTTGTGCTCGTCGAGGAAGTTGTAGGCGAAGTTCCCCCGGTAGTCGCCGAGGCTCTCCGCGACCTTGGCCTTGGCCGGCGAGGTGACGTTCTTCCAGAGGGTGCCGTCGTCGAGCTTGACCTCGGCCGGGATGGGCCCGTCCGCGTAGATCTGGTCGCCGGAGTGGATGAAGAAGTCCGGATTCGCCCGGCGCATGACGTCGTACATCTTCATCCCACCCCATCCCGGGTTGATGCCCCATCCCTGTCCCGCCTCGTCGCCCGACCAGGCGAAGGTGATGGTCCGCGCGCCCGAGGGCGCGGTGCGCAGGCGCCCGGCCGCGGGCGCGCTCAGCACCCGGACGTCGGCGAGGTCCTGGAACAGGACGCGATAGAAGATGTCCTGCCCCGCGGGGAGGCCGGTCAGGTCGACCCGAGCGGTGAAGTCCGTCTCGGCCAGCGCGGCCGGCCCGACGATGCGCCGCGCGCTCCGGAACGTCTCCGAGGTGGAGTACTCGACGATGAGCCGCGCGGGCCGGTCGGTCTTGCTCCAGACGATGGCCCGATCCGCGGTGACGTCGCCGCTCTGAACGCCGGACGGGATGCCCGGGCGCAGCCGGTCCGGGGTCACCACCGCGGGCGCGCGACCCTGAGCCCAGACCGGAAGGCGGGCGGCGGCTCCGACCGCGGCCGAGCCCAGCGTCAGCAGGGTGCCCTGGAGCAGGCGCCGCCGACCGATGCGAGCCGCCGGGCCGGGATGGGCGGTGGAAGACGGGTGGATGTCTCGCATCGCGACGCCTCCTCTGGCTCGAGTCGTCGGAACCAGCGGTCGAGCCGGAGGGATCGTGGCACACGCGGGTTGCGGCCAGATGACCGCCCCGCTACGTGTGCGCGACGGAGACCACGCGGAAGAGCGCCGCGCGCTACTCGTTCAGCCGGCGCCGGAGGAAGCCGAGCAGGCCCTGGGGCATGAAGATGACCATGGCGGTGAAGATGATGCCCACCGGGATCAGGTAGAACTCGGTGAAGAACCGCGAGAAGCCTTCGCGGAGGAGCAGGAAGAAGGCGGCCCCCACGATCGGGCCCACCAGGGTGCCGATCCCGCCCATCACGTTGAAGATCACGACCTCACCCGAGACCACGAAGAAGACGTAGTCGGGCGCTGCGAAGCGGTTCTGCAGCGCGTAGAGCACGCCGGCCAGCCCCGCGAACACCCCGGAGAGCATCACCGCCACGATCTTGTAGCGCTCGACCGCGTAGCCCACCGCGCGGGTCCGGGGCTCGTTCTCCCGGATGGACTGCAGCACCATGCCGAACGGCGACTGCGTGACCCGGCGCAGGACGAGGTAGGACGCGGTGACTACCGCGAGCACGAACCAGTGCAGGGTGTTCGAATCGAACGGGACCGAGAAGAGGCCGGGTATCGCGAGCGCGGGCCGTCTGAAGCTGAGACCGTTCTCCCCGCCGGTCACCTCGGTCCAGGTGAAGATGATGACGTAGAAGATCTGGGAGAATATCAGGGTGGTGATCGAGAAGTAGATGTCGCGCAGCCGGGTCGAGAAGTAGGCCACGAACGCCGCCACCACCGCCGCGGCGGCGAGGCCGTAGACGAAGGCGAGCCACAGGTTCGGTGGCCGCGTCGAGAGCAGGGCCGCGGCCGCTCCGTACATCCCGAGCCCGAAGAAGGCGGAGTGGCCGAACGAGATCATGCCGGTGTAGCCGATCAGGATGTCGGAGGACATCGCGAGCAGGCCCCAGATCAGGATCTCGGTGACGAAGCGGCGCCAGAACTCGGGGAGCACCAGCGGCGCCACGATCAGGAGCGCCAGCACGACGCCGAAGCCGGTCCAGAAGGCGACGGGAGCGCGCCGGCTGATCACTTGGGGGTCGGCACGAAGAGGCCGGTGGGGCGGAAGAGCAGGGTCAGGATCAGCACCACGAACGAGACGATGACCGCCTGGGCCGGGCTCACCCAGAGGGAGGCGTAGGCCTCGAGCAGGCTGACGAAGATCGCGGCCGCGATGGAGCCGCCGAGATTGCCCATGCCGCCCACCACCACCACGATGAAGCCCTTGAGCACCCAGTCGAGGCCCATCGCGTGGTTGACCCCCACCAGCGGTCCGAAGAGCACCCCGCTGGCCGCGGCCATCCCGGCCCCGATCGCGAACACCGCGGTGTGCACCCACGGGACCGGGATCCCCATCGCGGAGGCCATCACCCGATCCTGGGTGGTGGCGCGGATCCAGATGCCGTAGGTCCCGAACTTGAGGAAGAGCCAGAGCGCCCCGATGATGGCGGCCGACAGCCCCGCGATGACCAGGCGGTACCACGGGTAGTCCAGGTAGAAGAGCGAGAAGTGACCGGTGAAAGGCTCCTGGATCTTCCGGGCCACCGGCCCGAACTGCCAGAGGGCGTAGTTCTGCAGGACGAGTGAGAGCCCGAAGGTGGCCAGGATCGTGGTGAGGGGATCGCGGCCGAGCAGCGGGCGCAGGGTCGTGATCTGGATGACCGCGCCCAGCAGCGCGATGACCACCGTCGCCACCAGCAGCGCGACCCAGAAGTTGCCGGTCGCCACCATGGTGGTCACGCCCACGTACGCGCCCAGCATGAACAGCTCGCCGTGGGCGAAGTTGACCACGTCCATGATGCCGAAGATCAGAGTGAGACCGGAGGCGACGAGGGCCAGGATCATGCCGGTCACGATCCCGTTGATCGTCTGGATCAGGATCTGGTCGAGCAGCACGGGCCCGCCCTAGATGCCCATGTACTGGTGGATGACCGCGCCGTCGGCCCGCAGCTCGGCCGCGGCGGCCTGGTGGCGCACCTGCCCCTTCTCCATGAGGTAGATCCGCTCGCACGACTCGAGGGTGAGCGGGACGTTCTGCTCGACCAGCAGGATCGCCACCCCTTCCCGGTGCAGGGCGTCGATGATCTGGCGGATCTGGGAGACCATGCGCGGCATGAGGCCCTCGGTGGGCTCGTCGAGCAGGATGATCTTCGGCTCGAGCATCATCGCCCGCGCGATCGCGAGCATCTGCTGCTCTCCGCCCGAGAGCGTGCCGCCGGCCTGGTTGCGGCGGTCGGCGAGGACCGGGAAGTACTGGTAGACCTTGTCGAGGAGCGCCTGCTTGCGGCCCTCGTCCACCCCCGCCCGGTCGAGACCGGTGCGCAGGTTCTCCATCACGGTGAGGAGGCGGAAGATGCGGCGGTCCTCCGGCACGTAGCCGATGCCCAGGCGGGCCAGCCGGTGGGGGGCGAGCCCGGTGATGGCGCGGCCCTCGTAGCGGATCTCGCCCTGGCTCGGGCGGACCAGGCCCATCACCGTCTTGAGCGTGGTGCTCTTCCCGACCCCGTTGCGCCCGAGGAGACCCACGACCTCGCCGCGCCCGACCTCCAGGGAGACCCCGTGGAGGATGTGGCTCTTGCCGTAGAAGGTGTGGATCCCCTCGACGGTGACGAGGGGGGAGGCCGGAGTGGCGGCGCCGCTCACGTCTTGAGGTAGACCTCCATCACCTTCGGGTTCCGCTGGATCTCGGCCGGCGTCCCCTCGGCCAGCACCTCGCCGTAGTGCAGCACCGTGATCCGGTGGCAGAGCTCCATCACCACCTGCATGTCGTGCTCCACGATCAGGATGGTCAGGTCCTTCGCGATGCGGCGGACCAGCTCCATGGTGTCGTGGGTCTCGGCCGCGCTCATGCCCGCGGTCGGCTCGTCCAGGCACAGGAGCTGCGGCTCGGTGGCCAGCGCGATGCCGATCTCGAGGTTCCGCTGCTCGCCGTGGGAGAGGTTCGCGGCCAGCTCGCCGGCCTTGCCCGCCAGGCCCACCGCATCGAGCGCGGTCTCGGCCCGGGCCAGGATGTCGCGGTAGGCCCGATGGTGGGTGAGCAGGCTCCAGCTGTGCCGTCGCGACTGGGCCGCGATGCGCACGTTCTCCAGCGTGGTCGCGTTGGGCATGATGTTGGTGATCTGATACGAGCGCGCGATGCCCTTCTGCGAGATCCGGTTCGGGGGCAGACCGGTCACGTCCTCGCCGTTGAGCCGGATGTGCCCGCCGGTGGGGCGCAGCACGCCGGTCAGGCAATTGAAGAACGTGCTCTTGCCCGCGCCGTTGGGCCCGATGATGGCGCGGATCTCCCCCCGCCGGACTTCGACGTTGACGTCGTTGAGCGCGGTGAGCCCGCCGAAGCGGACGGTGAGGCCCTCGGTGCGCAGGATCGGGGAGCCGGCGCCGCCCCGGGCTCCGTCCGCCCTCCCCTCCGGGGCGGCCACGGAGCCGGGGGAGGCGCCGGTCGACGGCTCCGCCGTCACTAGGCGAACTTGCAGGCCGGCGGGAAGATCGTCTTTTCCTTCGGCACCATCTCGATGATGTGGTGCTTGCCGCCCTTGATGTCGAAGATGAACTCGTTCAGGAAGGCCTGGTGATCGTCCTTGCGGAGCGTCTTGTCGCCCTGGGGGAAGTCGTCGCCCGCCTTGACCTCCAGGCCCTCGAGTGCCTCGATCAGCTTCGGGCTGTCCTCGCGCCCCTTGAAGCCCGACTTCTGGATGCCGAGCTTGAGGAAGTTCATCGCCTCGAAGTTGGACTGCACGTAGCGGTCGGGGAGCGGCCCCGAGGGATCGATCTGCTTGAGCCGTGCCACCGCCTCGTCGAAGAACTTCTTGTGACCGGGCGTGTTGAGCGGGCCCTCGAGCACCGGGAGGTACCGGTTGATGCCGACGAAGCCCTCGATCTTGTTGCCGAGCGCGGGCAGGTTGGTGGACTCCGCGATCGCGCCGTCGCCCGCCCACTTGTACCGCTTGGTCAGCCCCAGGTCGAAGGCCTGGTTGCCGATGGTGATGCCGTCCTTGCCGAAGAAGATCCCGAAGAAGCCGTCGAAGCTGCCGGTGATCTTGGACAGGAACGCGGTCATGTCCGCGGTGCCGAGCGGGATGCCGGTGGTGCCCACGACCTCGCCCCCCGCCTTCTTGATCTGCTCGGCGTAGGCGGCCTGGGTCGACTGGCCCCACGAGTAGTCGGCGAAGGCGATGTGCCACTTCTTGCCGAGCTTGTTGATCAGGTAGGGAGCGAAGGCCACCGCCTGCGCCGGCGCGTAGTCGAACGGCCGGAAGGAGTAGCGGCTGCACTTGCTGGTGGTGATCGTGGTGTCGAGGCACACCCCGATCATGTTGACGATCTTGTGCTCGTCCCACACCGGCATGCAGGCGATGCACACGTTGGAGAGGAAGCCCCCCTGGTGGGCGTCGATCTTGTCCTCGACCACCAGCTTCTCCGCCTTGCGCTGTCCCACGTCCGGCTTCGACTCGTAGTCGGCCACGATCAGCTCGATCGGACGCCCGTTGACGCCGCCCGCCTTGTTGATCCGGTCCACCGCCATCTGGCTGCCGACCAGCGCGGTCTTGCCCCCGGCCGCCGCCGCGCCCGACAGGGGCTGGAGCGCGCCGATCTTGTATGGCTTGGCCTGGCCGAACGCGTCCCGCCACGGGGCGGGCACGAGCATGCCGGAACCGAGCGCGCCGGCCGCGGCCGCGCTCAGGCCGAGCCACCGCCGCCGGGTGATCTTGCCGCGATACCAGAGCTCCTCGACCTGCTCGTTGCCGTGATTGGCCATGGGGAGAGCCTCCTGTTGTTCTGTAATCGAGCCGCTCAGTGGGGAGTTCCCGCGACCGCGGCCAGCGATTCCTCGAAGACCTGCAGGGTGCGGGTGACCTCGGCGTCGGTGTGGACGAGCGAGACGTAGAACTTCTGCGCCGCCTTCACGACACCCCGTACGAGCATCTCGCGCGTGAACGCGGCGTGCCGGTCGCGGTCCGCGGTGAGGGTGGCGCGGTAGTCGGTGATGGGCCGGTCGGTGAAGTAGATCTCGAACACCGGCGCCTCGCCCGCCACCTGGGCCGGCAGCCCCGCCCGCCGGGCCGCCGCCTCGAGTCCCTGCTTGAGGCGTGCGCCGGTCGCGAAGAGGCGCTCGTAGGTGCCGGGTCGGCGCAGCTCGGCCAGGGTGGCCAGGCCGGCCGCGGCGGCGATCGGGTTGCCGTTGAGCGTGCCCGCCTGTTGCACGAACTCGCCGGTGCCGTCGAGGTCGTGGGAGAAGTGACGCATGATGTCCCGCCGGCCCGCCACCGCCGCGAGCGGGAAGCCCCCACCCACGATCTTGCCGAAGGCGGCCAGATCCGGCACCACGCCGTAGTGCTGCTGGGCGCCCCCGTAGGCGAAGCGGAAGCCGGTGACGATCTCGTCGAAGATCAGCGGGATGTCGTGTCGCGCGGTGACCGCGCGCACGCCCTGGAGAAAGCCCGGCTGCGGCACGATCAGCCGCTGGAATGGCTCCATGATCACCGCGGCGAGATCGTGGTGGTGCGCCTCGATCATGGCCTCGGCCTCGGCCAGGTCGTTGAACGGGGCGACCAGGACCTCGCCCTGGATCGCGTGCGGGATGCCGGCCGAGTCCGGGGTCGGGGCCGGGAACGCCTTCGGCTCGCGCGGGCCGACGCTCATCAGGGAATAGTCGTGCACCCCGTGGAAGCCGCCCTCGAACTTCAGGATCTTGTCCCGCCGGCGATAGGCGCGCGCGACCCGCAGCGCGAAGAAGGTCGCCTCGCTGCCGCTGCCGCAGAAGCGGACCTGCTCCGCGCACGGCACCGCCCGGCAGATCTCCTCCGCGAGCGACAGCGTGGGCTCGCTGAGCTGGAAGTAGGTCGTGCCCTTCCGGAGCTGCGCCTCCACCGCGGCCACCACCGCGGGGTGGGCGTGGCCCAGCACCAGCGGGCCGCTGCCCAAGATGTAGTCAATGTACTCGCGGCCCGAGAAGTCGTAGAGGCGCGGCCCATGCGCCTCCCGGACCACGAACGCGAGCTCCTGCGGCGCATAGTATCCGCCCAGGACTCCTCCCGGGAGGACCCGCATCGCCTTCTGGAGCAGGGCTTCTTCGTCGGGGCTACGGCCGGCCGGACCTGCCATTCCACCTCGCTGGGACGGAGAGATTGGCGGGTTTTATACCGTAAAGCCCTCCACCGTGCAAGGGGGCGAAGCGCGGAGGCCTAGGAGGACAGGCCGGAGGCCCGCAGCGCGAGCCGGATCCCGTGCCGCTCGTCGTCGGAAATCGCGGTGAGAGGCGGCCGCACGTGCGCGGCCGGGATCCGGCCGAGGAGGGCGAGGGCCTCCTTCATCCGGTTGTGCATGTCCACGAACGGCGGGGCGTAGAATACGCTGACGAGCGGCGCCATGCGATCGTTGAGCCGGCGCGCCTCGTCGAGGCGGCCCGCCTGCACCGCGGCGAACAGGGCCGCCTGCAGATCGGCGGTCACGCTGCCCATCCCGGAGATGCACCCGTCGGCGCCGAGCAGGAAGCTCGCCATCAGCGACATGGTGAACGAGGACATGACCGCGACCGGGCGCCCGGTCGCGCGCACCGCCCGCAGGTTCTTCTCGTAGGAGACGATCTCGTTGGACCAGTCCTTGACCGCGGCGACCGTCGGGATCTTGCAGAGCTCGGCCAGGGTCTCGGGGCTGTAGCCGATGCCGGACGCGACCGGGTACTCGAAGACCACGAGCGGCAGGTCCACCGCGTCGGCCAGCGTCTGGAAGTGACGGAGCACCATGTCCGGCTTGATCTGCGCGCCCCACATGAAGAGCGTGGGCGGGAAGACCAGCAGCCCGGCCGCGCCCGCGGCCCGCGCGTCGCGCGCGAGCTCCACCGCCTCCAGCGTGCCGTCCGAGTAGACGCCGGTGACCACCGGGACCTTGCCCGCGACCTCGTCGAGGGCCACGTCGAGCGTGCGCCGTCGCTCCTCGCGGGTGAGCGAGGCCACCTCGGCCGCGTGGCCGTTGGCCACCAGGCCGGTGACGCCGGGCGCGTCCACGAGCCAGCGGAGATGCTTGCGGTAGGCGGGCTCGTCGATGGCGAGGTCGGCGGTGAACGGCAGGATGTTGGCCGGCATGCAGCCGTGGAAGCGCAGTCCGTGGGTCATGACGTCGACCTTAGCATGGCGCCCCTCACCAGCGCGCCAGCTCGTCGGCCAGCTCCTTGGCCGAGAGGACGCGGGCGTAGGCGCGGCGGATGATGTCGAGGGTGGCGCGCTGGATCTCGGGCCAGAGCGTGGCCACGCCGTCTTCCACCACCAGCACTCGGTACTCCCGGTTGAAGGCGCCGATCACGGTGGCCAGCACGCAGATGTCGGTCATGGTCCCGGTGACCACCAGGGTGGTGACGCCCCGGGCCCGGAGCGCCCCGTCCAGCACCGTCCCGTTGAAGCCGTCGTAGTAGTGCTTGCGCACCACCAGCTCGTCGGCGCGCGGCGCCAGCTCCGGGACGACGCTCGCGCTCGGGTCGCCCTCGAGGCAGGAGGACGAGGGCCGGCCGAAGCCGGTCGCGGCGCCCGGCGCCGCGCGCCGGTGCTCCGGGTGGAGCTCGCCGACCAGGAGCGGCGCGGCGGGCGAGTAGGTGAACTCGGTGAAGACCACCGGCAGGCCCTTCTCCCGGAAGATCGCGAGTAGCTCCTGGATCCGCGGCAGCGCCTCGCGGGCCGGCGGGACCTCCATGACCTGGCCCTCTTCCACGAAGCCGCGCTGCATGTCGACGACGAGGAGCGCGGTGCGGCCGGGATCGAGGGGCAGGGCGGTGCGGAAGACGTCGTCGCGGTGCGGCGGGCGCTCCTCTACTTCCTTGGGCATTTCTGGTATACGCTCGGCTCGCCTTTGGCTGCGCCTCGCATTACCACGCCGAGACGGAGAACGCGTTGGGGATGTGGCGGATCGCCTTGACCGCGCCCTCGTCGTTGAAGATCACCGAGACCACGTCGAAGCGGCAGGAGACCTGCCGCAGCCGCTTGAGCTTGAGATAGCCGTGGGCGAGCTTCCCGAGCCGGTTCTGCTTGCGGGTGTTGACCGCGGCCTGGGGCGGGTCGCCCTCCATGTCCCGCCGCGTCTTCACCTCGACGAAGACGAGGGTCTTGCCCTCCTTCGCCACGAGGTCGATCTCCCCCGCGCGGGTGCGGACGTTGCGTTCCAGGATCGCGAAGCCGCTGCGGGCCAGGAAGCGGGCGGCCTCCTCTTCCCCTCTCTCTCCGGTGACCTTTCGAGTGTCGGTGGGCACGGGCACTACTCCTTACGCATCGGCGTCGATCCACTGCAGCTCGGTACGGGAGAACAAGGTCAGCTGGCTCCAGATCCCCGCGAAGGTGCGGCGGTGCAGGGGGCAGGGGCCGTGGCGCTCGAGCGCGTCCCGGTGCTCCGGGGTCGCGTAGCCCTTGTGGCGGACGAACCCGTAGAGCGGGAACTCCCGATCCGCCTCTTCCATGATCCGGTCGCGCGTCACCTTCGCCACGATCGAGGCCGCCGCCACCGAGGCCGAGCGCCGGTCGCCCTCGACCAGGTTCCGCTGCGGGCAGCGCAGGCCCGGGACCTCCACGAAGTCGGTCAGCACCAGCTCCGGCTCCAGGGCCAGCGCGCCCAGCGCCTGGGCCATGGCCAGACGGGTGGCCTGCAGGATGTTGATGCGATCGATCGTGAGGTGATCCACCACCGCCACGCCCACTCCCAGTGCCCTCGCGTGAATGATCTCGAACAGCCGCGCCCGCTCCAGCGGGTCCAAACGCTTCGAGTCGTCGACCCCGCGAATCCGCTCCCCCGGCGCCAGCACCACCGCCGCCGCCACCACCGGCCCCGCGAGCGGCCCGCGGCCCGCCTCGTCGACGCCGGCGAGACGGCTCACTCCCCGCCGCCAGGCGGCGCTCTCGAAGCGGTACGGCGCTTCCGGCGCCACGGCCGGGTCTAGCTCGAGTGCTCGCCCGAGGCCGGGACCACCGCGACGCGCTTCTCCTTGAGCCGCGCCGCCTTGCCGACCAGGTCGCGGAGGTAGTAGAGCTTCGACCGCCGCACGGTGGCCCGCTTCATCACCTGGATCTTGTCGATCCGCGGCGAGTGCACCGGGAACGTGCGCTCCACCCCGACCCCGTAGGAGATGCGGCGCACCGTGAACGAGGCCCCGGTGCCGCCCCCGCGCCGGCGGATCACCACGCCCTCGAAGGCCTGCAGCCGCTCCTTCTCACCCTCGACGACCTTGACCATCACCTTGACGGTGTCCCCGGGCTTGAAGCCGCCCCGGTCCTTCTTGAGATCGCCCGCCTCGACGATTCGGATCGCTTCCATGATCTGACGCTCCTCGCTCGCTGAAGTTAGTCCAGGAAATCGGCCGGGGTCCGGCCCTGCCGGAAGCCGTCCGTCCACTTCTGCTCTTCCGGCGTGAGATCCGCCGTTTCCAGGAGATCGGGCCGCCGCTGCCACGTGCGCCAGAGCGACATCAGCTGGCGCCACCGCGCGATCCTTCCGTGATCGCCGGAGCGCAGCACCTCGGGCACCGCCGCGCCGCGGAAGACCTCGGGCCGCGTGTACTGCGGGTGCTCGAGCAGTCCGCGTGCGAACGAGTCGCGGGTGGGCGCGTCCTCGTCGCCGAGCACGCCCGGCAGCAGGCGCACGATCGCGTCGGTGACCACCAGCGCCGCCGGCTCGCCGCCGCTCAGCACGTAGTCGCCGATGGACAGCTCCTCGTCGACCAGGGTCTCGCTCACCCGCTCGTCCACGCCCTCGTAGCGGCCGCATAACAGAATGAGGCGCGGCCGGCCCGCGAGCTCGCGCGCCACCTCCTGGCGAAACCGCCGCCCGGCCGGTCCCAGCAGGATCACTCGCGCGTCGGCCCCGTCGGGCCGCAGCGCGTCCACCGCGGCGGCCAGCGGCTCCGGCTTGAGGATCATGCCGCCTCCGCCGCCAAACGGCGGCTCGTCGGTCACCCGGTGCCGCCCCGGCGCGTATTCCCGCAGGTCGTGGACGCGGACGTCGACCAGGCCGCGGGCGCGGGCCCGGCCCAGGATCGACTGGCCGAGCGGGATCTCGAGCATGGCCGGGAAGAGGGTGACGATGTCGATCCTCACAGCTCGAGCAGCCCTTCCGGCGGATCGATGACGATGCGGCGATCCGCCACGCTGACCTCCACCACGATCGACGGCACCGCCGGGATCAACCGCTGGCGGTGCTCGTCGTCCTCGACCACCCACAGGTCCTGTGCCCCGCTCTCCACCCGGACGAACCGGCCCACCGGCTGCCCGTCGCGCGTCTCCACCACCGCGCCCTCCATCTGCCAGGGATAGAACTGCCCCTCGGGCAGGGGCAGCACCTCGTCGCGCTCCACCGCCAGGAGCCGTCCCTGGAAGCGGCGGGCCGCTTCCGGCGAGTCGACCCCGTCCATGCGGACGAAGATGGTCTCGCCCTCGAAGCGGCACGAGGCGATGCGGCATTCCTCGCGCCGATCCCCGCGGGGCTCCCAGAGCACGCAGCGGTCGAGCTGGCCGAAGCGCTCGCGGGGCCGATCGGTGAGCGGGCGCACCTTGAGCTCGCCGCGCAGCCCGAAGGGCCGCAGCACCTCCCCGACCGCGACGAGGGGGGCGTCCGTCACGATGGGCTACGCCTTGGCGGCGGCTCCCGCGGCCCGCGCCAGCAGGTTCTTCACCGTGTTGCTGGGCTGCGCGCCCTTCTTGATCCACTCGTTCGCACGCTCCACCTCAATCTTCAGGGTGGGTGGATTCGTGAGCGGGTTGTAGTGCCCGAGCACCTCGATGAACTTGCCGTCCCGCGCCGCGCGCGAGTCGGCCACCACCACGCGGTACGCCGGCTTCCGCGTCGTCCCCGTCCGTCTCAGCCTGATGTGAACCGCCACTGGTCACCTCTCTCTGGGTTGTCCTGCGTCGCCTACTCGTCCAGGCCTCAGCGCGGCAGGAAGGGCAGGGCGCCCTTGAGCTTGCCCATGCGCCCTTCCATCTGCTTGAGCCCCTTCATCATCTTCTTGAGCTGGGCGTACTGCTTGAGCAGCCGGTTCACGTCCGACACGCTCGTGCCGCTGCCCCGCGCGATCCGCGCGCGGCGGCTGCCGTTGATCACCGCCGGCTCCCGCCGCTCGAGCGGGGTCATCGAGGCGATGATGGCCTCGTAGCGGTGCAGCTCCTTCTCCTCGCCGGCCATCTCCTTGGGCAGACCCTTGGCCCCCTTGAAGAAGGGCACCATGTCCATGAGCTGGCCGAGCGGCCCCATGGAGCGCAGCTGCTTGAGCTGCGAGGCGAAGTCCTCGAGGGTGAAGGCGTCGTCCCGGATCTTCTGGGCGAGCACCTCCGCCTGCTCGGCGTCCACCGAGGCCTGGGCCTTCTCCACCAGCGAGAGCACGTCGCCCATCCCGAGGATGCGCTGGGCCAGCCGATCGGGATGGAACGGCTCGAGCGCGTCGGTCTTCTCACCCACGCCGACGAACGCGATGGGCCGGCCGGTCACTTCGCGCACCGACAGGGCCGCGCCGCCGCGCGCGTCGCCGTCCATCTTGGTGAGGATCACCGCGTCGATGCCGATGGCCGCGTTGAACTTGTCGGCCACCGTGACCGCGTCCTGGCCGGTCATGGCGTCCACCACCAGCAGGACGTGGTGCGGTCCCACCGCCTTCTTGATCGCCCGCAGCTCCTCCAGCATCTCCTCGTCGATGTGCAGCCGCCCCGCGGTGTCGAGGATGAGCGGCGACAGCCCCCGCCGCGCCGCCTCGTCGCGCGCCGCGGAGCAGATGTCGACCGGGCGCTGATCGGCCTCCCCCACCACCGGGACCCCGAGCTGCGCGCCCAGGGTCTTCAGCTGGTCGATCGCGGCGGGCCGGTAGACGTCGGCGGCGACCAGCAGCGGATGCTGGCCCTGCTTCTGGAAGTGGCGGGCGAGCTTCGCGGCGCTGGTGGTCTTGCCGGAGCCCTGCAGGCCGATCAGCATGACGACCGTCGGTGGGTGCGAGGCCATGGCCAGGCGATGGGCGGAGCCCCCGAGCAGCTCGACCAGCTCGTCGCGCACCACCTTGACCACCTGCTGGCCCGGGGTCAGCGACTGCAGCACGTCCTGCCCGACCGCCTTCACACGGACGCGCTCGACGAAGCTCTTCACGACCTTGAAGTTGACGTCGGCCTCCAG
>WNFG01001204.1_pt1 | contig 37604 bp, 33 predicted proteins | sample 5400431 | NCBI WGS metagenome assembly WNFG01 (sample SAMN13153346, study PRJNA577476) | soil metagenome | isolation source: 120 cm saprolite under Douglas fir tree site 2 hole 3 replicate 2 | place: USA:California | collected 2015-04-18
TAGCCGCCCGGATTCCACGGATGACACCGGCTGACCCGCCGGAGTCCGAGCCACCCTCCGTGCAGCAGGCCGTGGTGCAGCAGGGCCTCCCGGGCATATTCCGAGCAGCCCGGTACGAACCGGCAGGCCGGTGGGAGTAGCGGCCGGATGAGCAACTGATAGCCCCGGACGACCTGGGCCGCCAGCCAGCCCGCCCTCACGCCGGTGCCTCCGCGTCCCGTGGCGCCCGCGCCAGGCTCTCTGCCAGCCGCCGCATATCCTCCACCAGCTCGGGAAATGGCCGCGTCGCGGCGCTCGCGCGGGCCACCACGACCATCTCGATGTCGGCCGCGATCAGCGCCCGCACCTGGCGGTACGCCTCCCGGACCCGCCGGCGCGCCCGATTGCGCTGCGCGGCCCCGCGGAGCTGCCGACTGACCGCGAAGCCCACCCGCCGGGACTCCGCGCGCCGCCACAGCGCGATGAAATTCGGCCGCTCGAGCCGGCTGCCATACTGGAAGACCGCCTGGAATTCCGCCGACCGCCGGAGGCGCTCGCCTCGCGGCAGCGTGAGCACCACCGGGGATGTTGGCACTGCGTCGGGTTAGACCGTCAGACGCTTGCGACCCTTTGCGCGCCGCCGCTTGAGCACCTTCCGCCCGCCCGGCGTCTTCATCCGCGCGCGAAATCCGTGCGTCTTCTTCCGCCGGCGCACATTTGGTTGGAACGTCCTCTTCATGGACAACCTCTCCTCTTGGGTGGAAGAACCAACGTAGTCTACGGACCGCCCCCTACCAAGTCAAGGCACGCAAGCCCCTTGCGACCGTCTGCGCCGCTATGGTACGGTCGCCTCCCGGCTCGAGCACCGCACCCTCCGGGCCATCCCGGCGAGCGCGGTTCCCGGACGGTGCAGAAACTGAAGCGCCCGTTCGTCGCTGACCGAATCAATGAGACGTTGCGACCTGGCCGGCCGTCATGGCAACCCGGAGAACCAGGCCGCAAGGAACGCTCCCGGTTATCCACACCTGTGGATAAGTCTGTGTGTAACTTCTTGCGGCACCGCCGACCAAGAGTGTGAGAATGCTTGATTCTTTGTGGACCCGTCTTCTGACCGCGCTCGAGGGAAGAATCCCCGAGACCGCCATCGAGTCGTGGCTGCGCCCGTGCCGCGTCATCGCGATGGACGGGGACGTCATCCGTGTCGCGGCGCCCAACAAGTACAGCCGCGACTGGCTCGTCCAGCACTACACCGAGACCATCCAGAGCGCGGCCCGCACGGTGCTCGGTGGCAATCCCGTCGTCTCCATCGAGATCGATCGGGAGCCCGAGCGCGCCCCCGCGCCAGTACGCGAGCTCCCCGCGGTCCCGCAGTCGAACGGCCTGTCCCCGCGCTACACGTTCGAGTCCTTCGTCATCGGCAACTCCAACCAGTTCGCCCAGGCCGCCAGCCAGGCGGTGGCGGAACTGCCGTCCAAGGCCTACAACCCGCTCTTCATCTACGGCGGGGTCGGTCTCGGCAAGACCCACCTGCTGCACGCGGTCGGTCACGAGATCGCGCGGCTCTATCCCTCGCTGCGCCTGCTCTACCTGTCCACCGAGCGTTTCACCAACGATCTCATCAACGCGATCCGCTACGACCGGACCGCCGAGTTCCGCGCCAAGTACCGCACCATCGACCTGCTCCTGATCGACGACATCCAGTTCATCTCGGGTAAGGAGCGGACGCAGGAGGAGTTCTTCCACACCTTCAACGACCTCTACGAGGCCCGGAAGCAGATCGTGGTCTCCTCCGACTCGGCCCCCAAGGAGATCCCGGAGATCGAGGAGCGCCTCCGCTCCCGCTTCGAGTGGGGGCTCATCGCGGACATCCAGCCGCCCGATTTCGAGACGCGGGTGGCGATCCTGAAAAAGAAAGCGGAGATCGAGCGGGTCCGCCTCCCCGACGACGTCGCCTACCTCATCGCGAGCCGGATCAAGGCCAATATCCGCGAGATCGAAGGCTCGCTCACGCGCATGATCGCCTTCTGCTCGCTGAGCGGCCGCGAGATGAGCGTGGATCTCGCCCAGGAGGTGCTCTCCGACCTCTGGGGCGAGGAAGAGAAGATCATCACGATCGAGCACATCCAGCGGAAGGCGGCCGAGTTCTTCGGCATCAAGTTCTCCGACATGCGCGCGAAGAACCGCACCAAGGCCATCGCCTTCCCCCGCCAGATCGCGATGTTCCTCGCCCGCCACCTGACCCACGCCTCCCTCACCGAGGTCGGCCGAGCATTCGGCGGCAAGGACCACACCACCGTGCTCCACGCGGTCGAGAAGATCCAGACGTTGCTCCAGGACGATCCCAAATTCAAGAAGAGCGTCGACACACTTACCCAGAGCATCACCCTGTGATCCGCCGCCACCCCCCCCTCATCCCCAGCGCGATCCACCGTCAGGCCGCCGCTAACTCCGCGGCCGCTGATGCGGTTTCCCCTCCCCGGGGCTATCCACACGTCCGCCTGTACCTACGACGACGAGTTCTTCCGTTTCTTTCAACCCACTGAACAACGGAGATACTTATGGAAGTGCATGTGGATCGTGACGCGTTCATGCGCGGACTCCAGATGGCGCACAACGTGGTCGAGCCGCGCCAGACGCTGCCGGTGCTGGCCAACGTCCTGCTCGAGGCCCAGGGCGACACCCTGCGGCTGACCGCGACCGATCTCGAGGTCAGCGTGCGCGTGACGGGTCCCGCCAAGGTCGACAAGCCCGGGACCATCACCATCTCGGCGCGCAAGCTGATGGAGATCGTCAAGGAGCTGCCGTCGGCCCCGCTCGCCCTGAAGGTGCAGGAGAACGCCTGGGTCGCCCTCCGCTGCGCGGGGGCGTCGTACCGGCTGGTCGGCCTCACGCCGGAGGAGTTTCCCGCGGTGGGGGATGGGGCGAGCAGCGGCTGGCTGACGATCGATGGCAAGGTCCTGCGCGACATGCTGGGCCAGACGACCTTCGCGATCTCGCACGACGAGAGCCGCTACGCCCTGAACGGGATCCTGTTCGCGGTGCACGACAAGGAGCTGCGGATGGTGGCCACCGACGGGCACCGGCTGGCCCTGGCGGTGCGCCAGCTCCCGAGCGCGGGGCCGGCGATGTCCGGGATCGTCCCCCGCAAGGCGGTCCAGGAAGTCGCGCGGATCGTGGGGTCCGGCGAGGAGGTGGAGATCGCGGTCAGCGACAACCAGTTCATGATCCGTATGCCGAACGTGCTCCTGATGGCCCGCCTGATCGAGGGAACGTTCCCGAACTATGAACAGGTCGTGCCGCGGGCGCATCCGCACCGGGTGACGCTGTCGCGCGCGGCCCTGACTGCCGCGCTGCGTCGCGTGTCGGTGCTTTCCGAGGAGCGGACGAAGCCGGTGCGGTTCCTGCTCACGCCGGGGCAGCTCAAGATGACCGCCCATAGCCCGGACTACGGCGAAGCCGAGGAGCAGATGGAGGCGCAGTTCGCGGGAGAAGAGATCGCGATCGGATTCAACTCGCGCTACGTGCTCGATGCGCTGGGTGCGCAGGACGGCGAGCAGGTTCTGATCGAGTTGAAGGACGGTTTGAGCCCCGGAGTGTTCAAAAGCTTCGAGGACGAGGGAACCCTGTGTGTTATCATGCCCATGAGGATTTAACACCTCTCATGGGAGCGAAAATCGTTGGAAATTGACAGGGTAGAACTGTCAGATTTTCGCAACTATCGAACCCTTTCGCTCACGCCGGCGCCCGAACGCACAGGGCAAAACCAACCTGCTCGAGGGGCTCGGTGTCCTCCTGGTCGGTCGCTCGTTCCGCGGGGCCAAGGCGGCGGACATGCTCGGCTGGGGCGCGTCCAGCGCCTTCGTGGGTGGGGAGATCCGCCGCGGTGAGACGGTGCGCGCCATCCGCCGCGCGGTCGTCCTGCGGGAAGACGGACGCTGGGGCGTCGGTGGTGAAGGATGTCCCTGGGCTCGCGCGATCGGGTTTGGCTGGCAGGACCTGGCCATCCTGAATGGGGGGCCGCAGGCCCGCCGTAACTTCATCGACGGCTTTGCGGGCAAGCTCTATGCGGCGCACCTGAGTGGGCTCGCCCGGTATCGCCAGGTCGTGGCGCGCCGCAACCATCTCCTACAAAACGGGGCGCCCGGGGCGGAGCTACGCAATGCCCTCGCGCCGTGGAACGCGCAGCTCGCGCGGATCGGTCTGGAGCTGGTGACACGGCGGCGGGCGGCGGTGGACGCGCTCGAGACGGAGGCGCGCGGGCTCTATCCCACGCTGGCCGGCACGGGTGCGGTGAATCTCCAGTACTGCGCGGCCCTCGGGCCCGAGACGGGGGAGGCCGAGTTCCTGGCCGCCCTCGAGGCGCGGTTTCCCGAGGAGGCGCGGCGAGGTCAGACGCTGGTCGGGCCGCACCGCGACGATCTGCTGATCGAGGTGGACGGCCGCGACCTGCGCCTCTACGGCTCGCGCGGCCAGCAGCGGCTGATGGCGCTCACCCTGCGCCTGGCCGAGGTGGGGCCGGTGGCGCGCGCGGTCGGCAGCGCGCCCGTGCTGCTGCTCGACGACGCGCTGTCCGAGCTCGATCCCCACGTGCAGGCGCGGGTGATCGAGCACGTGTCGACGGCGGGCCAGGTCTTCCTGACGACGGCCGACGCCGCACTACCGGAGGTCGGGCGGGTCACCTGGTGGGACGTGAGGGAAGGCCGAGTGACCGATCCGATGCTCAGCACCGTCCGAGGCGCCGCCTGATGGCCGACACGTATACCGCGAGTGACATCAAGGTCCTCGAGGGGCTCGAGGCGGTCCGCAAGCGCCCGGCCATGTACATCGGCGACACGGGCGCCTACGGGCTCCACCATCTCGTCTACGAGGCGGTGGACAACTCGGTCGACGAGGCGCTGGCCGGCTACTGCGACAGCATCAAGGTCATCCTGCACTCCGACAGCTCCTGCTCGGTGGGCGACAACGGCCGCGGCATCCCGGTGGACATCCACAAGGAAAGCGGCCGGCCGGCGGCGGAAGTCGTGCTCACCGTGCTCCACGCGGGTGGCAAGTTCGAGCACTCCGCCTACAAGGTCTCGGGCGGCCTGCACGGCGTCGGCATCTCGGTGGTCAACGCGCTGTCGGAGTGGCTCGAGCTCGAGATCCGGCGGCAGGGCAAGGTGTGGACGCAGCGCTACGAGTACGGGGTACCGCAGGGCGAGCTGGCCGCGACCGACAAGACGACCAAGCACGGCACCATCGTGCGCTTCAAGCCGGACGCGAAGATCTTCGAGGAGACGACGTTCTCGTTCGACACCCTCTCGAACCGCCTCCGCGAGATGGCCTTTCTCAACAAGGGCCTCAAGATCGTCATCGAGGACGAGCGCGACGGCCGCAGCCACACGTTCCTCTACAAGGGCGGCATCATCGAGTTCATCAAGCACCTCAACCAGAACAAGACGCCGATCCACCCGAAGGTGCTCTTCTTCGAGGGCAAGAAGGACAACATCGAGGTGGAGGTGGCGCTCCAGTACAACGACGGCTACCAGGAGAGCGTGTTCTCCTTCGCCAACAACATCAACACGCGCGAGGGCGGCACCCACCTCACCGGGTTCCGGGCCGCGCTGACCGGCACCCTCTCCAACTACGCCAAGGCCAACGGCTTCCTCAAGAGCTTCAAGGGCGACGTCAGCGGCGACGACGTGCGCGAGGGCCTGACCGCGGTGGTCTCGGTGCGGATCCCCGATCCGCAGTTCGAGGGCCAGACGAAGGCTAAGCTCGGCAACTCCGAGATCAAGGGGCTCGTCCAGCAGATCGTCAACGACCGGCTCGCCGAGGTTTTCGAGGAGGACCCGGCCACCGCGCGCAAGATCGCCGACAAATGCGTGCGCGCGGCCCAGGCCCGCGAGGCCGCGCGCAAGGCGCGCGAGCTGACCCGCAAGGGCGGGCGGGACGAGGAGGGCCTCGCGGCCAAGCTCGCGGACTGCTCGGAGCGGGAGCCGCAGTTCCGCGAGATCTTCCTGGTCGAGGGCGACTCCGCGGGCGGCTCGGCCAAGCAGGGCCGCGACCGGAAGACCCAGGCGGTGCTGCCGCTGCGGGGCAAGATCATCAACGCGGAGAAGGCGCGCTACGACAAGGTGCTGTCCCACAATGAAATCCGGCTGCTGATCTCGGCCCTCGGCACCGGGATCGGCCCCGAGGAGTTCGACGTCAGCAAGCTGCGTTACCACAAGGTGATCCTGATGACGGACGCCGACGTGGACGGCGCCCACATCCGCACCCTGCTGCTCACGTTCTTCTTCCGGCACATGGTCCAGGTGATCGAGGCGGGGCATCTGTTCATCGCGCAGCCGCCGCTGTTCAAGGTGAAGAAGGGGCGGGCCGAGAAGTACCTGATGAGCGAGCGGGAGATGGAGGAGTTCCTGCTCGAGCAGTGGGTGGAGAAGGCGAGCATCAAGGTTCCCGGCAAGGCGGCCCCCTTGCGGGGCGAGGCCTTGATGGAGTCGCTCAAGCGCGTGCTCGAGTTCCGCGTCCTGTTCGCCAAGCGGGTGCGCCGGGGCGTCCCGAGCGCGATCCTGGATGGCCTGCTGCGCAAGAAGTTCAAGGCCACCAAGCGCGGCGTCGGCGACGCCGAGATCGCGGCCGCGGTGAGCGACGTGGCTGCGGAGCTGCCGGGCTGGACGGCACGCCTCGGAGGCGCGGACAACGGCGACGCGGCCATCGTGGAGATCACCGGCCCGCACCCCGCGCAGTTCAGCGTCGACGTGCTCAAGTCGCCGGACTACGCGCAGCTCTTCGAGCTGCACGCCGAGATCGCGGGCCTGCACAAGGGCCCGTGCACGATCGTGGACGCGGCCGAGAAAGAGATCGAGACGAAGAGCCTGGACGCGCTGATGCGGACGGTCCTCGAGCAGGCCAAGGACGGGGCGACGCTGCAGCGCTACAAGGGGCTCGGCGAGATGAACCCCGAGCAGCTCTGGGAGACGACCATGAACCCGGAGACCCGCACCCTCCTGCGCGTGACCATGGAAGACGCGGTCGGCGCCGATGAGATGTTCACGGTGCTGATGGGCGATGCGGTGGAGCCGCGCCGCGAGTTCATCGAGAAGAACGCGCTCGACGTCGTCAACCTCGACATCTAGGAGACGCGGACCCGGTCCATGAGCCCCGAGCGACAGACGCCCGTTCCGATCGAAGAGGAGATGCGGAAGTCGTATCTCGACTACGCCATGTCCGTCATCGTCGGCCGCGCGCTCCCCGACATCCGGGACGGCCTGAAGCCGGTGCACCGGCGCGTGCTCTTCGCGATGCAGGAGCTGGGCCTCACCTGGAACCGCGCGTACAAGAAGTCCGCCCGCGTGGTCGGCGAGGTGCTCGGCAAGTACCACCCACACGGCGACGCGCCGGTGTACGAGGCCCTCGTCCGCATGGTCCAGGAGTTCTCGCTCCGCTACCCGCTGGTGGACGGGCAGGGCAACTTCGGCTCCATCGACGGCGACCCGCCCGCCGCGATGCGCTACACCGAGACGCGCCTGGCCAAGATCGCCCACGAGCTGCTGGCCGATATCGACAAGGACACGGTGGCCTTCACGCCGAACTTCGACGAGTCGCTCCAGGAGCCGGTGGTCCTGCCCACCAAGGTGCCGAACCTGCTCGTCAACGGCTCCTCCGGCATCGCGGTCGGCATGGCGACGAACGTCCCGCCCCACAACCTGAGCGAGGTGGTGGACGGGCTCATCAAGGTGATCGACAACCCCGAGGTCACCATCGAGGAGCTGATGACGGTGATCCCGGGCCCGGACTTCCCGACCCGCGGCTACATCTACGGCCGCGGCGGCATCCGCGAGGCCTACACCACCGGGCGCGGCATCATCACGCTGCGGGCCAAGGCCCACGTCGAGAAGATGCGGGGCGGCCGCGAGGCGATCATCGTCACCGAGCTGCCGTACCAGGTGAACAAGGCGTCGCTCATGGAGACGCGTCGTGCTGGAGCTGGGCCGCGGGGAAATGCCGCAGATCGTGATCAACCAGCTCTACAAGCACACCCAGATGCAGACCACGTTCGGGGTCATCATGCTGGCCCTGGTGGCCCGGCGCCCGCAGGTCGTCAACCTGAAGCAGATGCTCCAGGAGTTCGTCACGTTCCGCCGCGAAGTCGTCACCCGTCGGACCAAGTACGATCTGGCGCGCGCGGAGGAGCGGGCCCACATCCTCGAGGGCCTGCGCAAGGCGGTCGACCAGATCGACCTGGTCATCCGGCTCATCCGGCAGGCGGAGAGCCCGGACGCGGCCAAGGACGCGTTGATGCGCCGGCTGGACCTGTCGGAGATCCAGGCCAAGGCCATCCTCGACATGCGGTTGCAGCGCCTCACCCAGCTCGAACGGCACAAGATCGTCGAGGAGCACGAGCAGACGCTGGCCCTCATCGAGGACCTCAAGGGCATTCTCGCCTCGGAGCCGCGGCTGCTCGGCATCATCAAGGACGAGCTCGCCGCGCTCAAGCAGGAGTTCGGCGACGCGCGCCGCACCGAGATCCTGGCCGAGACCGCCGACCTGACGATCGAGGACCTGCTCGCCGACGATGACATGGTGGTGACGATCACGCGGTCCGGCTACATCAAGCGGACGCACGTGGAGGCCTACCGCAGCCAGAAGCGCGGTGGCAAGGGGGTGACCGGCATGGAGACGAAGGAGGAGGACATCGTCGAGGACCTGTTCGTGGCCTCGACCCACTCCTATCTCCTGTTCTTCACCAACAAGGGCAAGGTGCACTGGCTCAAGGTGCACGAGATCCCCGAGGGCGGCCGGCAGGCCAAGGGGAAGGCGATGGCCAACGTGCTCTCGCTGGCCGAGGGTGAGCGCGTGGCCACCTGCGTGCCGGTGCGCGATTTCGAGTCCGGCGGCTACGTGCTCTTCGCCACCAAGCAGGGCAAGGTGAAGAAGACCGAGCTCTCCGCCTTCTCGCATCCGCGCGCGGGCGGCATCCAGGCCATCACGCTGGAGGACGGCGACGAGGTCATGGCCGCGCGCCGCACCGACGGCCAGCGCGAGGTCCTGCTCTCGACCAAGCTCGGCCTGATCATCCGGTTCCCGGAGGACGAGGTGCGCCCGATGGGCCGCACCGCCGCCGGCGTCCGCGGCATCGACGTGGACGAGGGCGATCAGGTCATCGCGGCGGAGACGATCAAGGAAGGCGTGACGATCCTGACCGTGACCGAGCGCGGCTACGGCAAGCGCACCCCGCTCGAGGAGTACCGGCTGCAGGGACGCGCGGGCAAGGGCATCATCGACATCAAGACCGCCGGCCGGAACGGCGCGGTGGTCGGCATGCTGCAGGTGCGCGAGGGGGACGACATCCTGGTCGTCACCACCAAGGGCAAGATGATCCGGCTGCACGCCGATGAGATCACGAGCCAGGGGCGCAATACCATGGGCGTCCGCATCATCGACCTCGACGCGGACGATCAGGTGGGCAATCTGGCCCGCGTCGAAGCCGAGCAGGCGAGCCCCGAGGCGTCGTCAGAGTAGGCCCCGCCGGCTGGAGCCGGACGGGGTGACGGAGGCCGCGCAGCTGCGGCCTCTTTTTTGTTATGGTTCTTCTCCCTCTCCCCATTGGGGAGAGGGCAGGGTGAGGGGTGGAGGTAATGCAGTGCTCGACATCAAGCTGATCCGAGAAGATCTCGCGGCGGTGGAGCGCGCCCTGGCGACGCGCGGCACCGAGGTATCGCTCGCGCCCGTGCTCGCGGGGGACGCGGAGCGCCGCCGCCTGGTGACCGAGGCCGAAGAGCTCAAGGCCGAGCGCAACCGCGCCTCCGAGGCGATCGGCCACGCCAAGCGCCGCGGCGAGGACCCGCAGGCCGCGATGGCGCGGACGCGCGAGGTCTCCGAGCGCATCAAGGCGCTCGACGGGCTCGTCAAGGAGGCCGACGCGCGCCTGGAGGCGCTGCTGCTGGAGATCCCGAACCTCCCGCACCCGAGCGTGCCGATCGGGCGCTCGGCCGACGACAACGTCGAGGTGCGCCGCTGGGGCACCCCGCGGCAGTTCGCGTTCGAGCCGAAGCAGCACTTCGAGATCGGCGAGGCGCTCGGGATCCTCGATTTCGATCGCGCGAGCAAGATCGCCAAGGCGCGCTTTGCGGTCATGTGGGGCCCGGCCGCCCGGCTCAGTCGCGCGCTCGCGCAGCTCATGCTCGATCTGCACACGCGCGAGCACGGGTTCACCGAGGTGTGGGTGCCCCATCTCGTGAACGCGGAGACCATGACCGGGGTGGCGATGCTGCCGAAGTTCGAGGAGCAGATGTTCAAGACGGTGGAGCCGGACGCCGGCCGCACGCTCTACCTGATCCCGACCGCGGAGGTCGCGCTCACCGCGCTGCACGGCGGCGAGATCCTGGCCGAGGCCGAGCTGCCGCGACGCTACTGCGCGTTCACGCCCTGCTACCGTCGCGAGGCCGGCACCTACGGGCAGGACACCAAGGGCATGATTCGGCAGCACCAGTTCGACAAGGTCGAGATGGTCAAGCTGACCGTCCCCGGGCAGTCCTACGACGAGCTCGAGACGATGGTGCGGAGCGCGGAGGCGGTGCTCCAGCGGCTCGAGCTGCCGTACCGGGTGGTGGCGCTCTGCACCGCCGACATGGGCTTCCACTCCGCCAAGACCTACGACCTCGAGGTGTGGCTGCCGGGGCAGGGGAAGTACCGCGAGATCTCCTCGTGCTCGAACTGCGAGGCCTACCAGGCGCGCCGGCTCGACATCAAGTATCGTCCCGCGGGCGGCGGTCGGGTGGACCTCTGCCACACGCTCAACGGCTCCGGGCTCGCGGTGGGGCGTACGCTGATCGCGGTGCTGGAAAACTATCAGGAGGCCGACGGGTCCGTCACGGTGCCGGCCGCGCTCCGCCCCTACATGGGCGGCCTCGAGCGCATCACGGCACGATAGTCGATCACACGCGGAGGGGTGGCCGAGTCCGGTTGAAGGCGCCGGTCTTGAAAACCGGAATCCCGCAAGGGATCGGGGGTTCGAATCCCTCCCCCTCCGCCATTTTCCCGCCTCAGCGGCGGCTCGCGGCCTCCTCGACGGTGGCCGCGCCGGTTCCGTGCGGCGTGACGACCAGGCTCCGTGCATGGAACGGCCGCAGCGTGCTCCGGTGGCCCACGCTCACCACGGTGACGCCGGGCAGTCGCGCGCGGAGCAGAGTGTAGAGACGGACCTCACTCTCCTCGTCCAGGGCCGAGGTGGCCTCATCGAGGAAGAGCCAGGCGGGCTTCTGGACCAGGGCGCGCGCGAAGGCGATGCGCTGCTGCTCGCCGGGGGACAGCGCGAGCGCCCAGTGGGCGTGCTCGCCAAGCCGCCCGGTCAACGCCGGTAGCCCGACCGCTTCGAGCGCTTCCCGAAGCGTGGTGTCGTCGATGCCGCCCGGCGGGGTGGGGTAGCTGACCACCTCACGCAGGGTGCCGATCGGCAGGTAGGGTTTCTGAGGGAGGAAGAGCACACGGCCATCGCGCGGCAGGCTGATCTCGCCGGTGCCGAAGGGCCAGATACCTGCGATGGCCCGGAACAACGTGCTCTTGCCCACGCCCGACGGGCCGCTGATCAGCGCCGAATCGCCAGGCTGGAAGTCGAGCGTCGCGCCCTCGACGAGCGGCCGGCCGCCGGGGAGCTTCAGGTCCACCCGGTCGAGCGCGAGCGCCTCGCCCGTCCCTGGACGCTGGCGCACGCCGTCGCTGGCCGCGTCCGCGCGCATCCGCGCCAGGGCCCGCTCGAAACCCACCAGCCGCTGCACGACGGAGCGCCACTGCGCGATGTCGGTGTAGGCGCTGATGATGAACGACAGCGAATCCTGCACCTGTCCGAACGCCGACGCCACCTGCATGAGCCCACCGAGCTGCATCTCCCCGCGGAAGTAGCGGGGCGCGGCGACCACGAACGGGAAGATGATCGCGGCCTGCCCGTAGCCGGCGGTGAACCACGTGAGCCGCTTCTGCCGACGCATGATCGCCCACCAGTTGCCCACTACTTCCCCGAAGCGCTCGCGGAAGTTGCGCAGCTCGTCGGCCTCTCCCCGGTAGAGCGCGACCCCCTCGGCATTCTCGCGGAAGCGGACGAGGCTGAAGCGGAAGTCGGCCTCGTAACGCTGCTGGTCGAAGTTCAGGCGCACGAGCGGCCGGCCGATCAGGTTGGTGAGCCAGGTGCCCGCTATTGCGTAGAGTAACGCGGCCCAGACCATGTACCCTGGGATGGTCCAGCCTGAGCCGATGGGAATCGTGATTGAGCCGGACAGCCCCCAGAGGATGCCAAGGAAGGCCACCAGGGTCACCACCGCGCGCATCCCGCCGATTCCGAGGGTGAGCGTGGCGCCCACGAAGAGCCGGAGATCTTCCGCGATGCGCTGGTCGGGGTTGTCGGTCTCGGTGGCGGTGAGCTGCATACGGTAGTAGGCGCCGTCGGCGAGCCAGGCGCCCAGGTAGCGCTCGGTGAGCCAGCGCCGCCAGCGGATCTGGAGCATCTGGTTGAGGTAGATCTGATACACCGCGGCCACGATGAACAAGGCGGCGAGCCACGTGAACCGGACGAGCTGGCTCCAGAAGACGGGGTAGTTCTTGTCCTGCAGCGCATTGTAGAAGGCGTTGTTCCACTGGTTGAGGAGCACGTTGAGGTAGACGATGCCCAGGTTGAGCCCGATGACCAGGACCAGGAGGCCACGCCCGGCCCACCGATCCTCCGAGAACCAGTAGGGGCGAATGAGAGTCCAGGTATCCTGCAGCAGTTCACGCAGCCGAGCCATGTCGAAGGATCCTCCTTGGGGCCTCAGCATAGCCCAGCCGCCCGCCCGTTCCCGGTAGTCCGCGCGGCTCGAATGACATATACTCTATGGGCTTGACGTTTGGAGAGGTGGCCGAGCCGGCCGAAGGCAGCCGCCTGCTAAGCGGTTATAGGGGCAAAACCTCTATCCCGGGTTCGAATCCCGGCCTCTCCGCCATGCGCGCCCTTAGCTCAGATGGATAGAGCGTCGGACTACGAATCCGAAGGCCAGAGGTTCGCCTCTAGGGCGCACCACTTCAAGACGCGTCTTTGCCCTATCCTCGACCCGCCGGGGAGAGGGTAGGGCAGAGGGCGTCGACCCCGCCGAGCGGCTCACCATGGATGGTAAGCACTGGGACGAGCACTGGATGGGGCTGGCCCTCGAGGAAGCCGCGCGCGCCGCCCAGGCCGGCGAGGTCCCGGTCGGCGCCGTGGTGGTGCTGGACGGCCGGCTCCTCGCGGGCGGGCACAATGCTTCGATCGCGCACCACGATCCGACCGCGCACGCCGAGATCGTGGCGCTGCGCGCGGCGGCGCAGGAGGCGGGCAACTACCGCCTGACCGGGGCGACCCTGTACGCCACCATCGAGCCGTGCGCGATGTGCTGTGGGGCGGCGCTGCACGCGCGGATCGCGCGCCTCGTGTACGGCGCCGACGATGCCAAGGCCGGCGCGGTGCGGAGCCTCCACCGACTGCTCGACGACCCGCGCCTCAATCACCGCGTCGAGGTGACGGCCGGGGTGCGCGCGGAGGAGTGCGGGGCGCGGCTCAGCGACTTCTTCCGGGCGAAGCGGCCGGGAGGAGGCTCTCCGTAGGGATGGAGCAGGTGCCGGAGGGAGGCCCTCGAAGGGCGCAGGTCATTGACGTTGTCATCCCAGGGCTCGAAGCCTTGGCGCAGCGCTACGACCAAGCCGTGACACACCTGGCCGGATTGAGCCCCCAGGTGTAGGCTTCCAGCGGGAGAGGCATTGGGAGGACGCGACCATGACAAAACCACAGCGGATCATCCTGGGGGCGGCGCTTCTTATCCTGGCCGGCACGCCCAGCGCGCTGGCCACAATCAGTCCGTCTGGCATCGACGCGCGGCTGCGGTTGGATTGGGAGGTCGGCCAGACGCGCGGTGGACACCCCGAGGTCCAGGGCTACGTTATCAACGACTACATGCGGCCAGCAATGAATGTACGGCTGCTCGTTGAGACGCTCGACAGCAATGGCCAAGCCACTGACCGTGCCTACGGCTTCGTGGTCGGTGCCGTCCCAGCATTGAGTCGCGCTCCCTTCGTTGTTCCGCTCAAGACAGGCGGCGCGAGTTACCGGATCACCGTCACCGATTTCGCTTGGAAGGACGGCGGCTCGGCTGCTGAGCACGGTGCAGGGCCGCACTGTGGACTGCGTTACACCGGAGTGGCTGGTGCGATCCCACCCCGGCTACGAGGTTGACGCGACCGACTGGGCCGACGTTGGCGCGCTGTGCGAACGCTTCGGCATCCCGATCCCCCGTGAGTTCTTGCGGTCCGGTAGGCTGGACTAGCGGTCAATCTGAACGCGGCGAAGGGGACCCCAAGGAGCCCAACCATTGAGCCAGGTCCGTGCCGGAATCCTGGTCGGAACCCTCTTGGCCGGAAGCCTACAGGGCTGTTCGATATCACCGGCCGAGCAAGACGCCATACGCCGGGCATGGGAGGACAGAGACGCCGAACGGGCCCGTGAGTGTCGGCGGGCCGGCGGCGGGTTTATCGCTGGTGGCTGTGTCCGCGGAGGCCCGTAACCGGTTGACGAACGCGGAAATTTGAGAGTACCCGGGCGCGCGGCAAGGCGCCCGGCCTTCGCCCGGGGCGGGCCGGTGGTGCCTCAGTTTGTGAAACTGAAACATCACCAGGGGATGAGCCGCCCTCTTGAGGCTGCCCCTTCGGGCTCTTCTGTTAGGTCTGCCTGCCCCTCACGGTGCGGGATGCGAAGAACGGCCGCTCCCGCCAGGTGCCCATGAATAGCGTGGTGCGCGCTGTGCTGCTGGACGTGGCAACGCAGTGGGCGCGGACGGACGATCCCCACGCGCCCGTCTTCTCCGTGCGCGTATCGGGAGCCCGACAAGTTCTTCCCCACGGCCGTGGAACGGGTCGGGCGGGTGCTGGAGGCGGAGGGGAAGGCCTGGAGGCGTACACGTGGCATGGCAACCGCCACACTTTCGCCTCCCGGCTCGTCATGGCTGGGGTAGACTTGCGCACGGTCCAGCAACTCGGCGGGTGGCAGAGCTTGGCGATGGTTCAGCGCTACGCCCACCTCGCCCCCGATCATCTGCACGCGGTCGGGCCGAGTGGCACTTGGACAGGACTAGGACTTGTCGACGGCGGACGGGGAGCTTGCTCGCAGCGCTGTCGTGCAAGATACTGATAGTGTTACGCGGAGGGGTGGCCGAGCCCGGTTGAAGGCGTCCGACTCGAAATCGGATAGGGGCGCAAGTCCCTCGGGGGTTCAAATCCTCTCCCCTCCGCCAAATTCGCACCCCGGAGGGGTGGCCGAGTGGCCGAAGGTGCGGCACTGGAAATGCCGTGTACGGGCAACTGTACCGTGGGTTCGAATCCCACCCCCTCCGCCATTTTTCTCACAGCTTGGCCGTGCTAGACGGGGAGGTAGCGGTGCCCTGTAACCCGCAATCCGCTATAGCGGGGTTGAATTCCCTCTCGAGGGCCGGTCGTGTCGAATGAGCCGTACGGGACGGCGTTGAAGGTTGGGCCCCACGCGACGGGATGCGTCGAACCCCGCCAGGCCCGGAAGGGAGCAACGGTAAGGCGCCCCTCTCGTGTGCCGTGGGAGTACCTGACCGGAGCAGGTTTCGTGCGGCGATCGCGGTATGGTCGGTTCGATTGAGGGTGCACGGTCTTTGACTTACCAGGTCCTGGCGCGGAAGTGGCGGCCGCAGGTCTTCGACGCGGTCGTCGGGCAGGACCCCGTCACGCGCACGCTGCGCAACGCGCTCGCCTCGGGCCGCGTGGCCCACGCCTATCTGTTCACCGGCCCGCGCGGCGTCGGCAAGACCACCACCGCGCGCCTCCTGGCCAAGGCGCTGGCGTGCACCGCGCGCACCGGGACCGAGGCCTGCGGCGCCTGCCCGTCCTGCCTGGACTTCGCCTCGGGCGCGCCGCAAGAAGATCCCGGCCACCGTGCTCTCGCGCTGCCAGCGCTTCGACTTCCGTCCGATCCCGCCCGAGCTGCTGACCGCGAGCCTCACCCGCATCCTCGAGGAGGAGCGCGTGCCCTTCGAGCCGGGGGCTCTCCCCCTCCTCATCCGCGCCGCCGAGGGCAGCCTGCGGGATGCGCTCTCGCTGCTCGACACCGCGATCGCCTATGGCGAGGGCAAGCTCGACGAGGCGGGCGTGGCCCGGCTGCTCGGCTCGTCCTCCCCGGTGCACGTGCGCGGGTTCGTGGGCGCCCTGCTCGCGGGCGACGGAGCCGCCGCGCTGGAGGCGGTGGATCGCGCGGCGGGGGCGGGCGAGGACCTGGGCTCGCTCTGCCGCGAGGCGGTCGAGATGACGCGCCGCCTGCTCGTGACGAAGGTCGCCCCGGGCGCCCCCTTCGTGGATCTGACGCCCGCCGAGGCGGCCGAGCTGAAGGCGGTCGCGGAGCCGGTGTCGGCCGACGAGCTGCTCTACGTGCTCCGGGCCTTCCTCGACGCGGACGCCGAGATGCGCCGCTCGCCGCACCCGCGCGTCGAGCTCGAGATCGCGGCGGTGCGCGCCAGCCGGCGCCCGCAGCCGCAGGCGATCGAGGCGCTGATCGGCAAGCTCGAGGCGGCGGAGGCGCGGCTGCGCCAGATGCCGCCCGTCGCGGGGAGCCCGATGGGTCGCCCCGTGGTCGTGCAGGAGACGCTGCTCGACGCGCGGCCGGCGCTCGCGGCTCCTCTGCGCGCCCCGGCCCCGGCGATGCCGGCGTCTCCCGGACCCGCGCCCGCGGTCTCGGGCAGCACCGGCCGGCCGGTCGAGGTGGAGCCCCTCATCGAGGCCGCGGCCGCCGACATGGAGGCCACCGAGCCCGCCCTGCCCGCGCCCACCGGGCTAGAAGACGCGTGGGAGCGCGTCGTCACCGACGTCATGAAGCGCAAGGCGGTGCTGGGCTCGGTGCTCCAGCACGCGACGCCGCTCCGCGTGGAGGACGGCGTGCTCACGCTGGCGCTCCAGGCCAGCGGCTTCCACCGGGAGATGCTGAACGATCGCGGCAACAAGGAGCTGATCAACGAGGCCGTGCAGCGCCACGTGGCGTCGGCGCGGCGGTTCGAGCTCGACGCCAATGGCGGCGCGGCGGGCGCCGGCGGGGGAGCCCGGAACCACCCGGCGGTGCAGGCCGCGCTGAGCGCATTCCAGGGCGAGGTGGTCGCGGTGCGGCCGCGGAGCCCGGAGGAAGGAGGGTCACGGTGAAAGGCTTCGGCAACATCATGAAGGAGGCGCAGAAGCTCCAGGCCCAGATGGAGCAGCTCCAGGCGGAGGCGGCCAAGAAGATGGTGGAGGCCACCGCAGGCGGGGGCATGGTCACGGTGGTGGCGAACGGCAAGCAGGAGATCGTGTCCATCAAGATCGACCGCGAGGTGATCAACCCCGAGGACGCGCAGATGCTCGAGGATCTCGTGCTGGCGGCCAGCAACGAGGCGCTGCGCAAGTCGAAGGAGATGGTGCAGGGCGAGATGAGCAAGATCACGGCCGGGCTCAAGATCCCCGGCCTCGGGATGTAATGGCCTACTACCCGGAGCCGGTGGCGCGGCTCATCGATGCGCTTCAGCGCCTGCCCGGCATCGGGCCCAAGACGGCCCAGCGGCTCACCTTCTTCCTCCTCAAGCGCCCGGCCCCCGAGGTCGCCGCGCTCGGGGAGGCGCTGACCCAGCTCAAGCAGCGCATCGTCCACTGCACGGTGTGCTTCAACGTCACCGAGCTGGATCCCTGCCGCATCTGCGCGGATCCCCAGCGCGACCAGCGGACGCTCTGCGTGGTGGAGGAGCCCAACGATCTGCTCGCCCTCGAGCGCACCGGCGAGTTCCGCGGCCGCTACCACGTGCTGCTGGGCGCGCTGTCGCCGCTCGACGGCATCGGGCCCGAAGATCTGAGAGTGCGCGAGCTGCTGACCCGGCTGGAGAGCGATCCGGTCGAGGAAGTGATCCTGGCCACCAATCCGAGCGTGGAGGGCGAGGCCACCGCCATCTACCTCGCCAAGCTGCTCAAGCCCTTCGGCATGCGGATCACCCGCATCGCCCGCGGGCTGCCGGTGGGCGGCGACCTCGAGTACGCCGACGAGGTGACGCTGTCCAAGGCCATGGAGGGGCGGCGCGAGATGGGGTAGCGAGGCTTGGCGACCGTCCGGCCGTGTGATAGAACAGACCGGACGGTTCCCTCCCTGATTCCCCGATAGCTCAATGGTAGAGCATCCGGCTGTTAACCGGAGGGTTGCAGGTTCGAGTCCTGCTCGGGGAGCCACCCCTCCCGGTCAAGACCCCGATGCTATAATCGGCCCCGTGACCCCCCTGAGCCCAGCCCGGAAGACCCTCCTCCGTCGCGAGATGGAGGCCCTGCTCGGGCCGGGCGGCGTCCTCTCCGATCCGGAGGAGCTGCTGGTCTACGAGTCCGACGGCCTCACGCTCTTCCGCGCCCTCGCCGACTTCGTGGTGTTCCCGCGGAGCGCGGAGCAGGTGGCGGCCCTGGTCAAGCTCGCCAGCCGGGAAGGCATCCCCTTCGTGGCCCGCGGCGCCGGCACCGGGCTGTCCGGCGGCTGCCTGCCGTCCGAGGGCGGCCTCGTCATCTCGCTGATGCGGATGAATCGCCTCCTCGAGGTGGACTACGACAACCAGATCGCGGTGGTGGAGCCGGGGCTGGTGAATCTCCACCTTTCGTGGGCGGTGGGCCCGCAGGGCTTCTACTACGCGCCCGATCCCTCGAGCCAGCAGGCCTGCACGATCGGCGGCAATATCGCGAACAACTCGGGCGGCCCGCACACGCTCAAGTACGGGGTGACGACCAATCACGTGCTCGGCCTCGAGGTCGTGCTGCCGGACGGCGAGCTGATGTGGCTCGGCGGCAAGACGCGCGATGCGCAGGGCTACGATCTGGTCGGCCTCTTCGTCGGCTCCGAGGGCACCTTCGGCATCGCGACCAAGATCGTCGTGCGCATCCTCAAAAAGCCTCAGGCGGTAAAAACCGTGCTGGCCGTCTTCGACCAGGTGGACCAGGCCTCGGAGGCGGTGTCCGCCATCATCGCGCGCGGCCTCGTGCCCGCCGCGATGGAGATGATCGACCAGCTCACCATCGAGGCGGTGGAGGAGGCGTTCGGGTGCGGCTACCCGCGCGACGCGGCGGCCGCGCTCCTGATCGAGCTGGACGGCCTCGCCGCCGGCATGGAGGCGCAGGCCGAGCGGGTGGTTGCCGCCTGCCGCGACTGCGGCGCCCGCGACGTGCGTGCCGCGCGCGACGAGGCGGAGCGCCAGCTCCTCTGGAAGGGCCGCAAGTCCGCCTTCGGCGCCTACGGTCGTATCTCGCCCGCCTACATGGTGATGGACGGCGTGATCCCGCGCACCAAGCTGCCCTACGTGCTCGGGCGCGTGAACGCGATCGTGGCCGCCCACGGCCTGCGCGTCGGCAACGTGTTCCACGCGGGCGACGGCAATCTCCACCCGAACATCCTCTACGATCCGCGCAATCCGGGCGAGGAGGCACGGGTGGTGGCGGCGGGCGCGGAGATCCTGAAGGTCTGCGCCGAGGTGGGCGGCTCCATCTCGGGCGAGCACGGCATCGGGCTCGAGAAGGCGGACTACATGCCGTTCATCTTCTCGGAGGCCGATCTCGCGTGCATGCGGCTGGTGAAAGACGCGTTCAATCCGACCGGCCTCTGCAATCCCGGCAAGATCTTCCCCAGCAACAAAGCCTGCGTCGAGGTTGGCCCGGCCTACCGTCCGCATCCGATCGAAGAGAAGGGCCTCGCTCAGCGCTTCTAGCGCGGGACCCGGGAGTCTCCCCCGTGCCGTCAGTCCTGCCGGACAAGCTACGCAGCATCGTCGGCGCATCCCATGTGCTCACGGGCGTGGACTGCTCGCCGTACGTGGTGGAAGGCCGCACGCCGGAGGCGGTGGTCTTCCCGGGGACGAAGGAGGAGATCGCCGCGGTGCTGCTGGCGGCCGGCGAGACGGGCCTGCCGGTCACGCCGTGGGGCGGCGGCACCAAGATGGCGATCGGCTCGCCGCCCAACCGCCTCGGCCTGGTGCTGGGACTCAAGCGGCTCAACCGCATCCTCGAGCACGAGCCGGGCGATCTCACGGTCACCGTCGAGGCGGGGCTGCCGTTCGAGACCCTGCAGGCCGAGCTGGGCAAGCGCGGGCAGTGGCTCTCGCTCGACGCGGGCGCGGCGGAGCGGGCCACCGTGGGCGGCATGCTCGCCAGCGGGGCCTCCGGTCCGCGCCGGCATCTCTATGGCACCGCGCGGGATCTGGTGATCGGGCTCACCGTGGTCATGGCCGACGGCAGCCTCGTGCGGGGCGGCGGCAAAGTGGTCAAGAACGTGGCCGGCTACGATCTTCCGAAGCTCTTCATCGGCTCCTTCGGCACGCTCGGCGTACTGGTGGAGGCGACGCTGAAGCTCCGGCCGCGCGTGGACGTCGACCGGCTGGTGGTCGCGCGCTTCGATCGGCTCATGGCCGCGGGCGCGGCCGTGCGCGCGGTGCTGGGCTCGGACCTCATTCCCTCGGCGCTCGAGCTGGCGGACGGCGAGGCGCTGCGGCGCCTGGGCCTGGGCGGCGGCGCCGCGCTCCTGGTCGGCCTCGACGGAATCGCCGAGCAGGTCGACTGGGAAGTGGCCGAGCTCCGGCGTCTGCTCGGCCCGCTCGGCCTCGGGGAGACCACCGTGCTCGACGGCACCGCGCGGGATGACGCCTGGCGCGCGCTGGCCGGGCTCGGCCGGCCGGGCCACGAGCGGGTCGCGGCGGTGATGAAGTGGGCGGTGCTGCCCACCCAGATCGCCGAGCTGATGGAGGCGGGCGCGGCGGCCGCGCAGCGCAACGACCTCGTGGGCGCGCTCACCGCGCACGCCGGGGTCGGCATCGTCACCGCGGTGCTGGCGGGTGGCACCAATCCGAACGCGGTGGTGTCCACGCTCACCGAGTGGCGCGCCCTCGTCAACCGCGTGGGCGGGCACGCGATGGTCGAGTGGGCCCCGCTCGCCGTGAAGGAGCGGGTGGCGGTGTGGGATGCGGCGGGCCCCACCCTGCGCTTGATGAAAGGCATCAAGGAGCGCCTCGATCCGCACGGCATCATGAACCCGGGCCGCTTCGTCGGAGACATCTGAGCCGATGGCGCACTCGCCCGTCACCGAGACGAAGCCGTCGCAGCCGCTCACCCTCCACGGGCTGAGCGTCGAGGGCGTGGACCGCTGCGTGCACTGCGGGCTCTGCCTCGCCTACTGCCCGACCTTCTCCGAGCTCGGGACGGAGATGGACTCGCCGCGCGGCCGCATCGTGCTGATCAAGTCGCTCGCCGAGGGCCGGATCAACCTGACCGACTCCACGGTTGCCCATCTCGATCTCTGCCTGGGCTGCCGCGCCTGCGAGACGGCCTGCCCGTCCGGCGTCCCGTACGGCCAGCTCATCGAGGCCGCGCGCGCCGAGATCGAGCGGCAGCGGCCGGGCGGGCTCCTCCGCCGGTGGTTCCGGTGGGTCAACTTCTCGCTGCTGCTGCCCAATCCGTCGCTCTTGCGTCTGGCCGCCGCCGGCCTCCGCGTCTACCAGGCCAGCGGCCTGCGACGTGTCGTGCGCGGCTCCGGGCTGCTCCGGCTCCTGCCCGAGCCGCTGCGCCACTGGGAGCCGCTCCTGCCGGACCTGCCATCCGGCGCCGACCGCGCGCCGCTGCCCGAGGTGACGCCGGCCACGGGCGTGCGCCGCATCCGGGTGGGGCTGCTCACCGGCTGCATCCAGCAGGTGGCCTTCGGTCCCCAGAATCGCGCGACGGCCCGCGTGCTCGCCCGGAACGGGGCCGAGGTGATCGCGCCGCGGACGCAGGCCTGCTGCGGCGCGCTCCACGCCCACGCGGGCGAGCACGCCACCGCGCTCGCCCTGGCCCGGCGCACGATCGAGGTCTTCGAGGCCGCCGGCGTGGAGCACGTCATCGTGAACACGTCGGGCTGCGGCGCTCACATGAAGGCCTACTGCACGCTGCTCGCGGGCGATCCGGCCTGGCGCGGGCGCGCCGCGCGCTTCGCGGCCAGCGTGCGCGACATCTCCGAGTTCCTGGCCGCCGAGCCGCTGCGCGGGCCGCTGCAGGAGGTGCGGCGGACCGTCACGTACCACGATCCCTGTCACGTGGTGCATGGGCAAAAGATCCGCACGCAGCCGCGGGCACTGCTGGCGCAGATCCCGGGCCTGCGCGTCGTGGAGCTCCAGGAAGCCGACTGGTGCTGCGGTTCCGCCGGCACCTACAACCTGACCCAGCCGGAGATGGCCACGCGCCTGCAGGAGCGCAAGATCGCCCACGTGCGGGCCACCGGCGCCGACGCGGTGGTGACCGCCAACCCGGGCTGCATCATCCAGATCGTGCAGGGGCTGCGCGCGAAGGGCTCGCCGGTCCAGGTGCTCCACATCGTCGAGCTCCTCGACCAGGCCTACCGGAACCCCTCACCCCGGCCCTCTCCCCTCTGGGGAGAGGGAGGCGTTCAACCCTCGCCCCCGAAGGGGGAGAGGGCAGGGTGAGGGGCAGATTCTCGTGGCCGGCGTGAAGGTCCTGGCGCTGTCGGAGCTGCCGCCCAACAAGGGCGTGCCCGTCAGCGTGAACGGCCACAACGTGGGCGTCTATCGGCGCGGCGAGGAGATCCTGGCCATCGGCGACGACTGCCCGCATCAGGGCGGCAGCCTCTGCGACGGCTGGGTCGAGGGTGAGATCGTGATCTGCCCGCTCCACGGCTGGGAGTTCGACATGCGCACCGGCGCCTGCATGACGGTGCCGGGCGAGAGCGTCCCGCGCTACACGGCCACCGTCGAGGACGGCGCCGTCTACCTGGAGGAAGCCGAGTGAGCCGACCCGACGCGGTTCCTCCAGCCGACGCAGTCCCGCCAGCCGACGCAGTCCCGAAAGACCACAAGGCGAATGCACCGCGCTCGATCGGCTGCTTCGTCCTCACGATCTCGGACTCGAAGACGCCGGACACCGACACGAGCGGCGCCCTGATCCGCGAGCGGCTCACCCAGGCCGGGCATACCGTGGTCGGCCACGGCATCGTCCGCGACGAGCCGACGCAGGTGACCGCGGTGATCCGGAAGGGCTGTGACGACCCCGCCGTCGAGGCCTTCATCCTCACCGGCGGCACCGGGGTCACCTCGCGCGACTCCACCTTCGAGGCGGTCGAGGCCCTGCTCGACAAGCGCCTCACCGGCTTCGGCGAGCTCTTTCGCATGCTCTCCTACCAGGAGGTCGGCGCCGCCGCCATGCTCTCGCGCGCCCAGGGCGGGGTCGTGCAGGGGCGGGCGCTCTTCTCGCTGCCCGGCTCCCCCAATGCCTGCCGGCTCGCGCTCGAGAAGCTGATCCTTCCCGAGCTCGGGCACGTCCTCCGCGAGGTGCGGCGGTAGGCGAAGCGCAGAATCGGTATGGCGGTATAATCGAATCCGGTCGTCCCCGAGTACCACACACTCCAGGAGGCTTGCAGATGCGTCGTCCAGCCCTCTCCCTTGCGCTCGCGCTATCGCTCGTGGTGCCGACAGTGGCCTCCGCCCAGGCCCGGCCCGCGGAGCCGCTGTGGAAGGAGAGCCAGGGGGCGGTGGCGCCGCCCGAGATCCTGCGCCTGAACGACTTCATGCACGACCTGGCAGAGCGCCTCAAGCCGCCGCTGGTCCAGATCCGGGTGCGCCGGGTGGCCGAACCCCAGGTGGAAGGGCAGGAGCAGCAGCCCAATGCGCCGGACGAGCGGCGGAGCCAGGGCTCGGGCTTCATCATCCGCGAGGACGGCTATCTGGTCACGAACGCGCACGTGGTGGGGGACGCCGAGCGGATCCAGGTCCGCCTGATCGACGGCCGGCGGTTCGAGGGGAAGGTGGTCGGCCTGGACGAGCGGGTGGACCTGGCCCTGGTCAAGATCGACGCGAAGGGGCTGCCGGTGGCCGCGCTCGGCGATTCCAACCGCACCCGCGTCGGCGAGTTCGTGCTGGCGCTGGGGCATCCCTTCGGTCTCGAGCAGACGGTGTCCTTCGGCATCGTGAGCCGCAAGGGCGCCCCGATCCAGGTCGCCGCGCCCGGCTTCGAGTTCATCCAGACCGACGCCGCGGTGAACCCGGGCAACTCGGGCGGCCCGCTCGTCAACATGGCGGGCGAGGTGGTGGGCGTCAACAGCATGGCCGCCGTCAACGGCACCATCGGCTTCGCCATCCCGGTGAACCTAGTGAAGGCGCTGCTGCCCCAGCTCGCCGAGAAGGGCAAGGTCGAGTGGGGGTGGCTCGGGGTCAGCATCGCCGAGGTGCCGGACGAGGAGGCTGCCAAGTTCGGGCTCAAGGAGGCCAAGGGCGTGTTGATCCGCCAGGTGGTGGCCGGCCAGCCCGCGGACCAGGGCGGGATCAAGGCCAATGACGTGGTGGTCTCCGTGGACGGCGCGCCGGTCGAGGGCCCGCGCGACCTGCAGCGGATCATCTCGAGCACGCCGGTGGGCAAGAGCGTCAAGATCTCGCTGATGCGCGAAGGCAAGGAGACCGAGGTCGCGGTGACGGTGGGGGCGTACCAGGCCGCGCCGCGCGTCCCGCGCCGCCTCGTGCCCGCGCCCGGCCCGAGCCAGCCGTCGCCCCAGCCTCCTCGCTGAGGGCGGTGGGCCGCGTCGGACGCCTCGCCGGCTGCCTCGCGCTCGGGCTCTCGCTCGCGATCAGCCTCCCGCCGACGGGGGCGGCCGCCGCCGAGGTGCAGGCGCTCGTCCCCTCGGACCGGCAGACGGTGCCCGATCCGCGACAGTCCACCGGGCGCCGCGTGGCGCTCGCGCTGCCCGATTGCGCCGTCGATCCCGCGGGTTGCGACGAGATCCGCCTCGTCAACGAGCTGGACGGCTGGAGCGTCAACCCGCGCGTGGCCATCCGCTTCTCCGGCCCGGTCGCGCTCGACAGCTTCACGAAAGCCAGCGCCTTCATCCTCCCGCTCGCGCCCGAGCCGCTGGCCTCACCCATCGGGCTCGGCCAGCTCGTCTGGGACGGGACGAGCCATACGCTCTATGCCCGCCCCGAGCGCGCCCTGCTCCAGGCGCGTCGCTACGCGCTGGTCCTCACCACGCGGGTCCTGGACGATGGCGGGCAGACGCTCGCGCCGGCCCTCCACGCCCCGCTCGTGACCGAGGCCGCCTACGGGATCTCCGCCCAGGGCGTGGTGCTCCAGCGGCTCAAGCCGCTCGGCATCACGCGCCGTGACGTCGCCGCCGTCACCGTCTTCACCACCCAGAGCGTGACGGCGGGGCTCGAGCAGATGCGCGCGGTGCTCGAGACGGGGCCCGCGCCCGAGCTGCGCTTCGCCCTGGGTCCGGGCGGGGCCCGCTCGGCCTATGCGCGGGTGGAGCTCGACGGCCTCGAGCTGCGCCGGCACATCGCGACGGATCCGGCCGCGCGCTTCGAGGAGCCGGTGAAGCTGCCGCTGGTGCTGGTCCCGCCGGCCAACGTCCGGACGATCGCGTTCGGCCGGTTCATCGCCCGGTCCTTCCTCACCCGGGACCGCGTCATCCCTGCCACCGCGACCCGGGCCGAGGCGCCCGCGCTCCAGGGCAGTGAGGACGTGGACGTCACCGTGTACCTGCCGACCGGCACCACGCCGCCCGGCGGCTGGCCGGTGGCGCTCTTCGGCCACGGCTTCGGCAATGACCGCCACGTGGTCCCCATGACGGTGGCCGGCACCATGGCGCGCTTCGGCTTCGCCACCGTGGCCATCAACGTGGTGGGCCACGGCGGCGGCCCCGAGGGCACGCTTACCGTGCTCCGGACCGGCCAGGAGCCGGTCACGCTGCCCGCGGGCGGGCGCGGCGTGGACCAGGATGGCGACGGCCGCATCACGTCCACCGAGGGCGTCGGGACCCCCGCGGGCTCGCCGCTCGCGCTGGTCAGCAGCCGGGACGGGCTGCGGCAGACCACCGCGGACCTCATGCAGCTCGTCCGCGCCATCCGCCGCGGCGTGGACGTGGACGGCGACGGCTCCGTGGACCTGGACCGCGAGCGCATCGCCTACTTCGGGCAGTCCTTCGGCGGCATCTACGGCACGCTCCTGATGGCGGTGGACCCGCTGGTGCGCGTGGGCGTGCTCAACGTGGCGGGCGGGCCCATCGTGGAGATCGCGCGCCAGTCGCCGGTCTTCCGCGGCCTGGTGGTGGGCCAGCTCAAGCGCCGGCAGCCGCCGCTGATGAACGGCGAGCAGGACTTCACCGAGTCGATCCCGCTCCCGGGCGACGCGCCGGTGCGCGAGCCGGCCGCGGGCGCGCTCGACATCCAGGCCTATTTCGACCGCGCCGAGTGGCTCAGCCAGTCCGCGAATCCGGTCGCGTTCGCGCCCTATCTGAAGCAAGCGCCGCTGCTCGGGGTCGGCGTGAAGGCCGTGCTCTACCAGTGGGCGGTGGGGGATCGCACCGTGCCCAACCCCACGACCGCGGCGCTGCTGCGCGCGGGACTGCTGCAGCCGGTGTCCTCGCTGTATCGGCACGACCTCGCGGGCCTCTCGGAGCGCTTCAAGAACCCGCACGGATTCCTGGCCTGGACGGCCTTCCCCGAGGTGTACGCCATCGGACGGGCCGCCCAGGAGCAGGTCGCGCGCTTCTTCGTCTCCGGCGGCCGGCAGATCGAGCCCGTGCTGCCGCAGTTCGAGATCGGCGCGGCGCTGCCGGCGGGGCCCTGACCGTGGAGGCTGTCCTCCTCGGCACCGGCTCGCCCCCGCCCAATCCCAAGCGGCGCGGCCCGTCTACCCTGCTGTCCCTGGGCGCGGAGCGCTTCCTCGTGGACGCGGGCTCCGGCGTGGGCGTCCAGCTCGTACAGGCGGGCGTGCGGCCGTATGATTGGCCGCGTGTGTTCGTCACCCATCACCACTCCGACCACGTGGTCGATCTGGGCCACCTGCTGATCACGCGCTGGATCGTGGGGCAGAACGCGCCGCTCGAGATCTGGGGCCCGGCGGGCACGAAGGGGCAGATGGACAAGCTGCTGGACTATCTGCACTGGGACATCGAGGTGCGCCGCTCCCACATGGTCGAGCGCAAGCCGCCCGCGGTGACGGTGACCGAGATCGAGGAAGGGCAGATCATGCAGGCGGGCGGCGTGATCGTGAGCGCCTTCCTGGTCGAGCACGATCCGGTGAAGCCCGCCTTCGGCTATCGCTTCGACGGTGGCGGCCGCAGCGTGGTCATCTCGGGCGATACACGCCCCTGCGACAACCTGATGCGCTGGAGCCGGGACGTCGACTGCCTCATCCACGAGTGCTGCGAGATGGCCAAGACCTCGTGGGCCCCGGGCTGCGGCTGGCCCAGCCTGGAAGACAAGATCCGCGACCTGGCCTCCTACCACACGCAGCCCGACGATCTCGGGCGCGTGGCCGCGGGCGCGCGCGCCAAGAAGCTCGCGGTGACGCATCTCATGCCCGGCTCGGAGCCGGACGAGCTGGAGGCCGCGGTCCGGCGGCACTACGCGGGCCCGCTCGTCATCGGGACGGACCTGCTCTCCGTCTAATCCGCCCGATCTCCCTCGCCCCCGGAGGGGGAGAGGGCAGGGTGAGGGGGCGGGCGGTGAGGAGGCGGGCGGTGAGGGGGCAGGCTACCCTGCTCGCAGCGCAGCCAGCACGGCCTTCGCCCACGGCTCCTCGAGCGAGGGCGCCGGCGCATACGTGATCCCGCCGGTGATCCGCACGGTGCCTTCCTCCTCGGTGGGCGAGTCCTCCAGCACGTCCTCGACCGCCAAGCTGAAGCGCGCGAACTCGCCTAGGCGAAGCGGCGCGCCCATCGCCCGGCACTTGATGTAGACCGTCTGCGTGGGCTCGACCAGCAGCAGGGTGCCGACGCCGCGCTCCTCGAGATTGCGCGCGCTGCGGCTCGGCGCGGCGATGGCCAGGCGGAGCGTCCGGGCATCCACCGCGAGCCACTCGAGGTAGCTGCAGAGCATCGGGTGCAGCGTGCCGTCGGCGGCGAGCGTGAGGAACGGCAGGCCGCGCCCGAGCAGCGCGGGCAGGTCCGTCTGAGAGAAGCGCGTGAGCAGCCCCGGTGGGAGCCCGGGGCCGAGTGACCGGCTCATCGCTGCGCTAGTAGCCGCGCGCGCGGTCCACGGTCTCCCGCAGCGGCTGGCCCGCGAGGAAGCGCTGGAGGTTGTCGGCGAAGAGCTCGGCCACGATGGGGTCGCGTCCGGGGTGGAGCCCGCCGATATGCGGCAGCACCATGATGCCCTCGGTGCCCCAGAAGGGATGCTCGGCAGGCAGGGGCTCGGTGGTGAAGACGTCGAGCACCGCGCCCGCGATCGTGCGGGCGGTGACGGCCTCGACCAGGTCGGCGTCCACGACCAGCTCGCCCCGCCCGAAGTTGAGGAGATAGGCGCCGGGCTTCATCCGCTTGAGCCGGGCCGCGCTCATGAAGCCGCGCGTCTCCGGCGTGACGGGCAGCAGCAGCAGCACGAAGTCGGAGGTGGCCAGCACGGTGTCGGTGTCGGCCGGCCCGTACACATGCTCCACGTGGGGCATCGGGGCCGGGCGGAGCCGCGTGCCGATCACGCGCATCTCAAGGGCCTCGGCCTTGCGCGCCACCTCCTGGCCGATTACCCCCAGGCCCAGGATGCCGAGCGTGGCTCCGGCGAGCGTCTCCGAGACGCGCCGCCGCCACCGCCGCTCCTTCTGATCCTGCGCGATGCCGGCATAGGGCTTGGTGAGGTGAAAGAGCGCCCCCAGAATATTCTCCGGCATCTGCACCCGATGGGTGCCGCGCGCGCAGGTGAGCGTGAGGCGCTCCGGCAGGTCGGGCAGCGCGAGCCAGCCTTCCACCCCGGCGGTCAGCGCCTGCAGCCATCGCAGGCGCGGCATCTGCGCGAGCACGCCCGCGCCCGCCCGGAAGGCCAGCATGGCCTCGCAGCGCGCGAGCAGCTCCGGCTTCGGCGTCTCGCTCAGCGGCACGTCGACGACGTCCACGCGCTGATCGAGCCCGGCGCGCGCGAGCCCCTGACGGTATGGCGCGGCATCGTGGATCCAGAGCAGCACGAGTGGGTGATCGGTGGCCATGTAGGATGAATCCTCCCCGCGGGATCGTAGCCTCGCGCCGCCCATGCGGCAAGCCCTCCGGGTTGCCCAGTGCCGGACCCTCCGGTAAGGTGCAGGCTCATGCGCGCGCTGGTGATCGGTGCTTCCGGGCAGGTGGGCGCGGCCTTGCTCCGCGTGCTGCGTGCGCGCGGCCACGAGGCGGTGGGCACGTGGGCCCACGAGGCCTTCCCCGGCCTCGTGCCGCTCGACTTCACGGATCCCGCGGCGACGGAGCGCCTTGTCGCCGACACGCGCCCCGACTGGGTGCTGTGCCCCGCCGCGCTGAGCCACGTGGACTACTGCGAGGAGCATCCGGGCGAGGCTTTCGCCGCGAACCTCCATGGCCCGCTCGCCGCCGCCAAGGCCGCGGCCCGCGCGGGCGCCGGCTTCGTCTACTACTCCTCCGACTACGTCTTCGACGGCGTCGATGGGCCCGATGCCGAGGACGCGCGCCCGCGCCCGCTCGGCGTCTACGGGCAGAGCAAGTGGGAAGGGGAGCAGGCGGTGCTCGGCGCGCTCGAGCGCGCGCTGGTGGTGCGCACCAGCGTGGTCTACGGCCCCGAGCGCCAGGAAAAGAATTCCGCCTACCAGTTGATCCGCGCCTGCCGCAGCGGCAAGGGCTTCCGCCCCGCGGTGGACCAGCGCGTGAGCCCCAGTTACAACGCCGACGTGGCCGCCGCTACCGTGGAGTGCTGCGAGCGGGAGCTCCGCGGCACCTGGCACCTGGCCGGCGCCGACGTGCTGGACCGCATGGCTTACGCGCTCCTGGTCTGCCGTGTCTTCGCCTTGGACGCCTCCTGCCTCACGCCCACGACCACCGCCCAGCTCGGGCAGAAGGCGGCCCGTCCGCTCAACGGCGGCCTGCGCATCGGGAAGGCACAGGCCCAGCTCCGCACCCCGCTCCGCGGCGTCGAGGCGGGGCTCCGCGCGATGCGGGCGGCGCTGGACGCTCCGGCGTCCAATACCTGAGCGGCCGTTGACCAGTCCCGAAACATACGGTACGCTCACAACTTGGCTGTCGTCCCGAGACGGTGACCGTAGCTCAATTGGTTAGAGCACTGGACTGTGGCTCCAGGGGTTGAGGGTTCGATTCCCTTCGGTCACCCCACTCCTGATAGCCAGGCAGGCAAGTTCGGGCGCCCATAGCTCAGCTGGATAGAGCGTTAGCCTCCGGAGCTAAAGGTCAGAGGTTCGAATCCTCTTGGGCGCACCAGTTCTGTTGTAGCAGTACCCGCTACGACGCGGGCCGTTAGCTCAGTTGGTAGAGCAGCTGACTCTTAATCAGCGGGTCCAAGGTTCGAGTCCTTGACGGCCCACCATTAAAACGGGCACTTCTGAGACGCTTTCAGAGGTGCCCGTTAAGTATGTAGACACCATGTAGACGGTTCCGCCGTCTTCCGAACCCCGTGCAACCGGTTGGCCCCGTGCGTCCGGTCTTGGCGCGCACACCGTAGCCGAGGCGCCAGGCTTCCAGGGTTCGTGGTGACGGTAGTCCGAGCCGAGTTGCTGCTTGACGCTGATCGAGAAGATCGTCGGCCATTCGCATTCTTCTCGCGGGCACCCTCGCCTGCCCAGGGCGCCCCGCCGAACCCTTCATTATTTAGTCCGCCCGCCGGACGGCCGGGTTGATGTGGAACCGCACCGTGGGCCGCCCGCCGCCCGTGGCCCGGACCGATTCGGAACGAATCCAGCCCAGCTCGTCGAGGACCTCGAGCGCGTGGTGGACGCCCCGCGGCTCCGTCAGTCCCGTCCAGGCGTTGCGGTACACGTCGCGGGCGGTGAACGGAGTCGGCAGCCGGCCGCGGGTGAGCTTGCGGCCCAAAAGCGCGGCCGCCACGCGGGCCGGGTCGGTGACGCTGGCGTAGAGGCGGCGCGCGTGCGCCTCCAAGTATGCGCACCAGGCGGCGGCCTGCTCCGCTGTTGCGCGCGAGACTGGCCCGCTCACTCCGCGATCGAGACTGTCGATGAGATGGAAGATCAGTGCCAGCGAAGGCATCAGACTGCGATACTTCGCGAGGTGCGAGAGGAGCACCGGGTGGTCATCATCGCTGCGCAGCTTCGCTTCGAGCGCGGCCCGCCACGCGTCGAAGAGCTCCTGGGCCTCGGGGGCGAAGCGCAGAAACGGGCGCTCCTCCGGCGTGAGGTCATGAGCTGCGACGGTGGCCGGGTCGAGGGGGTCGAGGCGCCGGTAGATGGCGAAGGCGCGCGTCTTGGCGTCGATGTCCGGCCACCGATCGACGTTGCGCCAGCGCGGCGGCGGATCCGGGAACACCGCGAGCTGAAACCGTTGGATCAGACCGTCGTCGCCCCCGCCCGCGAACGTCTCGTTCAGGTAGGCGTGGAGGGGGCCCGGCTGAATCCCGCCAAGGATGGAGACGCACGCCGCTTCGATGCGGAGCGTACCGCGCCCGAGTCGGTCGTAGGTATAGGCACCGCTGCCGTTCCAGGCTTCGCAGTAGAACCCGCGATCGTTCTCATGGCCGAGCCGGTCCATGAGGCGAAGGAACCCGCTGAGTTCGTCCCGGAAGAGGAGCACGCCGTTGGGATTCTGGTTGAGGAGTTCACCGAGTTTCTCGACGGTGGTATCGTTCACCACGTAGCGATGCTCGGCCGGCGCCGGGGACTCGGGCACCTCGAAAGCGTACTGGAGGTCCTCGGTAGGCTCCTCGCGTTCGAAGGCCTGGCGCAGGCGCCGGGTGAGGGCCTGCTGGCGTGCCCGGTGTTCGGCGTGGCGAAACCGGTGCGTCGCCCGCTGCCGCTCGTAGGCGATGCGCGCGCCGGCCGTGAGGGGCTGCAGCGGCTTGAGCGCCTCGGCCAGCGCGGCGCTCTTCATGAGGCCGGGGCGGCCGACGGCGAGACCCCAGAGATTGGGGATGACGGTCCAGTCGTCGGCGCGCTTGGGGCGGATGGCAATCTGGCGGCCGATCACGGCGGCGGCGGCCACGACGGCGCCGACGGCGACGAAGTCCGGTGGACACTGGGCCCGGTCGGCGATGTCCGCGAGCCACGGGGCCAGCGCGCCCGGCAGCAGGTGCGCATCGAAGGCGGGCACCGGCGGGAGCCCGCTGGGGATCGGTTGTGGCGCAGGCCACCGCGCTGTCACGATGGCGGGCGCGGCCCCAGGGCGCTTCTTGAAGTTGACCTTGCCCGCGGGCGCCCGCGGCCGAGTTCGCGGGGAGGACCGGCGCAAGGTCCTCACTGCGCCGTCCGGAAGAGAATGCGGCAACTCGGGAGCGGGAAACTCATCGGCCATCGCACTACTCCAAGAGCTTGGTCACCGCCACCCCGAGAGCCTTGGCCAGGCGCTTGAGGATCTGCAGCGACGGATTCGTCTTAGCACCGCTCTCGAGCTTGGCTACATACGCCTGGGTCACCTTGGCCTTGGTCGCCAGCTGTACTTGCGTCAGGCCCTTGCCGGTACGAAGCGTCCGGAGGACCTGACTCAATCGCCGACGACTCAAGTATGACCTTCAGTCATAATCGTTGTCAAGGCCCCATTATTTCACCCCTATTTTAGTCGAACAGGTTGCTGACAAAGGCACTTCCGGAGTTCCCGACGCTTCTGACGTCGCCCGGGTAGCGAAGAGCCCGACCGAGGTTCTGTCAGTTTTGTCGGTTACCCGCCGTCCCGCATTATGATTGGACGCGACGTCGTTTGTAACGCGGCGCGTAAGGACTCGCTCCCGTACACGGGTTCCGGGCGCTTATTGCTCAGGCGCGGGCCAGCTGCGGACTCCCTATCTTGGGCAACAGACCGCCGGAATTCATCTGCTGCCCCTCTATTACCAGGACAGCGCCCTGTACCCGGTGGACCTGGCCATCCGGTAGGCAACTGCGGCGAGGAGTCGCTCGCGTGCGAGGCGCGGGCGCGTGAGTAGCTGGCGGAGAGTCAGCTGCGTCGCCTCCACCATCCACGCGACGATGTTGGCATCGGAGAGTCGCACAACACCGCGGGGTAGCCTATCGATCGGCACCACGTTCTGGCGTTGGGCCGGCGCCCGCTTGTTCATTCGCTTGCTGGCCATTGCCCCCAGCATACGCGGGGGATCAAGCTCATCGGTTAGACGCCTAACGTAATGGCATGGGCTATGAGGATGCAACGTCTCGGCGGTGCACGGAGGCTGCGCAAGAGGACCTTCGAGGGCCGGAGGGCTCCGTCAGCACGCCGCGAGCATGGACCCGAAGCGCGGGATGCCGCGCTGAGGAGCGAACCGTGCTCAGTGCCGAATCTGCGGTATCTGCTGGCGGCGATGGCGCACGGCCTGCTTCAGCTTCCTCAGGCGCCACCGTTGGGAGAGCCCTGCGATGTCGCCGCTGAACGCCAGGTAGAACAGGAAGGCGGTCACGACGAGACCGACGACTTCAAGCGAGAACCGGCCCGCCGCCTCGCCGTCCATGGCCTCGGCACAACCAGCCAGGTATCCGAGCAGCACCACCCCGAGCATCGCCAAGCGCGTCATTGCGCCACCTCCACGGACAGACTCGGCCAGTCAAGGAGGCAGCAAGACTCACACCAGCGAGGGGAATAGAGGGAACTCAACCAGTTGAGGCGGCCGTGTGAAGCGAGGACTGCCGAGGACTGTCAGTCGCGAGCGAGGCTGCGGCACCCGGCAGGGGCGTTGGTGGTCGTCCGCGGCGGCCCCGATCACCGATGCTCGAGGAGCCGGCGGACGTGCTCGCGCAGCGCGTCGATGCCCACGGGCTTGTTCAGCACGACCCCCGGCGTCGTCTGGAGGAAGTCGCCGTACGTCGAGGTATCCGCGTAGCCCGTCATGAGCAGCACGGCTGGCCGTGGTGGGGCCAGCTGCTCGGCCGCCCGGTAGACCGCGGCTCCGTCAACGTCGGGCATCTGCAGGTCGCAAATGACCAGGTCGTACACGTGCTCGCCGAGCCGTTCAAGCGCCGCCTGCCCGCCGAGCACGGCCTCCACCGCATGGCCATCCCCCTCGAGCACCGCTTGGATCAGGCCGGCCAGCTCGGGTTGATCGTCGACCACGAGGATCCGGGCCATGTCTCAGCCTAGCGCCAGCGCTGAGGCGGCCCAAGCGATACGGGGGGCCCCGGCACATTCCCCCGGACGGGGGCTGAACGCATCTTTAGGCACAACAGCGTCCCTCGTGCCGTGCTGACCTCCGACAACGCGGCAGACTGCGCGCCGGCCCGTTCAAACTTGTCAAGGCGCTCCTTGACCAGGTGAAGCAGGCAGACTACGCTCTCGCCACCGTCCGACCGTTCGGCCCAGCTCGCGCGCCCCGAGCGCATGCTGGGAAGGAGGGGGCGATGGCGATTGTGACGATCTCCCATGAAATGGGCAGCGGGGGGGCCGAGATCGGCATGACCGCGGCCACCCGTCTGGGCTACACCTACGTCGATCACGAGCTCCTGCTGAAGCGGGCGCAGCGCTACGGCTTGGCGGCAGACCGCCTCTCGCACCTCGCGGACAGCCGGCCGTCTTGGGCGGAGCGCTTTGATGGAGAGACGCGTCGCTACATCGTCGCCCTCCAGGCGGTCCTGTGGGAGTTTGCCCAGGATGATGAGGTGGTGCTCATGGGTCGCATCCTCGTGTCCCCATTCCCGGGGTAGGCGTCCTCAGCACCCCAGGCCTAGCGGCAGATCCGGTACTATCGGCTCCAATGAACGACCAGCTTCTCAATGAACCCGTGCACCAAAGGCCGCATGGTCCTGCCCGGATTGAGAGCCGACGCGTAAGACGTGGAGCCCTCTCATTTCATCTCTGATCGCATCCAACCATCCACCCCGGCGGCTTGGGACCTCGCGAGGCCAGAGGCACGACGTGGAAGCTGGGGAGCCCGAGGCGGAGACTTTGCCCTGACCTCCCTAGGAGACCTACTTCCGAGACCCCGGCTTCAACCTGGGCTGTTCTGGTCAGCCTCATCGGCCGCCGGCGCTCACGACCTCGAACCGTTGCGGCACCGTCCTGACGATTTTGTTGACAGCCGGCGGGTGACGACCCACTAATTTCTAGTTAGCGGGTCAGCATTGCGCAGGGGCCCACAACCACCTGCAGGCGACCAGGCCGCCCGAATTCCGCTTCGAGATAACAGTTTGATTCCGTGAGACGTGGCCCCAACGGGAGGGGAGGCCAAGCGAGGAGATGCGTGGCGTGCCGCCTGGTTACGATTCACCGGCGTTGAAGAGTCGTTGCTGGAGGACCGTCACTGACCAGCTCTCGATGCCATCCTCTCCGATTCTGAGTCCACCCGAGCACACAAGGTCTCGGGCCTAGCCGAGCAAGATCGGTGAGTCCCTCCCGCTGCGTTGGGCTAACATAGCGGCCGGCCCATCACTAGGCGCATGTCCATTCTCGATATCCTGCTCGGCAAGCCCATCGCCACCTCCGACGAGCGCGGCGAACAGGTGGGCGTGTCCGCCGGAATCCCCATCTTCGGGCTCGACGCCCTCAGCTCCGCCGCGTACGGTCCCGAAGCCGCGCTCACGCTGCTGATTCCGCTGGGACTCGCCGGTGTTGCCTACATCGTGCCCATCAGCGCGAGCATCATCGTGCTGCTCACGATCGTCTATTTCTCCTACCGCCAGACGATTGCCGCCTATCCGGGTGGCGGCGGCTCCTATACGGTGGCCTCGGAGAATCTCGGCCCCTTTCCCGGCCTCCTCGCCGCGGCAGCGCTCATGATCGACTACATTCTCACCGCCGCGGTCGGGATCTCCGCCGGTGTCGGGGCATTGGTGTCCGCGGTCCCGAACCTCGAGCCGCACACGCTGTCGCTGTGCCTCGGTATCCTCGTGCTGATCACGCTGGTGAACCTGCGCGGCGTCCGCGAAGCCGGCATCGTCTTCATCATTCCCACCTTCCTCTTCGTCGGCACGCTGCTGCTCACCATCGCCGTCGGTCTTTCAAAAACGGTCCTCGCGGGCGGACATCCCGCCCCGGTCGTCCCCCCGCCGGCTCCGGTGCCGGCGGCCACCGCCGTCGTCGGCCTGTGGCTGGTGTTGCAGGTGTTCTCGAATGGCTGTACCGCGATGACCGGCGTCGAAGCCGTCAGCAACGGCGTGCGCGCCTTCCGGGAGCCGACCGTCAACACCGCCCAACGCGCCCTGACCGTCATCATCGGCCTGCTGATCCTTCTTCTCGCTGGCATCGCCTACCTCGTGCGCGCCTACGGCCTCGCAGCCACCGATCCCGGCCAGCCCGGCTATCAAAGCGTGTTGTCGCTGCTGGTCGCGGCCGTCGCGGGCCGCGGATGGTTCTACTATCTGACCATCGGCTCCGTCCTCGTCATCCTCTCGCTGTCCGCCAACACCGCGTTTGCCGATTTCCCGCGCCTGTGTCGTGCCGTGGCGCAGAACAGCTTTCTGCCGCACGCGTTCGGCTTCCGCGGCCGTCGCCTGGTGTACACGGAGGGCATTCTCGTGCTCGCGGCCCTCACGGCCGTGCTCCTATTTCTCTTTGGCGGCGTGACGGACCGGCTGATCCCGCTCTTCGCGATCGGCGCGTTCCTGGCCTTTACGTTGTCGCAGGCGGGGATGGTGGCGCACTGGAAGCGCGTGGGAGGGAGCGGCGCCGCGCACAGCATGTTCGTCAACGGCCTCGGGGCCGTCGCGACGGGGATCACGCTGCTGGTCGTGCTGGTCGCCAAGTTTACGCAAGGGGCGTGGGTGAGCGCCCTGCTCATCGTCGCCATGCTGTCGGCGATGCTGTGGGTGCGCCGCCACTACGCCCGCGTCGCGGAGGAAACACGAAGCGCGGCTCCCCTTGCGGTCACCAAGTCGCAAGCTCCCATGGTGATTGTCCCCATTCAGGACTGGGACAGGATCGCCCAGAACGCCCTCGAGTTCGCGCTCACGCTGTCCACAGAGATCACGGCCGTCCATGTAGCGATGGAAGACGACGATCGCCATCTCCAGCGGGAATGGGGCCGCATGGTGGAAGCGCCCGTCACGCGCGTGGGAATCGCGCCGCCGAAGCTGGTGGTGCTGCCGTCACCCTACCGCTTGGTCGCGCTTCCCATTTGTGATTACGTGCTGAAGGTCGAAGCCGAAAACCCCAGCCGTCAAATCGCGGTGATCGTACCGGAGCTGGTGGAGCGCCACTGGTACCACTATCCCCTGCACAACAAGCGCGCCGAAATCCTGAAGTGGTTCATCCTGTTGAAGGGCAACCAGCGCATCGTCCTCATCAACGTTCCCTGGTACATCAAGGCCTGAATGCATCCGCTGAGTACTCGTGACGATCGCTACCCTGTGCGTGAGACGCATCGAACCCTCCCGGTCTGCGCGGCTGGCGACACCAGGCCCGGATGATACTGAGGTCGCTACGCGAGAGCACTCCGCTCCTGGCGCCGGCACGGCCGAGGGCGCCGGGGGACAGGGCGTGCTGGGAGTCGATCTGGTTTCAGGCGCCCAAAATCATTTCTGGGTCTTCGTGGAAACGAGTGGGTGAAAAGAGGGGCTGAGAGCGCGGAAACCCGCGCTGGGAGCGGGCGGAAACACTGGGGAAACGTTGGTCCTCCCCCGGCTACACCATTCCGGCGGAGAGCAGAGCCCGGGCGCTCATGGAGATCGAGCGCGAGCTGTCGGCCCGCGCCGTGGAGGAGCTGGCGGAGTGGGAACTGGGGGCTCTCGCCGAGGGCGTCCGC
>WNFG01000372.1_pt1 | contig 37564 bp, 37 predicted proteins | sample 5400431 | NCBI WGS metagenome assembly WNFG01 (sample SAMN13153346, study PRJNA577476) | soil metagenome | isolation source: 120 cm saprolite under Douglas fir tree site 2 hole 3 replicate 2 | place: USA:California | collected 2015-04-18
CGGATCGGACGCACACGCCACGCAGTCACTTCCGGTCTTCGATCGAAAGTCTCGTCCAGGACATGGCCTCGGAGCCGCGCGCGCGTCCTGCTACGGTCTGCGGCGGCCTGGAGATCCGTTCCGAGCACAGCGGTGGAGGTGGCTCCGTCCCAACTCTGTCCCAACACCAGACCGCCCGGTTTCTACCGAACCCCTTCCAAACTGCCTTATCACCCGGTTTCAACGCGTCTCTACGGGTGGCCTCGACTGCAAATCCCTCATTCCCCGGTTCGAATCCGGGCGGTGCCTCCACTTTTGCGGGCCAAGGGACTGCGCGCAACTCTCACCGTGCAGCGACCCAGCCTGCTGGCCAGAGGGACGGCCGCAGCCGCTGGCGGAATTGCTTCTGGAAGCGGCTGGAGAGGTCGCGCCCGGCCGCGGTGTCGCCCAACTTCACCGCCACGGCGGCGAGGCTTGCCCATACTTGCGGCGTGGACTCGTCGAGCGCTAGGGCCCGGCGCATGGCATCGCCCGCGTCGCGCCAGTGGCCCTCCGCCCCTGCCACCAGGCCCAGGATGTATTGGGGCAAAAATGCCTCCGGCGCCGCCCGCGCCGCGGTGGCACACGCCGACTTGATCGGCGCGAGCGCCCGCCCGCGTCCCTGCACGCGGCACTCGATCAGCGCCGAGCCCGGAGTGCCGGGAAAGTCCCGGGCCAGGTCGCGTGCCCGGGCCAGCGCGCTGGCGTTGTGCTGGGCGTCGATGTCGGCGTGCGCAGCCTGGACCGCGGCGACGTAATCCGCTTCGCGCTCTGGCGGAAGCGCTCCGGGGTCGAGCGGGAAACCGACGAAATGCCGCAAGTGCGAGCAGGCGGCGACGACGTGCCGCGCGGGGGCTGCTGCGCGCAGCGCGACCCGCGTCGCGGCGAAACAGGCGGACTCGCGCAGGTACAACTCGGCCAGCGTCGCCAAGTTTTCCGCATCGCCGGGGAGCTTCGTTTCCACCCGCCACAGCATCGCCAGCGCGGCACCGCGGTCGCGCGTGTCGACCAGCAAGCTCGCGGTGTATAGCAGCGTCTCGGCGTGCGCCCCGGGGAGTGCGGCGGCAGCGCGGCAAGTCGCCAGCGTCTCGGCCGGCGGCGACCTCCGCAGCGGCGCCAGCGAGCAGGCGAACTCCTGCACCGCCTCCATCTTCGGGTACCGGGAAACCAGCGGCGACAAGGCCGCCCACGCCCCGGCAGCGTCGCCCGTGCTGCGGCGCTGGATGGCTTCGTTGTATTTGCGCGCGTCGTCCTCCGGCAGCGCCGGCCCGCGGGCGGAACGCCCATGACGGAAGTCGTCTGCCGTGGCTTTCGCGAGCCGCACCGAATCGGGATCCCACGCCGCCGCCGAATCGTCGATGGCGCGGCGCCAGGCCCTTTCCCATGCCTCCGGCTCACCCCGATGCTGGAGTCCGAGCCGGACGATCCCTGCCGACGCATCCGAGAAGCCCGTCTCCGACGGATCGTAGACGGGCGCCATGAGCGAATGCCGGTCCAGCTCGTGCAGGGCGCCCAGCGTGTGCCCCCACTCGTGGAGCAGCACGGCGGTTTCCTTGTGCACGCGCCGCTCGCGCGCAAGCGTCTCGCGATCGGTCGTGGGGAGCAGGTTCAAGGCGCGGCTCAGCTCGTCGGTTTCCGCGGCGGAGAACATCCCGCGCAGCACCAGGTGGCGCCCGAACAACTGCGCCATGCCGAGCTGCTCCTGCGCGGAAGTGACCACGTCGAGCGAAGAGACGAACCCCACCACCCAGTCGACGCCGGCGCCGGCGTCCTTCATCGCCAGCTCGCCGAAAACCGGATCGAGCTGGACGGCGGAGGAGGCGCGCTCCCAGTGCCGGATCGACTCGACCTGCAAGCGCACGCCGAACTGTTTTTCGGTCACCTCGCTGGCCCGCTCGAACTGCGCCTCGATGCGCTGTTCCCATCGGGGGGTCTGCCGGCGGTAGTCGCCGTCAGCGTACACGCGCACGCGCACGGCTCGCGAGGGTGGGGCGGCTGGCTGCGCGCGGCCGCCGGAGACTTCCGCAGGCTTCAGCGTGCGCGCGTAATCCCGCTGGTCGCTGAGAGGGGTCCGGCAGGCGCCGAGGAGGAGAAGAAGGGCTGCGGTCCTCACGCATTTCACCGCGCGAGCATGCAACACTGCGGAGGGTCCAGGCAAAGGCGGCGCCCAGTCTCGCTACGCCCGCTCATTGTGCTTGCCGTACAATGCGTGCGCCCATGCCGGGGACCCTGACGCCAGCGATGGGGTTGAAGCGGAAGCCCCTTCCGTTGCCTCCCGGCGCGGTGCTCCACCTGGCGCTCCTCTGCGACCAGCCCACCGCGCCGCCCTCGCGGCACCTGCTGGCGGAGGTCGATGCGGTGACCATCGGCCGCGGCCCGTCGCGCAGCTCGGCGCGGCTCTCCGAGGGCGGGCAGCGCCACCTCCTGCTCTACGTGGCCGACGGGTGGATGTCGACGCTGCACGCCACGCTGCGCAGGTCGGGCGAGCGCTGGATCGTGCAGGACGCCGCCTCGCGCAATGGCACGCTGCTCAATGGACAGCCGTGCTCGCGCGCCGTGCTCAAGGATGGCGACGTGCTCGAACTGGGGCACGCGCTGTTTCTCTTTCGCGAATCGGTCCCGCGCACCTCCGACGATACTCCCGACCTCGATGTCTCGCGGCTGCATCCGCCGGCGCCGGGCCTGGCCACCATGGTGCCAACGCTGGCCGCCGAGGTGGCGCGGCTCGGCACCATCGCGCGCTCCACAGTCTCGGTGGTCATCCACGGCGAAACCGGTAGCGGCAAGGAGCTGGCGGCGCGCGCTCTACACCTGCTCTCGGGCCGCGGCGGTTCGTTCGTGGCGGTCAATTGCGGCGGCATCGCCAAGACGCTGGTCGAAACGGAGATGTTCGGCTACCGCAAGGGCGCGTTCTCCGGCGCCGACGAGGACCGCCCCGGCCTCATCCGCAGCGCCGAGAAGGGGACGCTGTTCCTCGACGAGATCGCCGACCTGTCGCCGGGCGCGCAGGCCGCGCTGCTGCGCGCCCTGCAGGAAAGCGAAGTGCTGCCGGTGGGCGGCACGAAGCCGGTGAAGATCGACGTGCGCGTCCTCGCCGCCACGCACTTCGATCTGCAGAAGCAGGTGAACGAGGGGGCGTTCCGCTCCGATCTCTTCGCGCGCATCTCGGGCTTCACGGTGCGTCTGCCGCCTCTGCGCGAGCGCCGCGAGGACATGGGCATGCTCGTCGGGGACATCCTGCGTCACAAGGCGCCCGAGCTCCTCGACCGCGTCTCGTTCACCACCGACGCGGCGCGCGCGCTCTACCGTCACAACTGGCCGCTCAACATCCGCGAGCTGGAAAAGTGTCTGACGGCCGCGTTGGTGCTCTCGGCGGGCGATCCGATCGACATTTCACACCTGCCCGACTGGGCTCGTTCGCTGCCTACGCCGCCGCGGCCGGCCTCGCCGCCGCCGCTCGAGAACCGCGATGTTTCTGCCGCGGCGCTGCGCCAGCGCGAAGAGCTGGTGGCGCTGCTCAAAGAGCACCGCGGCAACATCTCCTCCATCGCGCGGGCCATGGGCAAGGCGCGCATGCAGGTGCAGCGGTGGCTCAAGCGTTTCGGCCTGGATCCGCAGTCTTACCGCTCATGAAGCACATGCAACATGTTGTGCAACACTGGGTGCAACATAGGTGCAACAGCGTGGGTCGGCATGGCGGGCGTTGCACCCTGAATGTCATGCCCTCGTAGTATCAGTCACTTGACCGACCGGGACGCGTGGCACGGCCGATGCTCTAGCCCTCCTCGACGTTTCCGGGAGGCTCAAATGCTGATCAAGGTTCGCGAGTGGTGTTTTCTGACCGGTCTTGCGACGCTCTGGGTCTTCGCCGTCGGCTACACGCTCTACGCCGCGGCTGGACTCAACGCCTCGACGGCGCCGGCGTCGTACACTCCGCCGGTGTCGATCTCACAGCCCGTGCACAACGGGTCGTAGCGCTCAGTTCGCCTGCGCCGCGCATCGCTCGCGGCGCCGCCGCTCCACGCCATGCTAGCTTCGGTGGCCATGTTCCGCTCGTGGTACGCGACCTGTCCGCGCGGTGCAGAAGAGGCGCTGGAAGGCGAGCTGCGAGCGCTCGGAGCGAAAGGGATCCGGCATAGCGCAGGCGCGGTGCGTTTCACGGGGGAGCGCGAGATCGCCCTGCGGGCGTGCCTCGAGCTACGCACCGCCCTGCGCATCCTGGAGCCGTTGGCCGAATTTCCCGCCTCGACGGCCGACGAGCTGTACGCGGGAGCGCGCCGGCTGCCGTGGAAGGACCTCGTCGCGCGCGGTCAGACCATCGCGGTGGCGGCGAGCGGGCGCGCCGCGGGACTCACCAACACGCATTTCGTCGAGCAACGCGTCAAGGACGCCGCCGTCGACATGCTGCGCGACTCGGCCGGGTTCCGGCCCGACGTCGATCCGCGCGCGCCCGACGTGCTGATCGTGGTGCACCTTTCGAAGGGAGAATGCAGCCTGTCGCTCGACATGGCGGGCGACCTGCTCTCGAATCGCGGCTATCGCTCGAGGACCGTCGAGGCGCCGCTGCGCGAGGCGCTGGCGGCTGCGGTGGTCCTGTACTCGGGCTGGGACGGTCTCACGCCGCTGCGCGACCCGGTCTGCGGGTCGGGCACGCTGGCCATCGAGGCGGCGCTGTTCGCGTCGCGCCGCGCGCCCAACGCAGAGCGGCAGCTCGCGTGCGAGAAGCGGTCCGCCGAGGATGGCAGAATCCTCTCGCGCCTGCGCGAGGAGATGGCCGCGCGGGTGGTGACGCCGCCGCCCATCTTCGCTTCGGACCGCGACGCCGACGCCGTCGAGGCGACCCGGGTAAATGCGCGCGCCGCCAGGGTTCCGCTGCAGATCGAGCAGGCCGATGCTCGCGAGATCGGTCCGCTCGACCCTCCCGGCCAGCTCCTGCTCAACGTGCCCTACGGCGAGAGGCTCGAGGCGGGCGGCCGCAAGCAGCTCAAGACTTTCTACCACCAGCTCGGCGCGGCCCTGCGCCGGCTGCGGGGACATCGAGCGGCGATCCTGAGCGGCAGCGAGGATTTCGAAAGCGCTTTCGGTGTGCGTCCGCGCGGGCCGCGTCGCGTGCTCTGGAACGGCCCGCTGCGCGCTACGCTCCATTCGTACCAATTCTGACCGAGGGGCGCGGCGCTATTCTTTCCTCTCGAAGTCCTCGCCGGTGAGATCCGTGCGCAGCTCGCCGGCGCTGTGCGCGCGGCCGGTCTTCTCGGTCTTGTCGTACTCGTCGCGGTAGTTCTCGACCTCGCGCTCGGCCTGCAGGCCAGTCTGCAGCGTGTCGTTGCGCCTGGCAAAGTCGGTGGCTGCGTCACGGTACTTCTTGTCGGCCGTCTTCTTGCCCTCGCCTTCGTTCTCGTCGGGCTGGGGCCCCTTCTTGTCGTCCATGGATGCGCCTCCTCTCGGTGGTGGGGGAGAAGGTGACGACGCGCACTCTGATTTCCAACAGTCGCCCGCCTGGCCGCCCGCCTGTGCCAGGGCCACGAGAGAAGGCGCGCGAGAACCAGCCTGGCAGCGCGGACGCCCGGCCGATATGCTCCTTGATCTCGACCTCTGCGGGGTTCTCGACGCCCACAGTAGCGGGCCGCGGCGCACCCGTGACCCCTTACAACCTTCACGCGCAACTCTATAGGGTGCCAGCTCGTGTTCTGGAAAAAACCCTACGATCGCAACGTCGCATTGGCCACCGCCGAAAAGGCGAAGGCGAGAGGGCGCACGCGCAAGGCGGTTCACTGGTTCAGCAAAGTGCTCGACCACCATCCCGAAGACAACCAGGTGCGCGCCAAGATCGCGCCGCTCCTCGCGCGACTGGGCCGCTGGGAAGAGGCACGGACGAACTTCGACAAGTCCGCCGCCGGTTTCCTCGCCGTCGGTTTTGCGCCCAAGGCCATCGCGGTATGGACCGTCGCGGCGCAGACCTTTCCCGAGCACGTCGAGTACTGGGAGCGGATCGCCAACGAGCAGGTGATGCGCGGGTGCCGTCAGGACGCGGTGGCCGCGCTTCTGCAAGGTCGTTCGCAGCTGCGCAAGAAGCGGCAGCGGCCGCTCGCGATGCTGCTCTTGCGGCAGGTGCTCGCGCTCGACGGCGGTCATGTGGAAGCGACCCTCGACCTGGCGGATTTGCTCCGCCGGGACGGCGTGCGCCACGAGGCGAAGCGCCTTCTCTCCGGCCTGCTTTCGGTCGTCGCCAAGTCCTCGCAGCGGCGGCGCGTCCGATTCGCGCAGTTCCGGCTCGAGCCAAGTTTCCGCGGCGTCCTGGCCTGGGTGGTCGGGCGCTGAGATTTTTCACGAATGTTCTTACGAAGGAGGAAGCATGGAACGGTTCTATCTCTTCCCGCACAATACCGCGGCGTCGCTCTTGGCGCTGTGGGTGCTCAGCCAGGTCTTCCTCTACTTCGCGCGCGCTCCGATGCACCGGGCGTTCCGGGGCCTCGCACGCTTGCTCGGCGGTGCGTTCCGCATCGCGGCTCGTTGGTGCCGTGGCATGGCGCAGATCGTCTCGCGCCGCGACCACGAGATGATCGTCGAGATGGGCAAGGGTGACCTCGAGGCGAAGGTCGGCCGCGAGTTCCACCGCATCGAGGGCGCGTTCGCCAAGGAGCTGGCGCGCTACCCCGACCTGCACCGGAAGCTCGACGACACCATCACCAAGGTGGACGCCGATTTCCAGGAGTGCGCCACGGCCGCTCCTGAAGCTCCGGGCTGGACCGAGGCGGTGGCCGCGGTCGCCAAGATGCCGCCCAACGGCGACAACGTGGTGAGGAAGGTCCTGGAAGAGATCCAGAAGACGGCCATCGCCGGCGAGAAGAAAGCGCTGGCCGAGTTCCGCGAGGCGACCGCCAAGCGACACAAGATCCTCGGCGCCATGGCCCCCGCCTGGAAAGAGCTGACCAAGCTCGCCACCGACGTGGCCAAGGCGGTCTCGGGCGCGCTCGAGTCCACCAAGCGCATCGATGGCTACATGGTCTCCTTCGAGAAGGTGCGCGCCTCCGACTCCAAGGTGGTGCGCGCGCTGGCCTGGTCGTCGACGCAGCTCTTCGTCGTCTCGGTGCTGGTGATGGCCGTGGCGATGGGCGGCGCGTTCGTGAACTTCAACCTCATCGCCCTTCCGATGAGCGAGTTGGTGCCCTCGGGCAGCCGCATCGGCGGCATGCCGGTGGCGACGGTGGCGGCGCTGGTGGTGGTGCTGATGGAGATCGCCGCGGGCGTGTTCGCCATGGAGATGCTCGGCATCACCTCGTTCTTCCCCAAGCTGGAGCTGTTGCCCAAGTCGCGGCGGCGCATGATCCTCACCGTGGCGCTGGGCGGGCTCTTCATGCTCGCCTGCATCGAGGCGTCGCTGGCGATCCTGCGCGAGCAGATCGTCGAGTCCTCGAGCGCTCTGCGGCAGTCGCTCTCGGGCATGTCGCACCCCGTGGCCAACACGGCGACGTCGCGCATTCCCGTCATCGGCCAGGCCGTGCTGGGGTTCATCCTCCCCTGGATCCTGGCCATGGTGGCGGTGCCGCTGGAGACGATGATCTCGACGGGCGGGCACATCGTGCTCAGCGCGGTGGCCGGCCTGCTCTACCTCGGGGGCATGATCTCGCGGTTGGGCGGCCACGCCATGCGCTACCTGCTCGAGGCGGCGCGGCATGTGTACGACATCTACATCATCATCCCGCTGCAGATCGAGAAGATGGTCAGCAACGGGCGCACGCCCGACCCGAAGTCGCCGCACGCGGCGGCGCTGCGGCCGGGGGTGCGCCCATGAAGCGCATCGCGCTCGTCGCGCTCCTGGCCGCCTCGTGCACCAGCGGCGCGCAGTACTCGCAAGCCGTCTGCGCGCTGGTCGACGTCTCGGGCACGTACGCCGATCAGAAGCAGGAAGTCATCAACGTCATCCGCCGCGGCATGCTGCCCAAGCTGACCCCCGGGGACAGCCTCTTCGTCATCCGCATCGACGGGGAGAGCTACAAGAAGGGCAACGTCGAGGCGGCCATGAAGCTCGACGTGCGGCCCTCCAAGGCCAACGCGCAGAAGCTGGCCTTCGCCTCCCAGTTGGATGGCTTCGCCCACCGCAAGACGCACGCGGCCTACACCGACATCCGCGGCGCGATGATGCTGGGCGCCGAGTACCTGCGCGAGAGCGGGGCGGGGCGGCGCACGATGGTGGTCTTCAGCGACATGCAGGAGGACTTGCCGCGCGGCGTGAAGCGCGAGATGGCCCCCGACGAGCTGAAGGGCGTGCGCGTGGTGGCGATGAACGTCAAGCGGCTCGCCCACGACAACGCCAATCCGGCCGCTTATCGACAGCGGCTGGCTGGCTGGGAGAAGCAGGCCACCTCCCACGGCGCAAAGGACTTCCGCGTCGTGCTCGAGGCGGAGAAGCTCTCCGACATGCTCGACGAGGGCTAGCCGGGCGAAGTGGGAATGCAAAGGCCGGGTCCCTCGCAGGATCCGGCCTTTTCTTTTGGCAAAAGTGTTGGTGCCCAGGGTCGGAGTCGAACCGACATGGTTTTACCCGCCAGCCCCTCAAGCTGGTGTGTCTACCAGTTCCACCACCTGGGCGAGCTCACTGCAACCTCACTTCTCCTTGGCCGGAGCCGGCGCGACCGGGGCTGGCGCGGGGGCCGTCTGACCCGCCGGCGCAAGAGGTTTTTCGTCCTTCTTGGCGGCCTTCTCCTCGGCCGCGAGGTGTCGGCGCGCCGCCAGCACCGACGCGCTGTGCGACGAGCGCCACGCCAGCGTCAGCGAGGTGAGCATGAAGATGATGGCGCAAACCGACGTGACCTTCGACAGGAACGTCACCGACCCGCGGCCGCCGAAGACCGTGTTGGCCCCGCCGCCCCCGCCGCCCAGGGACCCCATGGCGTCGCCCTTTCCCGGCTGGAGAAGGATGACGAAAATGAGGAAGATGCTGACGATCACGTGCAGCGTGATGATGAACGCAAACATGGGGCAGCGCGCATAGCACGGGCCCGGAAAGCCGGCAAGGGTGGGTGACAGGCCTCAGAAGTGACAGACCTCGGGCCTCAGACCTCAGACCTCAGGCCTCAGGCAACTGCATCCTGTCTTTTGTCCGAGGCCTGAGGTCCGAGGCCTGAGGCCCGACGAAGTCATATCTCGATGAGGCCTTTGCGCAGGCCTTCCGTCACCGCTTCGACGCGGTTGGTGACTTCGAGCTTCTCGTAGATGTGCTCGAGGTGCGTGCGCACCGTCGCGCGCGAGAGGGTCAGCACCTGGGCCGCCTCGCTGTTCGACAATCCCTTGGCGATGAGCCGGAGGATTTCGATCTCGCGCTCGGTGAGCGGCCGCGTGGGCGGCTCCTCGCGGTTTCCCGGCGGGAGCGGCCGCTTGTAGGGCTCGGCGGACGCGCCCTCCTCGGGAACGTGGAACTGCCGGAGCAGCCGCCGCGCCAGGTTGGGCTGGATGATGCTGCCGCCGGCCTTCACCTCGCGGATGGCCTCGATCACCTTCGCCGAGGACGCGCCTTTCAACAGATATCCGCTCGCGCCCGCCTTGACGGCCTCGATGACCTTCTCCTCCTCGTCGAAGATGGTGAACACCAGCACCTCGACGGCGGGCCAGCGCCTCTTCACCTCGCGCGTGACCTCGATGCCCGTCATGCGCGGCAAGCCCAGGTCCTGGAGGATCACGTCGGGCTGCCTCTTCTCGAGAAGCTCCAGCGCCGCCTCTCCCGAAAGCGCCGTGCCGATGACTTCGATCTCCGGCGACTCCTGCAGAATCTTCAGCTGGTTCTTCAAGATCTGCGGCTGGTCCTCGACCACCACCACCTTGATCTTCTCCGAAGCCATCGGCGGCCTGGCGGGTGCGACGCTCATCGCTGCTGCTCCTCTCCGGCATGAACCGTCAACTCGATGCACGTCCCCTTGCCGGGTTCGGACGTCATCCGCATCTGTCCACCGACCTTGTGGGCGCGCTCGCGCATGTTGGCGAGCCCGTAGTGCCCGTCGCGGCTCAGGGCCGCGGGATCGGACGGCAGGGCGAAGCCGTCGCCATGGTCTTTCACGCGCAGCTGCGCCGCGTCGGGCTCGAAGGTCAGCGTCACCTCGACGACGGTTCCCTTGCCGCAGTGCTTGCTGACGTTGGTGAGCGATTCCTGCAGGACGCGGAAGAGCCCCAGCGCGCTCTCCGGCCCGACGAAGCGCTCGGGCCCCAGGCGCGAGAAGCGCACTTCCAGCCGGTGGCGCCCGCTGGACATCTTGCAGTACTCGGCCAGCGCGCTGACGAGGTCGAAGTCCTCCTTCATCATCCGCAGCGAGCGGCGCAGCTCGTCCATCGAGTCCTCGGCCGCCTGGTGCAGGTCGGCGATCTCCTTGCGGATGGTGGGGATGATGGCGGCGCGCGCCTCGTTGGTGCCCTGCAGGCGCGAGCGCACCTCGCTGCCGTCGATCATGTTGAGGAGGTATTCGCTCTGGATGACCACGCTGGAAAGCACGCCGCCCAGCCCGTCGTGGATCTCGCGCGCGAGCCGGTTGCGCTCCTCGACGATGGCCATCTCCCGCACCGCCCGGGAGAGCTTCTGCAGCTCGCGGTGCTTGGTGCGGTCGCGCTCGTTCAGGTAGACCATCACGTAGACGAGGATGCAGTTGAGGGCCGAGTACCAGAGGAGGATGAAGATATCGATCTGCGCCAGGGCGCGTCCGCCGAGCAGCTGATCGAGCTTCGCCACCACAGGGAAGGTGAGCAGCGGGGGCACCACCGCCAGCGGCGTGGGGAAGAGCACGACGAAGAGCGTGGTGAAGAGGAGTTGCGCGGCGAGGAAGTGGCTGCGCAGTCCGCCCGTCTCGCTCACCAGCGCCACCAGCACGCCCAGGTCGGCGCAGAGGGTGATGAAGGTGAGCGCCTTGCCGATGCGCTTGAGGGGGAGGAGGAGGTAGTTGGCCGCGCTGTACGCGACCATGATCAGGTAGACCGCGTACGCCTTCGGTCCACCCACGCCGAAGGCCTGCGACCAGGCCGGTACGGCGATGATGCCGAGCCCGAGGACGAGGAAGGCGAGCCGCGCGTAGAAGAGCGCGCGGGCCCGGGTGAGGAAGCGGTCCTCGCTGAACCTGGCGATCTTCTCGCTTCGTTCTGCCGGCCCCGAGAAGAGGCCGACGCGAGCAGCCTCAGCGCGCGAGCTGCCCATCACAGCGGCCGTGTTGTCACCCACGCGCGCGACGATAACAGCGGGTGCCGAGCAGGGGCAAACAAGGTCGGCGCAGGCGAGTCGCCAACCGCCTCTCGCGCGACGCGCTGCCTCGCGGGTCGCCGTGCGAGGGTTGCCCCGGAGGGCGCGGCTCTTTATCCTGCCGCCGCCTCCGGAAGGAAGCGCGACGATGTCCGCCTTTTTCAAGCTGCTTGAGCTGCAGACCCCGCTGTTGCGCTGGGGGCCCGCGCTGCTCAAGCTGGAGCTCTTGCGGCCGACGGGCGGGACGGAGGATCGCGCGCTCGCGCTCCTGACCCGCTCGGGCGTGCTGGAGGCCAACGCCGGGGCGGCGCTGGCGGCGGCGGCGTGGGCAAAGGCGCGCGGGCTGCGCATCGCCATCCGCCCGCGCGGGATCTTCACGCACGAGGTGCGCGAGACGCTGCGCATCTGGGGAGCGCCGCTGACCGACGCGCTCCCCGACCTGCCCGCGCTCGACTCGGACGAGGCGGCGCCGCTCTACGCGCTCGATCTCCCCGACGCGCCGGTGGTGGTCGCGCCGGCCGGGGCCCGCGCGGCGCTGCTCTCCAGCAAAGGGCGCAGGATCGCGCTCGTCGCGGCCGACCAGGAAATGCCCGATCTGCCCCGCGCGAGCGACTTCAGCGAGGTGCGCCCGATCAAGCGCGCCGAGGCCGCCGAGGCGCGGCGCAGGCTGGCCCGCGAGACGGGCGTTCTCGCATCGCACGCGAGCGCGGCCGCGGCGCTGGTCGCTCGTGAGATCCCGGGGGCCATCGCGCTCGTCACCGCAGCGGGCGAGCGCGAGTTCAGCCTGGAAGGCGCTCCGTGAAGACCGCCGTCATCCTCGGAGTGGGAGGTCTCGGCTGCCCCGCGGCGCTCGCGCTCGCCGAAGAAAGCAAGGGCGAGTTGCGGTTGGTGCTGGTCGACTCCGACCGCGTCGAGCGCTCGAACCTCGCCCGCCAGATCCTCTTCCGCGACTCCGACGTGGGCGCCTTCAAGGCGGAGGTGGCCGCGCGCAGACTGGGCGCCATGGCGCGCGTCGCGCGATTCGAGCCGGCCACGGCGGGCCAGCTGCTCGACGGAGCCGACGTCATCCTCGACGGAACCGACAATTTCGCAACCCGCTTCCACGCCAACGACGAGGCGGTCCGGCGCGGCATCCCGCTGGTGCACGGCGCCGCCCTCGGCTGGACCGGCCAGCTCGTCACCATCCTCCCCGGCCGGACGGCGTGCCTGCGCTGTCTCTTCGAAGGTCCACCACCCCCAGGCGCGCTCCCCACCTGCGCCGAAGCGGGCGTCGCCGCGCCCCTCTGCGGCTTCGTCGGCGCCGCCATGGCCCGCGCCGCCATGGCGGTGCTGCGCGGGCGGGCCGAAGCGGGCGTTTTGCGCCGCTGGGACGCCTTGCGCGGCGGCGAGCGCCCTCTCGCCTTGAAGCGCGATCCCTTTTGCGCCACCTGCGCATCCTATCTATCGGAGGAAACATGCCAGTCACCGTGAAGATCCCCGCACCGCTGAGGCCGTTGACCGCCAACCAGAGCGAGGTGGCGGTGGAGAACGCCTCTACCGTCCAGGCCGCGCTCGACGAGCTGTCGCGCAAATATCCCGGCATCAAGGACAAGCTGCTCGACGACAAGGGGGCGCTGCGCCGCTACGTGAACCTCTTCCGCAACGACGAAGACATCCGCCACGGGAAGGGTCTCGGCACCGCGCTCAACGAGGGCGACAAGCTCACCATCGTACCCGCCATCGCCGGGGGCGCATGAGGCTCACGCCCGAACAGGAAGAGCGCTACGCGCGCCACCTACTGCTCGAGCAATTCGGCGGCGAGGGCCAGGAGCGCCTTCTAGCGCTCTCGGTGCGCGTGCGCGGGACGGGCGTCGCGGCGCGCTGGGCGGCGCGGTACCTGGCGGCGAGCGGAGTGGGGCGCCTCGCCGTGGACGACCCTTCCTGGGCGGACGAGTTGCGCGTGCTGGGACCATGGTTGCAGCTCGGCGGCGAGACCGCGCTACGGATTGCGCCCGAGGGCGGCCCCGAGGACGGCGCCCGGGCCGCGCTCGACGTCATGGTGGGCGCGTGATCCTCGAGTCGCTCACCGCCGCGGTGGGCAACACGCCGCTCGTGCGGCTGCGATCGATCGAGCCGCCCGGCGTGGAGATCCACGCCAAGCTTGAGTGGTTCAACCCGGGCGGCAGCGTCAAGGACCGCGCCGGGCTGCAGATCATCCGCGAGGCGGCGCCCTCGCTGGCCGGGCGCACGCTGATCGACTCGACCAGCGGCAACACCGGCATCGCCTATGCGTGGATCGGCGCCGCGCTGGGCGTTCGCGTCGCGCTGGTCATGCCCGAAAACGTGAGCGAGGCGCGCAAGCGCATCATCCGCGCTCATGGGGCGCAGATCGTCTTCTCCGATCCGCTGGAAGGTTCGGACGGAGCGATCCGGCTGGCGCGCAAGATGGTGCAGGAAGAGCCGTTCCGCTGGTTTTACGCCGACCAGTATTCCAACCCCGCCAACCCGCGCGCACACGAGATGGGCACCGCCAAGGAGATCTGGCAGCAGACGCAGGGGCGCGTCACGCACGCCGTGCTGGGCATCGGCACGGGCGGCACGGTGATGGGCACGGGCCGTGGTCTCAAGGCGCGCAACCCGCGCGTGCAGATCGTGGCGGTCGAGCCGGCCGAGGCGATGCACGGGCTCGAGGGACTCAAGCACATGCCCTCGAGCATCGTGCCGGGCATCTACAAGGAATCCGAGCTGGACAGGAAAATCTCCCTCGAGACCGACGCAGGCTGGGACATGGCCGAGCGGCTCGTCCGCGACGAGGGGCTTCTCGCGGGCCACAGCGCCGGTGCGGCGGCCGAGGGCGCGCTGCGCGTCGCGCGCGAGCTGCCTGGAGGCTCGGTGGTGGTGACGCTCTTTCCCGACCGCGCCGATCGGTACCTGCCCCCGCCATGATCCCCGCCGACGCCCTGAAACAGATCGCCTCCCATGCGCGCGGCACCTATCCCGCCGAGTGCTGCGGCCTGGTTCTCGCCGACGCGCGCGGCGCGCTGACGTTCCGCCCCATCGCAAACATCGCCGGCACGGCGGAAGCGCGCGGCACCAGCACCCGCAGCGGACGGGACGGATATGTGATGGAACCAAAAGCGCTTCTGCGCGCTCTGGAGGAAGCGGAGCAGGCGGGTGGTCGCCTGTGGGCCATCGTCCATAGCCACCCCGAAGTGGGCGCTTATTTCTCCAGCGAAGACAGGGACATGGCGCTAGGCGGCGGAGACGAGCCGCTCTGGCCTGGCGTGCAGTATCTGGTCGTTTCGGTGCGCTCGGGGCGCGTCGACGGGGCGCGGCTTTATACTTGGGATCCTGCGCGCAAGGATTTTTCTGAACAAGAAGTTACTGGAATTGCGGACCTTTCTTGATTAGAAAATCAATCGGCAATCCGGTCCCAGCATATTTCTTGCCTGAGTACGTGGAGGGAGGTATTGTGCGCCAACTTTTCCCAGGGAGTAAGCGTCCCCTATGAACCTTGGCACGACGTCTAGCGGCTTCACCGTCTGGTTTACGGGAATGAGTGGAGCGGGAAAATCCACGCTTGCTCAGGGGTTAGCCAACCGCCTGCGGCGCTTGGGGAAAATTGTCGATGTATTGGACGGCCTGGAGGTCGAGCAGATGCTCGGTGTCGGCCGCGCCGGAACCAAGGACGAACGCAACGCCGAAGCGCGCAAGCTGGCGTGGGTCTGCCGGCTGGTAACGCGGGGCGGCGGCATCGTTTTCCAGTCGGCCATCGAGAGTCCGTACCGCGAGACTCGCGAGGAGGCGCGCCGGCAGATCGGGCGTTTCGCGGAAGTCTTCGTCGAATGTCCAACCGAGACGCTCATCCAGCGAGACCGCACCGGCCGCTACAAGCGCGCGCTGGCCGGCGAGCTTAAGACGCTGGTCGGAATCACCGAGCCCTACGAGCCCCCCTCCCATCCCGAGGTGGTGGTCGACACGAGCCACCATACGGTCGACGAGGCGGTCGAGCACATCCTCGGCCAGCTCGTGGCGCAGCGGCTCTTGGACCCGTCGGTGGCGGCCATGAGGGGTCGGCCGCGGCTGCAGGCGCGGGCCAACGCCAAGAAGGTCGAGCCCAAGCCCATCGTCCCGCAGAAGCCGCGGCTGGTGAAGCCGCTGCCGGCGCCCGCTCCGAAGAAGCACGCCAAACCCGCCAAGGCCAGGCGCGCCGCTCCGGTCCGCAAGTCCGCCGCTGCGCGCACGGCGCGCGCCGACCGGCCGCGGCTCGCGGCGGGCGGCAAGCGGAAGCGCTAGACTCGCTCCATGGATTCCGCGCTCGCAGCGAAGCGCGAGGCGGTGGTGGCGCGCCTGCGCGAGTTGGGCAGCGCGCTGGTGGCGTATTCGGGCGGCGTCGATTCGGCGCTGCTCCTCGCTCTCGCGCGCGAGGCGCTGGGCGATGGCGCCATCGCCTTTACCGCGCTCTCGCCGGCAGTCGCGCCGGACGAGCTGGAAGGGGCGCGCGCGGTGGCGCGGCAGCTCGGGGCGCGGCATGTGGAGAAGCGGTCCGCCGAGTTGGAGGACCCACGCTACGCGAAAAACCCCGTCAACCGCTGCTACTACTGCAAGACCGAGCTGTACTCGCTGGCCGAGGCGGAAGCGCGGGCGCAGGGCCTGGCCGCCGTCGTCTCGGGGACCAACGCCGACGAGCTGGCGGACTACCGGCCCGGGCTGCAGGCCGCCGGCGAGCACGGCGTCGTGCAGCCGCTGGCCGAGGCGGGACTGACCAAGTCGGAGATCCGCGCGCTCAGCCGCGAGCTGGGCCTGCCCACCTGGGACAAGCCGCAGCAGCCTTGCCTCTCGTCGCGCATTCCCTACGGCACCGAGGTGACGGCGGAGCGCCTCTCGCAGCTTGGGCACAGCGAGATGGCGCTGCGTGCGCTCGGGCTGCGCGAGTTCCGCGTCCGCTATCATGGCGAGATCGCGCGCATCGAGGTGGGCGAGGCAGATCTCGACCAGCTCCTGCGCGTCCGCTCCGCCGCCGTCGGCGCGCTGAAGGAGGCGGGCTTCAAGTTCGTCAGCCTCGATCTCGAGCCTTTTCGCTCGGGCCGCCTCAACGAAGCGGCCGGCCTGGTTGCCCTGCACCGCTAGCGCGTGCTCCCGCGTGCGCTGGACCTCAGACCTCAGACCTCAGGAAAAACGACTTCTTCAGGCATTGCCTGAGGCCTGATGGGAGAGGCCTGCGAAGCTCAGTGCAACTGAGCTTCGCACCTCATCATCGGTTGATCGCCCGACGCCGAGCGGGCGCTCGACTCTGTAGGATGCTTGTGTCCCAGCCACAGCTGAGAGACCGCCGGAGGGTCGCCGCACATGCCCACGAAATCGTCCAGCCCGCGCCGCAGGCGGGTCCGCATCGCTCTCGCAGCGGCGCTCATCGCCGCGGGTTGCTCCGGCGGAGGCGGCGGGTGCGGCAGCTCGTGTGGCGGCGCGTTCAAGACCGTCGACGATCAGGGCCGGCCGTTTCCCACCCCGGGCGACCGCCTCGACAACGTCGCGCAGGTGCGGCTGACGAAGAGCGGCTTCGACTTCCTCAACGCCGCGCACCTCAACGAGGTGCTGGCCTCGCTCAACGGCGAGAGCGCCATCCGGCAGACCTTCACCGCGCCCGCCGGGATCAACGCGGCCGTGTTCTGGTACCGCGCGGTGTGCCCGGGCAACGTCGCTCACGGCTGGGCCACCGCCACGCTGCAGGACAACACCGCCTCGACGGTGACGACCGTTCTTCCGCGGACCTGCTCCAACACGGGAAGCTGGACGCAGGTGACGGCGCCGCTGACCGAGAAACACAGCTACACGCTGACGCTCGCAAACCACGACGCCGACGACGCGGCCGGCCCGACGTTCACGTTCTACGACGACGTCTCGGTCACCGGCCCGTCCAACCCGATCAAGAACGGCACTTTCGAGGTGGGCTCGCTGGCCGGTTGGGGCAGCGCCGGGACGGCGGAGATCGACCGCCTCCCGCACTCGGGAGGGTATGCGGCGCAGGTGGGCAGCAGCAGCCCTGGCGTGTCGATCCCCTGCATCGACGCGGGCACGCTTTTCAATCTCTGCAGCCCGTTCAACATCACCCGCGTACACCTAATAGCCGGCGACGAGAACTTCAACGGCGTGTGCGACCCGGGCGACAAGACGCCGCTCCACATCACCTTCAAGGACGTGAGCTGGACGCTCGACCCGATCCACAACGCGCTGAAAGCGCACCTCGTCATGCACCTCAAGACCGGCGACATCTACCTGCGCACCGTCGAGGAGCACAGCAGCATCTGCCGCGGCACCTCGGCCATCCAGGCGCGCGTGGGCTACGACGATGCGCTGCCGGGGCTGCCACGGCGATACACGACGGCCGACCTCAACATCGGGTTTTCCACCGCGCCTGACGGGCGGCTCGAGCTGAACTTCGACGACGCCTCGCTCGCCAGCCTGGTGACTCGCTTCCAGCCGGGGGGGCTCATCTTCGACGGGAAGATAGGAGACGATCCAGCCCCGCCGCCCTCGGGATCTTACAGCGGCAACGGCTGCGACGCGGCCTCGGGCACGTACACCGTCGCCAAGTCGTCCACCGAGCTGAGCTGCTCGGCGGTCTTCAACGACATCAGCGCCGGCTGCGACGTCACGCAGATCAACGGCGGCGCGCTCTGCAGCATCGTGCAATACGTGCGCGGGTACCTCTTCGATACCATCAAGAACGCCTTCAAGGACCGCATCGTGGCTGTGCTGCGCAAGCAGCTCGACAACCGCCGCTGCCAGCGCAGCGCCGACAGCCAGGGGCACGCGGTCGCCTGCGACGCGACGCACGCGTGCCCCGCCGACGACGATGGCAGGCAACTCGAATGCGACACGGCCCGCGGCGTCTGCTACCCGCGCGGGCAGGGCAACGCCAACTACAACTGCCAGCCCATCTCGCTCGGCATCAACGGGGAGCTGGACGTGGGCGGCCTGACGGACAAGGTGGGCTTCCCACCCGGCACCAGGCTGGACGTCTTCGCCGGGCTCGGCAGCAAGGGCGCCGGCGGGGGAGCCAAGGTCGACGACAACGGCCTGCAGCTCGCGGCCGCGGCGGCCACCAGGCCCGGCTCGAACTACCTCTCGCTCTGCGTGCAGGGGGTGATCCCCGGCCCGCCGCAGAACCCGCCGGCCATCGACTTCGACGACGGCAACAACAAGCCCGCCGGCGTCTCGACTTACGAGGTGGGCTTCGCGCTGGCGAGCGAGATGCTCAACCGCGGCTTCCTCGACGCCTTCAATGCGGGCCTGCTCTGCGTGGCCATCAGCGACAAGACCACCCCGTTCATCTCCAGCGGGCTGTTCGAGACCTTCCTGCCCTCGCTCGGCCTGGTCACCGGCGGCGCCGACGCGCCGATGGTGATCGTGTTGCGGCCTACGCTGCCGCCCTTCGTGCGCGTGGGACGCAACACATACAAGAAGAACTCCGACGGCACCGACACGCCCGACGATCCGCTCATCACGCTCAGCTTCAAGAAGATGAACTTCGACTTCTACGCGCTGGTGGACGAGCGGCAGGCGCGCATCTTCACCTTGCAGGCCGACGTGCGGCTGCCGTTGGCGTTGCGCACGTTCGCGGAGGCGAATTCCGACACGCTGCAGCCGGTCATGGGAGGGCTCGACACCGTTCTCACCAACGTCTCCGCGCTTTCACCCGACGGCGACGCCTATGGCAAGAAGGACATGCTGGCCGAGGACGCCGGCGTGGTGAAGGGCCTACTCGGCGCGGCGGTGCGGCTGGCGCAGCCCCTCCTGGCCGGGGTGATCAAGCCCATCGCGCTGCCGAGCATGATGGGCCTCAAGCTCGGCATCGCCGGCGTGGCTGGCGCGGTCCCCCGCTCGAACGACGTCGCCACCGACGGCTACGCGCACCTCGCTCTCTGGGCGAAAGTGAACGAGTGCGGCACGGCCTGCGGGCAGTACACGGTCAAGACGGCGGCGCGGGTGGTGAACCGCACCATCCCCGAGAGCGTGAAGGAGATCCGCGAGGGCCGCCCTCCCTCGCTCGAGCTGGAGCTCTCCGCACAACAGGCGCGAGAGGGTGCGGCGCAGTTCAGCTATCGCGTCGACGGGTCGCTCTGGTCGCCCTGGCTGTCGGGCCCGCGGCTCGTGCTGCGCGACCCGCTCTTCCTCGTGCAGGGACACCACCTCGTCGAGGTGACCGCGCGCGACGCGGACGACGACCACACCATGGACCCCCAGCCGGTGGCCATCGACTTCTTCGTCAGCTACCAGAGGCCCACCGTCTCGCTCGCGCAGCGGCCCGACGGAGCCATCGTCACGCGCGCCCACAGCCCGGCGTCGCGCCATGAGCAGCTGCTCTTCAGCTATCGACTCGACGGCCAGCTGGCCTGGTCGCAGCCGGGTCCGGCGCGGGTCGTCACGCAGGAGGAGCTGAGCGGGCACGGTCTTTGGGTAGGCGTGAGCGACGAAGCGGGCCGCAGCGCCGAGGCGCATTTCGGCGAAGAGGAAGGCGCGGCACTCGCCTACTCGGGCGCCGGCGGCGGGTGCGCCACCGGCGCGCACCAGACGGCCTGGGGTCTCGTTCCGCTCCTCCTCGCGCTCGCCCTGAGGCGGCGTCAGCGGAAGGGATCGATCTCCGGCGGGTAGAGCACGGCGACCAGCGTGAGGTCGTGGGCGGGCGCGGTGGCTCCCATCCACGGCCTCTGCCTTTGGGCCAGCTCGCGCAGGCTTTCCGGAGCGGCGAGGCCGAGCGCGACCGCCGCCAGGTGTCCCGCGATGTTGCGAACCTCGTGCTTGCGGAAGGCCCTCGCCTCGAGCAGCAGCACGCCGGCGTCGAGCGACCAGGAGGTGATCGGTGGGGCAGGCTTGCGGTCCCGCGATGGCGAGCCCAACCCCGGCAGCCGTTCGAGCCCTTCGAGCCCGCGGAGCGCCGCCCGGGCGCGTTCCCAGTCGGGGAAGGCATTTCGTACCAGATGCGCAAAGTCGTACCGGTAGCGCTTACCGGCGGCGCTGGCGCGGGCATGAAACGACGGGGAGGCACGCGCCCAGCGGACCAGTCGCAGGGCGGGCGGAAGCGTGAGGCGCCCGAACTCCGGCTTGCGCCCGCACTGGAACGACGCCACCTGCCCCTCGGCGTGCACCCCTGCGTCGGTGCGGGACGCGCCCTGCACGGCATACCTCTTCCCCAGGAGATCGCGGAGGGCGTCCTCGAGGGCGCCCTGCACCGTGGGCATCCCGGGCTGCTTCTGCCACCCGCGGAAGGCCGCTCCGTCGTAGGCGAGCTCGAGAGCGAAAGTTTCCTTCATCGTCCTCTGCCGCACCTCCTGCGGGCGGGCGGCCGCCCGCAGCGGGTGCAAAGTCTTTCTCACAGCAGATTAGCGTCGCCTTTCTGGCGTGACGGGCCGAGCCTCTATAAGTTGTCCTACGTGTGCGTGCAGAGGTGGTTGCCCGGCCGGCGTTCCCGCGCGTACACTTGGCTTCCGAAGGAGGTGTCATGAGCCGGAAGGACAGCCATCACCACGGCAATCTCTCCTGCTCCTTCTGTGGGAAGGGGCAGAGGGAAGTCCGGAAGCTCATCGCCGGCCCGACCGTCTACATCTGCGACGAGTGCATCAAGCTCTGCAACGACATCATCGCCGAGGAGTCGGAGCGGGAGGAGAGCCGCCCCGCCGTCGCGCTGCCCGCGCCCATCGAGATCAAGACGTTTCTCGACGACTACGTGGTCGGGCAGGAGCGCGCCAAGAAGATCCTCGCCGTCGCCGTCTACAACCACTACAAGCGCATCTACTCGCGCAAGCCGGCGCGCCAGCGGCCGGGGATGCAGGCCGCGCGGCAGCAGGGCGACTCGGACGTCGAGCTGCAGAAGAGCAACATCCTCTTGCTCGGGCCCACCGGCTCGGGCAAGACGCTTCTCGCGCAATCGCTCGCGCGCTTCTTGAACGTTCCCTTCACCATCGCCGACGCCACCTCGCTCACCGAGGCGGGGTACGTCGGCGAGGATGTGGAGAACATCATCCAGAACCTGCTCCACGCCGCCGATTACGACGTGGAGAAGGCCGCGCGCGGCATCGTCTACATCGACGAGATCGACAAGATCGCCCGCAAGGGCGACACGCCCAGCCCCACCCGCGACGTGGGCGGCGAGGGCGTCCAGCAGGCGCTCTTGAAAATCATCGAGGGGACGCGCGCCAACGTCACGCCCCGCGGCGGCAAGAAGTACAACCAGCAGGAGTACATCCAGGTCGACACCTCGAACATCCTCTTCATCTGTGGCGGCGCGTTCTACGGCATCGAGACCATCATCAAGCGCCGCGCCGGAGAGAAGGGGCTCGGGTTCGGCGCCAACGTGCAGCCCAAGGACAACCGCGGCGTGGGCGAGATGCTCGCGCTCATCGAGCCGCAGGACCTGATCAAGTTCGGCATGATCCCCGAGTTCGTCGGGCGGCTCCCGATGATCGCCACGCTCGACGATCTCACCGAGGACGATCTCGTCACCATCCTCACCCAGCCCAAGAACGCCCTGGTCAAGCAGTACCAGAAGCTCTTCGAGATGGAGCGCGTCAAGCTGACCTTCACCAAGGAGGCGCTGCGCGCCATCGCCCACGAGGCCATGCGGCGCAAAGCGGGCGCGCGCGGCCTGCGGGCCATCATGGAAAACGCCATGCTGGACATCCAGTACGACGTGCCGTACCGGGACAGCATCAAGGAGTGCAAGATCTCCGAGGGCGTGATCACGCGCGGCGAAGAGCCCACGCTGCTCTTCGAGAAGGACCGCAAGACGGCGTAGGTCCGGCCCGCTTTCCCGTGTTGAAGAGGCCGGGCTGCCGGTCGTCCAACCAGGCAGCAGCCCCGGAGGCCGCCATGAACCGCACCCTCATCGCCCTCGCTTCGCTCGCCCTCGCGCTTCCCGCGCTCGCGCACGAGCACGAGTACGAGCACGACGACATGGACGAGGACGACTACTCGTACCAGTCGTACGACTATCAGACGCCCCCGCCCGAGCAGGGCCCGTCGATGGACGACTTCCGCAACGACCGCGAGCTGTCGTGGAGCGGCGAGTGGATCGACACGCCCGAGTACGGCGTGGTCTGGCGGCCGACGCGGGTCGACTCCGATTGGCGTCCCTACCAGTACGGCCGCTGGGAGTGGACCACCGTCGGTTGGGCGTGGGTGAGCGAAGAGCCCTTCGGCTGGGCGGTCTACCACTACGGGCGCTGGGCGTACGCCGACAGCCTGGGCTGGACGTGGGTCCCGGGCCGCGTGTGGGCCCCGGCCTGGGTCGCGTGGCGGTGGGGCGGCGGGTACGCGGGCTGGTGCCCGCTGGGGCCGCACGGCGTGGTCATCGAGCAGCCCGGCTACTGGGTGTTCGTGCCGGCGCAGAGGTTTCTCGACCCCATCCGCCGGAACGTCATCCCCATCCCGGACCAGCCCGTGTTGTACGGGCGGACGCGGGCGCTGCCCATCGGGGGCGGGCCGCACGCGGGGCCCATCGCCGTCGCGGTGGAGCGCGCCACGGGCCGCGGCCTGCGGCCCATCCCCATCGCCGACGCTCCGACGCCGCGGGTCGGGTCGAGCACCTCGCGCGTCTTCTTCTATCGGCCGCGCGCCGTCGCCACCCAGCAGCCGGGCACCCCCTCGGCCGCCCGCCCCAACGCCGGCCCGCGGCCCATCCACTACGGCAGCTTTCCCTCGCAGGGCGTCACTGAGAACAACCGCCCGCACGCCGGCGGCGGTCCGCGCGCGGTGTCCGGGCCGGCTCGAGCGCCCGCTGCCACCCAGCAGAGCGCCCCTCACGCCGCTCCATCGCAGGACAAACCTCACGCGAGGTAGTCAACCCTGAGGCCCGAGGCCCGAAGCCCGAGGCCTCAGGCCGAAGGCCTGTCAGCTCTGCGTCACTCGCACGGTGGTCTTCATTTGCTTGCCGGTCTCGAGGTCGCGCGCCGACATGGTGAGGATGCCCTCGATGTTCACGTCGAAGGTGATCTCGAGGCGCGCTTTTCCCGCCGGCCCGGGCTTGAGGCCGCTGAAGAGGAAGTCCCCGAGGAGCTCGTCCTGCGCCACCTCGGCCGCGTCGCCCTGGAAGATGCGCATGGCCACCTCGGTCTGGTTGTCGTAGCTGGTGGTCGCCTCGATGGCCTTGGCGTTGGGGATGGCGGCGTTGCGCGGGAACACCTGGTGGAACGCGCCGCCCGCCTCCTCCAGCCCGATGGCCATGGGGATGACGTCGAGCAGTTGGAGCTTGAGGTTGGAATTGTCCTCGAGCGAATGAGCGTAGAGCGCCGCGCCGATGGCGACTGCTTCGTCCGGGTGCACGCCCTTGCTGGGCGCCTTGCCGAAAATCTCGGTGAGCCGCTTCTGCACGATGGGCATGCGCGTCTGCCCGCCCACCAGCAAAAGCTCGTCGACCTTCTCCGGTTCGAGCCCCGCGTCGTTCATCACGCGGGAGAGGATCTCGATGGTGCGGTCGACCAGCGGGCGCGTCAGCTGCTCGAGCATCTTGCGCGTGAAGGTGAAGTCGATGTTGAGCGGCTGCCCCTGCGGCGTCATGGTCACGAAGGGAACGCTGAAGGGGGTCTGCTCGCGCGACGAGAGATCGATCTTCACCCGCTCGGACAGGTCCTTGATGCGCTGCATGGCCACCGGGTCGGAGGAGAGATCGAGCCCGTGCTTGGCGTTGAACTCCTGCAGCACGTGGTTGATCATCGCCTGATCGAAATCGAGCCCGCCGAGGAAGATGTCGCCGCCGGTGGCCTTCACCTCGAAGACGCGGTCGCGGATCTCGATGATGGAGACGTCGAAGGTGCCGCCGCCCAGGTCGTAGATGACGGTGGTCTCGTGCAGGTTCTTGCCGATGCCGTAGGCCAGGGCGGCGCTGGTGGGCTCGTTGATGATGCGCACCACCTCGAGCTGGATCATCTTGCCGGCGTCCTTCACCGCCTGGCGCTGCCGGTCGGTGAAATAGGCGGGGACGGTGACCACCGCGCGGGAGACCGGCTCCCCCAGATAATCCTGCGCGACGCCGCGTATCTTGTTGAGGATCTTGGCGCTGATCTCGGCGAGGCGAAAATTCTTGTGGCCGACGTCGAGCACCACGTCGTTGCGCTCGCCCGGCTTCATCTCGTAGGCGACAGTCTTCCTCATCGCCTCGACCACGCCGCTGTTGAAGGAGCGCCCGACGAGCCGCTTGGCGGCATAGACCGTGTTGCGCGGGTTGAGCTGCCACTGGCGCTTCGCCTCGTGACCGATGAGCTCGTTGCCCTTTTCGTCGATGGCGAAGATGGACGGGATGATGAACTCGCCGCCCTTGTAGGGGATGAGCTTGACCTGCCCGTTCTCGACGATGGCGGCGCAACTGTTGGTGGTGCCGAGGTCGATACCGATGATCTTGCTCACGGGGTGTTACACTAGCATGGTGGACTCACTCCGCTACCTCAAGTCCGTCGGAGAACAGGTCCAGCGGACGTTCCTCGCCAACAAGACCATCCTCACCTTCCAGGAGTACATGGAGGCCTTCTTCGAGGCGCCGCGCGTGCACGCGCGCGACGCCACCCAGTACATCCGCGACTGCTTCGATTTCTACGGCACCGAGACGCTGGCGAAGCCCAGCGGCGCCATCCGCCGCTTCAAGCTCTTCGACCGGCCGTTCGACCAGGCGCCGGCTGCCATGCAGGAGGGCGAGGGCGGCGCGCCGGTCATCGGCCAGGAGGAGGTGCAGAACGCCATCTACCGCATCCTCAGCTCGTTCGTGCGGGCGGGGCGCGTGCACAAGCTCATCCTGCTGCACGGGCCCAACGGGTCGGCGAAGAGCTCGCTGGTGGGAGCGCTACAGCGAGCGCTGGAGGACTACTCGCGCCAGGAGGCCGGCGCGGTCTATCGCTTCAACTGGATCTTCCCCAACGAGCGGCTGGTGAAGGGCTCCATCGGCTTCGGCGACAAGGTGGCCGGCGGCCAGGCGGTAGAGAGCTACGCGCACCTCGAGGGCGAGCAGATCGATGCCCGCATCGCCTGCGAGGTGAAGGACCACCCGCTCTTCCTCATCCCGCGCACCGAGCGGCAGCGGCTCCTGCTCGAGCACTGCAAGCCCGAAGCGTCGTTCCAGCTCGCCGCCGGAGTGCTGGAGGGGGAGCTGTGCCACAAGTGCCGGCAGATCTACGCGGCGCTTTTGCAGAGCTACAACGGCGACGTCTTGAAGGTCCTGCGGCACGTGCAGGTGGAGCGTTTCTACCTGTCGCGCCGCTACATGATCGGCGCCGTCACCGTCGAGCCGCAGATGTCGGTCGACGCCGACTACCGGCAGGTCACCGCCGACAAGAGCCACGGCGCGCTGCCGGGGGCTTTGCAAAATCTCTCCTTGTATGAACCGTTCGGTCCGCTCGTCACCGGCAATCGGGGCGTGATCGAATTCAGCGATCTGCTCAAGCGGCCTCTCGAGCACTACAAATACCTGCTCGGCACCATCGAGACGGGCATCGCCCGCATGAACCACTTCCTCCTCCATCTCGACTCGGTGCTCATCGCCTCGAGCAACGAGAAGCACCTCTCCGCCTTCAAGGAGATGGGCGACTTCGCCTCGTTCAAGGGGCGCATCGAGCTGGTGCGCGTGCCCTACTTGCGGCGCGTCTCCGAGGAGCAGCGCGTCTACGAGTTCCGTCTCAAGGAGACGGTGGGCAAACACGTCGCTCCGCACGCCACGGAGGTGGCGGCGCTCTGGGCGGTGCTGACGCGGCTCAAGAAGCCGGTGGGCGATCGCTACAAGGGCGACCTGCGCAAGCTGGTCGACCACATGACGCCGCTGGAGAAGGCGTACCTCTACGACGCGGGCCGGGCGCCGGACCGCCTCAGCTCGACGCAGACGCGCGAGGTGAAGAAGCACCTCCAGGACCTGTGGCGCGAGGCGGACGCCTACCCCAACTACGAGGGGCGCACCGGCGCTTCGGCTCGCGAGCTCAAGACGGTGATCTCGAACGCCGCGCAGAACAGCGCCTACCGCTGCCTCACGCCGCAGGCCGTGCTGGAGGAGCTGGAGGCGCTCACGCGCGACAAGTCGGTCTATGAGTTCCTCCAGCAAGAGGTGGTCGACGGCTTTCACGACCACGAGGAGTTCGTGCGCGTGACGGAGGGCGAGTACCTCGACGTGCTCGACGAGGAAGTGCGCGAGGCGATGGGACTGGTCAGCGAGAAGCAGTACCGCACCATGTTCGAGCGCTACGTGCTGCACGTGCTGGCCTGGACGCGCGGCGAGCGCCTGCGCAACCCGCACACCGGCGAGAACGAGCGGCCCGACGAGGAGATGTTGGCGCAGACCGAGGCCATCGTCATGGCCGGCTCCGAGGACCGGCGCGACTTCCGCCGGGGACTCATCTCGGCGGTGGGCGCGTACCGGCTCGAGCACAGCGAAGGGGAGATCGACTACTCGCAGATCTTCCCCGACCTGTTCCGCCGGCTGCGCGACCACTTCTTCGACGAGCGCAAGCGCACGCTGCGCAAGAACGCCGAGAAGGTGCTGCGCTACCTGGGCGACGAGCGCAGCCAGCTCAGCGCCCGCGAGCAACAGCAAGTCGGCGAGACGCTGCGCAGCATGCAGGACAAGTACGGGTACTGCGAGCACTGCGCCAAGGATGGCATCGTGCTCTTGCTCTCGAGGAGATATACGGATTGATCTCCCCCGGCTGCCCCAAAACGAGAACGAGAACGAGCACGAGAGCGAGCACGAGCACGAAAACGAGCACGAGCACGAACACGAGCACGGAACCAGCCCTCAGTCGGCCCGCTAGCTGGGGAACACCAAGTGGAAGAATTCGGCGCGCCCTGCCACCCCCAGCTTGGCGTACACCTGCGTGAGGTGCTGCTTGATGGTCTTCTCGCTGTTGCCCATCATGTTGCCGATCTCCGCCGAGGTGAGGCCTTTGAGCACGAGGCGCGCCACCTCCTCCTCCTTGCGCGTGAGGCGCGCCTTGGAAAGAGCGCGGTTCACCAGCCGCCCCAGGTCGACGTCGACGGTGGTCACCTTCTCCAGCACCTGCCGCAGCGCCTCGGTGGTGAAGGGCTTCTCGATCAGGTAGGCCGCGCCCGCGTTGAGCGCCGCCTTGAGCCGCTGCGTGTCGGCGAAGGCGGTGACCAGGACGACCGGCGCGCGCACCTCCTCCTTGCGCAGCGCCGCGATGAGGTCGACGCCCGACATCCTCCCGTCGCCCAGCACTACGTCGGCCACCACCGCCTCGACGTAGCGCAGCTCGGGATCCTGCAGCGCGCTCTCCGCGCTGGGGTGCGCGAGGCACGTCCAGCCGAAGGCCTGCATGCGGCGGGCGAGGATGGTGCGCGCGTCGGGCTCGTCCTCGACGAGCAGCAACAGGCGCGGGTTGGCGCGGGGAACGACGGCGTCGTTTCTCTCGGTCATCATCTCGGGGCTCCCCGCAACAAAGCGCAACATCGCCGAGGTAATTAACCCCTAGCTGGCGTGGAATGTAAACCGGAACGTCGTCCGGCCGGCCTGCGACTCGGTGCAGACTAGGTCGCCGCCGCCGGCGCGAGCCAGCGCGCGGGCGATGGCCAGTCCCAGTCCGGTGCCGTGGTGGCCCGAGGAGAATGGCGTGAAGAGGCGGGCGCGCAGGTCGCCCCGGATGCCGGGGCCGTCGTCCCGCACTGTCAGCTCCACCAGGCCGTTGCGCTGCTCGGCGTGCAGCGCGACGTGCCCGCCGTTGCCGCCCTGTTGCAGCGCCTCGAGCGCGTTGGCCATCACGTTCTCCACCGCGGCGCGCAGCGCGTGCGCGTCGCCGCGCACCGCCAGCCCGCGCGGGCAGTCGATGTCGAGGACGGCGTGCGTGGCCTGCACCCTCGGCTTCATGCGCTCCCGCAGCTCGTCGAGCGTCGAAGCGAGGTCGACCACCTGGTCGACGGTGTCGGTGGGTCGCTGGCCCGCCCGCGACAGCTCGGCGATTCGCTCGCTGGCCCGCTCGACGTTCTCGCGGATGCGCGCCAGCAGATCGGCGCGCAGACCGGGGTCGCTCTCCTCCGACACTTCCTCGACGAGGAGCTGCAGGTTGTGCAGTGGATTCTTGAGATCGTGCGCCACCGCCGCGGCCACCACCCAGATGGCCTGCCGCCGCTCGGTGCCCGCGAGCCGCTCCGCCAGCACCTCGGCCGCAGCGCGCTCCGCCGCATGGAGGCGGCGCGAGCGCTGGGCGTAGAGCAGGGCGCCCGCTACCAGCACCCCGGCCAGCGGCGGCGCCACCCAGTCGACGAAGACCACCAGCCACTTGGTCGGGCCGGACTGGATGCTCGCCTCGGGCAGCACGTGGTCGAGGCTGGCCAGGAGCAGCCCACCGAGAAAGCCGACGACGATGAGGACGATGGAACCCAGCCTGCTGAACACGACACGAACTGTAGCAGATGTCCCCACCTCCCTCTGTCCTCCGCTTTGGAATCGAGCGGCCTGCCAGTATTGTTTATAGGATCGCACGGGAGGAGGAAGGCCTTGGCCAGGTTGCACCCGTTCGTCGCAGTCCTCGCGGTCATCGCGCTGGGCATCCCCGCCGCGCAGGCGAAGAGCGACAAGAGCAAGGTGGTGCAGCGGGCGCTGCGGCAGAGCGTGCGCATCGAGGTGCTGGTGCGCGGCAAGGTAGAGCGCGCGGCCAGCGGCGTCGTCATCGGCTCCGAGGGCCGCACTTCCTTCCTCCTCACCAACCAGCACGTCATCCAGCGCGAGGGATTGCGCGGCCCGGCGACGTTCGAGGTGGTGGTGGAGCGGCCGAAGCTGCACCGGCTGGCGGCGCGCGTCGTGACCGAGGGCAGCGTTCCCGACGAGGACCTGGCGCTGCTGGCGGTCGAGGGAGAGGCGCTGCCCGCCGCGGCGATCGCGGGCGAGGACCAGGTCGACGTGGGCGACGACGTGGTGGTGGTCGGTGCGCCGTATGGGCGGTCGCTGAGCGTCTCGTCGGGCATCGTCAGCCAGTTGGAGAGGGACGACTCCCGCGCCCAGCGCTCGATGAAGACCGACGCGCCCATCGGCTACGGCGCCTCGGGCGGCGGCGTGTTCGAGGTCCCCGGCGGCAAGCTGGTTGGGCTCGTCGAGGGCTACCGCACCGCCAAGGTCAACTTCGGCGGCATCAGCCACGACGACTTCTCCTTCGACGTGCCCATGCCGGGCGAGACGTTCCTCGCGCCGCCGGCGAAGATCCGCGGCTTCCTCTTGCGCTCCGGTATCGGCCGCCTCGCCGGCATCCGGTCCCGAAACGATGACGGATCTGCCTTCGCATCGTCGGGATCGTCAAATGCGCGCGTGGCTGCGGCACCCCGGAAGTAGCCGATCGATTCACAAGCCAATTGGGCGTGCGTTGGCGACCTTGTGGACGGAGCGACCAGATCCCCGCATTCCGTTGGGAAACCGAGCGACTCGCCTGTGCGGAAGCTGTGCTGCAGCCGGTATATTTCCATAGGCATTGCGGGCATTTAGAGAAGATGTTAGCAGCCCTCTCACCGCTGTCGCGGGGCGATGTCGGACCCTCGCGCGACAGTCCCATGGGGGGCCGTGACCGACAAGGATCAGATTGATGCTTCACCAGCTGAACAGAGCGAGGACCGCCATGCTGATTCTCGCCACTCGCTTGAAGCCGTGCTGCCGCCGGCTACGGACAGCACCGTTGATCGCCTGCCGGCAGCTGATGCCCGGTTGCGCGAGATAGTGCGAACCGACTGGGATTCCTATTTCATGGAAATCGCCAAGGTGGTCGCCTCCCGCGCCACCTGCGATCGCAAGCTGGTGGGAGCGGTCCTGGTGCGCGACCGCATCATCCTTTCCACCGGCTACAACGGCTCCATCCGCGGCATGCCCCACTGCGACGAGGTGGGCCACATGATGGAGAACGGCCACTGCGTCGCCACCATCCACGCCGAGGCCAACGCCGTGCTGCAGGCGGCGCGCAACGGCGTGCGCATCGAAGGCGCCGATCTCTACACCACGGCCAGCCCGTGCTGGCCCTGCTTCAAGATGGTGGCCAACGCCGGCGTGAAACGCATCGTCTACGGCGAGTTCTACCGCGACGAGCGAATCTTCGACGTCGCGCGGCAGATCGGCATCGCGCTGGTCGAGTTGTCGGCGCCCAAGCTGCCCGGGAAGCAGACTGGTTGATGCTCGAGGTTCCGGTAAATCTGACATTGTAAATCTGACATTGATGGAGGCGCCGCAGTAGCGTTTCCAACACCTCAAGCGTTGTGGAGCGGAAAGTCGCTCCACTCTGCCATTGCCCCGACTCGGTGGAAACGCCGACTCTGCGCAAAGCAGATGGAGAAGCCCGTGCCCCAGGTCCAGCGCATCCGACATGCCGCAGGCGGCGACCCCGAGCGCCGCGCCGCCGATCGCGCCCTCTTGCTCGAGCGCGTCGCCGAAGGTCTCGCGCACGAGGGCAAGAATCCCTTGCACAACATGGTGCTCCACCTGCAGCTCATGTCGGAGAAGCTGACGTCGGCGGAGCGGCAGGGCGGGTTGCCCATCGAGAAACACCTGCTAGCGCTGCGCGACGGCATCGGCCGCGTCGACGCTTTGCTCAAGGCGTTCGGCGAATTCGCCGCGCCCGAGCACCTCCCTCCCGATCTGGCCCTCGCCGTGGCGCGCACCGTCCAGCTCTTCGGCTACGAGGCGCGGCGCGCCGGCGTGCAGCTCTCGTTCCGCGGCCCTGAGACGCTGCTCGTCTCGTGCGACTCGCGCGATCTCACCGACGCCGTCGGGCACGCGCTGGTGTCCTGCATCGAGATGGCGCGCGAGAGCGGGCGGGTCGATCTCCACCTCGAGCCACGCGGCGCGGTGGCGGTGCTGACGGTTCGTGCCGAAGGCGGTTCGGGCCGCCGCGACGAGGCCGAGCCGCACTTCCAGGCGCTGCGCCGCCTGGCCCCCGATGCAGGCTGCGAGCTGTCGATCGAGCACCCCTCGGCAGGGGGCGCCCGCCTCTCGCTCTCGTTCCTCCATCCGCGTTAAGGACCCCGACACCCATGCGCATGGCGAAGGCCCGCATCCTGATCGTCGACGACGAAGAGTCGACCCGCGAGGTTTTCGCGGAGCTCCTCCAGCGCTGGAACTACGAGGTGGACCAGACTGCCGACGGGCACGGCGCGCTCAAGCTCGCCGCCGAGACCCACCCCGACGTCATCATCAGCGACCTGGTCATGCCCAAGCTCGACGGCCTGGCGTTGGTGCGCGCCCTGCGCGAGGAGCAGCCCGACACGCCGGTGGTGATCATCACCGGCAAAGGCACCATCGACGCGGCGGTCGAGGCGGTGCGCGAGGGCGTCTTCGACTTCGTCGAGAAGCCGCTCGACCCGGCGCGGCTGAAAGTGATCTTGCAACGCGCTCTGGAAAAGAAAGAGACCTTGCACGAGATGCAGGTCCTGCGCCGCCGCCTCGGGCAGGTCGACTCCGGCGTCGGGCTGGTGGGCAATTCGCCGCCCATGCGCAAAGCCATGGAGCTGGTGGAGAAGGTCGCGCCCTCGAAGGCCAGCGTGATCATCACCGGCCAGAGCGGCACCGGCAAGGAGATGGTGGCGCGCGCCATCCACCAGCTCAGCCCGCGCCACGACAAGCCGTTCATCGCCATCAACTGCTCGGCCATCCCCGCCAGCCTGATCGAGAGCGAGATGTTCGGCCACGAGCGCGGTGCGTTCACCGGCGCTGACCAGCGGCGCCTCGGGGCGTGGGAGCTGGCCGACGGGGGGACGCTGTTCCTCGACGAGATCGGCGAGATCCCCATCGAGCTGCAGGCCAAGTTCCTCCGCGTGATCGAGGAGGAGCGGCTGCGCAGGCTGGGAGGGAAGAGCGAGATCTCGGTGGACGTGCGCGTGATCAGCGCGACCAACCGCGACCTCAAGGACGAGATCAAAGCGGGCCACTTCCGCGAAGATCTCTACTTCCGGCTCAACGTCTTCCACATCAACCTGGCGCCTTTGAAGGAGCGCCACGACGACATTCCCGTCCTGGTGCAGCACTTCATCGACAAGTTCGGCCGCGAGGGCGGAAAGAAAATGCAGGGCATCACGTCCCAGGCGCTCAAGGTGATCTGCGACTACGCCTGGCCGGGAAACATCCGCGAGCTGCGCAATACGCTCGAGCGCGCCGTCATCCTCTGCGGCGGCGGGCCCATCGACGTCGAGCACCTGCCCAGCGAACTGGCGTCGGGCGGCGGCGAGAGCGCGTATCTCAAGCTGCCTTACGGGCTGCCGCTGCGCGAGGTGGAGAAGGAGTACATCCTCACTTCGTTGGTGCGCCTGCAGAACAACAAGGCGCGCACGGCGCAGGCCCTTGGCATCAGCGAGAAGACCCTCTACAACAAGCTCTATCGCTACTCGGGGCGGAGCCCGCGCAAGGGCGAGGAAGAAGAGCTCGACGAAGTAGAAGAGACCCCGGCGGCGTCACCCGCGAAGTTCACTATCGGCTGAAACGGGCCTCGGACCTCAGGCCTCGGGCCTCAGGTGGATGAGCCCGAGGCCTGAAGCCCGAGGTCTGAGGTCCGCAGCACCTAGTGGTGCACGTGAGCGACTTCCACCCGGTCGCGGCCCGATCGCTTGGCGAGATACAGCGCTTCGTCGGCGCGCCTCAAGAGATCCTCGGCCGCCTCGGCTGAATCCAGCTCTTCGGCGCTGACCGCCGCCACGCCGATCGAACCGCGCACCGGCAGGCCCGCCTCCTCGCTCACCCCGATGAGACGCCGCCGGAGGCGCTCGGCAAAGAGCGCGGCTTGCGGCTCGTTGGTCTGCGGCAAGAGCACGACGAACTCGTCGCCGCCGTAGCGGGCCGCGAAGTCCGTGTCGCGCAGCTCCTCGCGCACCGCGTCCGCCATGGCGAGGATGGCGCGGTTTCCCGCGGCGTGGCCGAGCTTGTCGTTGATCTGCTTGAGGCCGTCGAGGTCGACCATGGCGCAGGCGAGGTGGTGGCCGTAGCGGTGGGCGCGCGCGACCTCCTCCTCGAGACGAGCGTGGAAGGAGCGGAAGTTGGGCAGGCCGGTGAGGCCGTCCGTCTGGGCGAGGGCTCGGTAGTGCTCCTTCTGGGCGGAGAGCTTCAGGGTCCGATCGACGCGCGCCATCAGCTCCTGCTCGCTGAACGGCTTGGCGAGGTAGTCGGCCGCGCCGAGCGAGAGGCCCTGACTCTTCGTCTCGGCGTCTCCCTGGGCGGAGAGGAAGATGACCGGCGTGTCGGCGGTCCTGGCGTTGCGGCGCAAGCCGGTGAGCGCGCCGAATCCGTCCATGCCGGGAAGGAACAGGTCGAGCAGGATCAGCTCGGGGTTCAGCTCGGCGGCGCGCTTGAGCGCCGTCTCGCCGTCGCCCACCGCCTCGACGTCGTAGTGCGGGCGGAGCAATTCGCTGAGCACCATGCGCGCATCGTCGTCGTCCTCGACCACGAGGATGAGCGGTCGCTGGCGCTTTCCCGGCGCGGCCGGCATGCTCTCGCCGGGCTTGGGCTCTTCGAGCTCTTTCTTTGCGGCGCGCGGCGCCTTGAGGCGGGCGGCGACGCGGCGGGCGACTTCCTCGGGCGTGCTGCCCGCGTCGTCCGCGCCGCCCTCGATGGCCGAGGCGGCGTCGTCGGTGAGCACCACGATGGGCCCGTTGGCCTGGGCCAACTCGCGCATGGCGATGGCCCTCGGCAGGTCGTCGGCCGTGCAGACGAACGCGCCTGGCGCGCCGGTCCGCTCGGCGAACCCGATGCGCGCAAGCGCAGCCCGCAGTGTCTCCGCGATCTCTCCCGCCCCGACGATCCGGACGCTCAAACGTCCCCCCGTCCAACCCCACCCACCGACCCGCTGTGAAGGTAGCGATTCGCTAGAGAGAACGCCAACATGTGGGTTGAGGTGGGCTTCGCTTGCCCGCTTGCTACCTGCGGAAGCCCCCGCGGCCGAACCGCTGTCGACCGCTGAACGGCATTCCGCCCCGGCCGCCCGGATCCATCATCTGCGGCGGCGTTTCGAGCCAGAACTGCCACCACTGCTCGCCCCAGGTGTCGAGCTTGAGACGCTTGTCGTTCTGCGCGCGCTGCAGCAGCGTCTTGAGCTTTTCGTCGGAGGGGTTCTCGGTCACGCCTTTCTGCAGGATTTCGATCGCCTTCTTCTTTTCGCCGCGCTGGCTCTCGCACCAGCCGTACACGGCGTAAACGAGCGTCTCGTTCTTGTTGGCGCGGATGGCCGCGTCGAAGACCTTCTCCATCTCCTCGTACTGCTTCTTGCGGAAAAGCTGCGCCGCTAGCATGGCCTGCGCCTGCCAGAGCTTGAGCAAGGTGCTCCCGCTCTTGCGCAGGTGCGGCTCGGCCTCGTCGAACTTCTTCTGCACGTAGAGCAGCACCCCGATGTTGGCGTGCAAGCTGGACGACACGCCGAACTGCCAGCGGGCGAGCGGGAAAGCGCCCTCCAGCGCGGCCACCGCCTTCTCGGGCTTGCGAGCCATCATCTCCTTCTGCGCCACGGCCATGACCGCCTCGAGCAGTTTTCCCGTGCGGCGCGCCAGAAGCACGTAGGTGCCGATGGCCGCGAGGATCCCCGGCAGCACGGATCCCCAGGCGTGGGCGATGCCCGAAAGGAAGAAGATGAGGAAGCCGGCCAGGCCGGCCGCGAGCGAGAGGAGAAGGTTGAACACGGCGGGCGGTGCTCTATCGCCGATGCGGCCCGGCAGCAAGCCCGCTTCGCGCTTTACGGTGGTGGCTCTCGCCGGAATCGAACTGGGATGACCTTGCAGTCGGCAACTAGCGGATCGGCTCGCGGCGCCCGGGCTCGCTCTGCGAGTCGGGCGGCGCTGCGAGCTCTTCGCGTTGTGGGAGCTGCTGGCGCACCGCCCCGCCCAGCGTGGCGACAACGGTCTCCAGCGCGGTCAGGCGCGCATCCAGCGTCTTCCCCTGCAGCGCGGCCCAGTCGCGCCGCGTCTGCGCTTCCAGCTCCAGCTCCTTCTCCCTCAGCTTGTAGTGCCGGGAGACGAAGAGCCAGCCGACGGGCGCGGCCGCCACCACCAACAAGGTGAACGCAACAACCAGCTCCGGAGTGATGCCTTCCACCGCACCTCCTTTGCGGGAGGCTACACCGCGAGCCGGTGGAAGCGAAGGGCCAAGGCAGGCGAAATTCCGGGGGGTCTGCTACGTAGAGCGGTCATGTCGTCGAACCTGATCGGTCTCCTGATCCCGGCGCTCGCCGTCATCGTCATCGCCTTGTTGGCGTTCGGGCTCCCGGCTCTCGCGATCGTCGTCGTCAAGTATTTCAAGTTGAAGGAGCGCGAGCTGACGCTCGAAATGGAGTATCGCCAGAATTCGCAGCAGCAGGAGCTCGCCGTCGAGCAGCGGGTGCAGCTCGTAGAGGAGCGGGTGCGGCGCCTCGAAGACGCGCTGACCAGCCTCGATCACGACGTGCGCGTGCGGCTCGGGATCGGCCAGTCAGCCACGCCCCTGCCGTCCCACCCGGACCTCCTGGAGGGACCCGGCGCGCCAGATGCTCAGCACGGAAAGTCGCTGGACCCGTCCCGGGCAACCACGCGATAGCGGCCGGTCAGAAACGCCATGCGAGCGGCGGGCGGATCTCTTCGCGCGAGAAGCCGTCGACGGCGATCGGAATCACGATCGCGACGGGGATGACGACGAAGATGCCGTAGGCGCACGCGGTGCATCCGGCCCATCCGCGCGCATAGAGGGCGAACGACAGCAGGCCTGCAGCGGCCGCCGATCCCAAGCGAAGCATGATGCTTCGCGCGACGTGATCGTCTCGGCCGTGCGCGGCGTGGACGATGGGCGCCCCGGTCAACCACGCGGTCGAAGCGGCGATGCCGAGTGTCAGCGCCACCGATGGGAAGTCGCCGGCGTGCGAGTCGCCGCGATGTGAAAACGCGGCGGCCCCGGCCATCACTGCGGCGCCGTCGACGAGCAGGGTCTGGTAGCCGTACCAGGGGCCCTCCGAAGCGGGTTTTCCGGCGGCGAGCGTATCGAGCCGCGCCGTAGGGTCAAATGAGTTCGGGTTGTCGCGCGAGAGCTCGTAACGAAGCCCGGTCCAGTTCACGGCCGCCGCGACGCCCGCGGAGTCGCCGCTGAAAGCACGAAGCCCCAGCGCAGGTGCGATCTGGACATTGCGTAGGCCATAGCTGGAACCCGGATCGAGCAGATGGACGCTGGATACGCCGAGGGCGACACTCGCGGCGACGTGCCAAATGCTCAGGTCCAGCCCGACACCGAGGTAGTCGTACGAACTGCCGATGCCACCCGAAAGGCCGAGGCCGACAATCGACGAGGCCAACAGCGCCAGCATGCATCGTGGACGCGCCGCCTGAGTTTGCGGCCACAATGCCCCGGTCTATCCGGAGCGCGTTCGATCGCGCACTCCGGGAACTAGTCGCGGCCGGCCCCACGTGCTGCCTTCCGACGCGACAGCGCCGAATCCTTCGTCCACGCCCCCTTCGCGAGCTTATCGTTGATCGACTTAAGGACTGCTCGGAGGAGGCTCTATCGGTAGAGGTTTCCCCGACTTCACGATTTCGACGCCCTGCGCGAAGCGATTGTGAAACGTAGTTTCCGTCAGCGTCGTGGCGATATTGGTGGCGATCCGCCGCTTCGTTACGCAAGTGACCTTGGTAGTGTTCTCGTTAACCGGCTCCACCCACGCGCCCATGTAGGTACCCGCCGTGACGAGATTGAAGCCACTGCTGGTCAGCATCAGGTTTTGATCGCGATGCTCCTCGATGGCGTCGGCGCCCTCCCAGCGAAACACCTGCATCGCGATCTTCCAAGCCTGATCCGAATTGACGGGATAAACCTGTACGGTGCCTTCGTCCTTGTTTTTGATGACGTCAGACATGGTACGGCACGCTTGGGTCAGCGATGAGATCGCCGCCAACAGAGCGAGCCGGGTCGTGATGAACGTCGATGGTTTCATGTGTTGACCCCCGTTGCAGATAATCGCTTGAACACTCGTTCAACTGCAAGACACGACCCGAATCAATGGTGGCCCTCCCCGGAATCGAACCGGGATGACCTTGCGGTCGGTGGATTTTGAGTCCACTGCGTCTGCCAGTTCCGCCAGAGGGCCCCGGCTAGCTCTTATCACGGCGCGGACGGGGGGGCGGCAAGTCGGTGCACACGCCTTCGAAGAGCTCCGCGTCGAGGCCGATGGTCTCGCCCAGCGTTGGGTGGGGGTGGATGGTGCGGCCCACGTCCTCCGCGTCGGCGCCCATCTCGATGGCGAGACAGATCTCGCCGATCAGGTCGCCCGCGTTGGTCCCCACGATGCCGCCGCCGATCACGCGGTGGTTGGTGGGGTCGAAGAGCAGCTTGGTGAATCCTTCCTCGCGGCCGTTGGCCAGCGCGCGCCCGCTCGCCGACCAGGGGAAGACCGCCTTGCC
>WNFG01000867.1_pt1 | contig 37554 bp, 37 predicted proteins | sample 5400431 | NCBI WGS metagenome assembly WNFG01 (sample SAMN13153346, study PRJNA577476) | soil metagenome | isolation source: 120 cm saprolite under Douglas fir tree site 2 hole 3 replicate 2 | place: USA:California | collected 2015-04-18
GGAACTTAATCGCATTTACAAAAAGATGCCAGACTTTGTTGAGCTGAGCAAGCGGTACGATCCCCAAGGCAAGTTTCGCAATGAGTATCTCAACAAGAACATCTTCAGTATCTAATTTTGTGAGAGGTTCTTGCTTGCGGTTAGTTAGTCAGGTCTCAGGTCCTGGGGCCGACTTCACGCCGTTACGCCCAGCTGCTTTGCAGCCGCGGCCACTCGTTCAAAGGATCGCAGGCGTCGGCATGGTTCGAACTTGCATATAAGGGGAACGCTGTTTCTCGGCGAGAACGGAGACATACCCCTTCCTCGCAGCATAGATAAGGAAAGAAGCCTGTGTTGCCGTAAGAATGCGCTTTGGGATTCGATCGTTGCTGACGTGCCCAGCGTTGGGCCGCTCGCTGGATCTCCTCCTGGCCTACGTCATGCAGTTTGTACAATCGCAGGAGCCGATCATTTTGATTCGATACCACGACTATTCTCACTGGGTCGGGCGGGAGAAGTTGTTCGAGCGCGAGCGGGCGGCGATCGGGACTTCCAAGTCTCAAAACACGGCGATTCCCCGTTGCCAGAAACCAGAGCCCTGGAACCTCACGATGCGCTGACCTCCGTCGGTTGAGCAAGTACCGGGTTGGCGGTATCGCCGAACAGCCATCCGTCGCGCCGATGAGACCACGATCACAGGCAGCCAATTTCCCAGATATCGAGCTGTTGGGTAGTGGCTGAATTTCAGCTGAACATCGAGTATCTAGCTGTGGCGCCAGTACTGAGGGCGAAACGTGAACGCTCGTACTTCGTTCCACTTCAAGCTTTTCTTCCCGGCAACATCTTACCCAAAATTACCTGAATCACTTCCGGCCGATGCTCGCCAGCAGAACCCTCGAGGGTATACGACCGCTCAAAGCCATTCGGGCCCACAATCTTCATCTCCCACCGGTCATTGGCCTGGGAGCCAAGGACCGAAACTCGCCAAACTCCGGGCCTATCGGCCAGCACATGTTCGATGATCGCTCGAACCTCAGCCTGCAGGCCAGAATCTCCCGTCTGCTGCATCTCCACCGAAACTCCCATAATGCTCGAAACTATCACCGTGTTCCCAGCTACCGCAAACCACGGGCCACAGTGTGAGGATTTGCATCTGCAGAACCACCTCAGGCGGAGTATCATCCGGCTTATGGCGGCACCGGTTGCTCTCCATCGCAAGCGCGGAAACCCCAATGGGGTGCCTCCCAGTCCGCCCGGTTCCGATACCGTGGTGTTGGCGCTCACCTTGGGAGTTCTGTTGCTGACCGCACTGCCCGGGCATGCCTGGCCGCAAGACCAGCAAAAGGGCAGCATGCCCGAGATGGACATGAGCGGCGCGGGTGACATGAGCGGCATGGGTGACCTGAGAGAGATGGGCCCGAGCATGGCCGCGATGGCTGGCCACGTGTACATGACCCCCTTGCGGCCAAAACAGCCCGGCGACGAGGAGAAAGCAAAGGCCCTGGTAGCCAAAGTGAAGGCCATGATGGAGCGCTACAAGGATTACCGCAAGGCTTTAGCCGACGGATACTTCATCATGCACCCCAAGGTAAGGCAACCCCAGTACCACTTCGTGAACGATGCCAATAGCCAGGGAGCCAACGTCTACTTCGATCCGGGCAAGCCCAGTGCTCTGCTCTACCGCCGAACTCCGATGCTGGAATACAAACTGGAGGGCGCGATGTACACGGCCAGCCCGGACGCAACCGAAGATGAGCTGAACCAGCGCGTCCCGCTCAGCATCGCGCGCTGGCACAGGCACCTCAACTTCTGCGAAGCCCCGGAAGATCGCGTCAGGGAATACCTGGGCGACCATCCCAAGTTCGGCATGTTCGGCTCCATAAAGACCAAAGAGGCCTGCGAAGCCGAAAGGGGCATCTTCCACCCGTATTTGTTCACCTGGATGCTCCATGTGTTCCCATACGAGGGCGACTTCAAACAGGTCTTCTCCATGAACGACGACGCGGCCCACGTGCATTGATCTATGAGGACTAGGATCTCCATTCCGAGACTCGGTCTAACCCGTTCAAAATTGGCGAATGGGTAGGCCAGCAAGTGCCTGACGGCACGGGCTCGATTTTGATTGGTCGGGGAGAAGGAGTTTGCTCTGTTCCTGCCATTGCTGTCTGAAACGCGAGCATTATTCGCCGTTACTTTATCTCTGGGTATCGTCGCGCTCGCACAGAGCAATCAGCCGTCGTTTGATGGCAGGTCGTGGCGGGAACACGTGTCGGCAGAGGATTGGCTCAGACGGCTGGAACAGCTTCTGGCCATTCCAGAGCACCGTTGCGGTTGTCGTTTCCATCGGTTCGATTGGATTGATCGGCTGAGCAGGATGCCATAGAGTCTGCACGGTGCAGCAGGCAAAAAAGCTCCCGCACGGAGCAGAATTCAAAGACACGCTGCGCATGAGTCAGCTCAAGAATCTCCTCGACCCTTTTCGTCGCGTTCATCAACTTAAACATGATTCCGCTGGAACGAGCCCACTCCCGCAGGCCCAACAACACTCCCAAGCCGCCCGCATCGATGCGCTCAACACGCACCAAATCAATCACCAGCATCTTGGTGTGTCGCGGACTTAGTACTGCGTTCCGCAATATCGAACCGGCGTCGCCAACCACAATGCAGCCATGGCACCCAAAACACTGGTGTCTCCCAATTTCTGAACGGTTATCTTCAACATCATCATCTCCTTCAGTCATTCCCCGAGATTTTGCCTTCGGAACACCATCCGGGTTCGACTGCCCGAAGGTCGCCGCTACTTATATAACGAACGAGGAGCAGGCAGATCGACAAGTTCCGCATCTTTATTTGTTGGGTTATGTGCGCGATTTTGACATAACACTTGTCAACCGTAACAAGGCTAAAGTTCATTGTGAAGGTTGATACAGCAGAAGGTGCAAATGGGGACTCGAATGGAGTGCTGCCCGCCACCTAGTTCGACCCGATGCGCACTGCGCGGTTGGCCGCTCATTAACCAATACCGCCGCGCGTCAAGAAGACGATGACAGTTGATCTCAGCATTGAAGTAAGTTTCTACTCTATGAAGTTTCGCACTTGTCACCCAGCGATTTCCGGATCTTCTGAGCGAGATCCTCGGGATCGAATGGCTTCTGAATCAGGATCGCGTTGTTCTGGGACAGCAATTGGTTTTCCAGCAGCGCATCTTCCGAGTATCCAGACATAAAGATTACGCAGATGTCAGGATGAATCTCGGTCAGCCGTTCTGCCAACTCGAGCCCGCGAACTTGGGGCCTCCAGGACCTTGTACCCCTGAGATTCCAGGAACTCGCACAACACGCTCCTGATGGAAGGCTGATCCTCCGCAAGGAGCACCGTCTCCGAGCCAGTCGTTGCCGGACTTGAGACCTTGCGGGTTTTTCGCGGGCTGGCCGGTTGCTCCACGATGGGAAGGTACACTCTGAAAACAGTGCCCTCGCCGGGCATGCTATCCACTTCGATCGTGCCGCCGCTCTGTTTCACAATGCCGTACACCGTAGACAGCCCCAGGCCGGTGCCCTTGCCAATTGGCTTGGTGGTGAAGAAGGGCTCGAAGAGATGAGCCTTGGTTTCGGCATCCATGCCACAACCTGTATCAGTCATCTCCACCATTGCATACGGGCCTGAATGGCTCGTTATCGACGCTTCCAAAGGAGGTCTGGAGACTCGTGCCGTCCTTATTTTCAAGACTCCCCCTGATGGCATCGCATCGCAAGCGTTCACGGCCAGATTCATTATCACTTGCTCTATCTTGCCCGGGTCAACCTTCACAGGAAGTGGACGCGAACTGGGTATTACCATCAACTGGATCCGCTCTGACGGAAGAGTGGAGAGCATCGCCGTGAGCTCCCCGAGCAATTCATTCAGGTCCAGCACCTGAAGCACCAACACCTGCTTCCGGCCAAACGCCAGCAATTGTTTGGTGAGCGCCGCCGCCCTTTCGGCAGCAGTTCGAACCGTGTCGACGCCCTCTAGCAGTTGCGGTCGGTTCGACAAATTCTTGATTTTCGCCACCTGCGTGAGAATTACCATTAGAAGATTGTTAAAGTCGTGAGCGATTCCCCCGGCCAACCGCCCGACCACTTCCATCTTCTGAGCCTGACGCACTTCTTCTTCAAGACGCTTGCGTTCGGTGATATCCCGGAAGATACCCTGAACTATCTTCTTCCCTTCAAGCTCCGTCAGGCTGGTGTTGACCTCGACGGCAATCGCATGTCCGTCGGAATGAGTCAGGTGCAGCTCTTTGCCGGCGACAGCTGTGCCCTTGAAGGTCCTATCCAAAATTCCGTCATATTCTGTGCGGTCACATTCAAGAACAATCTGCTCACCGCGAATGCCCACGATCGCTCGCAATGGCCGCCCGAGGAGTTTGCCGCTTTGTTGGTTGGCTTGCACGATAATCTTTGTTTCCGCGTCCAGCACCAGAATCGCGTCGTTGGCAGTGTCGATGAGATGCTTGTAGCGTTCTTCAGTCTGGCGAACGTGCCGCAACATAAAGAAGGTGAACAAAAGCCCCGCGATTACAGACGTGACAGTCGCCGCGAATGTAATGACGAGGAATGATCCTTTTGCCTGGCGTGCTCCTGCTCCCAACGAATAGGAGAACCTGTCCTCGAGTGGGGTAAGCTGATTCCCGACTACGTCCACCTGCCGTGCAATCTCTGCGATCCTAAGAGAATCGGGTCTTCCGGAAGAGATCTCGTCGTGCAGCTTATCGCCAAGCTGCTTGAGTTGATCGATGAGAACGTCGGCCTGGGCCCAGATCTCCACTGCTTCAGACATGTATCTGGAATTACGAAAGCGTCGGAATAACGCTGCCATTCCTTCCACGTCTTGCGGGCTGTTGCGGCCCTGGATGAAACCGTTGCGGACAACTCCCATGTCAGGGACAGGCTTCTCAAGTTCCAGTCGGGCTTGCCTGTCTCCCAGCGGTACCAGGAGAGCCAGCCGATAATTTTGATAGTCTCCGTCGGAATGCGACATCGAGTACCGCAACAGATCGTAAACAGCCTGCTTCTGAGCCTTCGACCAAAGTCCTTCCCCTCCGACATAAGCCCTCGCAGCGGAAAGATTCTCAATCGTTAAGTAGCTCAGGCCCAAGAGACCGATCACAATGGCCAGAAAAAGCCACAGAATTATGACGAGCTTCTTCGAGACCGGCAAGTTTAAGAACAATTTGCGAACAACAGACACGACTTCTGCTCCGACTACTGAACTCTACCGGGAAGCCTCGCTTCCAGGATTGCAACCGCAACTTCGACTTTCATGAAGAAAATCTCTGCCGAGATGGGATCGGTATCCATTGGGATTGTCGCGCGATAAGCTCGCAGTTTTCTCCAACTCTCGATTGACCGCTCTTTCGGCGCCCGCACAGTCGCCATGTAGGCATCGAGCTCCTCCACTAAATCCTCGAGGGCGAGCGCTATCACTTGTTCGTAAATGTGCCGATGACATGCGAGCATTGCCTGATCGGCGACCTCCGCCGAGAACCTTTGAGCCACTTCGGGGTGGTAGTAGTGACCCGAGTTGTTGTCGCGCAAGGTCGCCAGGAAGATCAGCCGGGATAGGTCATTCGGCAAAGATATGGTCAGCGCGCGCAGAATATCGGCAGTCACGGCACTCAGGCGGCCGCCTCCGTTCGAAGTCGTTTCAAGAGCGTTAGGAAGCAGTTCGTCCCTCACATCGTCAGAGATTGGCTTTTCGCGGTGATCCTCATCGATCAGTAGATTTCCCACTCTCGTCAGAATTTGCGCTGACACGAAGACCTGGACCTGCTGAGGAATCCCAATACTTAGCCCTCGGAGGACTCCAAGCGCAACACGCCCGATGGCGCAAACTCCCAACACCGATACATTCCTCAGCTGGGACACGAATGATCGGAGAGAGCGGGAAAAGCTGCCAAAGTAACCAGCGTGGTGCTGCAGCTGTTGAACGAGCATGGAGCTGGTGACTTGCAGCGACAGACGGGCGAGGCGTCGCTGTTGCGCTCCGAATGCACTCACGACATCGGCGGGGGCGTTGGCGGCAACGAATCTGAAACTGCTTGTGTTCAGAACGCTGCGACAAACCTCTCGGACCGCAAGCATCGAATCAGGGCCCACTCGATGCGTGCGCGGATAAGGATCGACGGTCATGTTCGGGTTCTCGCTGTTCGGGATTGAGCTGATGAACACCATTTGGAATGGACGTCACGCCTGCGCCAGGATTATGTTTACCATTCTCAGTCTCAGGTCAGCTTCGCAATACGGCCAGTAATTATGTCACTCAACCCGACTGAACGAGTGTATTTTTGTCAGCCGGGCTGCAGGTCTTGCATCCACCCTCAAGGCATCCTCAGGTTGCTGCGATATGAGTCTCTGTTCGCGCGCTATCGCTACAGTCCACTGACTGATGGTTCAACGGCGGCATTCTATCTTGAGACTGCCATATTCTTTGGTACGCCTCGCACCTCAGGGTCAGTTCGTCATGCCTGCCGGAATCGACGATCGTCCCCGCGTCGACTACCAGAATTCTGTCGGCCCAGAGGATTGTTGCTGGGCGGTGCGAAATCACCACCAGTGTCCGAGCCTGGCGAAACAGTTCCAGTCCCTGCAGCAAACCGGCAGCGGCAGGCCCGTCGAGGGCGCTCGTGATCTCGTCGACAATCAGAATCCTTGGCTGTTGCAAAAGAGTCCGTGCCAATGCCATTTTCTTTTTCTCTCCGCCTGAAAGCCGGCCGCCGAGTGGCCCTAACGGTTCGTCGAGACCCTTGGGCAGCGTTTGGAGCACTCGGTCCAACTGGGTGAGAGCGGCAACTGTCTCTAGGTCTTTGCCAGTGGCTCTCGGATTCCCATGCAAAAGGTTTTCTCTGATCGTTTCGTCAAAAAGAACTGGATCTTGTGGAACCAGGGTCACGATGGCGCGAAGGCTTCGGCGGCCGACCTGCCGGATGTCCTGCCCTCCCACCAGAATCGAGCCCGCGTTTGGTTCGTACAATCGAGTCGACAGGAGGCCGATCGTGCTCTTTCCAGATCCATTCAGGCCCACAACTGCCACGGTTTCGCCCGCTTCAATGCGAAAGCTCATATCCCGCAACACCGGGCGGCTCTCGTCATAGCAAAACCACACCGAACGAAATTCCAATTCGGGCTTGATATCGCACCGCAGCGATGTCATGGGCTCACGTGTTGCAATTTGTTCGCCGCCGTTCGTAATTTCCAGAATTCGGCGGATGCTAGCGCCCACCCGCTGGAGCCGCGACTGGAGGTCAATGGCGATGCTGACGGGCGCGAACAAGCGGAAGACGTAGCCGTAGAAAGCTACAAGCCCGCCAACCGTCAAAGTGTTCCGAGTTACTTCATAACCCCCGTAGCCAAGAATCAGCCCCATGCCGAGAACGATCACCGAAACGGAAGCCGCGCCGAAAGACATTTCAAGCGCTCGCTGCCGGATCTGGAATTTGGCTCCCTCGGCCGCGAGGCGGGCAAACTTTCTGCCTTGTGTGCCGGTGCGATTCAGCAGTTGCAATTGCAGCATGCCTGCCAAGTGTTCTTGCAAAAACGCTCCGATCTTTCCCGACTGATTCTGAACGCTGTCCGCCGCCTGTTTTAGCCTGGTCGCGTATCTGCGTTGTAGTAAATAGAAGATGGGAAGCAGCGGCAGGATTACCGCGGTCAAAGGCCAATTCAAGACTCCCATGGTCCCAAGGACCATGGCGCCCACGATCACCATCTGAATCGTCAAGGGAAGAATGTCTCCGCTCAATTCCGCCACGCGATCCACGTCTTGCTCGATCCGATAGAGCGTTTCTCCCACCTGCGAGTTTCCGTGATACCGCGCCGGCAAAGCGTGAATTTGCCGCAGCAACGACACGCGGATTCGAAAGACCATCTTCTGAGTAACGATACAGCTGATGAACGAGGCTATGTAGGACACGATCACACTTGCCAAATACACGGCGCAAAAAACTAGCGCGCCGAACAGGACAAGGCGAAGATCTCGTTTTGGAAGCGCAACATCGATCAACCACCTTACGACCAGGGGATCGAGAAGAGACAGTCCACTGCCTACGACCATGCAGACAAGATTTACGATAAGTAGCGACAGCACCGGGCGAGCCTGTCGGCCCAGCCATGTCAACTCAGAAGACATAGGGTTCCCTTTACGCTTCGCCATGTTCACTACCTACCGTTGTTTAGAACAAACTGGACAAATCTTTTTTCCGTGCCGCGATTTCGGTCCAAATTCGGCGGGCGTGTTCCCTTGTCGCCGCACACTTCCGTACCCTTAACCTGTTGCCTTTCAACAACTCAGGCGAAGCCGCCCTTCACGCCGGGTGCAGAAAGAACGCCGCTCGCCTGCCCGTTGCCGCCGTCGCCCTGCAGGAATTCCTGCACGCATTTCGAGATTCCTGTCATCAGCTTTGCGCCGACGTCAAGCAGCAGCAACCAGCCCTTCAAAACTATGGTCGCAACTTCCGTGAACGAATCTCAATCGGATCAAGACCTTACAGTCGCTGATCGAAGCTCGTTGTTCGTCGATACCTCAACTTCATAACGAAATGCCCCTGCACGAATTTCTGCACATGAATGTTTTCTCGCTAATGCCCACGGGAGAGAACTACTTTTTCGGGAACGACAGGAGTCTAGTGACCGGGGGAAATATGGACGATTCGAGTAACACGCAAGACCTTGTGATCGCACCGAGCGTCCGGGAGACTGCTTCCGAGGACGGAGCCGTCCTGTTGGACATTGAGCAGGGGATTTGCTTCAGTCTCAATCCCATCGGATTGAAGATTTGGGAGCTGTTGAAAACGCATCATTCGGTTGATGAGATCGCGGACGATTTGGCTCAGGACTTCCCGGTTTCCCGATCCCAGCTCCTTTCCGATGTTGTTGAATTTCTTCAGTCGCTCGAAGCGAAACGTTTGATTCATAGAGCGAACCAAGCGGCCGCCAGGCAATCGTGGCTCACCCGAGTTTTCCCGTGGGTGAAGGAGCGCGTACAAATCCAGTAGACACTCTTCTGGCGACCATCTCATACGGGCTTAGGGAGAATCATAGGGGGCCACACGTGGATAATTCGACCGATAATGGTCGCTGCACGCGGCATCTTGAAAATCATTACCGGCTGTCGCGAAGTCGGATGAGGCACAATAAACAGTGTGTCGCGTACGAGATGGCACCAAGAGCAACTGTAGCCTTTCTCATGCCACACAAAGTAAATCGGCCGTTCTTGGATCGATTTCCAATCACCCGTCTCTACCGTGTTATGCGATTTGTCGATCACAACCACGGAGCCGCCTGGGACTAGGTCGTCCATGGTGTCGTCATTCAAGGCAATGATGCCCAAGCGAAACTGGCCCGCATCCAAGCGCTGGCGCACAACTGCAGGCACTCCCAGTTCCTCTGCGCTCTCGGTTACCAGGCGGGTTGAATCGAACCTGATTTTGCTCTGAAATGTGAGGGAAAATGGTCGGTCCGTGTCGGTGAAGGACCACTGTCTTGTAGGTTCGTTGGATTCGGTTGAGCCCTGCGGCACGTTCTGGGATTCTCCCAGTCGCATACCAAAGGCTTGCAACACCGCTTCATAGGTTACTTTGTAGCACTCGCAAAGGCTCTCGACTTCAAAAATGTCGGGCACAGCCTTGCCTTCTTCAATATCGGTGAGCCGTCCGCGGCGAATTCGATAGCGCTCGTTGTTGGCTGTGTGCGCGAAGGCGGTGGTAAGGCGCTCGACCGCCACCCGCGTGAGGTGCAGTTCTTCCCGAAGCCCTCGAAGCCAGTCCCCCGGACTCGTCATGACTAATACTCCGGCCGCAGAGCAATCTTGGTGTTGCATGTCTGCAGTTGCTAGTCGACAAAATTGCGTTTCTCGGGAAATGTCGCAGAGGGCCCCCTCTCGATGCCGTTTGGCATCAGCCTCCTGTGCGTTCTATTTAAGTTACGTCCAAGTCCATACTTGACGACTTTGGTCGCGATATGTTTTCTCTTGCGTTACTTGTGGAACACGACAGCTAGCAGAAAGTTTTCATTTTGTTCCTCACTGAGCACTAAATGCGGCCGATGATACGGTCAATGGCTATAAGAAGCCCATGTTCGCGCGAGTATACAAGCAGGATTACGCGCAGCAACAAGAATTGTGGCTTTGTTCGGAAAATGGAAAAAAGCAGGAGAACAATATAGGATGCCGCTGCTGACGGCCGCCCGGGCTTAGAGCGGGGACTCCTAATACTACTTCTCGCCTCCTGCACGATTTCGCGCAGCTGGGGGCGGGTTCCAGCGCATGACGTCAGGCTCTTAATTCTGGATGCAGTTACTATCACCTATTGAGCTACATCTGATTCGGTTGTCAAGTCCTTAGTGCCTAACAGGTTCTCCCTCGCGCCAAAATCCAAGGTGTTGAATGGGAACCGCTCGTTCCGGACGGCGGGCTGCGTGATTTCTTGCAGGAGAAAAGTTTTTGCAAAACGGATGGACTGTGGATGTACGGTGCACCCATCGCCAAGTCAGATGTGGGACTAGATCCTAGTTCCAAACCGCCATCTCAGTCGACCAGCACGTCCCGGAAGGTAGCACATGCCTCCTGCAGTAGTCGCACCCCCGCATACCCACGCGGAACCCGTTACAGAGACCCTGCACGGCGTGGAGATTACGGATCCCTATCGCTGGCTGGAAGATCAGAACTCGCCGCGAACGCGGGCGTGGATCGAAGAGCAGACGGCATACGCGCGCGCGTACCTGGACGCGATTCCGGGTCGAGAGCAAATTAGGGAACGGGTTCGAGAACTCATGGCATTCAAGGAGGTTATCTCCGAACCTTGGAGCGTCGGCGACCGTTACTTTTTCCTGAAGCGTCGGGAAGACAGAGAGCAGCCTGTCATCGTGATGCGAAACGGTTTATTCGGAGAGGAGACAGTCCTAGTCGACCCGGCATTGCGCGCAACCGGGACTTCGACTGCCGTTTCTATTGTCGCGATTTCTCAAGACGGGCACTTCTTAGCCTATTCCGTCCGACAAGGGGGGACCGACCATTCGGCCTTGGACATTCTGGATATCCAGAATAACACGGTTCTGCGGGATTGCCTTCCGGAAGGCCTTTGCACAGGGTTTGTTTTCGCGCCGGATGGCACAGGGTTCTACTACTCTCATCGTGCGCTTAACGACCCCCGCCCAAATTATCGCGCAGTGTCCTTGCATCGATTCGGAACGGACCAATCAGACAATCAGGAAATCTTCTTCGCCGGTGAAGAACCCAACTTGTTTCTCGGGATCCTTCACTCTCCGGAGGCCAAGCTCTTAGCCTACCCGGTGTATTCCGCCGGGAAGAATCCCTACACCTCCGTTTACGTTCACTCTGTGGAGACCGGAGCGCTGCCTAGGCTCCTGCTTCGACATATTGAGGGTTGTTTTGTTCCCTTTTTCGTCCGCGGGCAACTCTTGGCGTACACCGATTTTGCCGCACCGAACTTTCGCGTCGTCAAGATTGATACAGAAAACCCTGATCCTACGCACTGGAGTGATGTCGTTCCCGGATCCAATCAGCGCATCCGGCAGTTCGCAGCAGCTGGGGACCGTATCTTCGTGACACGGACGGAGCGTTTCTCCAGCCAGCTTGACTCCTTTGGCCTTGATGGGACACCGAAGGAGGACATTCCTTGTCGCCAACACGGAAGTGTTGACTTGATGAGCTCGGCCACCGCCACTGACCGACTGTTCTACAGCCTCACGTCCATCTCCAGGCCCCCCACTCTTTACTGCTACGATGCGCAGGAGCGAACGGCAGTCACGGTGGACGACCCAAGGGTCCACTTTGATCCTTCCGTGATCGCCGCCGAGGAAGTAACCTACCTCTCAAAAGATGCAACCAAAGTTCCTCTCCTTGTCGCTGCGCGCAAAGATCTTCTGCATTCGGGTCCTCTGCCCACATTCCTCACCGGCTACGGTGGCTTCGGTAGCTGTGTAACTCCCCGATTCACTGCATTTGCCAGCTTCCTGATGGAGTGTGGATTTCTGTTTGCGGTTCCCGCCCTGCGGGGTGGCTCAGAACTCGGTGAGCAGTGGCATCTGGCCGGCAGACGAGAAAACCGCCAGAACTCCTTTGACGACTTCATCGCCGCTGCAGAGTGGCTCGTATCGGAAGGGCACTCTGCACGCGGCCGTATTGCCATTGGTGGCGGCTCTAATGCCGGCCTACTGGTCGGCGCCGCGATCACCCAACGCCCCGACCTGTTCCGCGCCGCCATATGTCTGGGCCCTCTGCTTGACATGGCCAGGTATCACCTCTTCGATTTAGCAGCGGGATGGGCAGATGAGTATGGGTCACCCGATGATGAGCGGGACTTCCACTCCCTCCTGAACTATTCACCTTACCATCGCGTCCGAGACGGTGCGAACTATCCCGCCGTCCTGCTCATCTCGGGTGACGCGGATACCCGCTGCAATCCGATGCATGCCCGGAAAATGGCAGCTCGTCTGCAGGCGGCAAATCGTTCGGAGCATTCCATCCTGCTCGACTACAAGCCCAATTGGGGCCACACACCGGTTCAGCCTCTATCGACCAAGATCGAGGCTCTCGCCGACAGACTCGCTTTCCTCTGCCACGAACTCGGAGTTCATGTCAGCACAGGAGGTTCTCGTGATGCTGTTCTTTCGAGCGTTGTTCACGTTATTTGCCTATGACGTTCTGAGTACCTTCTGCCGCTTCGAGACCGTTTATTCGATGGTCAAAAGCTGGCCCGTCGCCAACGCGGCTTCTGGTCAAGACACCATCAACCGTGTCTGCATGGCGGTCAACTACGCCTGCATCTGGTATCCAAAACAAGCTCTTTGCCTGCAGCGCTCCTTTGTGACTACGTATTTGCTCAGAAGTCACGGAGTGGCAGCGCACATGGTTTTGGGCGCACAGAAACTACCGTTCAAGGCCCATGCGTGGGTTGAAGTTAACGAGCAGGCAATCAACGAGAGATCGAATGTTCAGGCGACTTACGCTGTTTGGGATCGCTGCTAACCAAGGAGATCGGTATGAGTGTGCAAGCTGGCATCTGGAATCTCGACGACCGGCCGGTCGACAGCAAATTGATGGAGAACCTCAGCGACTCGTTGAGGCAGCAAGGTCCAGACGGCCAATCGCACTATGTGGACGGTTCGGTTGCACTGCTCTATCGTCCGTTCCATACCACAGCTGAATCACGCCTGGAGAAACAGCCTTACATTTCCCGCCGCGGTTTCATCTGCACTTGGGATGGGCGCCTCGACAACCGCGAAGGACTAATTGCCGACCTGCACAGCGATCTTGAGGCCAGCCCCACCGACCTCGCCATCTTTGCTGCCGCGTTTGACCGCTGGGACACCGATTGTTTCCGCCGCATCGTCGGGGATTGGGCAGTCTCCCTCTGGAAACCAGAGCAGCGTGAACTCCTGTTCGCCACCGACTATATGGCCATCCGGCACATCTTTTATTACCTCAAGAGTGACCGAATCTGGTGGTCAACGGATCTTAGCCCGCTAGTGCTACTTTCGGGCGATAAGTTTCACATCGACGACGACTACATCGCCGGATACTTCGCCCACGATCCCGACGCCCACCTGACGCCGTATCGTGAGATTCGCGAAGTTCCACCGGGACAATTCGTCTGCATTCGTAAGGGAGGCGCCTCGGTTGAGCGCTTCTGGCGCTTCAGCACCAAATCGCGCATCCGCTACAAGACCGATGCGGAATACGAAGAGCACTTCCGTCATGTCTTCCGGCAATCAGTGCGGCGCAGGTTGCGTTCAGACTCGCCGATCCTCGCCGAACTCAGCGGCGGGCTCGATTCTTCCTCCATCGTCTGCATGGCCGACGACATCATTGCCAACGAAGGAGAGCAGATCCCTCGTCTCGACACGATCTCTTACTATGACAACACCGAGCCGAATGGGGATGACTCGATTTACTTCCCGAAGATCGAGCAGAAGCGTGGAAGAGTCGGTATCCACGTTGACAGTAGCAAGCTGGGGAGTTCTGCGGCTTCGCTGGAATGCTCCGAGTTCTGCCCTCTACCTGGAACACTAGGCTTTGGACAGAATATTGGACGCGAGCGCGGTGATGTGGTGCGCGGAGGCGGCTACCGGGCAATGCTGTCGGGCATTGGCGGCGACGAGTTCATGGGAGGAGTCCCGGATCCTCGCGCGCACTTGGCCGATCTCATTGTGCAGTTTAAGTTCATCAGTCTCGCCAAACAGCTCACGGCCTGGAGCCTGGTCAAGCGCAAACCCTGGATTCAACTTCTCTGGCAGTCTGCAATCGACGTGCTGCCTCCTTCCCTAGGTCAATATTTGGCCAAGGAAGCTAAAGTCGAACTCTGGATTCGGAAAGACTTTGCCAAGCGCACCAGACTAGCCATCCGACAGCTGGGTGCTGACGAGCACTTCGGGCTCTGGTTACCCACCCGCCGCTCCTGCATCGGCGGGGTCTCGCTGATGGCCAGTAAGTTGGCCAAGTATACGCCGCCGGTTTCGGCGCTCGAAGAGGCTCGCTATCCCTACCTCGATCAGAATCTGATTGAGTTCATTCTCTCTATACCCGCCAGTCAGCTATTGCGGCCGGGGGACAGACGTTCGCTCATGCGGCGGTCGCTGGTCGGCATCGTGCCTCAGGAGATCCTGTCGCGCCGCACGAAGCAGGTCGGAGCGCGCACCCCGGTTCTGATTCTCGAAAAACACTGGGATGAGCTGCAAAACGTTTACGAAACATCCCTGAGTTCGGGCCTCGGGTACGTGCATGAAGATCGATTCCTGAAGGTGATTTCTGACGCCCGCGCGGGGAAAACTGTTCCGCTGGTGCGGGTACTCTGGACAATATCGCTGGAATATTGGCTACGTGACCTGGCTGGACGCGGGCTGCTCGACGCTCCTGCTGCCTCCTCGTCATTGGCGAGACAACATGAACTGCAGGTAATTGCATAGCCACAGCCAGCAACGATCTTCCGTACCCAGCAGGATCGGGACGGAATATTCCAACAAAGGAGAGCAGACAATGAACTACACGAAGCCAGAAGTAGCAGTACTCGGAGAGGCCGTCCGCGTGATTGAATCTTCCCCTTTCAACAAGGGCAGTTACATCCCTACTGATGCACCGCCCAAGACCGGTCACGTCAACCCGGCCTATGATCTGGACGAGTAAACCGTGATAGGCGCCAATCACGTCAGCAAATTGGCGCTTGCCTTCCCGGCTGCTGCCGGCGGCCGGGAGGGATAATTCTACACTTCCTTGGGGGGAGGCTTACTGACAGGTACCGGCAGGGCTGGAACAAGCTGCGGAAAACTCACTCTGCCGGCTGAATACTACCTCAGCGTCGACGCCGCAGTTGATTTTGCGTTTACTTACGGCGCGGCTAGAATCCGCACCTGTGAAAACAGAGTTGTAGATCGAGTTTTTCCGCAGCTAGTGGAAGCCTTTGCCCTTCCCAAAACCATTTGTCAGAACAGTTGCAGTCCCGTCAGGAAACAAGGAACAACATGAACCACGTGATCAGGTACCGCAAGCCCATTATCGTCGATCTGGGCAGCGTAATGGAGGTGATCGATGGGACCCTCATCAAGGGTCAGCGCGGGATCATCGAAGCCATTCATTGGCGCATCCTTCCAGCCTATGACGTGGATGAGTGACCTGCCGCAGCCCGAAATTGTGTGAATCATTGAGCCTTGACGCCGGCACTGCTTTTGGTATCCAGTGCGCGGAGATTGCGCCAGCGTTTGTATTGTTCAGTTTTGTTGGGATCAGGGTCCTCCTCGCCCTTGAGCCAAAAGCAGAACCAGTCCACATTGCCCTGTTGAGAAGTCATGCGATCCCAGGGCTTCTCGAGTATGTGTGTGCCCTCCGGTATGTAAACCATCTCTACTGGTTTACCAAGCCGGTTCAGTCCGGAAAACCAATGCCAGTCCACCAGCAACGAACCTGGGTTAAGAGTCTGAATACGAACCGGGGTTGCAATCTTATCCATAAGAAACGCAGGCGACACCTTTAGCCATTTGAGCAAGCCCTTGCCAAACGGAGGGGCCCCATTCAGCCGATCAAATTCATCGTCCACCGTTGGCGTATAGTTCGAGAATGTTACGTACTGAAAATAGCCAGCGTCAACGCCATCAGTAATGTCTGCTGCGGCAAAGTGATGTTTTGAGTGGGTGAGCGTGTAGGTAACGTACAAATAGCTCCGGCTGAAACCGGTGATGCCGACACGATCTCGATCTATCAGCCCTTCGCGATCCAAAAAGTCAATGGCGCTGTCGTAGATCGCCATGGCTGCGGGAGCTTCCTTGGGTGTGTCTAGGAGACGCGGGTCGGGGTCAGGGACTTGCAAAACGTAGAATCCTTTTCCTGCCAGTGCCTGGGCAGCGAAGGCGGTTGTCCAGGGACCATCTATCCAAAATCGGTCAGGGCTCCATCCGTGAGTCTGTATGACGAGCGGATATTTCTTGCGGGCGACATAGTCTACCGGCCAATACAACCCGCCCTTGATTTCGTCGTGGCGAGAGGTGTTCCAAGCAATTTCCTCGACTCTTGCCAAAGCGAGCGCTTGGAACTGAGGGTTCAAGTCCATCAGCAACGACTTCTGGCCGGCGGCAGGATCGATGGCAAAGATTCGCGGAGGTTGGTTCATGTTTTCATTGAGAACGATATCCGGCAGGGAGGGCGTTGTTTTTTTTTGTGCTTGCGCGATATCGGATCGAGACCAAGTATCATTGTCGTTGTTCTTCCTGAAGTAGGCTTTTGGGGTAGTTTTTCCGCTGAGGCTATCCAGCCTTCCGACATCGCACACGACATAGTTGGTCTTGACATCCCAGTCGAGAAGCCTCAAGTCCTGGTCACTTATCTTCACGAGCTGACGGCTGGAAATCTTAAATTCCGCTAGGAAGGTATGCGTCTTTCTCAGGGCGCGTTCAGCCGCATCGTCAATATTCAGCGGCAAATACATATTGGACACAATGACTGACTGGCCGTCGGGTGACCAGGCTACCTCCGACCCAACATTGGGCGGAATTGGGGCATCGAGCAAAAGACGACCCGTACCCGTAGGTATATCAACCAGCTCGTACTGGAAAATCGACGTTCCCGCAGCGGAAGCGGGGCGCCTGAATAGCTTCAAGAATTGGTCGTCATACTCGGTCCATGAGTCGGGAACACGAGTGGCTTCCGTCTGGAGGACAAGGTGCAACCCATCTGGCGAAAGCGTCATCTCGTTGTACGACCCGACACGGCCCTCCGTCGTTATCCTGGTTTCCGTTTCCCCTCCTGCCTGTTTTATGAACAAAGTGTGATCGTCATCTTCTCCTCCTCCATGCTTCCCTGCAATCAGATCGGCCAACCACTCACTGGTAATACTGATGCCATTGCGTGCGGCGTTCTCGTTCATGAAAGGCACTTCAGGGTTTTCCGCGGCAAAGACCAGTTCGCTACCCTTCGCCGTGGTAACGAATGAACGTAGATTCGTTGCGTGATTAGTGAGCTTCTTCAACTCCTTCGAGCTGCACTTAAACGAATAGAGCTGGGTGGTTTCGCCCGGATGCTCACCCAGAAACAGGATGGTATCGCTATCGTCCAGCCACACCACATTTTGGATGGCGGGCCGATTCGAAGACGAGGCCATGGATAGCAGCAGATGGGGATTGGGCGAGCGAAGAACCTCGTCAGTTTCGAACAGGATCAGAGAATACTCGTTTGTATTCGTCTCAAGATTGCCCTTTCGCAGGAGCACGACGAATCGCTTTCCGTCTGGCGAGAACTTGGCTACCAGGCCTTTGGAGGGGACACCCTCGGTATACTGTGGATCGCCAAGGCGTGTCATCTGAATGAAATCCGGAACGGTCACGCGCCGCTTCACTCCGGCGCTCTCTGCCTTCGCTTGGTTCGTACCCACCGCGGGTCCCGACTCTTCAGTGGGGCGAATGCAGAACCCATAAGTCGAGCAAACCATCAGGAGCCATACGCTGACCCGCAAAAGACGGCGCGACGCGCAAAGCCTCCAATTAACGTGTTTGTTGCGCTCCTCCCAGTACAACTCAATCATCTGACTGGCGAATGACATCGCAAGGCCCTTTTCGCGGTTCAGAAGAGGAGCGTCAAAAGAACAACTTTAATGCGAACTGTATCGACCGAGGGCCACCGAGCTGATAGAGAGGATCAAACGCACCGCTCCCGAGATTGCCCGTTCCCGCGAGACTCTGCCCTAGCATCGCGCGAGAGAGCCCAAACTGCGGGTTTGGTGCGCCGGGGGCTCCGAGGTTGCCGGACGGTTGTCCAAAGTTGGGGTGGTTAAGAAGATTGAACATTTCGGCGCGGAATTGAAGTTTCACTGATTCAAGGATGGGAAAGTCCCGATGAACCGCAAAATCCCATTGGGTGGAGCCAAAACCTCGTAGGGCGTTCCGAGGCAAGTCACCTTGGCTGGCGGGAGAGCATGGGAAACTGACTCCCGGAACACACCCAATCGGAACAAAAGGAGGAAGCGTGAAAGCGCCCGGGGTGAACGCCCGGCCACCCGGATACGTCGGTCCATACAAATAGAAGGACTGACCCGCGACGACGTCCGGCCTCACGTTCGTCGAGAAGCCGTTCGAGAGCCCAAGATAAAAATAGTTAATGTCAACCGGAGGAGCAGATCGAGCCTGTACGACGTTGTCGACGGACCAGCCACGGAGCGTTGCATTCGCAACGGTATTGGTGCCATGAACGGGGACATCGTAGGTCAATCCCATTGAAAAGGCGTTTCGAACGTCGAAGTCAGAGGAGCCACGGTTAATGCTGGGATTCAAGTTGGAAATTGCGTTGGATCCGTTGCCGAGGGAACCAGCCGATGCAGTATCAATCGAATGCGACCATGTATAGGATGCAATCCCCTGGAGACCGTGCGACATTTGGCGTTGGAATTGCACCTGCAGAGCGTCGTAGTCAGAGTTACCCGCGTTGGTTACGAGGTTAGCGGCAAAGAGATTGGGATTCGGGAAATATATCAATGCCGATTGGAGCAGTCGGCGTCCGGCGGCGCCAACGTAGGATGCGGTCAGGCTTTGCTGCTTGCCCAAGGACTGCTCGATCGCAGCATTCCATTGCAGCGTATATGGCGGCTGAAGCTTGGGGTCAAACGCGTAGAAGTAGCTGCTCGCACCAGGTGGCGTGATTGGGGCGGGATTTGCCGCATTGCCTGTCAGTGGAAAGCTGCCGCCGAGGGATCCCGTCGCCGACCCGAATGGGTAAGCGGTCGAAGCCACTAAGTTCCCTGCTTCGGACGTCGCCAGATCATAGAAGACCCCGAATCCTCCTCGAACCACTGTCTGCCAGCTCGGGTTCTGCGACAGCTGATAAGCCAATCCTATGCGGGGCGCAACATTTCCATATGTCGTCTTATACGGCGGCGTACCTGCTGGCGCCAGAGCAAGATTCGTGAGATTGCTGAGATTGAAGCCCACAGCCGCAGCGAAGCCCGGGCCGCTGAGCGCTGCAGGAACGAAGTCGGTGTCCCACCTAAAGCCATAGGTCAGGGTCAGTCGCGGGAAAACGCGCCAGGTATCTTGCGCGAAAACACTGAGATTGCGCAATAACAAGGTTGCGGGCAGAGTAGAAATCACACCGTCTGCACTTAGTATTCCCATTTCGGCTGACGGTACGTCTGCAAAGTAAGCCTGCTGACCGTAGGTGACGGGATGAAGCTGAGGCGATAGACGGCGAAAATCGACACCGAACTTTATGCCATGCGGTCCTCTTTGCAGGGACACATTATCCACGAAATTGAATTGTCGCTGACGATTGTGCGCTGCTGCGCCTGCGCTAAGAGAAGCGTAATTGTTCCCAAGGGAGAAGATTTGGAACAGAAGGTTCCCATTTTGCCTTGTAAAATGACTCGGAATGGGCAGTGCTGCCAGCGGCACAGCGCCGGCGAAACTGTCCAAATAGGACGAGCTGGAAGAATCTGTACTGCTGTAGTTGAACCGGAAGTCGTTCATCGCGACAGTGGATATCGCCCAGGTTACCCCAACTGTGCCAGTTTGAGTGTCGACTTGGAGAGGCAATACGGCACTTAGTGTCGCTACGCCGCCCGCTCCACGCTGACTCAGCTCCGAAGGAGAATAGTCATAGCGCCCAAAAAAATCCAGCTTGTTACTCAGTTTGTGATCAATCCGAAGACTATAAGCGTCGAGGGTGGCAGGATTGGAGAAGCTTGCGTTCAACTGTGCTACACCTTGATGGTTGCCGTTGAGGAGAACTTCCGGACCGTTCGGCACGGGAAACGCGTTCAAATACGGCAGGAGAGCCGTCTGCGCAAATTGCCGTGAAAAGGGATCGAGGGGATTCGTGTCCGGGACTAACGTAAGTGCAGTCTGGGGAAGACGCAGGCGCAGCCCCTCGTAGGAAAAGAAAAAGAAAGTCTTATTCTTAAAAATCGGGCCGCCCAGGGTTCCGCCAAAATCATTCTGGCGTTCCTTCGCTTTAGGAAGCGGAGGATTATTTATGTAGCCGTTGAACCAGTCGTTGGCATCGAGCGCATCATTTCTCAAGTAGTCAAATAATGTGCCATGGAATTGATTGGTGCCGGAGCGGGTGACAATCGAAATTTGCGCACCCGGTGTCCGGCCAAACTCGGGCGCAAAGGTAGACGTCTGGATACGAAACTCCTGGAGCGCATCCACGGAGACCAGGCTGTTCGTACCTCCTAATACGCTCGAGGAACCAAGCGCGCCTCCGAGCCCGTTGCCGGGAAGCGACGACGCGCTGATGCCAATGTTGGCGCTAACGCCGTCTACCATCCAGTAATTTGAACTGGCTCGCTGCCCGTTGACGCTGAACTGGCCTGTATCGTACCCATTATTCGTAGTAAGAACGACCCCGGGGGTGAGTTGAATAAGAGTCTGAAAACTCCGACCATTCAACGGGAGGTTCTCAGCGAACTGACGGTCCACGACCGTGCTTACTGTGGCATCAGTTGTATTCACGAGCGGAGTACCTGCCGTCACCGTCACGCTTTCCGCCACCGAACCAACCTGAAGACGAAAGTTTTGCTCGAGGTGGTCCTGAACGTTCACCGTCATACCCGTGACATTAACTACCTTGAAGCCTGCGGCTGTGACTTGCATTCGGTAACGTCCTGGCCGAACGCTCGGAAATGTGTAGAGTCCGGAGGGAGTGGTGTTGGTGCCGGCCGCGGTATCGCGGTCGATGTCGATCAGCCTGACCTGGGCACCTGTTATGCGTAGTCCGGATGGGTCCACCACCTGCCCAGAGACGGTCGCGGTTTCGAGTTGCGCCAGGGCAGAGTTTGCAGCGAGTGAGACGAGTAATAAAAGGAGACAAAAACTTTTCAAGACCCAGAAGAGACGGAGCATCGGTTCGCATTCCTCTACAGATGTATGCCGGACAGCGGCGACCTTTTCTTCATAAGAAATCTTTATGGGAGCAATATCAGAAACGAGGATTAGGGTTGGTAGGGACAGCTGGCTCAGCTACGACGGACGCCGCTCATGGATGATTAGGTTTTTCCCCTAGGAAGGCAAACAAGATTCTTCGTCCGCCTGGTTCCCGTATCGCCTTCCGTGGGGACTCGACGGTGACAAAGACTGAGTTGATTTGTGCCAAAACGTGAGGATCGTCGAACGTGAGTACCCACCGTCCGTCGGTGGCGTCATCGTTGTGAAAAACTCCGAGGCTTTGGATTGGCTTCTCTGTGCCCAGCCGTTCACCCCAAACGTAGAACGAGACCTTTGCGTCCACCTTCCTTGGGTCACCAAGGTCGTACGCATAAAAGACCAGAGACTTCCCTTCGGTGTAGAAAATCCGTCCAAACGCTCGCTGGCTCTTGCCAGCGCCGTCCCGGTCGTGCACATCGATAATGTGGAGACTCCGTGCCACCACAAGGTCTCGAACATCACTTCCTCTTGCGGCTAGCTCTTCTTGTTGCCGAAGTAAGTCGGCCTGCGCATCGACCTTTTTGCGAAGCTCTCGGAGTTCGGCCTCCTGCAGAATCAATGCGACATCGCTCGTACTCTTATCAGCTCGCAACTTTTCCAGTTCTGCCTGAAGCTGTGTTGCGCGGGCTTCCCCCTCGGCTTTCTCAGACCGAAAACTTGCATTCTGCTGTTCGGCTAGGACGAGGCGTGAATTCAAGGAACCGCTGGCTTTGCTTAAGGCATCAAGCTCATCGCGCTGCACCTTAATCGTAGCCGCAAGAGAACTCATTTCTTTTCGTCCCCTGGCAATCTGCTGCTGCAATTCCTGATCCTGGGCCTGAGCAGTTGGCGGCGGGATTGTGGACCGAGCCACGGATCCTTGCCGGGGGGGGGACTGAGGTTGAATCTCAACGGAAGAAAAATGAATCTTCCGGATCGTCACGATGCCGGAGATCAGAATGACGGCCGCAACAGCACCCGTGGCCGCGACAAGGACAGCCCGATTCCAGTTCATCGCCCCAGCGGAGATTCCCGGATTTATCTCTATTCCTTCGGACCGGGCCCGGGCAATAAATCTTTGCGTCATGCCTGACGGAACCGCGCACTGCGACCGTTTCGCGGCAACCATCGAAAGGCCCTGAGCACTGACTTGGGTAAAGTCATCCGCCAGGCCGCGACAGGTAGCGCAGCTTTCGAGGTGAGCTTTAAGATCTGCCAATTCGGCTTGTGATGCCTGGCCGCTGACAGCTAAAGCGCACATCTCTTCATAATGTTCGTGGGTATCCAACGAGCATCCCCTTAGCACTTGCCTTCTGCTCAGAAGCGGAGTTCGCTCTCGATTTGCAATTCTCCAGAACGGCATTCCGCAATTTTGAAAGTCCTCGATACAGGTTGTTCCGGACCGACGACGCAGAGTTGCCCGTCGCCTTAGCGACTTCATCAGCCGTCAGACCCTCGAAGTAAGTGAGCTCAATCACCTTGCGCTGGCGAGGTTCAAGAAGAGCGAGTACTTGCTCCACCAAGCACGCGACCTCTTGCGGAGGCAAGCATAGCAAATGCCCAGCCCCGTAGAACAGTTCAGCCGGCGCCAATTCATCGAGTTCATCGCGATTGTAAAACTGGTTTGCCTGAAGATGTTCCCGGCGGTTAATGGTCCGATGATACGCGTACTGGAGCAACCAAGTTTTAAAGCTTCCGCGAGCGGGATTGAACTGGTTTACTGCGCGAAATACATCCAAGAAGACACGTTGGACCGTTTCCTCGGCTTCACCATCGTCGCGCAGGATTGCACGCGCTATTCGGAAGACCAAAGCACTATGCCTTTCAAATAGAACTGCCAGCGCATCATTGCAGCCGGAGGCCAATGCCGCCACCAACTCCGCGTCCGTGAGTGTTCGAAGCCGAGAGGGGCAACAAACCAAGGCTTCCACTTCGCCATTAGATAAGGACATCGGCTCTCCCTAAGCACACACCGACGATGACGAAGCCTTGGACAGCCCGAGGCTGCCCAAGGGTAATTCGACCCGTCGTAATCTTTTTTGGGTGAGCTTTGGGGGAAGCTCGCCAACAGCAGACAGCAACATGGACGACCGAACCGAATCTTCCGAAACTCGGTTCGTCCGAGCAACTAATTACTGCTAACGACTTACAGAACTCGTCCGTGGCAAACAGACGCATTTAGGTGCGAAACCTGATTTTGTTACGAAAACAGAACACAAACTGCCAGGATCCTGCATCATCGCGTCTTGTTACGGCAAACTGCTTGAACAAGCTTACGGCTGGCAACCTCTTGCGAAATGAGGTTGTTATTGGCGGAACTTTACCCGTCACCAGCCTGAGAACGCAAGAGAATTAAAGTTGCTCTTGCGATCCGACAATTTGGCTTATACTAGACAGTTTGTTCGTTCCCGTGCCTACCCTCCTACTCACCCAGCATTCAAAATAAACCCCGATAAAAAGCCTTCAATATCGGCAACCCGTCTTGGAATATTTCATTTTGCCCGTAACGATAATTTCGATCATTTCTCCACCTTCCGGGCTGCTCGCGCGTGGCAGGGCCGAATTGTGATGAAACCGTCCATGGCACTTGTAGCTCCTTGAACGCCGGCCGCTAACGTTTTCGAGACTCAGCACTTCCCTGCCAGGCTGGCTCTTGGCGTAAACTCATATCCTTATTACCGGCCTATCTTGATTACCGGCCTATCTTGGATTCGATTTGGCACATTCCAGCGCACACCTAAACGTTTTAGGGTCAATGACTTACGAGTTATTCCCTCCGGTGAGCGGACTCAGTCTTACCTGGCACCTTTGATTTCCTCAACAACGTTGGGCGACGCACTCCGCCAGCGGTGAGCGCAAAGCGGCATAGAAAGCCTCCACCCGTAATCTCATCACGACCCGTAATCTCATTCGGTGGTTAGAAACCTGAGTATGAGCGACATTCAGCCCACAGGTGCAATGCTTGTCGGCCCTTCGCGAGAAATTCGGCAACCGCCTTAAGGCCATCCGGTTGGCTCGGAGCATGAGCCAAGAGCAGTTCGCGGAATTGCTCCAGATCTCTGTCGATTTTCTTAGCCTTATCGAACGCGGGATCAACGCTCCATCCTTTGAGAACCTAGAAGTTTTCTCCACCCAGCTCGGCATCCCTGTTCATGAGCTTTTCGTTTTCGAGGACAACGCGGCACGCAGAATAGCTAATTCAGCGAACCCGTAATTTCATTCGGTGGTACCCGGAATCACATTACGCCAGACTTTCGGCAGGTTGCAAGCTAATTTTGAACAGCCTCCGAAAGCAATTCGGCCTTCGACTCCTCCAGATCAGGCATGATCTGGGGAAGAGTCAGGAAGACTTTGCCGAAATGATAGGGATGTCTGTGGATTTTCTTAGCTTGATTGAACGGGGAAGGAATGCTCCCTCTTTTGAAAAGCTCGAGCGCATGGCTGCTGCTCTGAAGATGCCAGTCGCTCATCTATTCACTTTCGACAGACAATCTTCGCGAACTCGCAGTAAGGCACGCCGGCGTTAACGGGCAATGCTGATGGGTATTTCTTCCAAGACTCAAAACTTCGTGATTCAATAGGTGGAGAAAAACCTTCTCCGCTCCAGCTTTTTAAAAGCTTCCCGTTAAAGCAGCTTCCACTTTTGCAGCAGCATCGTCCTGCATGTGAGGCAGGACGTGCGAATATACGTCTAGAGTGAACGCTGCGCTTGTGTGTCCCAGTTGTTCTGATACGACTTTTGGTGAAACGCCTACCGTCAACGCCAAGGTTGCTGCCGTATGCCGCAGGTCATACAGTCTGATGTTTGGCAGTCCGGCCCTTTTCAAGATGGGTTTGAAGTGCTTGTAGACCAGGCTGTTCACATTCACTGGCCGTCCAAATTCCGTAACAAAGATCAGGTCAACGGCCTCTGGCCATTCTTCGGGATCAACAACTGGATCTGCCGCTTGGAATTCCCTTAATTGCTTCAGTCTCGCGAGAACCCAATTCTGCAGTCTTATGATTCGCCGACTTCCTGCACGCTTCGTCTCACCATATTCCCACTGACCCGTAGGCCCTTTTCGCAAGGTTCTCTTTACGCTGACGGTTCCACGCTCCCAGTCAACGTCCTGCCACTTGAGCCCGATGTACTCGCTGGGCCGCATTCCAGTGGTGATGGCAACACTAAACAAAGTCCCGTACATCGTCGGCAGCGCAACTTTCAGAAAAATCCGGGGCAGCTTCGCGCCTTTGGTCGGAACCTCCAAGATCATTTCCCACTGCAATGCCTGTCTGAACGCCGCATTGAGCACCCAATGAGCCCCTTGGACCGTTCTCGGCGAAAGACCCCGATCTGACATGTGCTGGTAGACTGCTTGGACGTCCAACGGCCTTATTGCCACGATCGGCTTCTTACCCAGCGACGGGCGGATGTATTTTGCGAGCAGACTCTCGTAACTTTCGAACGTCTTGCTGCAGATCCGCGACTTCACTGTCTTGAGCCTGCGTTGTTTGGTTTGGGGATCGCAACCCATGGGGATGCGAATCATCCAGGTGTTCTCTCGAACGGCGATGATCTGACCCAGTTTGCGCGACATGGCCATACCTCCTTTCTCTGCTCGCAGAACGCAGCAGCCGGGGCTATCGATGATTAATGTTTCGGGGTTTGGCGGGGAAATGGGCTACAACGACAGGCCGTTCAGCAGGGCTGCTTCCATCTTGGCAGCAGCTTCGTCCTGCATATGCGGAAGCACATGCGAGTAGGTGTCCAGAGTGAAGGCAGCGCTCGCGTGTCCAAGCTGCTCGGACACCACCTTGGGTGCAACCCCAACCGTGAGAGCAAGAGTGGCAGATGTGTGGCGGAGATCGTAGAGCCGGATGTTCGGCAAGCCTGCTTCTCGCAGGAGTGGTTTGAAATGCTTTTTGACCAAGTATTCCTCACTGGTCGGTTCGCCACGCTTCGTGGTAAAGATCAGATCAGCGAATACCGAGTCGCACGCCGCCTCGGCCTCACCCACTCCGCCTTTCAGGTTCCGGAGTAGGTCAAGCACCCACATTTGCAGTTTAACGACTCGACGACTGCGGACCCGCTTCGTGTCCGCAAAGGTCCATTGGCCTTCATTCCTGTGGAGAGTTCGAACGACGCTGATGGTTCCACGATCCCAGTCGATGTCGCTCCAGCAGAGGGCGAGATATTCGCTCGGGCGCATTCCAGTGGTCAGGGCTACAGCAAAAAGGCACCCTTGTGGGGAATGCGATGCGGTCCGGAGAAACGATCGAGCCTGCTCTGTCGTCAGCACAGACATTTCTCTGCACTGCTCACGAGGAAGTTCAACTCCCTGCGTGGGATCATTCAGGAGCAACTGCCAGCGTATCGCCTGCCTAATTGCAGCCCGTAAAACGGCAGGCGCATATCGAACCGTTCGTGCCGAGAGTTTCCGGTCGATCATGACCTGATATGTAGCCTGGATTTCAAGAGGCGAGAGCGAGGCCAGGATTCTTGCACCGATTGCTGGACGGATGTATCTACGCAGCATGGCTTCGTAGTCGCGGTGTGTCTTTGCGCGGACTTTAGGTTTCACGGCCGTTTTCAGCCAGTGATCCAAGAATTCGTCCACTGTGACCTGGAGACCTTCTACACCGCGGGACAGGTCTCGTTCGTGTAACCTTCTTGTTAGGTACGCCTGTGCGTTCCGTAGAGAGCCGTAGACTGTTTGATTGTGGTAGGTGCGCTTGCGCATTTCGGAATCGCGCCCGAGATAAACGCGGACGAGCCAACGACGCTCGCCTCGCGCGATGATGGCACCCTGGTTTCGCTCCAGTTCAAAAAGAAAAGAACATCAGGGCGCTTCATGAGGCAGCCGCCAGGGCTGGACACCCAAACGTTCTAGAGGTATCGACTAAATCAGACAACCCGCGCGGGCAAGAACTTAGTGCCTTCAACTTGAAAGTTAGAAACGAAAAGCTGGGTGACATTCCTCTTGAATGCGCTTTCCAGGGAAGCAAAGTCTTCGAGCGCGGAGGGCCGTTTACGGATCTCTATTCCATGGATGTCCGTTCTGCGAGAAAAGATCCACGCCTGAAGGAATCAGGGAAACTGGTGGCCTTCGAATTCGATGGCACGCGTTGGCCGCTCGAACCGAAAACGGTTTTCTACGATTGGCTTTATGTGGGCTGCATTCATGCGGATCGAGATCGGGCCCAAGAGTTACTTCAATACGGCGGATTTAGCGACATCGAATTCAACCCCGCCCGGTCCATCAATTGTCAAGCGCGGTCTGTGGCATTGTTTTTGAGCCTGATGCAACGCGACGAATTGAGCGAGGGAGCGAAGTCCCCATCGGGTTTTCTGAGGGTCATCGGTAATTCTGATTATCGTCCAGACCTAAGAATAAAAGAGTCCAGTTCCAAATCACGCTTCGGGTAGCGATTGCACCCGATTCGCGTCAAACCTCGTGGGCAGTAATCCTGACCGATACCCAATCGTGGCAACTTGCAGGCTAGACCAGTGATGCGAAGGAATCAAACTTCATTTTGAATCGTCTCTGTTCCAGTTTGATTTTGATCTCGTCCGCGGCGGCCACGGTGAGCTCCCCGGCCCGAATCGCGGCCAGAAGAATTCCCGGCGTGTTGATGATGGCGAAGCCTGCGCCGGAAATCACCTTCTTCCACCGCGGGTCTTTCGATTCGTCCGTCGCAATGGCCCAGCCGCGCGATTTGCCGAGCGCTAGACAGGCGCTCTCGCCTTTTCCAAGGGTCGCATTGAAGGCGACGTAGAACCCGAGGTCGCCAGGCTGATCTAACTTGACCTCATCCAGATGTCCGGCGGCAATCGCCTGGTCCACCACGGTCCTTTGATCGGGGTCTTCAATTTCGCCCAGGACCTCGCTCGCGGAGTGGAAAATATACGGCGGAATGAGTTTAAGCAAATCGAGGCGACCGACCATTGCGAGATTAATCAAAACGCAGGTGTCGGTCGCGACGTCCATCGCACATTAATGAGGAAGCAGCGGTCCTTCGGCCGTTTCGGCAGGCTCGGAGCTTCGCGAAAACGCATCGATCTGGTGTGGAGGGACGTTCAGAGTTGCGCCGATTTCACGCAACTTTGCTTTGCTGATGCTTGTGCTGAAAGTTCCCACCCTGGATTCGCTCCTGCCGGCCGCTCTGCCGCCACAGCAGACTTCGAAATTCACGGGCAGATTCTTCCCTGGACGACAACTCCTCGCGCTCTTCCTCGGAAATGATCTTCAGGGCTTTCAAACGCCAGAGAGCGGACTCGTAGCTTACCCCGAAGTAGAAAGCCAGATGGACGACGTCATAGAACTGCACCGAGAAAGGCTCCGCAGCCGAGCGACGCTGTGCGCGCACCGATGCGCCTTCTTCGTCGTAGATCTCCTGGACCTGAAACAGGTCCCGGCTTTTGCCGACACGCATCAGGAACTCTCGCACCCCTTCCTCCGGGAGAAGAAGGGCCGCGGCAAACGAATTGGCCCGAATCTCGTTCAACTTCTCACGTTCCGCCCGGCGGCTGATGGTGGCCTTTTCCTTCCGGTCAAACAGGAGATGTCCGTATTCGTGCGCACACGAGAATAGTTGGCGCTGTTCGCTGTGTTCTGCGTTGACCAGTATCGCCAATCCATTTTTGTCATCAGCTAAGAACAATCCGGAGATGCAATCTTCGAGTGGCAACCGGCCCACTCGTACACCCTGGCCCTCGATAATCTCGGGCAAATCAGGCAACGGCGCCGTACCAAGCTTCAGTCGGCCCCGCTCGTAGTCGGCAATGATATTGCCCTGTTGGATTGCCTCCCATTTGCTCCCGGGAGGCACAAGTTCATACACAGCGGGACTGATGAACTTGCGGTCTGCTCCTACCAGCTTTTCGAGTTCCGTAAATTGACGACAGAGTACTGACCAACGAGAAACCGCTTGGTTGAGCTGGTGATTCGTTGCCATTTCCGAGTCGGATCGAAACAGGACCGTCACGGAATCCTGATCTTCGTTAAAGACCTCAGCGAAGAGGTCCTTCGGGTCAAAGCCTAACTCCTTGGACAGCTTCATGAGTTCGACGCTGTCGAGGGAGCGATTGCCTGCCTCGATCTGCACCACGGCAGGCCTGGGGATGCCCAGCAAATCCGCCAGATCTTGCTGCGTGAATCCACGGTTTTCCCGAATCTTGCGAATCCGGCGGCCTAGTTCGGTTGCGTCGAGAGACATGGCGGCTCCTTTCTATCCAATAAGTTACAGTAAAATGATGGCATATAATCAAACTCTTGTCAACCGTATATATTCGATGATAGTATATTAATCATACATTACGCAGTGGGGCAAAAGAACCAGTTTGGCCCGCAGAAATTCTGAGGATCGCCATTTGACTCCAACCACCGAACCAACCGGCACCTATGCCAGCCATGTCGTCTCTCCGAGAGAATTTTCCTCACTCTGGGACGCGATCGTTGTTGACCAGCAGATCAAGGACTCGTTGCTCTGCCAAGCAATCCTCAACTTTAGTCTGCGTCCGAAAGTTGACCGCGCCGTCGTACCGCTGCACGGAATCATTCTCCTTACTGGAAAGCCCGGAACGGGAAAAACCTCTCTCGCGAGGGGACTGGCGTCGCGCACGGCCGAGAGTCTCAATGGCAAGGGTTTGCGCTACACGGAAGTCGAGCCCCACTCTCTCGCCAGCGCAGCTCATGGGAAAACCCAAAAGGCAGTCACCGAATTGTTTAGCGTGACCATCGCGGAACTTGCCATGCAAGGGCCGACATTCGTCCTGCTGGACGAGGTCGAAACCATCCTCGCCGATCGCGCGAAACTCAGTCTCCAGGCTAACCCAATCGATGTTCATCGTGCGACGGACGCAGCTCTCGTGCAACTTGACCGGTTGGCCGCAGACTACAACAACCTGCTGCTGGTTGCTACCAGTAACTTTCCCGAGGCCATCGATTCGGCGTTCCTGTCGCGCACCGACCTGATCCTGAACATGCCGTTGCCCGATGCCAACGCTTGTAGACAGATCCTGATGGATACGGTTCGGGGCATGGCGGAAGCGTTCCCGCCACTGAAGAAACTGTTGAATGACCCGGAGCTTGACGCAGCTGCTCGCGCCTGCGTGGGATTGGATGGACGCCAAATCCGCAAGGTTGTTGCGGCCGCGTGCACGTTCGACAAACGAGTCGCTGCCGATCCCTCGAGATTGACAACCAAAGCCATTCTGATGGCCGCCGAACGAGCGCAGAAAGGAATGAAGCTATGACCGTTGTGGCGCGCACCTTCTGCTCGATCCCGAAGCGGTCGGCACTCGAGACCTGGTCTGCGATTGCGGAGATGCTTGCTCCAAACCACGGCTGTGAGGCAAGGCGCGAACTAGAAGCCGTGGCCGGGATTGCAAGTTCCCTGATCACACGTGAGGCGATGACCGCACCGATTGTCGTGTATGGCTGCGGCCCCCGGGTTCGAATCTACTGCGTCTACAACGAAGACGCGATAACGGGCGACGCCGCCAATGAGAACAGGTTGGCGTTCGATGCCACCGATGGAGATTGGCACATGTCGCTTCCGTGTCCAGCCGACGATCTGGATTGGGTTGTCGGCGCCCTGGCAAAGAAGACAAAAAGGATCACCGCCCGCGACCAAGGAGCGGCGGTCGAGTCGGAAGACAGTTCGCAGGCATCGAAGGCGGCCGGTAACAATGACGCCGCTGGCATCGATATGGAGGCCTTTCTTAAGCCATGAGCGTCTCAGTTGCGGTCAACACCTATACCTACTCGGTCACGTACCTGGTGGACAACATCTTGCGCAGTCTGCAGGATGTCGTACGGCTGAGCGGCCTTAATCCCGAGAAAATTGCGGATCAATGGGCCAGCATTCAGAGAGCTCTGACTGCATGGATGGAATCGAGGCACCTCGAAAAAGTCATCCTGGAGGTTTATAACCCAACGACGCAAGACCTGGTCATTCGCTGGGATTTGGAGATCGAGTACGGATGGAGCGATGGCAGTGGTCGCTTCTGGGTAGACACCGAGCAGTTGAAGAATGCGATCAAGAAGGCCGGCGTCTGGCCCTCCGATTGTAAGTACGACATCATCCTGAGCAATAAGCCCGGTCGACCCGATGTCGAGGGTTGGCGATCGTGCACGTTGCGTTCGACGGACGGATTCATCAAGCAGAGCCTGGGCACAACGATCGAGCACAGCGGTCTTGGCGCCGCGGCAAGCTACTACCGAAAGAGATCCTGATGCTGACCATCGATGAAGCTTTTCGAAAATTCAAATCTCGCCTGGAACTGAACGACAAGGAACAGAAAAACGCATCGAGTCGCCACCAGGAGATCCGTGAGCACATGCGGTCTCGCTTCGACATCGAGGATGATTTTCTGAGCGGATCGTACCGTCGATATACAAAAACCAAACCGCTCAAAGATGTCGACATCTTTTGCGTCCTTGGCCGAGAAGAGGCGCACTTCCGGAAGGAGCATCCGTCGAAAGTCCTGGTAGCTTTTGAGGACGCGCTAGTCGAGAAATATGGGGCCAAAGCGGTTAGCCGGCAGAGGCGTTCTGCGACAGTCGATTTCGGAGTCTTCGTGGATGCGGACGACAAGACAAACTACCGGGTTGTGAGCATGGATGTGATTCCCGCCTTCGTGGATGGGGACAACTACGAGATCCCGGACGGAACCTCAGGTAAGTGGATCAAAACGAATCCGAAAATCCACGAACAAAAAGCGACCGACGCTCACCAGGCCTACGACAACGAGTGGAAGGGACTGGTGCGCATGGTGAAGTATTGGAACAATCACCATGGCAAACTGATTAAGCCTTCTTTCTTGCTCGAAGTTATGGCTCTGGAGTGCCTCGCCCCTCCGTTTGGCGGCCGGTTCGACTATGAGTTCCAATCAATGTTTGCAACGCTCGCTGATCGGATCCATGACACTTGGGAGGATCCGGCGGGTCTCGGACCACCTGTCAGCGACATGATGGATGCGGGACAAAAAACCGCCGCGCGGGCTGCACTGGGGCAAGCGGCCCGGCAGTGCACTCTCGCGATTGACCTCGCCCGCCAAGGCAAGAACGGCGACGCACTGAAAGCCTGGCGTGATTTGTTCGGTCCTAGGTTTCCACTCTCATGACTTCGGTCAGCCGGTTTGGATTGCAACCGATTTTTGGTAGCCACCGGACACTCGCCTCTCATACGCGATGATTTCCCCCAGGGCATTCAACCGCTGGCCGAGGAACAATGCCAGCGAGGCGGGACAATAGAGGACAAGGCCGATCCGTTCCGCGTTCGATCGCACGCGGTAATCCCGCATGATGTCCTTGCATTGGACGGCAATGGACACGGCATCGCTGGCAGATTTCAAGACCGTGCTCGTTGCTCCCTGTTTCGGCTTAACGTTGACCCACATCTTGAAGCGGGGACCCTCGCTCAGCAGGCGGTGGACATCATTTGAAGCATCGCCGGTAATCGAGAGCGAAAACAGAAGATCACTCCCGTTTCCTGGTACGGAATTCGCCGAAACTTCCAGATCAAAAGCGCTGGCTGGCACGTCGGACCGCCACAGGAACGTCTCGCCGGCGGTCGGTTGCTCAACTCGGAATCGAAAGCCTCCAGCTTCCGGGAACGATCTCCCCACCACCAAGAGCGCCGAGAGCGGAAGCTTGCCGCGAAACTCCAGAAGGTTCGGGCCCGCGAGATGGGCAAGTTTCTCCTTGGCTTTCTTGAGTTCTGGAACTAGGGTATCCGTCCAGGTTTCCTGAGCCGGTACCTTCCGGGAATCAAAATCGAAAAACGTCGTCCAGTCGAGTTCGAGTGTGGGCGGTACATCGAAATGCCTTCGGTCCCATCCATGAATGGTAAGGTTAGCTTTCGGATGTTCGGCCGGATCGGCTCTCAGGCCTCTTTCCGCGATTGCCCGTTCCAGATCCTTGCGAGTAATCCGTTTGTTCTGGCCGCCCGCCTGGATCCATTCCCGGACAATGCTAATTGCGAGATCCTGGGGTACCTTGCCCAGACGCAGGCCGTTGAGTTTCATGCGTTCATCAACGCGCTCCGTCAGTTCCTCGAGCCCGGAAAAACCCAGGCGCAATCGTAGTGCGCGACAAAAGTCGGCCAGTTCCTCGGGAGAGGCCCCCAATTCCTTGGCCCACAGGCTCCGAATCTTGCCAGCTTGGCTTTTCGGTCCCCCGGTGTAGAAGTCGCGCGACAGAGAGTAACTTTCGAGCAAGAAACGCCCGAGGTCCTCGGTCGACGCCCAGTTGCTCACCAGCCAGATTTCGACGCCCCCAGGTTCCTTCTGTTTCAACTCCCGCCAGCTGTCAAACAGCTTATGGAGCACCGAACGTGCCTCGGCGGCCTGCGTTTCCACCAGTTTTTCGCCCGAGTAGGCCGCCCGGTGGTCCACGTGAAATTTGACTTGAATGTATTTGGCTGCCCGTCCTTGGTTCTCCGGATGCAATGTGACATCGTCTGCCGAGCCCGCCTGAGGGTGTTCCACAAACCCGTGGCTATATGGGGAATCCAGCGGCAGTAATTGCAACAATTCAAACCAGCTATAAAGGTGCTGGTAGTCGTCCCCGGCCAGACGAGCGGCGCTCTGTTCTCCCATACAGACAGTCTAAGGGATTGGCTGACGAAACCGTTGAGAACTCCGCAGAAGATGAATCCGTCCGTTATAACATTAAGAAGCGCTGAAAATCAGAATTGCTAGGAGGCACCTCGTGACTCGGAAACCGGAGAGAGATCAGGAGAACCAACTCACGAGCCAGTATGTCGACCGGCATAGAGACTTGAAGAAAGAGCGCCCTCACGTCCTGATTCCGAGTGAGGAGGAGAATGCGGTTTCCCTTGAACATCGTGAGGCATCGCTGTCGCCCGCATCCCAACAAGGCAGCACACGGATGGAGTACGGATTTAGATTGCTAGATTCCGCCACAAGGAAGGTTGTACAGGAATGGCAGTGGCTCAGCACGCCTGAAGCTCGCGATCACGTGATTCGACAATCAATGAGCAGCGGTCAGTTCGTTATCGAAAGGCAGCAGCGGCAAACCCCATTGTAAGCAGCCAATTTCAACAGCAACTTCACTCGTATACGTCAAGATGCGCTGGACTTGGCCAATGGAGGTGAGCGATGAGTCGGAACTGGGAGTATCTGGTAGAGGAGATCCGAACCGCGGATGCCGGCGGAACGGCACAGATCATTAACAAGCTGGCGGACGATGGTTGGGAACTTGTAGCCGTAAGCAGCCCCCTCCATTATTTCAGACGTGCCAAAATACCCGTTCCACAGCCGGAGCAGGACGAGAGATTCGGTGCGCGGGAAGCTTAGAATTACTTTGTTGTAACGGTGCGCTCCCCTGTTGAACACGTTTATGCCGCACACTAGCGGCACACTTGCATTAGAGCCACGCAAATTATCGTAGTGGTTGCGACTACAGGTGACTGTTGGAATGTCAGTCGTCGACTCGGGTCGATCCTTTTCTGAGTTGCACCACCAATGCACTGCTTTAGGATTTCGTCAGCTAACCAATTTCAGGCTCGCTGACGGATGGAATTTTCGGAGCACACCGATGAGGTGCTCCTTGGTGATAGGCGTTTTTTGTCGGTGCCACATAGAGTTCTTGATCCCGCGGAGATGAAAACGCATTCCAAAACGCAGAGAATCGGTATCTATCAGGGTGATAGTGCGTTCCGTGATTTCGCAGCGCAAAATAAGTTGGCCGCGAAAAGAGCGGACGAAGATGTCGGGACGGACTTCTTCTGTGTACCTGAAACGGACGCGGACACCGCTGGGTATAGCAGCGTTACCGGACATGTAGTCGGCAACCTGTCGTTCTTCACCTATCTGAAAATCCGTTGTCTCTTCTAGAGGAATTAGATAGGGCATAGCTGTCTGTAAGAAAAGAGGTCTCACCACGTGAATCAAGTCCGTGACGATAAGGTTGAAAAGCGGCTGCTTGACGCCCCGCTCCTCAAGAAACTCTCACTCCGCGACTACCAGCGAGAAGCCATCAGAAGTTGCCTCTTGTATATTGGGTCTTTCAGGCAGCTTGAAACCAATAGGGCCGGGCTCGTGCATATGGCAACGGGCACCGGGAAGACTGGAGTCATCGCCTCCCTTGCAAGATGTATTCCGGAAATCGGAACGACTATGGTATTGGCTCCTCGAGTTGCATTGTGCGATCAGTTGGAGATCGAGTTGGCTTCGCGGTTCTTCGAGAAATTGCAGCGTCGGCCCAAGCCCGGGGAGATCCCTAAACGGGTCGTATCAATGGAACAATTGATCGAACGAGGGGCGAAGACTCGCCTTTCAAACTTGGTAGTTGTCTCGACAATCCAAATGTTTGAAAGCATGTCTCGAACTGCTTCCCCTAGTTCGAAGCGGGAAAAGATAAAGCGCCAGCTTTGTGAACGGTTGATCGCGGAGACAGACTTAGTGCTGGTGGATGAGGGTCACTACGAACCTGCACTGTCGTGGTCGCAGGCACTTCGGCAAATTCGGGCCCCGCGAATATTGTTCACCGCAACACCTTACCGTAACGATTTAAAAGCTTTCGACGTCGATTTACGATTTTCGTTTCACTTCACGCTCAAGCAGGCAACGACACAGCATTTTATTCGCGAAATTCGACCGATAGCACGAGCTCCTCTACGAGATCCGCGCGAATTCGTTGAAGACGTCCTCCAATTCTACGACGAGGAGGTGCATGTTCATTGGCCACAAGCAAGGGTCATTATACGTTGTGACAACGTTACGTCGATCGGTCATATGGCGCAAGTAATGCAAGAGAAGAAAAGGCCCTTTGTGCCGATCCATGATCAGTTTGATGATGTAGGAGGCGAGGACTGGGAACGACGCACGGTACCGCGTCGCGACGCTGCTGACCAAGAACGGTGTATGGCAAGGATGGCCCGAGTTTTTGGATACATCAGTTCAAGTTGCTCGAGGGCATTGACGACGAGCGCTTTCGGCTGGTTGCCATCTTCGAACCATTGGGAAATGCGCGCCAGGTTGTCCAGCAAATTGGAAGGATCATCCGCAATCCGGACTACCCGAATTCGTCAAGGGCGTTCCTGCTTGACCACAGCACCGGATACCATACGAAAGAGTGGGAGGCCCTGTACCTCTACGACAGTGATCTTGCGAAGGTAGCACTTGTATCCCCACACTTGGTTGAGAAGTTCATCCCGAGAGATCACTCTTCGTGCATTCTTGAGGAAATAGGCCAGAGTTTGGAACTCCTTGGGCGTAAGAGTGACAATCTCCCCACTTCGATGGACTTCCATTGCAGAAAAACTAATCGTCACGTCCCCATACACCGACACGTCTGCGGTACCCGGATTTCCTGTCGCAATAACGAGTAGAGTGTCTTGCTGACGAACGAGGCACGCGTTGAGGTCCTTGCCTGTCCGTGTTCCGCCGTTGACGAAAGACGTGGAATTAGCGGGCGCCGTCGTCTGATCGAGCTCCAAAATCTCCCTGAAAGGACAGGAAGAAGATCCCGTGCTAGCGGGTTGCCTGTCAGCTTTATATACCCGGTTCTGCCGGTAACGCTCGAGGTTTGCGTGATCTTTCGTGAGAGCTTGGTTTTGCGAGACCATGTTTGCTCCCCGCGGCTCGTTGGCCTTTGGTTCGCTTGCGTTCAGGACGGCCTAGTTCCCGGCTTTTCTTCCACGGTTTCTTTCATCGCTGCCTTAAAGCCGCGAATACCTTCGCCGAGGCCTTTGCCCAACTCCGGCAGCTTCTTCGGACCAAAGACGAGAAGGGCGATGCCGACGATGACCAGCAAATGCGTGGGTTGAAGCAGTCCTTCGAACATTGGCACTCCTTTGGAATATAAGTAGGGGATCCCCATGTCGCGCTGCGACCCAGGTTCAAGCCGCAACGCGACGGAGAACGACGCAGAGCAGCCTGCGATTAGCGACCGCGCTGGGCCTCGTCCGCATCTTCGGCCAGATCCTGGAGAAACGCGAAAAACTCCGCCGATTGACCAATGAAAAGCCCGTCGTCGGTAAGCGCCTTCACGGCGCCCATGGACGCGCCCTTCGTGGCCGTGGGGCGAATGATCGAACACGGCGGGAATTCCCGGCTCAGGAATGGGCTTGGTTCGGGCATGATGAGGTTGGTCTGGAAATTCTCCCCGCCGAAGGGTGGGGAATTCAGATC
>WNFG01003870.1_pt1 | contig 37476 bp, 38 predicted proteins | sample 5400431 | NCBI WGS metagenome assembly WNFG01 (sample SAMN13153346, study PRJNA577476) | soil metagenome | isolation source: 120 cm saprolite under Douglas fir tree site 2 hole 3 replicate 2 | place: USA:California | collected 2015-04-18
TGGCTTTGGCCGCGCCTCCGACGGCTGAGGCACCGATAGTCCCCGGCGCACCGAGCGCGCTTGGCGCGATCACCGCACCCAGCACACCCGGTGCAACCGGTACGCCCGGCGAACACGAGTATGTGGTGCGCCCGGGCGACGTACTCTCCGCGATTGCAAGGCGCACCGGCACGAGCGAGAGCGTATTGAAAGAGGCTAATGGCCTGAAGGCTGCGGAATTCATCTACCCGGGTCAGCGCCTCAAGTTGGGCGCGGCCGCTACCGCCGCCGCCGCTGCGGCTGCGGTTGCCGCCGCCACCGGCGTTGTGCAGCCTGAACCCCCCGCTACGCTGCCGGTTCTCACCGTGGCAGCGCCGCGACCACCGAAGGAGCCAGTCTCGGTACGACAGGCCGAGAGCACGGCGCTGCTGCCGGCCGCCGCGCCGACGGGGACTTCAGACACGACGGACTACGGCGTCGGCGCCGACAACACCGTGATCGTGCAGGCGGCGGAAACATTGGGACACTACGCCGACTGGTCAGGAGTGAGCTCGCAGGCGCTGCGCTCACTGAATAAATTGCACAAGAATGCGATGGTGACGCTCGGCCACAAGGTCAAATTGGATTTCTCGCGGGTTACGCCTGCGCAATTCGAGGCAACACGCCGTGAGTATCACCAGCACCTGCAAGAAGAATTTTTTGCCGGCCATCGCATCGCCGGTACCGAGAACTATGCGGTGAAGCGCGGCGACTCGCTGTGGGTGATCGCCCAGCAACATGTCGACCTGCCCGTTTGGCTGGTGGCTCAATACAACCCTGATGTGGACTTCAACGACGTGCGGCCCGGGACCGCGATCACATTGCCGCGGGTCGTGCCCATCAATCGCCAGTAATGCCGCGATCCTGCATGTACTGCTTCAGAACGGCGCGGGTATCCACGGTGGGGCTGAAGCTCAGCGTGGAACCGTCCGCCGCGCGAACATCGAGCTCGAGCTTGCTGCTTGCGGCCATCCGTCTGAGCGTCGCCACGTCAAGACCGAAGTACGCCGTTTGGCCCCAAGAAGCGACCGGCCGGTATGGCTCGCGCCCGAGCTTCGGCGCCTCCATGACCGAAAGCCCGAGCGGTCCATCATCGAGGATCAGAGCGGCGGCGGCCGATGCATGAATATCGCCGGGCGGCTGCCGATCATTTCCGGGCGCAATGTGGATCCACAAGCCATAGCGGAGCTCGCCGCTGCGATTCCACTCGACCGGCCCCAAGTAGGCGAAGGTGGCGCGTTTGCGCAAAATGAGCACCGCGTCTTGCGCGCTTGGCAGGAGTTCAATCGGTTGTTTGAGCGCGCCGAAGGTTACCGCGGTTCGCTCGTCCAGGACTTCGACGGGCTTGATGGGAGATCGGCTGGCGCAGCCGGCCATCAATCCGACGAGCAAAATGACCGGAATTCGAGGAATGAACATGGGTCTGATTATACGGGACGTGAGCTAGAGCCGATTATGTCTTGCCGACTACACGCTATAATTTTGTCCATGAGTGTTCCAACAGGCCGTTCTTTGGGGAATTTTCTGTGGCTGGCGCTGTCAATAGCCTGTTGCATGGCGGCGCCGATGCGGACCGCCTCGGCCGAGGAAGTCGCGGCAGCGACCCTGGTGGTCGTGCACAAGGCGGAACACAAGCTGTACTTGTACAACGGCAGCCAGCTGCTGGGCGAGTACAAGGTCCAGCTCGGTTTGAGCCCGTCAGGACAGAAGGAACGCGAGCACGACTTCCGGACCCCGGAAGGCCACTACTTCCTGTCCCGGCGCAATACCCGCAGCGACTACTTCCTCGCCATTCAAGTGTCCTACCCCAACAAGCAAGACGAAGTGCGCGCGCACAAGAATCGGTGGGCGCCCGGGGGCTCGATCATGATCCATGGCTTCCCGAATACGCCGAAACATCCGGCGTCGTATTACGAAACGAATGACTGGACCGATGGCTGCATCGCCTTGTCGAATTCCGATATGGTCGAAGTGTGGATGCGCACCCCAGACAACATTCCCATCGATATCTATCCGTAGCAGGTGCCGCGTGGAAACCACGATTCTATCGTCTGAAATGGTCGACGCGCGGGTCGCGCCCAAGGGCAGCCTCGAGCATCTTTCGCAGCAGGAAATCGCCAAATTGCTCGATTCCGGGCAAGGCGGCCTGTATCCCTTGTTCCGCAAATGCGCGCTCGCCGTGCTCAATTCCGGCAGCCACATCGACGATGCGCGCGTGATATTCGAGAAGTACCGGGATTTCGACCTGAGGATCGTGCGCCAGGCCTGGGGCATCAAGCTCGAAATCAAGAACGCCCCGGCCGCCGCTTTCGTCGACGGGGTGATGATCAGGGGATTGAAGGATCATCTGTTCGCGGTGCTGCGCGACGTGGTGTTCATTTCGAACGAGATCATCGAAAGCGGCCGCTTCGACCTCACTTCCTCCTCCAGCATCACCAACGCGGTGTTTCATATATTGCGCAATGCGCGCGTTCTCGAGCTGCAGGTGCGGCCGAATCTCGTGGTGTGCTGGGGCGGCCATTCCATCCGGCGGATCGAATACGACTACACCAAAAAAGTCGGCTATGAACTGGGGCTTCGCAGCCTGGACGTCTGCACTGGCTGCGGTCCGGGCGCCATGAAGGGCCCCATGAAAGGCGCTACCATCGGGCATTCGAAGCAGCGTATCGTCGACGGCCGGTATTTGGGCGTCACCGAACCCGGCATCATCGCGGCCGAACCGCCCAATCCCATCGTCAGTCAATTGGTGATCATGCCGGACATTGAAAAGCGCCTGGAAGCTTTCGTCCGCCTGGGACACGGCATCGTCATTTTCCCGGGCGGCGCGGGGACAGCCGAGGAAATCCTGTATCTGCTCGGCATCTTGCTCGATCCGGCCAATCGGGACATGCCATTTCCCGTGGTTTTCACGGGTCCGGCCGACAGCGCCGACTATTTCGAACAGATTCACCGCTTCATCGGGTCGACTTTGGGATCGGCCGCGCAGTCGCGCTACCAGGTGATCATCGACGACCCCGCGGCCGTCGCGCGCGCGATGGTGCAAGGATTGGCCCGCGTCCGCGACTTCCGCCGGCAGGCGAGCGATTCGTACGGATTCAACTGGCTGCTGAAGATTCCCCTGGATTTCCAGCTGCCGTTCGAGGTCACGCACGCCTCGATGCGGGCTTTACGCCTTTCGCGCGATCAGCCGGTGCACGATCGCGCCGCGAATTTGCGGCGCGCGTTTTCCGGCATCGTGGCGGGAAACATCAAGGAGTACGGCATCGACGCGATCGAACGCGGCGGTCCTTTCGAGCTCGCCGGCGAGCCGTCGATCATGGAGCCTCTCGATCGATTGCTGCGTTCATTCGTAGCCCAGGGCCGCATGAAATTCACGGGCACTGAATACAGGCCCTGTTACCGGCTCGTGGCATGAGCGATCCGCAGCGCATCCGCTACCGCTTCGATTTGCCCGACGGATCGCAGAAATCTCTGGATCTCACCTTCGGCGCCGCGGATTTTCGCCTTTCCAATGCGGCGCCGGCCGCGCCGCCGTTTTGGACGGCGCTGACGTTCAATCAATGCGCCAATTGTCCGCTCAGCGCCGCCGATCATCCGCATTGTCCGGCCGCGCTGCAAATGGCGTCGGCGGTCGAACTGCTCAAAGCGCTGGTCTCGTTCGACACGGTCGGCGTGACGGTGACGCAGGCGGAGCGCACGGTGTACGCCGAAACGACCGCGCAGCTCGCCATGAGTTCGGTGCTCGGATTGATCATGGCGACCTCAGGCTGTCCCTGGGCCGACCGTTTCCGCCCCATGGCGCGCTTTCATCTGCCGTTCGCGAGTGAGTCCGAAACGGTATATCGCAGCATCAGCATGTTTCTGCTGGCGCGTGAGCTCGCGGGTGCAGGCGGCGCGCAAGGCTTTGCCGCTCTGGAAGAGCTCTATGAAAATCTGCATATCGTGAACCGCGGCATGTCGCGCCGTTTGGGCGCGGCCACGCGGACTGATCCCGCGCAGAACGCGATGGCTTTGCTCGATGCCTATACGACGTTATTGCCGGCGGCGCTCGCGTCCTCGCTCGAGGAACTGAAGCCGCTTTTCGACGCCTGGCGAGGCGCGGAATTTCAGGCCATTTAACTTACCGTGACAGTCTCTGAGATGCGCATCGCAATGCGCGTCGCCGGCCGGCGACAGTGCCGAGCCCCCTGTGACACAGTTCCTGCCCTAGACGGTGCGCGACACTTACTGTCGTCACCATCGAAAGAGGCACAAGCGATGAGCGAACTGAAGAATCAAACTCGATACAGCGGAGTGGACCGCCGGGCTCCTCGTCCGGACCCGGGCGTGCTCAAACCCGGCGCTGCTCCGCGAGATCATTACAAGACCGGCGGTCGCCACTCGGCGATCACCAACAACCTCTACAATTGGCACAGCTACAAGAACTGGGCCGAAAAAATTCGCGGCTCCTGGGAAGACAAAAAATAAACCGCCCGCCGCAAGCGCATCATTAGTCAGACAGGCTCCTACGCGGTCTCGCGCCAGGCGCCCTCTTTGGCCTTCAGCCAAGCCAGCATCGGCTCCCAATCCGCCACATCCTGTTCCACCGCTTGACGCTTCATTTCGTGCAATCCTAGGCCCTGCTCGGCCGCGCGAACGTAGTTCTGCGAGTCGCGCAGAGTGGCAATGACGGGGATCCGCAGGGTCTCCAGAAATCGCATCAGCGACTGATAGATCACCGTATTGCGCCTGACCCGATTCGCGACCACGCCGATGCGATTCTCGTCGCGCCGCACCTTGGCGATCAGCAGCAGGTCGGCGATGCATTTCGAGCAGGCATGAATGTCGATATCGGAGGGCAGGACCGGCACGATGATGGCGTCGGCGCTCTTGGTCATCTCCGGCATTTCCTGCGCCGGTATGGCTGCTGGGGTATCGATTACGATGTGGGCGGCGTCCGATGGAATGCGCATTTGCCAGGCTCGAGTCATGCGGGTGTTGCGTTCGAAAGCCGCGATGCCGTGGATGAATGCCTGCTCGGGTTTGCGCTTCTTCAGCCAGCGCGTGCTCGAACCCTGAGGGTCGTTATCCGACAACAGCGGGCGATCACCCTGGCTCGCAAAGTAACTGGCCAGATTCGTGGCTATCGTCGTTTTACCCGAACCACCCTTCGGATTCAGGACGAGAATTCGCTGCATGTACCTTCAAGCCTACGCAGCCCCAGGCACCATGGCAAGGGTGTGATCCCACTCACAGCGGGACCTCGAGCGCATGCCTAGACTCCGAGCCGCATGGAGTGGATGTTACAAGTGGTCGATGAAATCGATGACGCCATCGGCGCCTTGCGGCTGTGTTCCTTAGGCGTAGCCGCCGAATTCGGCAAGGTGGCGGCCGGCAGCCTCGGGATCGGCGCCATCGCCGCCGCAGTCGCGACAGGCGCCGAGATTTCACTGATGTGCTCCGCGGTGATTACGCTCAGCCTGGCCGCCACCTTGAAGATTCGGGCGATCGGCCGCCGCGTTGAGCCACCGCTACTGTAAAATCCTTTAAGATGCCGGGTATGGCATCCACAAGACCCCTGCGGCGGATCGGTGTCGTCGTCCTCGTCGGCTTGATTGCGGCCTGCAGCGGCAAGCCCGGCGCGGCGCCCGCCGACGGAGTGAGTTCCATGCAATCCATAGAAATCAAACCCGGTACGGGCGAAGCAATAACCGCCGGAAAAATTGCCGTCGTGCAATACACCGGTTGGCTGTACGAGGCCGCCGCGAAGGACAATAAAGGCAAACGGTTCGACACCTCGCGTACCCGAGGTCAGCCTTTCCGCTTTCCGGTGGGCGCGGGCCAGGTCATCAAGGGTTGGGATCAGGGCGTGGTGGGCATGAAGGTGGGCGAGAGCCGCCGACTCATCATTCCCGCCGACCTTGCTTACGGCGACAGCGGCGCCGGCGGCGTGATTCCGCCGGGCGCGACTTTGGTGTTCGACATCGATCTCGTCGCCGTCGAATGAGTTCGGCGCCTGAACGTCTCTTCATCGAGGGGCAAGCAGGCGCGCTGGAGGCGATCGTCGAAGAAACCGCGGTGCCGGGATCCAGCTACGGGATAGTCTGTCATCCGCATCCCTTGTTTGGCGGCACCATGGACAACAAGGTGGTGACCACGGTTGCGCGGGCGCTGCACGAAACCGGCATACCGACGGTGCGCTTCAATTTTCGCGGTGTCGGCGCAAGCGCCGGCGAATACGACCAAGGCGTGGGGGAAACCACTGATGCGGATGCCGTTGCCACGTGGGGCGCGCGGCGGTGGCCCGGCAGGGATTTGGTGATCGCAGGATTTTCGTTCGGCGCCTACGTCGCGTTGCGCCTGGCGCAACAGCGGGTGCCGAGACACCTGATCACCGTTGCACCCGCCCTGGAACCGTTCGATGCGTTCGGGATGGCTGTTCCGCGATGCCCCTGGCTGGTCGTTCAGGGCGACGCCGACGATGTGGTCGATCCGGCGACGGTCATCGACTGGGTGAATGGCCTCGACCCAAAACCACGGCTGGTGGTGCTGCCTGGGGTTGGTCACTTCTTCCACGGTCGTTTGCGCGAATTGCGTGACGCCGTCGTCGATGCGATTCGGAGCGGCTAAGTCTCCCCAGCCGCTCCGAAAGCCCAAGTCAAATCAATTCACGAATTCCTTGAGATTCTTGAGCGCGGCTATGCGCACTTTCTTGCTCGCGGGTTTCGCTTTGAACATCATTTTTTCGCCGTTGAAAGGATTGACCCCCTCACGCGCCTTCGTGGCTGGTTTCTTCACGACTTTCATCTTCAGAAGTCCCGGCAACGTAAACAAGCCGTGACTGCGCAGACTCTTCTTGATGGAGGCGGAAAGCGAGTCAAACACGGCTCCGACCTGCTTCTTAGAGAGCTCTGTTTCCTTCGAAATGCTAGCGAGAATTTCAGACTTGGTCGGTGCTGCATTCTTTTTCGCCATATTAAATCTCCTGCTGGGTTTTTCGAGCGCGGGCATTTAAGCCCCGCGCCGCCATAAATGTCGACTAATTCAACTCGGCGCCGAAAATAACATAGAAAAAAGCCGATGTTTAGCGCAAATGCGAAAAAAGATTCGCGCGTAGTGCGCGCGTGGCACTGGTTTTTCAGGGCTCGGCGTTCACTTGGCCTGTTTCGTGCCGCACGGCTTCGCCCTCGATCACTGTGATTTCAGGCATGTAGGAGGCGATGTTCAACGAAGCAGCACAAGGAGCCTGAGCAGCGCGCCGATCGCGATCGACACCCAGAGCACCGAGAAGTCAATCTGGCCGATCGGCGGGATGATCCGGCGCACGGGCTTTAAGATCGGTTCACACAGTCGCGAGAGCAAGCGGACGCCGGGGGCGTATCCGCCCGGCGAGACGAAACTCGTCAACGCATAGAGGAGAAGGGCGAACAAATAGATGTACAGCACCAATTCAGCCAGGTTGACGATGGTAGTGCGCAGGAACAAGCCTGCGTCGCTCACGCTTTCGCCCGCCATGGCCATCGCGGCAAAGCTGCGAAGCGAGGCGACGGCCAGCACCGCCACCACCGTTGCGGTGTCGATCTTGCCGATGGGCGGCAACACCCGCCGCAGAGGCAATACCAGCCAATTGGTCACGCGCACGATGGCATCGGCCAGGGGATCCCGAAAATCAGCCCTTACCCATTGGAATAAAAGGCGCAACACGAAGGCCAGCGTCAACAACCAGAGCAGTGTTTCAACGATATATCTAATCGCGTCCATAGGGGATATTTCTAGACTGTTCTAGGCGCTTCGCGCCACTGTTCAACGGGGTCGAGGCGACCCCGACCGAAAAAATGTCAATTCTTAAGAATTGCCGTACTCGGCGGCGAGTTCGGCTGAGCGGCGGTCGGCAGCCGCCACCGCATGAGCCACGATAGCACGAAGGCCGGCGGCATCCAGAACCTCGAGTGCGGCCGCGGTCGTGCCTCCTTTCGAAGTCACCTGCTCCCGCAGCGTGGCGAGGGACTCCCCCGATTGGCGCGCCATTTGCGCGGCTCCGAAGGCCGTTTCCAGCGTCAATCGATGGGCAACGTCGTCGGGGAGCCCGCGCTCGTGGGCGGCCGCTTCGAGGGCTTCCATGAACAGGAAAAAATACGCCGGGCCGCTGCCCGAAAGCGCCGTGACGGTATCCATCTGCGACTCGTGCTCCACCCACACCGTGGCGCTGACGGCGGCCATGATCATTTCAGCCAAGGCGCGGTTGGCGGCGCCGACGCTTGCAGGCGCGAACAAACCAGTGGCGCCGAAACCATTGAGGGCGGGTCGATTGGGCATGGTGCGGATCACCGGGACCTTTGGCCCGAACCAGCGCGCGAGGGCCGCGTGGGGGATACCCGCCGCGACTGAAATCAGCAAGGGGTGCGTCTCGGCCAGATGCGGTGCCAGATTCAAGGCCACGGTGCGAATTTGCTGAGGTTTGACGGCGAGCACCACCACTTCGGCGCCCTTGACCGCGCTCGCGTTGTCGGCGGCGGCCCTGACGCCGTATTCCCGGACCAGGCGTTGCAGTTGCTCCTGGTTCGGATCGGCAACCACCACCCGCTCATTCGACAGGCCGCGTTTGGTCAAGCCCCCGATCAGCGCAGCGGCCATATTGCCGCCGCCGATGAACGCAAGCCTACGTATGTTGTTCATGACCGCCCCTCATTCTCCGTGCTCGCGCTGCCCCGCCTCATCGGCTCCCGAACAACGCCGTACCTATCCGGACCAGCGTTGCCCCTTCGGCGATGGCGGATTCGAAATCCCCGCTCATCCCCATCGACAGTGTATCGAGCTTGTGGCCGCTCGCGTTCAGCTCTTCGAGCAGGGTGCGAAGGCGGGCAAATACCGCACGGGCGGCCGAGGCGTTCGGTTGCGGGGGCGGTACGCACATCAGCCCGCGCAAGCGGACCCGGGGCAGCTCCGCGGCGGCGGCCGCGAGCGGCCGGACCTCGCCCGGCTCGATGCCGCCCTTGTTCGGTTCCGGCACCAACTGCACTTGAATGCAGAGGTTGAGCGGCGGCGCGTGGAAAGGCCGCTGCTCCGACAGGCGCCGGGCGATGCTCAATCGATCGATGCTGTGCACCCAATCGAAGCGCTCGGCGATCGCACGGGTCTTATTGGATTGAATGCCGCCGATGAAGTGCCAGCGCAGCGCGAGGTCGGCGAGCTGATCCATCTTGGACGACGCTTCCTGAAAGTAGTTTTCCCCGAAATCCGTGACGCCGGCGGTGGCGGCAAGCCGGATGGTTTCGGCAGTCTGCGCCTTGGTGACGGCGACCAGGGTGACCGTGGCCGGATCGCGGCCCGCGGCCTCGGCCGCCTGACGTATCCGAGACCGGACGTAGTTCACATGAAGCGTCGAATTCTGCGGACCAATTAACATATTGGGTGACGACACCCTCTTATATACTGCTAGTGGCTAATTATCAGTCGGACTGGCAGCCAAATTAGGAGCCGTAAATGGCGGTTGATATCGCGCAGCTTCTCGCCTTTGCGGTGAAGAACAACGCGTCGGACCTGCATCTGTCCGCGGGAGTCCCGCCGATGATTCGCGTGGACGGCGACATGAAGCGAATCAATATGCCCGCGCTGGTGCACAAAGAAGTGCACAGCATGGTGTACGACATCATGAATGACAAGCAGCGCAAGGCCTTCGAAGAGTTCTTCGAAACGGACTTTTCGTTCGAAATTCCCAAGCTGGCACGCTTCCGCGTGAATGCTTTCAACCAAAATCGGGGCGCGGGAGCGGTATTCCGCAATATTCCGTCCGCCATCCTGTCGCTCGACGAATTGAACGCGCCCAAGACTTTCAAAGATCTATGCATGCTTCCCCGCGGTCTCGTGTTGGTCACCGGGCCGACCGGCTCGGGCAAGTCGACCACGCTTGCCGGCATGGTCAATCATTGCAATGACAACCGTCCCGACCACATTATCACGATCGAAGACCCCATAGAGTTCGTGCATGAAAGCAAGCGCTGCCTGGTCAACCAGCGCGAAGTCCATCGGGATACCTTAGGGTTCACCGAGGCGCTCCGTTCGGCGCTGCGCGAAGATCCCGATGTCGTTCTGGTGGGCGAAATGCGCGACCTGGAGACGATCCGCCTGGCATTGACCGCGGCGGAAACCGGGCATCTGGTGTTCGGCACCTTGCATACGAGTTCCGCCGCGAAGACCATAGACAGAATCGTGGATGTGTTCCCGGCGGCGGAAAAGGATATGGTACGCGCCATGATGTCCGAGAGCCTTCGGGCCGTGATTTCGCAGACTTTGATGAAACGCATCGGCGGCGGCCGTATTGCGGCGCACGAAATCATGATCGGCACACCCGCTATCCGAAACTTGATCCGCGAAGGCAAAATCGCGCAAATGTATTCGGCGATTCAAACGGGCCAGGGCCAGGGCATGCAGACTCTCGATCAATGCCTGCAGGAATTGGTGCAGAAGGGCGTCGTCAGCCGCGAAGAGGCTAAGTACAAGGCCCAGAACAAGGACTCTATTTAGTGCGCCGCGCGCACCCGTTTAATGGTGTTCGCGAGGAGCCGCGATACCCGAATTTGTGGCGGCGCGCCGGGCGCGCCGTAAGATAAGGATACATACAATGGAACGCGAACAAGCGATACGCCTGATGCAAGACTTGCTTCGGCGCATGGTCGAAAAGAAAGGATCCGATTTGTTCATCACCGCCGGCTTTCCGCCCGCGATCAAGGTGGACGGCGAAATCCGGCCTCAATCCGATCGTTCCTTGAGCCCCGAGCAGAGCGCAGGCCTGGTGCGCGCCATCATGAACGACCGGCAAACCAAGGAATTCGACGCCACCAAGGAATGTAATTTCGCGATTTCGCCGCCCGGCATCGGCCGTTTCCGCGTCAGCGCCTTCGTGCAGCAGGGTTTTACCGGCGCGGTTCTGCGTACCATCAACGCCAAGATTCCGACGTTCGAGGAGCTCGAGCTGCCGCCCATATTGAAGGATGTCGTGCTCTCCAAGCGCGGTTTCGTGATTCTGGTGGGCGGCACGGGATCCGGTAAATCCACCTCGCTCGCGGCGATGGTCGGCTACCGAAACGAGAAGACCCGCGGCCACATCGTCACCATCGAGGATCCGGTGGAATACGTGCATGCGCACAAGGGCTGCGTGGTCACCCACCGCGAAGTCGGCGTCGATTGCGAGAGCTGGCATCTCGCCCTCAAGAACACCCTGCGGCAGGCGCCGGATGTGATTCTCATCGGCGAAATTCGCGATCGCGAGACCATGGAATACGGCATTCAATTCGCCGAGACGGGACACTTGGTGCTGGCCACGCTGCACGCCAACAGCTCGAACCAGGCGATCGACCGCATCATCAATTTCTTTCCCGAAGAACGGCGCGAGCAGTTGCTCATGGATCTCAGCTTGAACATACGCGCGCTCATCTCGCAGCGCCTGATACCGCGCGAAGCCGGGAGCGGCCGCATCGCGGCCATGGAAATCATGCTGGCCTCGCCGCTGATCTCGGATTTGATCTTCAAGGGCGAAGTTGCCAAGATCAAGGACGTGATGTCGCGCTCCAACCGGCTTGGCATGAAGACCTTCGACCAGGCGCTGTACGAGCTCTACGAAGCGGGTTTGATTTCCTACGAAGATGCGCTGCGCAACGCCGATTCGAAGAACGAATTACGCTTGCGCGTGAAGCTCGAGAGCAAGCGAGAGATGAAGAATCCGGAGGAAGGCGGCCAGGCGCTGCAGATCCTCGAGGAAGAAGAAGGCCAGGTGTTCTAAGCATATGGCTGCGTCGCCCGACGTTCCGGCACAGGTGATGAACACCAAGCCGCTGTTCAAGCTGATGGTGGAGCGAAAGGCATCGGACCTGTTCTTCACCTGCAACGCGCCCGTCAAGATCAAGATCGAGGGCAAGATATTCCCGGTGAACAAGCAGGTCTTGAGTCCCGAGACCGTGCGCCAGGCGGCGCTCGGCCTCATGACCCAGGACCAGATCGAGCATTTCAACGAGGAGTTGGAAATCGATTTCGCGATTTCGGAGTCCGGACTCGGCCGGTTCCGCGTCAACGTCTTTTATCAGCGCGGATATCCCGCGATGGTGCTGCGCTACATCACGGCGGAAATGCCCAGGCTGGAAGATCTGGGCATGCCCGACGTCTTCAAAGACCTGGTCATGCTGAAGCGCGGAATGATTCTCATGGTGGGTGCGGCGGGCGCCGGCAAATCCACCACGCTCGCCGCAATGATCAACTACCGCAACGAGACCTCATCGGACCATATTTTGACCATCGAGGATCCGATCGAGTTCTTGCATACCAACAAGAAGTGCATCGTGAACCAGCGCGAAGTGGGCCTCGATACCAAGTCCTTCGCACGCGCCCTGCGCAGCGCCGTGCGCTCGGCTCCGGACGTGATCCTGGTCGGCGAGATTCGCGACCGCGAAACCATGGAGGCGGCCATCGCGCTCGCCGGCACGGGGCATTTGTGCATCGCGACCCTGCATGCGAACAATTGCGCCGAGACCCTGGACCGCATCATCAACATGTTTCCGCGCGATCAGCACAACCAGATTTTCCTGGAGGGCGACGTGATCGGCGTAAAAGAGGCGATCCGCACGGGCACGGAGCGCGGCATGCTGAGTTTCGACAGCGCGCTCTACAATCTCGTGCGCGAAGGGCGGATCGAGCTCGAAGAAGCATTGTCGAGCGCCGATTCGCGCACCAACCTCGAAGCCAAGATCAACTTCGGCTGAGGCGGGAGCTCGCAGCGCTCGAGGTTGCTTTCGAACTCGCGGCTGCACACATCCCAGCCGGATTTCAAGGCACGCTCCCGGCAGGCCTTGGGATCGATGTCGAGCGCGCGCCGCGCCGCGACCGCGAGATCCAAGTCCAGCGCTCCGGTAACCCCGTCCTCGACCACGTCGATGGGTCCCGTCACGGGGTACGCCGCCACCGGAATTCCGCAGGCCATGGCCTCGAGATTGACCAGGCCGAAGGTATCGGTACGGCTCGGAAACACCATGATGTCGGCCGCCGCCAGATTCTTCGCCAGATCCTCGCCGAAGCGGTAGCCGATGAAAGTGGCATGAGGGTACTGCTTCTCGAGCCGCGCCCGCTCCGGGCCGTCGCCGATGACCACCTTGCTGCCGGTCCAGGCCATCTTGAGGAATGCATCGATGTTCTTTTCGACCGCGACACGGCCGACGTAGGCCGCGATCGGGCGCGGCAGGGTGAGGGAATCCTTCGGATACGGCTTGAACATCTCGGTATCGACGCCGCGGCGCCAGGTCGCCAGGTTCTCGAAGCCATGCGCCGCGAGATCCTGGCGCACCGAGGCGGTGCTCACCATGCAGCGCGCGGCAGCGCTGTGGAACCAGCGCAGCGCCCGGTAGGAAACCCTGAGCGGGATGGGGAAGCGCGCCCGCAGATACTGCGGAAACTGGGTGTGATACGAGGTCGTAAAGGGCAAGCCGGACTTCAGGCAAAAGCGCCTGGCGCTCAAGCCCAAGGGTCCTTCGGTCGCGATGTGCACCGCCTGCGGCGAGAATGCCGAAATGTGCTGTTTCACCTTTTTGTAGGGCAGCAGAGACAGGTGGATTTCCGGGTATGTCGGGCAGGCGACGCTCCGAAAATCGCGGGGGGTGATCATGCGGACTTCGTGGCCAAAACGGCCCAGCCACGCCGCGGTCTGCGCCAGGGTGCTGACCACGCCGTTCGTCTGAGGAAACCACGCGTCGGTAACGATCATGATTCGCATGCCGGCCTAGAATCGCACTGTGGGATGACGGAACGATGAATACGGGCCTTAAGTTTTCTCGTAATCCTGCGACACAGGTCGCCCTCCGGGCCTCGCGGGAGGGCTTTGTAATAGGCTTGTAACGAAATTCCTATATTTGCTTCATGGGCGATTTATGTAGAACTCTCTCTCTCAAGGAACCACCATGCAAAGTTTTTGGGCGGAACTGCGGACACAGCGATGGGATGATCATCGTTACTATCATCACAGCCGTATCAATCAGTCTCTGCATTTGTTGAGCGCGATCAGCTTCATCGTTGCTTACGTCACGGCGTTTACGGACCCGGCGAAATCCGCGCTGATCGGCTGGCTGGTATCCATGGTCAGCCGGCAATCCGGGCATTTTTTCTTCGAGCCCAAGGGTTACGACGAGGTCAACCGGGCGACCCACGAGTACAAGGAAGACATCAAGGTGGGGTACAACCTGCGCCGCAAGGTCATTCTGCACGCTATTTGGGCGCTGTCGCCGGCATTGCTGTGGCTGGATCCGACGTTCTTCGGGCTGTTCCCGCCCCATGCGAGCGGCGCGGAATTCGTGCGCCACATCGGTGAAATCTGGCTCATCGTCGGGATCGGCGCGCTGTTATTCCGTACCGTGCAGCTGTTCTTCTTGAAAGGGGTTCAAACCGGACTGGTGTGGTTGACCAAGATCATCACCGACCCGTTCAACGACGCGAAGATCTACTGCAAGGCGCCTCTTTACTTGATGCGCGGCGAGCTGATCGATCCCATGGGCGAGGTCGAAGCCCACCGCGCCTGAAGCATTTCCTTGAACACGCGGCGCCTGATGGATTTATTGGTGAGCTGGGGTTGGGACCACCACCATCCATCACGCTGCATATCCTCGGCCGCCGACAGAATTCTGTCGGCGACCTCCGCAAAGTCCCCTTCAGTGTAGTTCAAGCTGAAGATGAGCCTTCCGGTGCCCACCCAGCTCAAGGCAAGTCCGGCGGCGCGCAAATAGTATTGAAACATCCAGTTATAACGCGACGGCGCCGAATAGTAGATGGTCCAAATCGAGGACAGGTTGGCGACCCGCACCGGGAGCTCGGCCGCCGTCAATCGATCGTTCAGCGCCTTGGCGCGGGAGTTCCAGGCGGCGTCGAGGCCCTGGTACAGAGCGCGCACGGCCTCGGTCTCGATCCGCGTCAAGAATTCATACATGGCGCCCATGACATAGGGGTGCGCATTGAATGTGCCCCGCGCAAAGCAGATATCGGCCGGGCGATCGTCGCGAAAACGGCGCATGAACTCCGCGCGGCCGCAAAGAACGCCGACGGGGAGCCCTCCGGCCACCGTTTTGCCGTAGGTGACCATGTCGGCGCGCACGCCGAAATACTCCTGAGCGCCGCCCGGCGCGAGCCGGAAACCCACGAAGACTTCGTCGAAGATCAGCACGATGCCCCGCGCGCTGCACTCGGCGCGCAATTCCCGGAGCCATGCCGCATAAGCGGCGCGGTCGAAGTGCGCGCTCCGTCCGCTGTCGATGAGCGTCGAGTCGCCGGGCGCACTGATGTTCGGATGCAAGGCCTGCAGCGGATTGACCAGCACGCAGGCGATGTCCCGCCGATTGCGCAGCACCCGCAAGCTGTCCCGATGCATATCCTTCAAGGTGTATGTCTCACGGGCGGCCAGCGGATTGCCGACGCCCGGCTGCACATCGCCCCACCACCCATGGTAGGCGCCGCAGAAACGCACGAGGTGAGAGCGCCCGGTGTGGTAGCGCGCAAGGCGCACGGCCTGCATGACCGCCTCGGTGCCCGACATGTGGAAGGAAACCTCGTCCAAACCCGCAATCTGCAGCAGGCGCCGTACGTTGTAGGCGGTCACCGGATGATAGGCGCCCAGCACCGGCCCCAGACCGCGAACCCGCTCGGCACCCCGCTCGATGCACTCCTTGTAGAAGTCGTAGCCGAACACGTTGACGCCGTAAGAGCCGGTCAAGTCGTACAGCCGGTTGCCGTCGAGATCGGTGACGTTCACGCCGGAGGAGGACTCGAGAAACGTGCCCGGCTTGAAGTGCTGCCGGACGTAGCCGCTGAATTGGAACGGTACGCGGTAGCGGGAAGTGAACTGCAGATCGGACACGCCACCGGCGATTTCGCCGGTGAGCTCGGCGGTCTTTTTGAAGCGCTCGGCAAACAATTGGCTGAGCTGCATGAAGCCCGCCCGCCGCGCCGCCGCGATGTTCTCGGGGGCCCCGTCGGTCTGAAAGAACCGGGACTCGTCGTATTCGTAAAACGGCACCAGCGACGCGAAGCGGCGCGCCATGCGGGAATGCCCCGTCAGCGAACGATGCTTGGCGCGCGACAGCTGCAGCCGCAATTGCAGTCTGCGGAGCACGACGGCGAGCGCGATTCCGGCCAACGCATACAAGATTATCGTCCTAATCGCCGTTTACCTCAGAGCCTTCCAGGCGGCGAACTCTATTGCAAACGAATGACACTGAGATGACTACAAAAGCCCTGATCGCCCGGATAGTCCAGCAGGAGGACATCAACTTTCTGCTCACCAACCGAATCCCGCGGAGGCTTCTGACGCAATTCGTGGGGTGGTTGAGCCGGATCGAGCAGCCTTGGGTCGTCCGCTGCTGTATAGCCCTGTGGCGGCTGTTCTCCGATCTTGACCTCAGCGAAGCGAGGGAGACGGGCTTCAAGAGCGTGCACGACTGCTTCACCCGCGAATTGCGCGACGGCGCGCGTCCGATCGACCCCGACCCCGGGGTACTGGTCAGTCCCTGCGACGCGCTGGTCGGCGCCTGCGGCACGGTGTCTCATGGGTCGGTGCTGCAGGCCAAGGGGTTCCCTTACCCGCTCCTGGATCTTTTGGGCGACGCTGATCTGGTGCGCTGCTACCAGGGCGGGCAGTACGCGACGCTGCGGCTGACCTCGAGCATGTATCACCGCTTCCATGCTCCCGCTGATTGCCGGGTGGAGCAGGTCAACTACATTTCCGGCGACACATGGAACGTGAATCCCATTGCGCTGAAACGGGTCGAGAAGCTGTTCTGCAAGAACGAACGGGCCGTCATTCGGTGCCGATTACTGCCGTCGGGCGCAATGCTGACGCTCGTCCCCGTGGCGGCGATCCTGGTCGCCAGCATGCGTCTACGGTTTCTCGACGTGCTGCTGCACCTGCGCTATCGCGGCCCCAACGTCATCCCCTGCGATGTCGGGTTCCGCAGGGGCGAGGAAATGGGGTGGTTCGAGCATGGCTCCACCATCATCGTGTTTGCGCCGCAGGGCGTCCGCTTGAGCGACGGGGTGCGCGAGGGCCACCGCATTCAAATGGGCCAGGCGTTGATGCGGCTCCATTGAGGGTCGCGAAATCCCGTCCGGAAGCCGTCATTCGCGGCTTCCGGTAAGCTAGATCCGCATCCTGCGCGCGGCGTTCGAGGGGAGATCATGGGAGTGAAGATCGATCAGGACAGCGAAGTCGGAGAGTATGACTCTGCGATGCAGACGCTGTTGCAGCTGATTTGGGGAGAGGGCTTCCTGTCGCCCGGCGGCGCGGACGAAGTAGCATACCTGCTGGAAGGCAGCGACATTCGCGGCTGCAAGGTGCTCGACATCGGCGCGGGGCTGGGCGTCATCGATCAACTGCTCGTAGCGCAGCACGGCGCGGGGTCGGTGCTGGGCATCGACGTCGATCCCGTTCTATTGAAGCAGATGGACGCTCGGATCGCACGGGCGCAGCTGGCCGATCGCGTCAAAAGCCTATGCGTGACGCCGGGTCCGCTGCCATTCGAATCCGAAAGCTTCGATGTCGTATTTTCGAAGGATGCGATCGTTCACATTCCGGACAAGGCGGCGCTTTACGCCGACATTCATCGCATCCTGCGGCCGGGGGGGCGATTCATCGCGAGCGATTGGCTTCGCGGCGGAACAGGAGCGTACTCCGCTGAGATGATGGAGTATTTTCGCCTCGAAGGGATAACGTACAACATGGCCACGCTCGACCAGTGTGCCGCTGCGGTCAAGCAGGCCGGGTTCGCTAACGTGGAAGTTCGGGACCGGAACGAATGGTATTTCGCGCTGGCGCAGCGGGAACTCCAATCCATGGAGGGCGATCTTAAGCCGGTGATCATCGAACGGATCGGCGCCGGGCGCGCCGAGCACTTCGTGGCCAACTGGCGCCAGCTGGTTCTCGTGCTGCGCCGGGGAGAGCTGCGGCCGGGGCATTTGAAAGCCGTCAAGCCGGCGAAAGGATTGGTTGCTTGAGTCGCCTGAACGCCCTCATCCGCGCACTATGAACGTGACCGCGACACTCGATTCCGGCCGGGAGCAGCGTGTGGCCGCGACGCTGGCTCTATGCTTCCTGACGGCGGTGATCGAGGGAATGGACCTGCAGTCGATGGGGATCGCGGCCCCCTCGCTCGGTCCCGAGTTCGGACTGTCCAAGCCGCAGCTGGGCGTGGTGCTGCTCGCCAGTCCGCTCGGTCTCTTCTTCGGCGCTTTCATCGGCGGGCGGATCGCCGATATCTGGGGCCGCAAGAACGCCCTCGTGCTGGCCACCGCGATGTTCGGCGCATTGCAGCTGTGCACCGCGTGGGCCGCGGGACTCCCGAGTCTGCTCGTAATCCGGTTCCTGTGCGGATTGGGCCTGGGCGGAGCGTTTCCCAATCTCATCGCATTGACAGCCGAAGCCTCGGGCGGCCGCAACAGCATCATCAATGTGGTCATTACCGTCGCCGGAATGCCCGCCGGAGGCGCGCTCGCGAGTCTCATCGGTTTTCTCGGGGGCGCCAACGGCGACTGGCGCATCGTCTTCTATGTCGGAGGGATCGCGCCTCTGGCGCTGGCTCCGGTGATGGCGCTGATGCTGCCCGAGTCGGCGCTGTTTCGCCAGGCGAAAGCCGCGGCAGCGGCGGCAGGCACGAAGCACACGACGCTGGAGGTGCTGTTCGGCGGGACGCGCGCCGGGCCGACGGTACTTTTATGGGCGGCCGTATTCTTCACGACTCTGGTCACCTACCTGTTGCTGAACTGGATGCCCGTGCTCATGGGTGCCAAGGGATTTTCGAAGACCGACGCGCTGCTCATCCAGATCCTGTTCAATGTCGGGGCCGCGCTGGGCTCGGTCTATCTCGGCTGGTGGATGCAGCGGCGGCCGCGCCGGATGGTGTTGCTGGTCTGTTACGCGGGACTTGCCGCCGGTCTCATCGTGATGGCACCGCTCGGGAAAGACCTGCTCCTCGCCGCCGCGACCGCCGCCGTCCTCGGCGCCTGCGTTCTCGGCGCTCAGTTCATACTGTATGGGCTCGCTCCGGCGTACTACGCCGTCGAGACTCGCGGAACGGGAACCGGCGCCACCGTGGCTGCGAGCCGGCTCGGCTCGGCCGTGGGACCTTTTGCCGCGGGAATTCTGCTGGGACATGGCGCGAGCGAGACGCACGTGCTGCAGGCCCTTCTCCCCGTGACGGCATTGGCGGCCGCCGCGGCGATCGGACTCTTGTTTCTCAAGCGCGCGCCGGGGTGAAAAGGCTGCCTCCGTCATTTTTAATTACACGAACTTCGTGTATATTGTGAGGATCTTGATCTACGCGAGTTCGATCATGAAGAACGTCACCATTACTCTCGACGAGCAAACCGCCGCTTGGGTGCGCATGGCGGCCGCCAAACGCAAAATGAGCGTATCGCGTCTGATAGGCGATCTACTGCATGACCGCATGCGTGAGGCGCGTGACTACAACGAAGCGATGCGGCGCTTCTTCTCTCACAAGCCGTTCAATTTCGAATGGGTAGGGGGGCGCCGCCCCACGCGAGAGGAGATACACGATCGTGCACGGGCGCGGGAAGATCTGCTGCGCGAGGAATTGGCGCGACAGGAAACAAAATGACTGCTCCGGTGTTCGTTGACACCAACGTATTCGTTTACGCGTCCGACAACCGCGAGACCGTGAAGCAACCACTGGCCGAGGAATGGCTCGAGCGCTTGTGGCGGGAACAGAGCGGCCGCACCAGCGTGCAGGTGTTGAACGAGTGCTACTGGAATCTCACGCGCAAGATCAGGCCGGTCCTGCCTGCGAACGACGCCTGGGACATCGTGCACAGCCTTTTCCAATGGAATCCGCAGGCAATCGATATCGATGTGTTGACGCGATCCCGGGAAATCGAGCGGCGCTATCGTTTGGCGTGGTGGGACAGCCTCATTGTCGGCGCCGCGCAAGCGCAGAACTGCCCGCTGCTTTTGAGCGAGGATTTGCAGGACGGGGCGGTGTACGGTGGGGTGATGGTCCGAAACCCGTTCAAGCCCGGAGTATCGGAAGCTGCCGCAGAATATGCGCTCGCTCCAGTCGCGGTCCGCCAGCATCGATCGCGAGGTAGGCCAAAGCGACCACAACAGTCGCTGAGTCTTCGCTAGGGGCGCCATCATTAAATGCGCGTTTCCGCGGAAACGTGCTTCTTGGACGGCGCGGAGAGTGTCTTGGGAGCGACTATGTGGGATCTGAAAGGAAAAATTGCGTTGGTGACCGGTGCGACATCGGGCATCGGTTGCGCCATCGCGCGGGAGATCGCGGCGGCGGGCGCGCAATTGATGCTGACGGGCCGCAATCAGGCCGCCGGTGCGGCGCTCGCGAACGAATTGGGAACCCGATTCATTGCGGGCGACATCGCCGATCCCGCCTTTCCCGATCGCCTGGTAGCCGAGACATTGGCGGCCTTCGGCGGCTTGGACATCCTCGTCAATAATGCCGGCATCACGCATCGCGGCAGCCTTCTCGAGACCAGTGACGACGATTGGACGCGCGTGATGGACGTGAACGTGACGGCGCTGATGCGTTGCTCGCGAGCGGCCCTGAAGCACATGGTGGCCGCCGGCAAGGGCAGCATCGTCAACATCGCATCCGACTTTGCGGTGGTCGCCGGCCAGGGCGAAGCGGTTTACTGTGCGTCCAAGGGAGCGGTGCTGCAGCTCACCAGGGCCATGGCCTTGGACCACGGACCCCAGGGAGTGCGCATCAACGCCGTGTGCCCCGGAGATGTCGAGACGCCGATGTTGCTGGAGGGCATCCAATCGCGCGGCGAGGAGATCGCCGCCGGTCTGGCGCGGAAGGGTGCAGCTTTCCCCTTGGGGAGGGTCGGCCGACCGGCCGAGGTTGCCAAGGTGGTTGCCTTCCTCGCGTCCGACGCCGCGAGCTATGTCACGGGCGCGGCCTGGCTGGTCGATGGCGGCAACACGGCTGCGTAGAAGGCCCCCGCCCGCCTAGCCTTAGAGCCCCGCTGTCGAGCGGCTCGGGTATCCGGTGCTCGCGCAGCGAGCCTATCAATCGGGGTCGCTTCGACCCCGTAGATTCGCGCGTAGCGCATTAAAGAGGCCGGCGATGCCTGGTGAGAGTAGCGGCAATCGACGCCAGCACCGCCATGCGGACTGCGACCCCGTTGTTCACCTGTTCGCGAATGACGGAACGCGATCCGTCCGCCACGTCCGATGAGATTTCGACGCCGCGGTTCATGGGTCCCGGGTGCATGACGAGCACACTGGGCGCAGCCAATTTCAGGCGCTTGGCGTCCAGGCCAAAATCGCGGAAATAGGCGGCGTCATCGAGAGATGCGCTTTGTGCCATACGTTCCTTTTGAATGCGCAGCATCATCACCACGTCGGCTCCCGCAATGCCGTCCTCGATGCGGGTGAAGCGCTGCGCGCCGCGAAACTCACCCTCGGCCGGCAACAGCGCTTCGGGCGCCACCATCCGCAGATCCGTCGTACCCAGCGTCGTCAACGCCTGATGGGCGGACCTGGCGACGCGCGAGTGTTTGATATCCCCGACGATGGCCACTTTGAGTCCGGCGAAGCGGCGCTTGTGGGTACGAATGGTCAGGGCGTCGAGCAGCCCTTGTGTGGGATGAGACACGTGCGCCTCGCCCGCGCTGATCACCGACACGTGAGGGGCGACATGGTCGATGAGAAATTCCGGCATGCCCGCTTCCGAGTCGCGGATCACGAACACATCGGTGTTCATGGCTTCGAGCGTATAGATCGTGTCCAACATGCTCTCGCCCTTGGCGCGCGAACTCGAATGCAGTTCCAGGTTGAGCACATGCGCACCCAAACGGCGGCTGGCGAGGTCGAACGAAGCGCGGGTGCGGGTGCTCGGTTCGAAGAACAAGTTGGCGAGGGTAACCCCGGCGAGCTCGCGGCCTTCATAGGCGGGCTGTCCCGGAAGGCGGCGGTAGCTTTCCGCACGATCGAGGATCGCCGTCAACGCGTCGCGGGTCAGACCATCGAGCGTGATGAGGTGGCGCAGGCCCCCGGCGCTGTCTTGTTGTGAACGCATTTGCGCCTCATGTTTACGGTGAACCAACGTTCCAAGATGACGCAGGCGACCGGTGTCGTGCTGCTCTCGGAACCGCGCGCATTATACGGCAGGATCTTCGGTGAACCAGCGTTCCAAGATGACGCAGGCCGCCGCTGCGTCGACATCGGCTTTTGCAACGCGGCGCCGGCGCAGGCCGGACCGGCGTGCCGACTTCAACCGCGCTTCGGCTTCCCTCGACGAATACCGCTCGTCGACCAGAACGACCTGCAGCCGATAGCGCCGTGCGACTTCGGTTGCGAAGCCGCGTGCATCGCGAGTCTGGGCGCTGTCGGAACCATCCACGTTATACGGCAGGCCGACCACGATCAGTGCCGGCTGCCAGTCGCGCAGCAGCGCATCGATCGCTTCCCAGCGGGGTCCGGCCATGCCGACCGGTACGGCGTCGAGCGGGGCAGCCGTGCGGCTCACGGTGTCGCCGCATGCGACGCCGATGCGCCTGGACCCAAAATCAAAGGCTAGGACGACCCGCGGTCCGCCGCTTGCCGTCCCGTTGGACTTAGGCGGTCCGGAAGCAGCCGGTTTGGGCGCGGCCGGCTCAGACGGGCTCCTAGGCATTGCCGCTGATGGGGCTGATGCGCGACAACTCCACGCCCAGGAGACGTCCCGCGGCCAGCCAGCGGGATTCGAACGGCAACTCGAAAATCAAGCCGGGGTCGACCGGAGCGCTCAGCCAGGCGTTCGCCCGGATCTCGTCTTCCAGCTGTCCGCCGTCCCAGCCGGCATACCCTAAGGCGACGATGGCTTCTTCGGGGCCCTTGCCGAGGGCCATGGCCGCCAATATGTCCCGCGACGTCGTGACATGGATGATGTCGGGCGCAATACCTGGCGTTCCCGCAAGGGTCCCGTGGCGAGCTCGATTTCCAGCTGCTCGAAAATTTCGCCCATCCGCATGGGCAAGGGTTTATTGAGGATCAGTCCGAGTGCGCCGCGCGAACTGTGATCGCAGACCAGCGCAACGGTCTGCGCAAAGTTAGGATCGCCCATCGCGGGCATGGCGATCAGCAACTGATTGGTCAGGTAACCCGATTCGCTAATGGTTCGGCTCCGGATAAAAGACGCCGGTGCCTTGCGAAGCGCCGCCCAGGAACTGCCATTCGTACGCGATGCGTATTTCATCGTGTTTGACGGTCAACTCGCCCGGAAACGGATCAAAAGGCGCGGCGAGCTTCAGAATTCTCATGGCGGCCTCGTCGATTTCCGCGTGCCCGCTGCTGCGTCGAATGACGGTTTCCAGGAGTCTGCCGTCGGAACCGATGGTTACTTCGATCACCGGGGTGCCGGACAGCTTCTGACGCCGCGCGACCTCGGGGAAATTCATCGTGCCCACGCGCTCGATCTTGCGGCGCCAGTTGTCCAGGTAAACGGCTACATCGGATTCCCGCGTGTCCGCGGCGATCCAGAGCTGCTGCATGGCCTCGCCGCGCATGCGCAGCTCGACTCCGTCGCTGTTGGGTGTCATGGCGAGGTCAGGCCGCTTCTCGAGCAGCAGGGGCAGCTGGGACGGCACCGAAGCGGCCGTGGGCGATGCGAAATACAAAATCTTTTGCGCCGGCATGTGCGTTGCGACGAGTTCCTCATCCCCCGCGTCGGTGCCGGCCTGAACAGCCGCCAGTCCATCGCCGCTGGGGATGCCCGGCCGCTCGACCGGCATCAGGGATGACTTCGGAATCAAGGCGCGCTCGTGTTTCAAGGTGTTGCCGGATCCTTTCTGAGTGCGTTCGGAAAGGTACGGCGCGTTCGGGTTCTTCGCCACGGTCGGCGCTTGATCGTTGACCAGGACGACCTCCAAGGCCGGCGTCCCGTCGCCGTCCGCCTTGCTGCCCGGTGAACTGAATGTCACGCCCAGTATCACGATCCCATGGAACAACGCCGCCAAAAAGCACGTCGTCAGCATGCGGTCGTTCGCGGGCGGCAGCCCGGCCCGAAACACCTCGCCGGCTTGATACATGTCGGAAGTCACGCTGCGCTCAAATTCCTGTGGATGGCATCCACCAGCATCGCTCCAATGTCGACACCGTGCTTTTTGTTTAGTTCGCGGATGCCCGTCGGGCTGGTGACATTGATCTCCGTGACATAGTCGCCGATGACATCCAGTCCGACGAAGATCATGCCGGCTGCTTTCAGTTTGGGACCGATTTGCGCGCACAGCCACCGGTCGCGCTCGTTGAGCGGGCGGCTCTCGGCCCGTGCGCCCGCGGCCAGATTGCCGCGGTTGTCGTCAGGCGTGGGTATCCGTACCAGGGCGAACGGCACCGGCTCCCCGTCCACCAGAATGACCCGGCAGTCGCCGGCAGTCGTGATCTCCGGCAGGTAGCGCTGCACGATGGCGTACCGGCTGCCGTATTCGGTCAACGTTTCGAACACCACATTGCGGTTCTTGTCGCCCTGCTCCAGAACGAATATCGAGCGCCCTCCCATACCATACAAGGGCTTGCACACGGCTTTGCCGTGTTCCCGCAGGAATTCGCTCATGTCGTGCATGTCGCGGGTGATGAGGGTGGGCGCGCAGCACTCGGGAAACCAGGCCGTGTAGACCTTCTCGTTCATGTCCCGCAGACCCTGCGGCCGGTTGCACACCAACGCGCCTTGGGTCCCGGCACGATCCAGAATGTACGTGGTGTAGATGTACTCCGTATCGAAAGGCGGATCCTTGCGCATCAGAATCACGTCGAATTCACCCAGTCTGGCGTCTCGGGTCTCGCCTCGCACAAACCATGTTCCGGGATCGTCAAACACTTGCAGCGGCGCCAGACGCCCCCAGGCGATGCCGTCGCGCAGCCAAAGGTGCTTCTGTTCCGCATAAAAGAGCTGCCAGCCGCGCGCCTGTGCCGCCAGGAGTATGGCCAAGGTGCTGTCCTTGGCGGGCTTGATGGCTTCAATGGGGTCCATGACCACGACGAGTCGGACTCGGGAAGACATGCTCATTCCTTCTCTTGAGAAAACTGTGAACTACGCCACCGTTGTTTGCCCCAGCTTACCGCGAAATGTCGACCCCGTACCGTGGCTTGCAGGGCCCGGATATGTTAAAAAGCCACAAGATTCCAGCACCTACGGACGCGTAGCCTTCAGTCCCCCAAGGTCAGATTCGTGGAGAGCGTGATCATCAACGGTAAGCCGAAACTCACGGGACTCAAAGTTCTCGTGATCGACGACAGCAAGACCATCCGGCGGACCGCCGAAACCCTTCTGACCAAGGAGGGCTGCGAAGTGTTCACGGCCGTCGATGGTTTCGACGCGCTTTCCAAGATCGCCGACCATCAACCGGATATCGTGTTCGTGGACATCATGATGCCGCGCCTCGATGGCTACCAGACCTGTTCGCTGATCAAGCACAACAAGGTGTTCAGGCAAATCCCGGTCATCATGTTGTCGAGCAAGGACGGATTGTTCGATCGAGCCCGCGGGCGCATCGTAGGCTCTGAGCACTATTTGACGAAGCCGTTCACCAAAGACGAGCTGCTGGGCGCGATCGAAGCTCACGTCGGCAAATGACGGAGAACACCAGAATGGCATTGATTCTCATCGTTGACGACTCCCCCACCGAGGTATTCGTCATGCAGAAGGCTCTCGAGAAGCATGGCTTCAAGACCGCCGCCGCGGAGAACGGTGAAGAGGGAGTCCGCAAGGCGAAGGCCATGAAGCCTGATCTCATCTTCATGGATATCGTCATGCCGGGCGTCAACGGCTATCAAGCCACGCGCATGCTCATCAACGATCCGGAAACCAGTTTGATTCCGATCATCATGGTCACCACCAAGGGACAGGAGACGGATCGGGTATGGGGCCTGCGCCAGGGTGCGGTGGATTATCTGGTCAAGCCCGTGTCGGCGCAGGCCTTGGTCGAGAAGGCACAGGCCGCGCTGGCCGTATGACGAACACGATGAGCGGGAGCGACTTGAGCTTGCGCAGCTTGCGCGACCGTCCGTTCGAACTGCTCAAGGAACTGGAAAAACGCAGCCGCGCCGTGACGGCGAGCAGCGTTCCGGACGCAAGCGCCGGCCGCGAATGGGTGGGTGTGGCGTTTCGCATGGGCGGCGAGACCTTCCTGGTGGCCCGCGAGGAAACCCGCGAGGTGTTGGGCTACCCTGCGGTGGTCACGCGCATCCCCGGCGCGAAGAGCTGGGTCAAGGGGTTGGCGAACGTTCGCGGACAATTGCTGCCGATGCTGGATCTGCGGCAATTTCTGGGCAGCGGAGCGACCGCCTCCGGCCGCAATACCCGTGTCGTCGTCGTCAACCATCGGGAAATTCCGGCGGGACTCATGGTGGACGAGGTGCTGGGTTTTCGGCGTTTCGCGGAAAGCGAGTTCAACGCCGAAGCGCCGCCGACAGTGATCCGTTGCGATAGTTATCTTGCCGGTGCCTTTCGCCGCGGCGGCGAGGTCTGGCCGGTCTTGAGTTTGAAGAGTTTGGTCGAGAGCCAGAGCTTTTTACAGGCCGCAAGCTGAAAGTTCACGTAAGACTACAGATGATCACGCGAAACGATACAGGTTCTAAGGTGAATTTCTTGCCCGTGCTGGCGGCGCTCATCGTGCTGTGCTTGGCCGGCGCGGCCGCGCTGACACTGCTCATGCATGATACCGCCCCGGTCACCGCACCTGCCGAACAGCTGTCCCTCGTGGTGCAGCGCATTCCGTTCGAGGCGCAAAATGCGCTGCGGGGCGAGGCGAGCGCTTTCGATGCGCTCGCCAAGAGCGTGGCGCGCCTGAAGACCTTGCGCGGCGCCGTGCCGGACAGGGGAGCGGGTAACGGAGCCGGTGACGCGGCCGCGTGGAGCAAGCTGTCGGATGCCGTGAAAGCGGTCGGTGACGCTCGAGCCGCCGTGGAAACTATTCAGGCGTCGAATCAAGAGGCTCGTGAATTGGCGCCGAAGCTGCTGTCGGAGCTGGGCGATCTTGCCAGTGCGGTCGGGGTGCAAAAGCTCGAGGGAATGAGCCGGTATCTGGAGCGCTTCGAGCTCATGGTGCAGCGCATTCAACAAGATTTGAACGGTCTCGCGGTTGGCGTGAGCGATGCCGCTCCGACCGCGCAACGCCTCGCCGATAGTTTGGAGTTCCTGAATCAGGTGATGCGCGGTTTGTCCGGCGAGGAATCCGGCCTTGCTCTGACGCGGGTCAGCGGCGCGGAAGCCGAGCAACGCTTGAAAGCCGTGGTTGCCCGGAATCAGCAATATGGGAGCAGTGTGCGCAAGGCGATCGGTGCCGCCGAAGCGCTCTCCAAGGCACAGACGGCGGCTCGCGCTCTGCCCGCCGTGGCCGGTGGCCTCGCGGCCGAACGAGGCGATGGTTCAGCGACCCGAGCCGATTCCGGCGCGGGTTACAAGATCTGGATCCTGCTGTTGTTGGGGCTTGCCGCCGCGTTGCTCGGCGCGCTCTCCTGGACCCATTTGAAAACGGTCAACGTACGGCGCACCAGCGAGCAGAGAGTGCGCGAGAACGAACGCAATCAAGAAGCCATCATGCGATTGCTCGATGAATTGTCGAGTCTCGCGGACGGCGACCTGACGGTGCAGGCGACCGTGACGGAGGATATTACCGGGGCGATCGCCGATTCGATCAACTATGCCATCGAGGCTTTGCGCGAACTCGTCACGACGATCAACGACAGCGCCATTCAATTGGACGGGGCCGCCAAGCAGACTCAGGCCGCCGCCGCGCATATGGCCAAGGCCAGCAGCGCGCAGTCTCGGCAGATCTCCGCCGCCAGCGAGTCCATGGCGGACATGGCGGCCTCCATCGAGGAGGTGTCGGGTAATTCGGAGCGCTGCTCGGATGTCGCGAGACACTCGGTAGACATCGCCCACAAGGGCGGCGATGCCGTGCGCCGGACGATCGACGGGATGAATGCGATTCGCGAGACCATCCAGGAGACCAGCAAGCGCATCAAGCGCTTGGGCGAAAGTTCCCAGGAGATCGGCAACATCGTGGAACTGATCAACGACATCGCCGAGCAGACCAACATTCTGGCGCTCAATGCCTCGATTCAGGCCTCGATGGCCGGCGAAGCGGGCCGCGGTTTCGCGGTGGTGGCGGATGAAGTGCAACGATTGGCGGAGCGCGCCGCGAACGCCACCAAGCAGATCGAGGTGCTGGTGCGCACCATCCAGACCGATACCAACGAGGCGGTCGTCTCCATGGAGCGCAGCACCACCGATGTGGTCGGCGGCGCATTGCTGGCGGAGAACGCCGGCGCGGCGCTCGAGGAGATCGAGCAGGTGTCCAATCAGATCGCGAGCTTGGTGCAGAACATCTCGGCCAGCGCGCGGCAGCAAGCCGCCGCGTCCGGGAACATTTCGAAAAACATGCAGGTGGTGCGCGAAATATCGACGCAGACCGCCGAAGGCTCGACGGCGACATCCACGTCGATCGCCAAACTGGCGGCGTTGTCGGCGCAACTGCGCAAGTCCGTGGCTGGATTCCGTCTACCGGACTACGCCGGCCGAACGACCACCGTCGGCAGCACGTCTTCACGGTTGCCGGCCTTGAAGCAGCCCGCGAACAGCCCGGCCTTGAAGCCGCCCGCGAACGGTGGCACCGCAGTCAGCCCCGCCGGCGCCACGAGCGCGACTAGCAGCACTGGCGGCAGTAGCAGTAGCAGCGCCAGCAGTACCGGCAGCAGCACCAGCGGCAATTCCGGGAAAATGCGCAAGGCCAGTGGCTTCGGCGCTTGAAGCTCACGGCGATTCCGGCATGACCGATATCAGTTCCCAAACCCTGCACATTGTCGCCAAAGAACTCGCGGCGACTTTGAACGACGCGCGCGCGTCGCTGGAAGCTTACGCAGAACGCTCGGACCAGCGAGCCCTGCTCGAGAAGTGCGCCGATCAACTGCATTCCGCCCATGGGGTACTGCGTTTGGTCGAGGTCTACGGCGCGGCGCTGCTCGCCGAGGAAATGGAGCATGTCACCCGCTACTTGCTGAGTTCGGACAACGACCAGAAACGTCAGGTCGACGGTCTCGACGCGTTGATGCGGGCCATGGTGCAGTTGCCGACCTACCTCGAGAGAGTGTTGTCGGGCGGCCGGGATTTGGCCTTGGTGCTGCTGCCCCTGCTCAACGATCTGCGCTCCGTGCGCGGCAGTCCCTTGTTGTCCGAGGGAACGCTGCTGTTGCTCAATCTGAAATCCGATCAGCCGGCGCAGCCGCAATCGCCGCGCACCGACGAGCAGTCGATTTCAGTGGCGCAGTGGGCCAGGCGCCTGCGCCCGCGCTTTCAAATCGGCCTCCTGGGATACATCCGGGGCGAGCGCACCGTGCAGAATCTGGAGATTCTGGCGAAGGTGGCCGAAAAACTCGAACAGGTCGCCACGACCCAACCCGTATTTCAATTGTGGTGGGTCGTGGGCGCCATCCTCGAAGCGGTTCGCGCCAACGGCCTGGAAGGCAGTGCGACGCTGAAGCGGTTGCTGGGTCAGGCGGATCGGCAAATCAAGACGCTGTACGAGCTCGGCGAGGGCCGCTACTGCGAGGATCCGCCGGTCGATCTCTTGAACAACCTGCTGTACTACGTTGCCCGGGCGTCCACGTCCGGCGGCCGCATCGCCGCGGTGCGAGCTTCGTTCAAGCTCTCGGAGCTGTTGCCGGTCGACGACTCGATCGAACACGAGCGTGAAAGTCTGTCGGCGCCCAGCGTCAAATTGATGCGCACGGTTGCCGCCGCCATCAAGGAAGATCTTTCCAAGGTCAAGGATGTTCTCGATATATTCGTGCGCCGCGGCGGCGGCCACAGCGATGAGCTCGTGCCTCAGCTCGAGCTGCTGAAGAAGATCAGCGACACCCTCGGGGTGCTCGGGCTCGGGGAGTTGCGGCAGCGCGTCCAGGAGGAGATTTCCGAGCTGTCCGACATCGTCACCGACGGCAAGACTCCGCCCGACGAATCGCTGATCAAAGTGGCCGGGGTGTTGTTGTCGGTCGAAGACAGCCTCGACGATCAGCTGGTACGCCTGATATTGCCCGCGGCATCCGATGGCACAGCCCCCGATTTGCCGGCCGATCATGATCTCGAATTCAGACTGGTGAGCGAGGCGGTGCTGCGCGAGTGCATCGTCAACCTGGCGCGCATCAAGGAGGCCGTTTCCCTTGCCGTGCAGAACGCCGGCGACTCCCCGCCGCAAGGCCTCGACAACGTGCCGCAGCTGCTGCGGGGCATCACCGCCGGTCTGTTGATGCTGGGCAAGGGCCGGGCGGTGGAATTGATGGACGCGATCGGCACGCATGTGCGCAAGCTGATCGAGCCCGCGGCGCCCGCGCCGGACGCCGTGCGGTTGGAGCGGGTGGCCGATGCCATCGTCAGCATCGAGTACTACATGGAAACGCTGCAGAGCGGGCGTAACGATCCCTGGTACATGCTGGACAACGCCGAGATGTGCATCAAGACGCTGGCGGACGAAGCACCGCTGCGCGTCCCGAATATCGGCATCTCGACCGGCGACGCGGCCAGGACGGTCAAGCTCGACCCTGCTGCCGAGACGATCGCCTTGGAACGCACCAAACGCGCTCACGCGGCAACCCATCCCTTGATCGCAGTGCCCGAGCCCGAGCCGGTCGACCCGCAATTCGTCGAACTGTTCATCGAAGAAGCCAAGGAAGAAATTGCGTCGATTCAACGCAGCTTCCCGCAATGGGACCAAAATCCAATGGATTTGGAGTCGTTGTCCCTGATGCGCCGCAGTTTTCATACGTTGAAGGGCAGCGGCCGCATGGTCGGCGCCCGGTCGATCGCCGAATTCGGCTGGTCGATCGAGAATTTGCTGAATCGGATCATCGACAAGACCCTGTCCCGCACGCCCGGCATGATGGCGCTGCTGCGGAACGCGGTCGCCGCCCTTCCGCCATTGGTGGAGCAGTTGGAAACGGGGCGGCACAATTCGGTACCGATCGAGGCGCTGATGAGCCGCGCCTTCGCCTACGCCGACGGCCGCGAAGCGGACCAGGGCACCGTCACCTTGACGGAGGACCGCGCGGCTGCCACGGCGACTTCGGCGTCGATCTCGATCGCTGCCGCTCCGGCGCCCGCTGCCGCCGCGCCGCCTGCACCCGCCGCTGCGGCCCCGATCGCCGCCGCACCGCCGGTGATGGACCCCGTGCTGCATGACATTTACAGCAAGGAGACGTCGAGCCATCTGAGCGAGATCCGCGAATACTTGCGCAAGCGCACGGGCCAGCCGGCGCCGCACGATTTGCCGGAGTCCGTGTATCGCGCCATCCATACCTTGAGCGGCAGCTCGAAGATGGCCGAGGCGCGGCACGGCATCCGCATCACCGAGCCCCTGAATCAGGTCATGCGCAAGGTCTTCGACAGCGGTCATGGGTTGTCGGATCGTGGGCTTGCGACTCTGGCGGACGCGGTCAGCGCGATCGACAACGTGGTATCGCACATCAACGAATCGACGGCATTTTTCTCGGAACAACCCTCGCTGCTCGCGCGGCTGCACGACATCGAAGCCGAACTCGACGCCGCGATTGCCCGCGAGGCCATCGACACGAGCGCGTCGGCCATGGTCCCCGCATTGGCGGCGGTTCCGGAGGAGCCCGCTGCGTCGCCGCCGGCGGAGGAGTTCGATCACGAAATCGCCAACATCTACAGCGAAGAAGCGACCGAATTGCTGGAGGCCGCTGAAAGCTCGCTGACCTCCTGGAATCGCGACCGCAAGGACAAACAACGAGTCGCGGAACTGCAGCGTCAATTGCATACCCTCAAAGGCGGCGCCCGAATGGCGGGCATCAGCGCCATGGGCGACTTGAGTCATGAACTCGAGACCTTGGTGCTGCAGATCGACGGCGGCTCCGTGGCCGGCGACGACCATGCCCACGCGGTCATGCAGGCCAGTCTCGACGAACTCGCGAGCATGCGCGATTTGGTGAGCAACGGCACTGTGCCGGTGGGTGCGGCGGCGCTGATCGCACAAATCCGCGATTTGGCGAATCCTTTAGGAGCTCCGGCCGTCGCGGCGCCGGCGGTTTCGGCCGCGGCGCCGATGGCCGCACCGATTGCCGCTGCGTCCAGCGCCGTTGTGCCGATTGTTGCCGCTGGTGCCGGCGCCCCCGGCGCCGGTGGCTGCAGCGGCGACCGCGGCCGCAGCCGACTTGGCAGAATCCGTCGATGCGCGCCGCTCCCTCTCGGTTTCGCAGCCTGCCTCCACTGCCGCGAGCGAGGAGTCGATCGCGAGTCTCGAGCTCAGCAGCGCTCCGGTGTTGCCGGGACGCGAGAGCGCCCCGGTGGAACGGGTGGAAATGGCGCGCGTCGATGCGGATCTGCTCGACACCATGCTCAACAATGCCGGAGAGGTGAGCATATTCCGGGCTCGCATCGATCAACAAGTCAACTCGATCGACTTCAACCTGGCGGAGCTGGCGCGCACGGTGACGCGCCTCAAAGAGCAGTTGCGCGGCCTCGAGATGGAGACCGAAGCGCAGGTCCTCAACCGGCATCAGGATGCGGAGCCCCGCCGCAGCGACTTCGATCCTCTCGAGCTGGACCGATATTCCGCCCTACAGCAGTATTCGCGCGCGCTCGCCGAGACCTCGGGTGACGTGGCCAGCATCCAGGGGCTCCTCGAGACATTGACTCGCGAAGCGCAGAATTTGCTCACCCAGCAGTCGCGCGTCATCACCGAGCTGCAGAATGGCTTGATGCGGACGCGCATGGTGCCCTTCCAGCGGCATGTGCAGCGGCTCACGCGCCTCGTGCGTCAAGCGGCGAACGACACCGGCAAGCGTGCGGAACTGGTCGTTCAAGGCGCTGCCGCGGAACTCGATCGGCAGATGCTGGAGCGCATGGTCCCGCCGCTCGAGCACATGTTGCGCAACGCCGTGGTGCACGGCATCGAGGCCCCGGAACGCCGCACGGCGCTCGGCAAGCCGGATGTCGGCCGCATCTCGATCAGCTTGGAGCGCGACGGAGCGGAGGTCGTGATCGTGGTCGCCGACGACGGCGCCGGCATCAGCGTCAAGCTGATTCGCGAGAAGGCGGTCGCCCTGGGGCTCACCGACAGCCACGCAAAACTCACCGATGAAGAAGCCTTACAGCTCATTTTGGAGCCCGGATTCAGCACGGCCGGCCATCTGACGCAAGCAGCGGGGCGCGGAGTCGGCATGGACGTGGTCGCCACCGAAGTCAAAAGGCTCGGCGGCGGTCTGTTCATCGATACGACCCACGGCAAGGGTTCACGCTTTACGATTCGCCTGCCCTTCACCCTGGCCATCAGCCAGGCCTTGATCGTGCGCGTCGCCGAGGAAGCCTACGCGCTGCCCCTGGCGACCGTGGAAGGCGTGGTGCGTCTGCCGAGAAACATCGTTGCCAGGCATCTGGGCAAAGACGCCCCGCTGTTCGAGTATGGCGGCCAGAAGTACCGCTTCCAGCAGCTGGGCTCGTTCGTGGGGCTGGGCGCCACGCGTCTGCCCGAATCGGAGGTGTCGATCTCGGTGGTGCTGATCCGCGCGGGCGAGCATTCCACCGCCCTGGTCACGGATGAATTGGTGGGCAGCCGGGAAATCGTCGTGAAATCATTGGGACCGCAGATTTCCGGCATCCGCGGCATCGCCGGCGCCACGATCCTGGGCGACGGCCGCATCGTGATCATTCTCGACATGGGCTCCCTGGTGCGGTCCGAATGGCGGGCGCGCCCGACGGAGACGGTGGTTCTCGATCAGCGCGACCGGCGCACATTCGCGCTGGTGGTCGACGACTCCATCACGGTGCGCCGCGTGACGCAGCGGCTGCTCGAGCGCAACGGCATGCGGGTGCTGACGGCCAAGGACGGCGTGGACGCCGTGTCGCTGCTGCAAGAACATCTGCCGGACGTCATATTGCTCGATATCGAAATGCCGCGAATGGACGGCTACGAAGTGGCCGCCCACGTCCGCAACGATCCGCGCCTCAAGAATATTCCGATCGTGATGATCACTTCGAGGGTCAGTGAAAAGCATCGAGCGCGCGCCATCGAGCTCGGCGTCGACGACTATCTGGGCAAGCCGTACCAGGAAAGCCAGTTGCTCGATGCCATCGAGCCCCTCGTCAACCGCCGCAGCGCCATAGCGAGATAGAGTCCATGTCCGATTTGCGCGATGAGCTGTACAGCTTGCTGGTGCCGCTGACCGGGGAGAGGTTGATCGTGCCGCGCGCCTGCGTCGCCGAGGTCATCGGCTATCAAGCGCCGGCCGAAATGACCAATGCACCGCCCTGGTACTTGGGTGTCGTGAGCTGGAGCGGGCGAAGCGTGCCGGTGGTGTCTTTCGAAGGCGCGTTCGGTCAGACGCTGCCGACGGTCTCGAGCCGCACCCGAATCGTCGTCTTTCACGCATCCGGCGGCACGCTGCAATCCGGCTACTTCGGCATGCTGACCCAGGGGTTTCCGCAGCTCGTGCGCGTCAACGCCGAAGTGCTGCGGCCCGATCCCTCGCGCAGCTTCTCCGAGCGCTCACCCGTCATCTGTCAGGTGCGCATGGTCAACGAGACGCCGCTCATCCCGGATTTGCAGCGCCTGGAGCAGATGATCGCCGAGGAGACCTCGGTGATGCCTACCTGATCGTTCGGCCGAAGCCGCCCCGTGGCGGGCGCCATGCGGCGCCCGCTCATCGCTGTCGCTCAATCGTTGTCGGACGGATCTGGAACAGGTGTAATCGTTCCGAATAAACCATGAGTCTCACCGGCGGGGCCCGCCGTGAAATAGAGCGTATCGGAACTCGACGTTTTCCCGCCGCCGAGGGTCAGGGTCCACAATCCGTCGATCACCAGTGGCTTGCCATTGGCGCCTTCCAGTTCATCGATGAAACGGCCGTTCTCGTCGAATACGTTGATCTTGCCGTTACCGAAGTTGCCGACGAGGATGTCGCCGCTGAATCGGCCGAAGGCATACGACGCCCGCGCGACACCCCAAGGCGAATCGAGCGGCCCGCGACTGACCAACCGCCGCAGCAGATGGCCGTCGGTATCGAACACATCGACAAAGCCGTGACCCTGGCCTGCCACGTCGTCGTGCTTGTCAGCGTTCTGCTTTGCATAAGTGACGAAGAGATCGCCACCGATGTTCGAGATGCCGAAGGGCGCGTAGCCTGCCGGAATCCCCGGGTCCTTGAAATTGCCGTCGGTGGTTGCCGGCGTGAAGAGCCCGTTGGGTCCCGTGGGGCCGAACACGTCGATCGTGCCGGCGTGAAAGTTGGTGGCGAAGATGAACGGTCCTTTGACGTTCACGCCGAACACCATGCCTTTATAGACGGCACCGCTGGCTGAGTTGTCGGCCGCAAGAACCGCGTTGTCCGCGGGGTTTAGTCCCCCGGCCCACGCAGACAGCGTTCCGTCCTCCGTATCGAAGATGAATGCCGCCGGTATCTTGGTTCCGGGGACGAGGAAGGCCGCAGAAGGATTCGCAATGGTACCGGTCGGCGCCGCGGGCGCGACTTTTGGTGGATTCTTGGAGTCGACTGTCTGACATGCGCTGCTTGGAATAATGTTCCCCGGCAGCGGGATCTTGACCTGAAGGGGTACGATCGCACCGTCGCCGCCATAAAGCGTCGAACAACCCGTGTGGTTGTCACTGACCCAGAACGGACTGCCTGCCGCAGTGAACGAGACGCCCCATGCATTTTGTAAGACCGGATCCAACACCGCCGCGCCGGCGATATCGGAGACAAGGGGCGTGACGGTGTATGCATCGCGATGCCTGCCAGAGTCTCCATTGTCCGCAGATGCGACCGTGGCGCCGAGGGTCGAGGCCGCGATGATCGCACCGGCGCCAAGGTAACGAGATATTGCGCTCATGTTATTTGCTCCTGTTGATTCGAGGGTTTGTGCCGGGAGCAGTCCATTGGATCTCCCCGCCGGCGCGTGCCCGAATTTCCGCTCGTCGTACGACAAGCGGCCCTTCAGCCGGTATGAGTTCCACGCGTTCAACGATCGGTTGCGTTTTCGTGATGACGCACGATCTTCAATCCGCTGCACGGTCGTCCCGGTAAATATTGCAATTCGCTTGCCGAATATCCGGGGCCAGGGGGGCCGCACGCGTCAGTGCAATAAGCCGAAGACGGCGACTCCGGCGGTGGTGCCGACGAACACCTTGCCGTCGGCGACCGTCGGCGTGATGAATTTGTTGCCGGTGCCGAAATGATCTCGATTGCCGGCCGCTTGGTTGCTGTTGTAGAGCTCGTGCGCGAGGTTCGCTGCATCGTACGCATGCAGCACCGCCGGGTCGGTATTCTCGTGCGCCCAGACGATGGCGTTGGACGCCGCGTTCGCCGACACGCTGGGTGCCGTACCCGGATACGCGAACTGCGTGGCGGATTGCGATTGCGGTGTGGCCGCCAGCTTGGCGTTCACCATGGCGAAAGCCTTCAGTGTTGCACCCACGTCGCCGTAGTAGACGGTTCCGTTGAAATAGGCCGGGGTGGAGTAAACGCCGGATGTCAGGGCGCCGCTGATCTGCTGCCAGATCTGCGAGTTGCCGGTCGAATTGAACTTGCCCATCGAGTCGCGATTGACGACGTAAATATGGCCGTCCTTGCCCGCACCGATCACGAGATGCCTGACGGTGTTGGTCGAGTCCTTCAAATCCGGCAGCAGCATCTCCCCGCCCGAGCCTAGATCCTCGTCGGCGGCCGATTCGGCGACTTCGTTGTACATCGTGAAGTAGTCCGCGACGGTCAGCGAACCACCGGCGGTCGAGATCTTGAGGAAGGAGTTGCCGTAGTCTTGCTTGTTGGGAAAACCGTTCGCATCCATGGTCGTTTCGAAGGCGCCGTTCGCGGTCAGCAGATAGATGTTGCCCGCCGAATCGGCGGCCGGTCCGCCGCCGCTCATCCAGATCGCGGGGCCTACGCCGCCGCTGTTCGGTGCGACGTTGAGCACGGCGGTGCGGGCGAGGGTGCTCGCGGAATATGCAATGATCCAGCCGAAATACGGGGCGTAGTCGCAGTGAGAAGTCCAGCTCGTGTAGATCGTGCCGTTCGACAACAACAACGCCGCGCGCTCTTCGTACTGGCCGGGATTGAACATGGTCGCTCCGCCGCCGGCGGTCGGATACGCCGCCGTGATCTCCGTCGGACCATTCAACAATTCGGCACCGGTGGTGAGATCGAGCGCGTGCAGGCGCTGGTGATAGGTCGACGAGGCGTCCTTGGACATGGCGACGACATAGAGTGTGCCGTGCGCCCCGGCGCTGCGATCGATGACGGGGGTCGAAGTGACGCCGATTTCAGGAGTCACCTGGTTGCAACCGTGTGTATCGCTCAAAGTTTCACCTGCCGCAAGCAGCGTCGCATGCCACAGAACGGAGCCCGTATCGGCGTCGAACGCGTAGACCGAGTCATGCTCGGTGGCCGCAAAAACCACGTCGTGCGCCGATCCGGACACGTTCAGCCGCGACGCATAC
>WNFG01000377.1_pt1 | contig 37427 bp, 33 predicted proteins | sample 5400431 | NCBI WGS metagenome assembly WNFG01 (sample SAMN13153346, study PRJNA577476) | soil metagenome | isolation source: 120 cm saprolite under Douglas fir tree site 2 hole 3 replicate 2 | place: USA:California | collected 2015-04-18
GCGCCGACAACGAACGCTCCGGCGGCCAGCATGATAGCCACGACACCTTGTCTCACAGGCCTATCCTTGCGCTGGTTCAGTGCGTGCCGAAGCCGAAACTCTCGATACCTCGAGCCACCCACGCCGGCCTTCGCCGACTGGTGCAGTCATAGCTCCCGATCTCGGTCGACCCGAGATCGGGAGCAGCAACGCGCCGAACGAGCGCGCGATGTCAGGGCAGCGCAAACACCGTGAGCTGACCACCGAGCGACGTGTAATTCCTCAAGGCAGCATAGCCGCCGACGGCGCCCAGGCCGGCGGTGGGATCCGTCAGGCCCGCGGCAAGGCCGATACCTGCCCAGCCACCGACGCCGGACAGAATCGCGATGTACTGCTTGCCGCCATGCTCATAGGTGGTGACGTTGCCGATGATGCCGGACGGCGTCTTGAACTTGTAGAGTTCCTTGCCGGTCTTGGCGTCGACGGCCTTGAGGTAGCCTTCGAGCGTGCCGTAGAACACCACGCCGCCAGCCGTTGCCAGAGCACCCGACCAGACCGAGAACTGCTCTTTCACCGACCAGACGATCTTGCCGGTCTTGCCGTCCCAGGCAATGAAGTTGCCCATGTGGGACTCGCCGGGAGGCGGGTACATCGACAGCGTGGCCCCGACATAGGGCTGGCCCGCCGTGTAGCTCACCCGGAATGGCTCATAGTCCATGCAGACGTGGTTGGTCGGCACGTAGAACAGGCCGGTGTCCGGCGAGTAGGCCGCAGGCTGCTCGTCTTTCGAGCCGAGCGCCGCTGGGCAGATGCCCTTATGGTTCACGTCCTGTTTTTCAGTTGAATATTCGGGCACGACCTTCGGCCGGCCGTAGGTTGGCGACGACTTGTTCATGTCGACGCCGCTGGTCCAGTTGACCTTAGGGTCGAATTTCTCGGCCACGAGCAGCTCGCCGCTGTCGCGATCGAGCGTGTAGCCCAACCCATTGCGGTCGAAGTGGGTGAGCAGTTTGCGGGTCTGACCGCCGATCTGCTGATCGCTCAGGATCATTTCATTGACGCCGTCGTAGTCCCACTCGTCGTGGGGCGTCATCTGATAGACCCACTTGGCCATGCCGGTGTCGGGGTTGCGCGCAAAGATGGTCATCGACCATTTGTTGTCACCCGGCCGTTGACTGGGATTCCAGGTCGAGGGGTTGCCGGAGCCATAGTAGAAGAGGTTCAACTGAGGATCGTAAGAGATCCACCCCCAGGTGCAGCCGCCGCCGGTCTTCCACTGGTCGCCTTGCCAGGTCTTAAGGCTCGAGTCCTTGCCGATCGGCTTACCGAGCGCAGTGGTTTTTTCGGGATCGACCAGCAGATGGTCGTCCGGCCCTTGCGAATGGCCCCGCCATACCCGCCGGCCGCTCTTCAAGTCATAGGCGGTCACGTGGCAGTCGACGCCGAACTCGCCGCCGGAGATGCCGATCAGGACTTTGTCCTTGATCACCATCGGAGCGGACGTGCCGGTCTCGCCTTTTGCCGGGTCGCCGTTCTTCGCCTGCCAGACCACCTTCCCGTCCTTGGCATCGAGCGCGACCAGCGTGGTGTCGGCCTGATGCAGGAAGATCTTTCCGTCGGCATAGGCAAGCCCGCGATTGACGGTGTCGCAACACATCACCGGAATGACGTTCGGATCCTGCTTGGGCTCGTATTTCCAGAGGATCTTGGCTTCGTTGTTGAGATCGAGCGCGTAGACCGGATTCGGGAACGGTCCATGGACGTACATGACGTTGCCGATCACGAGCGGCCCGCCTTCGTGGCCGCGCAGAACGCCGGTCGAAAACGTCCACGCCACCTGCAGTTTGCCGACGTTTGCGGCGGTGATCTGCTTGAGCTGAGAGTAGCGGTGGTTGGCGTAATTTCCTGTCGGCATCACCCAGTCTTTCGGGTTCTGCGACATTTTGATGAGTTCATCGTTGGCATGAGCGGCGCCCATGGCGAAGACCGCTACGGCGCCCACGCAAGTCGTGAGCAGGAAATTGCGCATCGGAATCCTCCCTGCGACGATGCCGCGGGTGACCGACGCAACTGCACGGCGCGTGCCGCGGTCGGCACCCGTTTGATGGGAAGAGCTTCCGGCAGCGTGTCACAGCGCGACGAGGCGCAAGGGGCACGTCGCTTTCATACTTGCGCCCCGCCTAGCTTACGAGGTTACGTCAGGATTCCCGTTGTGCTGACGTCGTTGAAGCCGGAAGCCGCAACAAAATCTATTCCCGGCACCGATCAACCGCAACCGAAAACGTTGGGGGCCATCATTTCCCTTGCGCAAGCCACCCATGTGATGAAATAAATTTGGATGTGAAGCGTGCAAGGCGATCGGCGTTGGCGTTTTTGCGTCGCGTCGAGGATGAGCGTTTTTTGCCCACCGGCAAACACCCTGCTTTGCCCACTCGCACGACGCTCACGTGCCCACTCGCAGATGCCTTTAGGCTGCCCACTCCCAAGCACCCGGAGGCCATCGCCTTCCCGCCGGCGCAACCGCGATGCTCAGAAGCAGCGCACCTCGCCTTCGGCCTGCGCCCGCTTGAGATCGTTGATCGCGGCTCTTGCCTGTTCAGGCGATTGGAACATGGCTCCGAACCGTCCGGGCACCTGTGAAAGGCTCAAGACCGCTTCCGCTGCGACATAGCGATCGTAAGGCAGGATCGATGCGATCACGTCGATGGAGCAGGAGCACTTCTCCAACGCTGGCCGCGTCTCCCCGTTGGTCTTCATGCAGGCAAAGACGTAGTCGGCACGCGCCGCCGTCGGATAATCGTTGAGCTCGGCAGCGCTGGCCGCAAACTGCGCCGCAGCGGCCGCCGCCAACACCAAGCCCAACCGTCCTGCGCCTTGCAAAAGCATCATGGTCGGTTTCCTTTGATTGCCATGCACCTTGCGAGAAATCATGTTATGCGCTCAATCGAGCCGCTCAAGTGCCGAGCCCTCGTCTCGAGCAGGCGCCAGAACGGGATCGTGGGGGCTCCCGCGCATAGGCACTGGGCGATAATTCGTTCGGCCTGTTGTCACCGGTGAACCGGCGGCTCGGGGAACGGCAGACACCGAGGCAGAGGAAGACGATGATACGCGCGTCGATCCGGATCGGTGCAATGGCGATGTTCGGTCTTGCCTCCGCCATTCCCGGAGCCTCGCAAGACATGATGCAGCACGTCGATCTGACGTCGCCGGAGATGGCATCGGCGGAAATGACGCGCGCAGACGTCGAGGCTGCCATCGCTTCCGCGACGTCCCTTAAGCCGGCCGATCTCGCGGGCAAGAAGCTCTCGGGTCTCGATCTCTCCAGCCTCGATCTTTCCGGCGCGATTTTGCGTGGCGCGAGGCTCAACAAGACCAAACTTCGCGATGCAAAACTCGACCGGGCGATTCTCGATCAAGCTTGGCTCGTGGAGGCCGATCTCAGTCGAGCAAGCCTCACACGCGCCAGCATTTTTGCCGCGCAAATGCAACGTGCAACGCTCGATGGAGCCGATCTCTCGGGCGCGCGCATCACCGCCGACCTAACCGGGGCAAGGCTGGTCGGCACCGTGCTCACGGGCGCCAACCTCAGCGCCGACATGAAGAATCAGTCCATGGGGCTGATGCGCGCGATACTCAAATCCAGCAATCTCGAGCGGGCGATCCTGCGCGATGCGGATCTGTCGCGCGTCGACCTCGAATTCGCATCGCTCCGGAATGCGGATCTCACCAATGCCTCGCTGCGGGGCGCGGCCTTGGGCGGCGCGACGCTCGCCCGCGTCACGCTTGATGGCGCCGATTTCAACGGGGCGGACCTCGCCTCGACCAGGCTGATTGAGCCGATCGGACTCGACGCCGCCAAGAATTTCGACAAGGCGCGGAATATCGAGCGTCTGCTGCGCGAATGAGGCCTTCCTCGATGGCGGCCACGCAACCAATGCATACCTTGCGGGAGGCGAGAATGCGCGGCGTGTTGCTTGTTTCGATCGCATTCGGACTCGTGGCTTCTTCCGCGGCGGCCCAGGACCGCAAGGGTATTCGATTCTGGAATCTCACCTTGTACACGGTCACGACACTCCAGATGTCGCCGGCGGGGAAAGACAGCTGGGGTCCCGACCAATGCAAGAATGATCGGGATGGAACCGTTGACCACGACGAGCGCTTGCGCATCACCGGCGTCGAACCCGGGCGCTACGACGTCAAGCTCAGTGACAAGACCGGCCGCGTGTGCATCGTGCGGAACGTCGAGGTGCGGGAGGGCGCGGTCTTCTCAATCGAGGAAAAGCAACTGACGGACTGCCGCAGGTGATGTCCTTGAATGGCGGCGGAAACGTTCCATCGACGGCCGGCAAAGGCCGGCCGCCCAGATACGCGCTGCAATGAGATCCTCAGCCCGTCGATGCCGAGGCCGCGACCATAGGGCTCAGGCTGCAAGCGCCCCCGACGCCTTGGCGACGTGGGTGGCGATTGCATCCATCAAGCCCGGCGAAAGGCAGTCGTAGGGCTCCAGATGCAGCTCCTTCAATCGAGACCGGACGGCGCCCATTTGCCCGGGCGGCGTACCGGACTCGATGATCGAGGAGACGAATGCCGCGAACTCGGGCGGTGCCCAGCCCTGGTCCTTTGAAAGCTCGGTGTGGATGAAGTCGAACCCGTAGAACGGGTGCTTGGTGTTCTCGATGCGGCCGTACATGTGCAGGCCGCAATCCCTGCAGGCGTAGCGCTGAATGGCGGCATTGGCATCCACGACTTTCAGCTTGTCGGCATTCTTGGACACACGGAGCTTGTCGCGCGGCACGACCGCGACTTGCGAGAACATCGCGCCCGCGGGCTTCCAGCATTTGGTGCATCCACAGACGTGATTATAGGCGCACTGGGACGTAACGCTCACCTCGACGGGATTGCTCGCGCATTTGCACACGAGCGTGCCCCCCGCGAAGTTCGGCGAGCCGGGCCTCACGCCGTTGTCCACTGCCGGATGAATTGACATCGTTGCCATAGCATGTCCTCCCAAAGTTGGTTTTGGTAACGGCGCAATGAGCGCGCCGCAGGACGGGTCACGTCCTCGTGAGGCGGCTCGCTCCGAAGATTTCAGATTGCGCCTTCCGAGCGGCCGCGCTCTTGCGAGAAGGTTCAATTTCAGTCAGGCTTCTTTGTGTAATGCTTTTCCATCGATACTTGAAGTTTTTTCTCGGCCTGGGAATTCGCATGGGTCCGGGGCCGGAACCCATACGATCGCCGGACCGCCATCGTTGGGACGGGTGAGTGGGAATCTACATGAGGCTGTTACCCTCGCCGCCATTACGCTTGCGGGGTTCCGCTCCTGGCGGTGACCTTTGCCTCTGCGTCCTCCACCTCAGCTCGTGCCAACTAAGATGCCGAGGAGCAAAACCGCCATGAAAACCCGCGCCGCCGTTGCATTGGAAAAGGGCAAGCCGCTCACGATCACGGACGTCGAACTGGAGGGCCCGAAAGCGTCCGAAGTGCTGGTCGAGGTGAAGGCGACCGGCATTTGTCACACCGACGAATTCACGCTCTCCGGGGCCGACCCGGAAGGACTATTCCCGGCCATTCTGGGCCACGAGGGTGCCGGCATCGTCGTCGATGTCGGGCCGAATGTGACGAGCGTGAAGAAGGGCGACCACGTCATTCCGCTCTATACGCCGGAATGCCGGCAATGCCCGTCGTGTCTGTCGCGCAAGACCAATCTGTGCACCGCCATCCGCGCGACCCAGGGGCAGGGCGTCATGCCCGACGGCACGTCGCGGTTCTCGCTCGAGGGCAAAAAGTTGCACCATTACATGGGCACCTCCACGTTCTCGAATTTCACCGTGCTGCCCGAGATCGCGGTCGCCAAGATTCGCGAGGACGCTCCGTTCGACAAGGTTTGTTACATCGGCTGCGGCGTCACCACCGGCATCGGCGCCGTTCTCAATACCGCTAAGGTCGAACCCGGTTCAAAATGCGTCGTGTTCGGGCTCGGCGGCATCGGCCTTAACGTCATCCAGGGGCTGCGGCTCGCCGGCGCCGACATGATCATCGGCGTCGATATCAACAACGCCAAGAAGCAATGGGGCGAGCGCTTCGGCATGACCCACTTCGTCAATCCGAAAGAGGTTGGCAGCGATTTGGTGGCGAACCTCGTCAACATGACGAAGCGCGGCGCCGACCAGATCGGCGGCGCCGACTATACCTTCGACTGCACCGGCAACGTCACCGTCATGCGTCAGGCGCTCGAAGCCAGCCATCGCGGCTGGGGCCAATCCATCATCATCGGTGTCGCGCCTTCCGGCGCGGAAATCGCAACGCGCCCATTCCAACTGGTGACCGGGCGGGTCTGGAAGGGCACGGCCTTCGGCGGCGCGCGCGGCCGCACCGATGTGCCGAAAATCGTCGACTGGTACATGGAGGGCAAGATCGAGATCGATCCGATGATCACGCACACCATGCCGCTGCCCGACATCAACAAGGGATTCGAGTTGATGCACGAGGGCAAGAGCATCAGGAGCGTCGTCGTGTACTGACCGCTCGTTGCGTGCGGAAAAATCGATGATCATGTACAAGCGGGAGACGACCGTAGCGATCGCCTGGACGCGCGAGCACGGGCGCGCGCCACCCGCTACGCCAAACGGGCCGCCCGTTCAGGTTCGCGCAACTTCGGCGGGGTCAGAACTCAGCCGGCAGATACCCGTTGATCTCGAGGCCGATGCAGATCTCAACGAGGGTCGGGGTGCTCCAGGCCATTGGTCGCCTTCCCTAGCGTTTATGAACGAATACGTTAAATCGGAGCGGGCCGGCGCGCAATGCAGAATATCGCTACAATTCACGTCCGCAGTTCGAGGTTCATCGATGGAATGTCTGCGAACTTAAGGGAGGGAATGATGCAATCACGTCTTTGGATCAGCGGTGTCTTGCTGGTGTTGAGCCTTTCGACGCAAACCGCGACGGCGGGTCCGCAGGAAGATGTCGCGGCCGCAGGGCAGAAGTGGGCCACGGTCTTTGCCGAGAACAATCCCGACGCCATGCTGCCCCTTTATGGCAAGGACGCGGTGCTGTGGGGCACACTGTCACCGACGATACGGTCGGACCCTGCCGCCGTGAAAGCCTACTTCGTCGGCGCCTTCCAAGCGTTGCCGAAGGCGACCGTCAAGTTCGGTGACCAGGTGATCCGCGTCTACGGAAACACCGCGGTCAACAGTGGCTATTACACGTTCTCCTACACTAAAGACGGTGAAACCAAATCGATTCCGGCCCGCTACAGCTTCACCTATGTGAAGGACGGCAACGACTGGAAGATCGTCGACCATCACTCCTCGGCGGTGCCAGCCCCGCCCAAGTGAGCCGGATCCAGTCCCGCGCAATTGCGGTAATCATGGCATGCGCGCGATCCGGCTGCTCGTGCTGGGCGCCGGATAAGGCCGCAAACGCGTCCCGCTAGCGCTGCCGGATTGGCCGCGCCGGGGCGGGCGGCGTCGTGGTCGCGGTCCTCGGGTCGCCGGCGGCGCCGCCGCCATACCGAAACGTTGAAGATGGGCTCAAGCGCAAGGGGCGCCGAGCGTGGCGAAATTGTCACGCTGCATAACAAAACGCTTTCAGCCCGATTATCGCCGATATCTCAGGACGGGTTTCCCGCTGCGTCCGCTTGCCAACGCACGGGTTTCCAAGTGTGGTGGCGTTCGGGGGTGACGACAGGGCCTCAGCGGACGAGGCACTCGGCAGAGGGGCGAGAGAGCACTCTTCCAACTTGTTCGAGGCGTCGGCGTACGCGTGAGTTCGGGGCACGCGCAGGGGGTACGCAGTGGGTCTTGGGGCATTTGCGATTGCGTTGCAAAAACGGGTGATGCAACGGCGCGCCTGTTTGCCGTTAGCCGGTGCCGTTTTTGCTGTGCTCCTATGTGCAGTCGGCCTCGAAGGCGAAGCTCAGGCGCAGTTTGGCCCGCCGACCGTCACCAACGTCAATCCAAATACCGGTCCGATGCAGGGGGGCACCAGCGTAACCATCACCGGCACCAATTTTTCCGACGTGACTGCGGTCAGCTTCGGCAGCAACGCGGCCGGCTCTTTCATCGTCAACAGCACAACCCAAATCACCGCGACCTCACCAGCTGGGGTCGGTACCGTTGATGTAACGGTGACCACCTCGGGCGGTACTAGCGCCATCAGTTCGAGTGATCGGTTCACTTATGGGTCGGCACCAACCGTTACCAACGTCAATCCAAATACCGGTCCGACGTCGGGGGGCACCAGCGTAACCATCACCGGCACCAACTTTTCCGGCGCGACTGCGGTCAGCTTCGGCAGCAACGCGGCCGCCTCTTTCACCGTCAACAGCGCAACCCAAATCACCGCGACCTCACCAGCTGGGGTCGGAACCGTTGATGTAACGGTGACCACCGCGGGCGGTACCAGCGCCATCAGTTCGAGTGATCGGTTCACTTATGGGCCGGCACCAACCGTCACCAACATCAATCCAAATACCGGTCCGACGTCGGGGGGCAGCAGTGTAACCATCACCGGCACCAACTTTTCCGGCGCGACTGCGGTCAGGTTCGGCAGCAACGCGGCCGCCTCTTTCACCGTCGACAGCGCAACCCAAATCACCGCGACCTCACCAACTGGGGTCGGTACCGTTGATGTAACGGTGACCACCGCGGGCGGTACCAGCGCCATCAGTTCGGGTGATCGGTTCACTTATGGGCTAGTGGGGACTACGACCTCGCTATCATCGTCGCAAAACCCGTCGAGCTTTGGGCAACCCGTGAAGTTCGCGGTGAAGGTGACCGGGCTTTCGCCGACCGGGTCGGTGAGCTTGTTCGACGGCGGCGTGCAGATCGGCACTGGAACACTGGCGGCCGGCATAGCTAGTTTCACAATTTCTTCGCTCGCCGTGGGCAGCCATTCGCTCACGGCACAATACAGCGGCGATCCCAATAATGCCGCCAGCACCTCAGCGGCACTGATCCAGACCGTCAATGTCCCGGCCGACAGTATCAAGTTGCGCGCGATGCAGGTGTCAGTCACGCCGATGATCGCGCAGATATCGGGGCAAGCCATTGTCGGCGCGATCGACTATGCGATCGATGCCGGCTTTAGCGAGAACCCGCAGGCTCTCACGCCCAATGGCGCCGGCTTCAGCTTCCAGACCGGTTTGGGCCAGCCCGCGGCCGCCCCCAGCGGCAGCGGCGGTAACAGGACTGAGGGTAGGGTGCGGGTGAGCGCGGGCGCCGGGACTCAGGGTAGGGTCCAAGTTACCGCGGGCAGCCTCGCTAACGGGCTGCAGGGCGGGAATGGCGCGCCGCCCGGCACGCGTCTCATTGACATGCCGGTCATACCGCTGCCGCCCGGTTCGGGCATGCCGCCAATTGGCGAAACGTGGCTTTCGTCGGACGAACTGGTGGCCCAGTTCGCTTCCGGCACGACGCCGCAGCAGATCGGCAGCATCGTACAGCGTTTCGGCCTTACCATTGTGGCGCAAGAAACCATAGGCATGCTGGGCCGCACTGTTTACACCTTCCGCATCGCCAATGGGCAATCCGTGCGCGAGGTGATCCGCCGTGTCGAGGCCGCTGGGCTCCCCGTCGCGGTGCAGCCCAAATATACTTATCGCCTGGCACAGGATCGCAACAATCCCAATACCGATCTAGGCGATCCGGCACAATATATCGTGAACAAATTTCAGTTTGCCGAGGTGCACCAGATCACCAAGGGCGACAAAGCCGTCGTTGCGGTGATCGATTCGGCGATCGACTCCAACCAACCCAATCTCGCCGGCACGGTCAGCGACCGATACGACGCCGGTTGCGATACTAGCGCCCCACATCCTCACGGCACCGGCATGGCCGGCGCGATCGCGTCCCACGGACAGCTGGTGGGCGTCGCCCCGCAAGCAAACATCATCGCGATCTGCGCCTTCGGCGGCGCCGGCCAGCCGGAATCGAGCACGATAAACATCATCAAGGGACTCGATTACGCGATCCAGCGCGGCGCCAAGATCGTCAATATGAGCTTCGCTGGGCCGCGCGATCCGGCACTCGCCCAGGCGCTGCAGATTGCTCGCGAGAAGGGGATTCTTGTGATCGCTGCCGCTGGCAATAACGGCCCGAAATCACCTCCACTTTATCCGGGCGCTGATCCAAACGTTATGGCCGTTACCGCAACCGATGAAAGCGATCGCCTGTTCAACAGCGCTAACCAGGGGAAATACATCACCGTAGCCGCACCAGGCGTGGATATTTTGGTGCCGGCGCCGAACGGGGCCCTGCAGTTTACAACCGGCACCTCGGTCGCGGCTGCCAATGTGAGCGGAGTTGCAGCATTACTGATCGCCCGCAAACCATCGCTTACGCCGGAGGAAATTCGCGCAATCCTGGTTAGGACAGCCAAGCATCTCGGATACCGGGGTATCAATCCGCAATTCGGAGCCGGCCTTGTCGATCCGCTCAAGGCACTTGAACTGCTAACGTCGTACATGCAGGAACAGGACGGTGTCAGGCGCTTCCTCGCTTCGCCCGATGCAAGCAGCAAATATGTCGAAGATGGTTTTAGCGCGCTCGGCTATGCCCGCGACGACAGGTTGGTGACCAAGACGACGCGGCCGCTCGCCGCTCCGTCACGCGACTGGCTCGCTTGGATTGACGTGCGTGGTGCCGATTTCAACCGCAACACATTCGGCAGCGATTCTAAGGGTACGCAAGTCAACGCCATCGCCGGGCTCACGCGCAAGTTCACGCCGGATTTCCTGGTCGGCGTGCTCGCCGGGTACGAGCATTTCGACTATAGCTCGCAGGCGTTTAACGGCGTGCTCAAGGGCGAGGGCTGGACCGCCGGCGCCTATCTGGGCTGGAGGTTAACCCCGAACCTGCGCTTCGATGCCGGCGGCGCCTGGTCGGATATTTTGGCCAACAATACCGCCGGCACGGCTGCCGGCAATTTTATCGGCCATCGCTGGCTGGTCACCGGCGGCTTCACCGGCAGCTATGGCTGGCAGGCCGTCCTGCTCGAACCGTCGGCGCGAGTCTTTGCGCTGTGGGAGCATGAAAACGCGTATACCGACAGCCTTGGCACGCTGCAAACTGACCGCAATTTTGCAACCGGCCGCGCCAGCGGCGGCGTCAAGGTGAGTTATCCGTTGGCCTGGTCGAGCACAATGAACGTTGCGCCCTACCTGGGCCTCTACGGTGACTACTATTTCTCAAGGGACGACGCGACGATCGTCGGCCTCACTACCGTGCCGCTCCTGCAAGGATGGTCCGGGCGCGCAACGGGAGGCGTGGCCATGACCTTCGGTCACGGCGCGCTCAGCGCTGGCGGTGAATACGGGGGTATCGGCAGCGACTTCCACATCTGGACTTGGCGGGCGCGCGGGACCGTGGCGTTCTGAAGGAGCAGTCATTGACTCGCAGGCAATCGGCGCCGGACCCTGTCAACGCTCCGGTTTTGGCAATTTTTGCAGATGTTTCAATAAGGTCACACCTGGCTGTGCGCGCCTTTGCGCGGTCCAGCGCCGGCGGGCAGACCAAAGGCGAGGCGTTCGTCGGCCTCATGCTGCGGGGGGCATCGAAGGCGGGCGCGTCGAGGTACCGGCCGTACGATCGCGGCTAGTAGCTTAGCTGCACCGGAAGGTTGAGCGCCCCGCCCTTATAGGCAAAGGCGGCGCTGGCGAAGCCCGGCGGCCCGAAGGTCGAGGATGGATTGTTCGAGAAGCCGTAGCCCTGCTTGGGCTTGCCGAACAGGCCGGTCTCCATCTGCGTCTCGTTGTGCTCGGCGTGGAAGACGGCAACCGCATAGGTCCCCGCCGGAACAGCGCTGAACACGCAGGTCGCTTGTCCGTTCTTGATCGGTGCCACCGCGCCGCGCATTTCGCGGCCCGGCTCGCGGAAGCCGTCGGCGGAGGAATAGAGCCCGCAGCGCACCGACCCGCTGTCGTTGCGCACCCCGGTGACCGAGACGCTTAATTTTCCCGACGATTGCGCGCTCGCTGTGGTTGCAAGCGCGAGAACGAGGACGAAGGGGAAAAGCAGCGTCCGCATCGGATACCTCCAGTTGGTGCGCGTCATTTGGCCTTGTCGAAGGCGATGCCGAAGCCGAGCAGCGGCAGGCTCATCTCGACCGGTTTCTTGTTGGCGTCCTGCACCGTGATTTTGAGGTCGCTGCCGGTTCGCATGGCGGCAATGAGCTTGTCGGTGAGCGTCATGGCGACGAAGCAACCGACGTTGGTGCAGGTCTGAATCGATTGCCGTTCGGCGGCGCCGTTGTCGACCTTGACCAAAACCGGCTCGGTGAGATTAAGGCCGAGCGGGAGCGTGATCACCATCGCCGCGCTCTTGCCGTCGGCCGCGGGCCGCACCAGCACCGATACCACCAATTGCCGGGTCTCGCGGTGGAAGACCTGCTGGACGGCACGACAGTCCAGCGTCTTGCCATCGCCCGAGCACTCGACCCGCCACGCAGCCGGCGGCCCGTCGGGCGCTTGCTGCGCCAGCGCGGATTGCGCGGCGGCGATGAAGAGGCTCAGCGCGATCGCGACGGCCGTCGTCTCGGCGCGCTTGCCCGCCGCTGAGGCATGGCGGCTTGCAGGCATGGGGCAGGCTCCTCGATTGCGACGGAGATAGCACAAGGCGGTCGGCGATCCGTTTAAAGCATGCTTGCCGCTGGTTCGATAGCCTGTCCGCCCTATTGGTCATTGCGCGGCCTTGGCCGGCCCAATACACTGAATGGCAACCGCTGGAGCCTTGGATTCTGCAGCGATCCCCGCTTCATAACGCAGGGTGGAAACATGAATATCCGCGAAACCGCGCCTCGACCCACCGAGCTCGAGAAGTTTTCCACGCGTACCGACACCCGCGACTATCTCGCCAAGGCCGCGCCGACGAAGGAGAAGCTCAAGGATTGGCTGGTCGTCGACGTCGACGCCCACGTCAACGAAACGGCGTTCTGGTCGGAAGTGACCGACTGCATCGACAACGACGTGCTGCGCTACATCGCCGAGGCGTTCCGCGACCGCGGCCCCGCGCCCGGCCTGTTGAACGCCAATGGTCCGCTTTACCAGGACGTTGCCGGCCGCATCATGCACCAGCAGAAACTGGCCGAGCCGACGCCGCCCGGGCTTCATCGTCAGGTGCAGCTCAGCCAGCGCGCCATGGATGCGATGGGCATCGATTACATGGTGGTGTTCCCGACGCCGATGCTTTCGCTCGGCATGCACCCGCAGATCGATGTCGAAGTGGCGCTCGGCAACGCTTACAATCGCTGGCTGATCGAGCAAATCCTGCCGCAGGACAAGCGCCAGAAGGCGCTGCTCTATCTGCCGTTCAACGATCCCGATGCCTGCGTGGAGACGGTCGAGCGCTTCGCCGACGCGCCGGGCGTGGTGGGCTTCTCCGTCACCTCCACCCGCCACAAGCCGGTCTGGCACAACTCCTACATGCGGCTCTACGCCGCGCTGCAGGAGGCGGGTAAGCCGCTCGGCTTCCACGCCGGCTTTACCTGGGCTGATCCATCGTTCCAGCAGCTCAACCGCTTCATCGGCATGCACTCGCTGTCGTTCGCGCACTACAACATGGTCCATATGACCAATTGGGTGCTCAACGGCCTGCCCGAGCGCTTTCCCAAGCTCAAGGTGATCTGGATTGAGAGCGGACTTGCCTGGGTTCCGTTCGTCATGCAGCGGCTCGACTCCGAATACATGATGCGCACGTCGGAATGCCCGCTGCTCAAGCGCAAGCCGAGCGAGTACATCCAAGAGATGTACTTCACGAGCCAGCCGCTCGAGCGCAGCAATATGAAGCTGACGCAAGCGACCTTCGAGGCGATCAGGGCCGACACCCAGTTGCTCTACGCGTCGGATTGGCCGCACTGGGATTTCGACGCACCCAGCTCGATCACCAAGCTGCCGTTCCTAAAGGAAGAGGCCAAGCGCAACATTCTGGGGTTCAATGCGGCGCGGCTGTTCGAGCTCGATGTGCCGCCGGCAAAATCGGGCGTGAAGGCGCCCCCGGTCGCCGTTCCGGCCGAATGAGCGCGGCCGGCTGGGCTCGCGTGAGGTCGGCATGAGTTCATCCACGGCCACGGATAACGTCGCCGGCGCCGAGCGCGGCGCCGCATTTTGCGCGGCGGTGGATGACGCGCTCAAGAACGGCAAGCCGGACGCGGTGCCGGACGAAAGCCTGCAGCGCGTGCTCTCGGCCGCGGTCAAGCTCTATGCCGCCAAATCGGAAGACCGTGAGCGGGAGCTTGCGCCGTTCGGCGACAGGCCCGTGAACGCGACCGAGGCGGTGACCGCGATCTGCGCGATCATGCGCGCGGCCGACCTCAACTTCTTCGATCTTCAGATGTGGTACCGCCGCGGCGAACGCGAATGACGGCGCAAGAACGACGTGGGTGAAGCGATGAACGAGATCATGGTGGGCGAACTCAGCGAGTTTGCGGAGGGCGGGTACCGCGTGCTGCGGGTCGACACCTTCGAGTTTGGAATTTTTCGGGAAGGCGACCGCCTGGTAGCCTACGAAAATCATTGCCCGCATGACGGCGGTCCGGTCTGTCAGGGCAAGGTGATCCCGCGCGTCGAGGAAGAGCTAGCGCCGGACCAGACCAGCCGCGGCCTGCGTTTCTCCAAGAAGCGCAACATCGTCTGCCCTTGGCACGGCTGGGAATTCGACATCGAGTCCGGCCGCCACTGCGGTGACCCCAAATATCGCCTGCGGCCGGTGGCTGTGATGGTGCGTGACAACCGCGTCTATGTGAGCATCCCGCCGGCAGCCTGAACCACCGCTCTCCGCCCTCATGCCGAGCAGCATGGCAGCGCGCGTAGGGTGGGCAAAGGGGCCTTCCGTGCCGCTGCACGCGGGCAAAACCGCATGGACGCCTTTGCCCACGCAGCGACGATACGGACGGCGATCTTACCCACCCAACAATTGCTGCGGCCCTTGATGACTGATTCCCGCCTCGAGCTGAGCATCGCGCTCTCCGACAACGAGCGCACGCGCCCGCTGATCGAGGGCCGTGTCGTGCCACAGGGGATCAAGCTCGTTCCCACAATGGTGCATCCCTCCGAGATGTTCTGGCGGCAGCTGCGCTTCGCCGAATTCGACGTTTCCGAAATGTCGATGTCGTCGCTCATCATCTCGGTGTCGCGCGGCGACACCCGCTGGGTGGCGATTCCGGTCTTCACCATGCGCAAGTTCTTCCATACCAGCATCATCGTGCGCACGGATTCAGGTATCACCGCGCCGGCGGACCTGCGCGGCAAGCGCATCGGCGTGCCGGAATATCAACAGACCTGGGCGATCTGGTCGCGTGGCATCCTGCAGCACGAGTTCGACGTCCACGCGCGCGACATCGAATGGTTCATGGAACGCAATCCCGACAAGAGCCATGGCGGGGCGACCGGCTTTACCGCGCCGTCCGGCGTGCGTGTGCGCCAGATCCTGCCGACCACCAATATGGGCGAAATGCTGCTGCGCGGCGCGCTCGACGGTGCGCTGCACTATCTCGTCGATAGGAACCTGGTCGACCGCAGCACGGTCGATATCTCGGGGGTGACGCGTTATCTATTTCCCGATCCCGCCGCTGAGGGCCGCCGCTTCTACGCCAAGACCGCGCTGTTCCCGATCAACCACACGGTCGTGGTGCGGCGCTCGCTGCTGGAGCGCCATCCCTGGATCGCGCTCAATCTCTATGCGGCGTTCGCTGCGGCGAAGGAGGAAATTGCGCGCTACGGCGATTCATACTTGCACTGGTATTTCGAAACCGGATTGCTCGACGGCGGCGTCAAGCGCACGCTCGCCGACAACGATCCGTTGGGTTACGGCTTCAAGGCCGCGCGGGCGGTGCTCGAGACCATCGCGCAATACGTGCACGAACAGGGATTGAGCGCGCGCCGGGTCGAGCTTAAGGAAATATTCGCCGCCAGCACGCTCGACATGTGATGCTATGCGCGGCGCAGGCGTAGCCCGCATGAGCGAAGCGAAATGCGGGGCAGTCACGCCGCGCGGCGCGAACCCCGGATGTCGCTTCGCTCATCCGGGCTACGCAAAGTGACACCGGTAACAGGAATGAGCATGAACGAGGGCTACGACTACGTGATCGTCGGTGCGGGTTCGGCCGGCTGCGTGTTGGCCAACCGGCTGAGCGAGGACGAAGCCGCGCGCGTGCTGCTGATCGAAGCGGGTGGGCGCGACCTCAATCCGCTCATCCACATCCCACTCGGCATGGGCAAGATGCACGAACTCGACATGTTCAACTGGGGCTATCACACCGAGCCCGAGCCGAGCATGAACGGCCGCAAAATCGAGGCGATGCGCGGGAAGGTCTTGGGTGGATCGTCCTCGATCAACGTGATGGCTTACACGCGCGGCCATCGCGGCGATTACGATCGCTGGGCGCAGAAGGGAGCGCGCGGTTGGTCCTATGCCGATGTGCTGCCCTACTTCAAGCGCTGCGAGCGGTGGGAGGGCGGCGAGAATCCCTGGCGCGGCACAGCAGGGCCGGTCGGCACGGAATTCGCAAAGACGCGCGATCCGCTGTACGACGCCTGGCTCGAAGCCGCATCGGCGGCTGGCTTTCCAGTCACCGACGATTACAACGGCAAGCAGCAAGAAGGCTTCGGGCGCGGTCAATACACCATCCGGGACGGCTATCGCTCCTCGGCCGCGACCGCCTATCTCCGACCGGCGAAGAAGCGGAAAAACCTCGACGTAGCGACCGGCGCGCACGCGACTCGCGTGCTGATGCACGGCACGCGCGCAACCGGCATCGAATACCTCAAGGGCAGCGGGGATCTGGTGCGGGTCGAGGCCGACCAGGAGGTGATCCTCGCGTGCGGTGCGTTCAATACGCCGCCGTTGTTGATGCGTTCGGGGATCGGTCCGGCGACGCATCTTGCCGCGATGGACATCAAGCCCGTGGTCGATTTGCCGGTCGGTCAGAACCTGCAGGACCACCTCGCGGTGATCATCTTTTTTCAACGCTTGAACGAAAGCACGTTTCTCAGGCAGATGCGGGGCGACCGCATGGCGGTCAGCATGATCCGCGCCTACTTCTTCGGTACCGGCCCCGGCACGGTGGTGCCTGGCGGGCTGCACGCTTTCGTCAAGACGCGGCCCGAGCTTGCGGTGCCTGATATCGAGTTCATGTTCCGCGGCGCGCCGGCGGAAACGCATCTGTGGTTCCCGCTGATCCGGCCAGCCTATGTCGACGGCTACGGCATTCGCCCGACGCTGCTGCATCCGGACAGCCGCGGCGAAATCCTGCTGCGCTCGACCGACGCGCGCGAGCCTCCGCGCATCGTCTTTAATTTCTTCTCCGCGTCAAACGACCTGCCGCGCCTGCGCGAAGGCGTCAAGCGCGCCCGCGACGTCGCATATCAAAAGCCAATGGCGCCCTATCGCGGCGCCGAGACCTCGCCCGGAGAAAAGGTGAAGACCGACGCCGAGATCGATGCGTGGATCAGGAACACCGCGATCACGGCGCACCATCCCTGCGGCACCTGCGCCATGGGCATCGGACCGGATACCGTCACCGACCCGCAGTTGCGGGTTCGCGGGGTCGAGCGCTTGCGCGTGGTCGACGCCTCGGTCATGCCTGATCTGGTTTCGGCGCATATCAACGCCTGCGTGCTCATGATCGCGGAGAAGGCCTCCGACCTCATCCGCAACAAGGCACCGCTTCCAGCCGACAACGACGCCTGATGCGCGGGCGCTTTGGCCGAAAGCCCCCTACCGTCCATAAGGCGCCTTCGTTCAGCGGGAAAGCTCGACCGGATTGTTCGCTTCCTGACCGGACGCTGAAATGGATGTTCAGCACGCATCCAGCTCCGAGAGCCTTCTCAGCGTGCTGCCGCGACGATAAGATCGCCCCACGAGCTCGATCGAGCCGGCGCGAGCCGCAGGGCGCTGCGCATGACCCTCAAGGGAGAAACCCCATGGCACGAAAACATCCGCGTCCCGAGGTGAGTCGGCGCAAATTTTTGGCCGGAGCTGCGGTCGCGGGCGCGACAACAGCGCTGGCACCGCCGGCGGCGAAGGCCGCTGCCGCCACGGATGCGTCCATCACCGCACCGCGGCGGCCGTCCGCGCTGCCTCCCACCATGCAGGTCGCGATCGCCGAGACCGCGACCCCGAAGGAGCTGCCGCGGATCGGCGGCGTTCCCGGCTCCGACTTCATGGTCGACGTCATCAAGACCCTCGATATCAAATATCTGCCATCGAACCCGGCTTCGAGCTTCCGCGCCATCCACGAGTCGCTGATCAACTACGGCGGCAACAAGATGCCGGAATTTCTCACCTGCGCGCACGAGGAATCCGCGGTCGCCATGGCGCACGGCTATTTCAAGGTCACGGGCAAGCCGCTGATGACGCTTTGCCATGGCACGGTCGGCCTGCAGCATGCGGCGATGGCTGTCTACAATGCGTGGTGCGACCGCGTGCCGGTGATCGTCGTCGGCGGCAACGATCTCGATGCCGCGCATCGCCCTCCGGGCGTGCCGACGATCCATTCCGCCCAAGACATCAACGCGCTGGTGCGCGACTTCACCAAATGGGACGACACGCCGGTCTCGCTGCAGCATTTCGCACAGTCCTTCGTGCGCGCCTACAAGATCGCGATGACCCCGCCGTACGGGCCGGTCGCGATCTCGCTCGACGCTGGCCTGCAGCAAGAGCCGATTCGCAATAATGGCGAAAAGCTCTCCATTCCGCGCTACGTTCCGACCTCGCCGCCGCAGGGCGATACCGGCGCCGTGAAAGAGGCGGCGCGGCTCCTCGCCAATGCGCAGAACCCCGTGATCGTCGCCGATCGCGCCGCTCGCAGCGAGAACGGCGTGCGGCTCCTGGTCGAGCTGGCCGAGCTCCTGCAGGCGCAAGTGATCGACCAGGGCGGCCGAATGAACTTCCCCAACACGCATTATCTGCGGCGTCCGCCCACGGCGGTCGGCAACGCCGACGTCGTCCTGGGCCTGGAGCTGACCGACTTCTGGGCGACCGTCAACGCCTACATCGACAACGGCGAGCATGGGATCGGCATCAACACGTCACGGATCAAGCCGGAGACCAAGCTGATCAGCATCAACGCGTCGGAACTGCTGACGAAAGCGAACTACCAGGACTTCCAGCGCTTCCAGTCCGTCGACGTGTCAATGCCTGCCGATGCCGAAGCGACGCTTCCCGCGTTGATCGAAGCGGTGAAGGCGGCGATTCCTGCTGACCGCAAAGCCGCCATCGAGAAACGCGGCGATGCTGCAAGGAAGGCCTATGCCGAGCAGCGCGAGCGCACCAAGCAGGCTGCGGCGCTGGCCTGGGATGCGAGCCCGATTAGTACGGCACGCATGTCGATGGAGATCTGGGCGCAGATAAAGGACCTGGACTGGTCGCTGGTGTCGGTATCCGGCGTTGGCTTCAACTGGCCTAACCGGTTGTGGCCGATGGAGAAGCATTATCACTGGCTGGGGGCATCGGGAGGTTATGGCGTGGGGTACGGCGCCCCCGCCTCGGTCGGCGCCGCGCTCGCGAACCGCGATCTCGGCCGCTTCTCCGTCAACATCCAATCCGACGGCGATCTCATGTATGCGCCGGGCGTGTTGTGGACCGCCGCACGGCACAAGATTCCGCAGTTGGCCGTGATGTTCAACAACCGCGGCTATCATCAGGAAGTCATGCACGTGCAGCGCCTGTCCAACTTCCGCAATCGTGTGGCTAATCTTGGTAACGACATGGGGCCGATCGGCACCAGCATCGAGAACCCGGACATCGAGTACCACAAGCTCGCGGAGTCGATGGGCTGGTGGGCGAAGGGGCCGATCAAGGATCCGGCGCAACTCGGGCCGGCGCTCAAGGAAGCGGTCGCCGTGGTGAAATCCGGCCAGCCCGCGCTGCTCAATGTCTGGACCCAGCCGCGCTAGGGGAGGCCTGTCGATGCGTTTGGTTCGTAGTTTTGGGCCGGCGGCGCTCGCCGCCGGCCTCGCACTCGGCTGCGGCGGCGCGTTTGCCGCCTCCGCCGAGAAGGGCAAGACGGCTTACACCCAGCACGGCTGCTGGCAGTGTCACGGCATGCAGGCTCAAGGCGGCCTCACCGGCCCCAAGCTCGCGCCGGATCCCATTCCGATTGAGGCGTTCACGGCTTTCGTGCGCACCACCAACCGCGCCATGCCGCCCTACTCGGAGGCGATCCTGCCGAACGACGATCTCGCGGATATCCACGCCTATCTGCAAACGATCCCCAAGCCGGCGGATTACAAGAGCATCCCCCTGCTCAACCAGTAGCGGGGAAGGGATAGCGTCCCATAACAAAACTCCGCTCATTCGCGGGGACGAGCGGCCAGAGGTCCCGATCACAGATCGAGCACCAGCCGCTCGCTCTTGCAGCCGGCGCAACAGATCATGACTTTGGTGTTCGAGGCCTGCTCCTCCTCGGTCAGGATGGCGTCGCGGTGCTCGGGAGCGCCAGAAATCACCCGCTGCTCGCAGGCTCCGCAAATCCCGAGCTCGCAGGAATAGTCGACGTCCACGCCGGCATCGAGCAGCACCTGCAGGATGCTCTTGCCTTCGGGAATGACGAATTCCTGTCCAGAGCGCGCGAGCTCGACCACGAAGCCGCCTTTCTTGTCCGCCTCCTGCTTGGGGGTGAAATATTCGACGTGGATCTGCGCGCGCGGCCAATCCGCGGTCGCGGCCTCGAACGCCTTGAGCATCGGCGTCGGTCCGCAGCAATAGAGGTGCGCGTCCTTCGGGGCCTCGGCGACGATCGCCTTGACGTCGAGGAAACTGCCTGCGCTCTCGTCGTCGAAATGGAACTGCGCCGGGCCCATGGCTTCGAGCGTTTGCAGAAAGGCCATGTCGGCGCGCGAGCGGCAGGCGTAATAGAGCTTCCAAGCGCGGCCGAGCTTGTGTAGCCGCTGCACCATGCACCAAATCGGGGTGATGCCGATGCCTCCGGCCAGCAGCAGCACGTGGCTGGCGCTCTCCACCAGCGGAAAATTGTTGCGCGGCGCGCTGATCTTGAGCGTCTTGCCGACACGCAGTTCGTCGTGCACGTAGCGCGAGCCGCCCCGGCTCGCCGGATCGCGCTTGATGCCGACGGTGTAGCTCGAGCCATTGGGCTCGGCGTTGATCAGCGAGTACTGCCGGACCAGTCCATTCGGCAGATGCAGGTCGATGTGGGCGCCGGGCTCGTAGGTCGGCAACGGCTTTCCGTCCAGCGGCGCGAATTCGTAGAGGTTCGTATCGCGGGCCGCATAGCGGATCGCGGTCACGCGCATGTCGATCAGGCGGTCCGCATGCTTTGCCGGCATAGCCTCGGCAGGTGTGGCCGTCGCTGTATTCACCAACTCTTCTCCCGCGGCAGTGCAAGCGTCATCGGGCACGCAAGCCGGTTTGTCAAATATCAGGCATGAGATATGCTCCGTCCGCGCGCAATCCAACCGGCGGAAAAGTCGAGCGGATTCCCCGCGGTGCCGGTTGCGCCGCGCCGATCGGGCGAACGACGTCGCTCCTGCCGACAAGCAAAAGCGTCGAACTTGAAGTGCGCCCAGGTTGGGAGGCAGGGAGGGTGAGTTGATCGGCGTGCCAAAGATCGCAGGTCTGGCGGCAGTGCTCGGCTTCGCGCTGTCGCTCGTTGCGCCGTTTTTTCTGCTGCTTCCTCCCGCGCCCGCCCGTGCGCAGGACAAGGCCACCAAGCCGTCGCGCCCCTGGCTCGATCCGGCACTGCTCCCGGCGGCCAGGGCGGAAGGCCCGCTCATCGTCTACTCGTCGACCAACGAGCAGGAAGGGCTGCCGCTGTTCAAATTGTTCACCGACGCCACGGGCATCAAGGTCGAATATGAGCGCGCATCTGATGCGGTGCTGATGTCGCGCATGGGAATCGAGTTTCGCGCCGATCAGAGCTCCTACGACATCGTGCAAACCGCGACCATCAACAAAATGCCGGCGCAAATGCTGGCGGCGTACGAGCCACCCGAGGCCGACCACATTTCTCCGAATGCTCGTGATCCGAACCAGCGCTGGTACGGCGTCTATGCCAATTACAATTCGCCTGCCTACAACACCGAACGGGTGAAGCCGTCCGAGCTGCCGGGGAGCTATGAGGAGTTTGCGCAGCGCAAGGAATGGGCGGGCAAGGTCGCCATCGACGGCACCGATAACGAATGGCTCAAGGCCGTCGTGCAGTACTATGGCGAGCGCGACGGCATCGACCTCGTCAAACGCATCGTGGCAACGCTGCGGCCCGTCGTTACCGACGGCCACCTGGCGATGGCGCGCGCGACCGGCGCCGGTGAATATTGGATATCGCTGAACAACTACGTGAATCTGTCGATGAACGTCAAACTCGCCGGCGGCGCGATCGACGTGTGGGCGCTCGACCCGGTCACGCTGTTTTTCGGCCAGGTCGGCGTGAACGCCAAGGCACCGCATCCGAACGCGGCGCGGCTTGCCGCCAACTTCATGCTCAGCCGGGAGTGCCAACAGTTCCTCGCCAAGTTCGGACGGCTGCCAACGCGCAACGACGTGCAGTCGAATCCGCCGGGCATCATCGAGATGCTGACGCAGAAGAAGGTCATCACGGTGCTGATGGCGCCGGAGGAAGAGCGCCGATGGCAGCGGCAATTCGACCAGCTGTTCAAGGGGCGGTGAGCTCGGATCTCCGACGACGGGAACGCTGAGTGAGCATCGCCAACGCACGTCTGGACGGGCTGCCGGGCGTCGCTGCCGCCGGTCGGTTCGCTGCGCGTTTGAACCTGCCCAACGTTTTGCTGGTCGGCTGCGTCGTCATCGCGGTCTGGTTTGTTTTCGTCCCGCTGTCGGCGCTTATCTACAACGCCTTCACCGAAGATACCGGATTCGGTCCCGGCGCGTTCTCGCTCGACAATTTCGCCGAGGCCTATTCGAGCTGGCACATCCTGCGATTGTTTTGGAATTCATTGGTATTCGCCGTCGGTACGGCGCTGACGACCTTGGTCATGGGCGCGCTCGTCGCCTGGGTGGTCGAGCGCACGGACGCGCCGGGCGGCAGCCTCTTTCACACGCTGTCGCTGTTGTCGTTCGCAGTGCCCGGATTGCTGATGGCGATGGCCTGGATTTTCGTCTTCAGCCCGAACATCGGCTGGGCCAACGCGCTGCTCAAATCGGCGTTCGGGCTCACCGAGGCGCCCGTGAACATCTATTCGATGGCGGGGATGACCTGGGCGCTGTCGAGCCACTATTTTCCGCTCGCCTATCTGGTGCTGGGGCCGGCATTGCGAGCGCTCGATGTGCGAATGGAAGAGGCCGCCCTGATGGCCGGCGGAAGTTACCGGCAGGTCTTCGCCAGGGTCACGCTTCCGTTGTTGCGGCCCGCGATCCTTTCGGCGCTGCTGCTCCTGTTCGTGATGGGCATGGCGTCGTACGAGGTGCCGCGCCTCATCGGGCGGCCGGCGCGTATCGACGTGTTCACCACCGACATCCAGGGCGCCATCATCGCGGCGCCCCCGGCCTTCGGGGTCGCGAGCGCGCTCGGATTGACCCTGCTCGCGGTCTGCATGCTCGCCGTATTCTTCTATCGCCGCGCCACGCGGCACGCGGAATCGTTTGCCACCATCACCGGCAAGGGCTATCGGCCCACGCGCGTCAAGCTCGGACGCGCCCGTTGGCCGGTCGCGCTCGGCGTCGCCGCCATGTTTATCCTCGCACTCGGACTACCGCTGATCACGCTCGTCTGGCAGTCGTTCTTCCGCAATCTGGCGCAGCCGTTCTTCTCCGCCGGCGCGCTGGCGACGCTCGATAATTACGAGTTCATCCTGAGCTATCCAATCTTTCTCGCGGCGCTCAAGACGAGCGTGCTGCTCGCGGCGATGGCTGCGACGATCGTCGCCGGCCTTACTTTCGTCATGGCCTGGATCGCGCAGCGATCCCTACCGCGTTACGGCTTCATCCTCGACGCGCTCGCCTTCGCCCCGATCGCGATCCCGGGCGTGATCGTGGGTGCGGGCATCCTAGTCGCCTATCTCATGCTGCCGATCCCGATCTACAATACGATCTGGATCCTGCTCGTCGCCTACGTGACCTTGTATCTTCCCTACGGCATGCGCTTCGCGTCGAGCGGGATCACCCAGATCCATCGCGAGCTCGAGGAGGCGGCGGCGGTCTCGGGCGCTGGGCTTGCCCAGATCTTCTTGCGCATCATGCTGCCGCTTCTGGCGCCGGTGCTGCTGGCAGGCTGGATCTACGTTTTCGTGCTGGCGGTGCGCGAGCTCGGCGCGTCGATCTTTCTCGTCGGTCCCGGCACCCATGTGCTCGGAACCATCAGTCTGACCATGTGGGAGGAGGGCGGCAGCTACGGCGCGGTCGCGGCGCTGGGTGTGGTCCAGATCGTTCCGCTCGCCGTCATCGTTGCCGGCCTGCGATCGATCGAGCTGCGCATCCAACGCCGCGCGCAACGGCCGTAGGGTAGGAAAAGCCGCAGGCGCAAAAACAAAACCGCCTCCCGGCTGGATCCGGGAGGCGGCCGATGCGCGTGATCGGCGGCTTCAGGCCGCGGCGGCGAGATTGCCGAACCGCTTGAGGTTCTCTTTCTGCTTCTCGTTGCGCGGCGGCAGCTTGAACAGGCGCGCCGCGGTGCCGCCGAGGATGTTGTGCTTGGCCTTCTCCGAGAGGAAGGGCAGGTCGTAGATCGTCGCCGGCAGGTCGAAGTCCCAGTGCGGATAATCCGAAGAGTAAAGCAGCTGTGTCTCCGCGTTGATCATCCGGAACGTGCACTCCATCGCCTGGCGATCCTGAATCTCGATGGGCTGCGAGGAGTAGTACATGTCCCGCATGTAATCCGACGGCTTCTTCTTCAGGAGCGGAGCTTCCGACGGCCGCATCATGAATTCATGGTCGAGCCGCTGCATCAGGAACGGAACCCACGCGAGGCCCGATTCAATCCAGATCACCGGCAGCTTGGGAAAGCGCTCGCCCATCCCGTTGATCACCCAATTGGTGCAATGCAGGATGTTGTAGAAGGTGAAGCCGAGCGCGTGCACCGACAGGAAGCGGTTGCAGGCCCGGAATACGGGCTCGTTCCAGTTCGGCCCGGAATGGAACGCAAGCGCGAGCCCGCGCTCCTCCAGCATGCGGTAGAGCCGCATATAGGCGTTGTCGTTCACCTGCAGGTGCCGCACCGTGGTGACCATGAAGCCGGTCACGTGCTTGCGACTGCCAAAGGTCTCGACCTGGCGCACGCACGCGGCGGGGTCGGAAAACGGCAGGCACAGCATGGAGTACATGCGGCCGTCGCCTTCCGGCAACACCTTCTCGGTGACCCAGCGGTTGTAGGCCCAGCAGAGGTCTGACTCCATCTCCTTCTGCGGATGCATGCCGATATTGAGCATCCCGGTTGGGAACAGGCAGGAGTAATCCACGCTCATCGCGTCCATCCAGCGCTCGCCGAGCTGCACGTCGCGGTGCTTGCCGCCCTGCTCGGTCTTCTCCGAACGCCGCAGCGGATAGCGCGTCACGCGCCCGCCCATGTCCTGGATGAAGCCCGCGTTGGTCGGCACAACGGCGCCGCGATCGGTCATGCCGCGGCCGCCCATCGTCCACTGGCGGAAAACATCGTTCTCCATGTACGGCAGGATGTCGCTGTAGTGCTCGTTCTCGTAATGGTGGGCGTCCACGTCGACGATGACAATGTCGTCGAGCTTGCGCTGGACCGCCTGCTTGCGGGCATGGGCGAGAAGCCTGGTGGTGTTCAACTCGTCGACAGATATGCGTCGGCCGCGTTCAGCGAGGAGGTCCATCGTTCGTCTCCTGACGTTTCCAAAATCCGTTTGCAAATTCCTTGCGGGCGAACCCGCGTTCGAAAGTCAGCGGCCGGTCCAGCTCTGCCACATGCCAAGTTCGAACACTGCCAGGTTCGCGGCCTTCAGCAGGCCGCTCGCCGTGATCATCACGTCGGTGGCGGTGGCGCCGCCACGCTGCGGAAGCGGCAGGAGCTGTTCGCCCGCCTCGATCTGTGCCGCATAGGTCTTGCACACGGCCGCCATCAGCGCCTGCAACGCGTCCGTGCTGAGGACGTCGCGCCGGCCGCTCGCAAGCGCCCGCTCGAGCTCGGCCGCAAGCCGCTTCGCCTCCGCCGAGCCGGCGGCGCCGTTCGCGATCTTGCTTGCCGGCTTCGCTTCCGCTCGCGCCGGCATTCTCTTTGCCGCCGGATGCGCCGCGCGCCGCGTGGTCCTTGCGGCCTTAGGTGAGGACATAAACCTCATCCCCTTTCTCGACGATTTTGTATTTGCGGAGCTTGAGTTTGCGGTCGGACACGCATTCGCCGGTCTTCATGTCGTATTCGTAGCCGTGCCAGGGACATACGAAATGCATTTCGCTGTCCGAGAAGTAGAGCCCTTGCGAGGTCTTGTCGGGTAACAGCCGTTCCTCGACCTTGGCGATGGTAAGGCCCTCGCACGCGGGGCCGCCTTGGTGCAGGCAGAAATTGCTGTAGGCGTAGAACTGCCCCTCGTGTCGGAATACGCCGATCTCGTTGTCTCCAGCGAAGATGATTCGCCGGTCGCCGTCCTTGAACTCAGCGGTCTTTCCGACGTACTGCTCGGCCATGCTGCCATGCCTCCTTGGCTTGTCGCTGTTCCCTAGAACTCAAACGTTCTTGGGATGCCCGTCCCACGGTCAGCGCGAGATCGGCATCCACCGCCATTTGTATAGTACAATTGTTTCAATGCAACCAGCGGCAAGTGTTGGGCCGACATCCGTAAACGACATGCCTTCGGGTCACCCTCGGGAAGGGGCAAATCGCGCGATCAAGCCATCTTGTTGGTCAGCGTCCCGACTTTCTCGATCCAGATCTTGACCACGTCGCCGGCTTTGAGGAATTCCCCGCGCGCCGAGCCGACACCGGCCGGCGTGCCGGTAAGAATCAGGTCGCCGGGGTGAAGCGTCATACCGCTCGACAACCGCTCGATCTGCTCGGCCAGGTTGAAGATCATGTCCTTGCTGTTGGAGTCCTGCTTGAGCACGTCGTTCACCCACAGCTTGAGGCCGAGATTTTGCGGGTCGCCGATGTCGCGAGCCGGCACGATCCACGGGCCGAGCGGACACGAGCCCTCGAAGGTCTTGTGTTTGGTCCAATCGGACTTGAACGGGGAGGTGTCGCTGATGTTCGGGCGCCGCCCGAGGTCGCGCGCCGAGAGGTCGTTGGCCGCGGTGTAGCCGGCCACGTAATCGAGCGCTTTCTCCTGCGATACGTTCTTGGCAGGGCGCCCGATCACGGCGGCAAGCTCCACCTCCCAGTCGACCTGGTCGGAGACGCCGGAAATCTTCACCGTGGCGCCGGGGTCGGCAAGCGCCCGTGCCGCCTTGAGGAAATGCCACGCCTTGAGGCCCTGGCTATGCGGATCCGGCTCCGGCGGCCGGTTCATACGACGTGCCATTTCAGCGGCGTGGTCGGCATAATTGGCGCCGGCGCAGTAAATCGCCGACGGCCAGCGCACCGGCGCCAACAGCTTGGTGCGTCCAAGCGGCAACGCTTTGGCGCGGCTTTTTCCGGCGGCCGCCGCCGCTTTGCGCAAGACGCCTTGCGCCGTCTTCCAGTCCTCGAGGATGCCGAGCACGGTCGCATAGGCGCCCTTGCCCGTGAGCTTGGCGGCATCGAACACCTTGTCGTCGATGACCAGGCCGGCGCGAGGGCCATCGGAGGTTTGGTAGGTCGCGAGCTTGTAGCCGGCCATGTTCGTCTGCTCCCGTGCGTGCGATGCTGCTCGCGCAAGCTTTCGCCGAATATCTCGGTTTTGTCGAGTGTGTAAGTGCTGCCAAGCCGCAGTGTAGGATGGGTCGAGCGAAGCGAAATGCGCTATGGTCATACACCGTTTCTGATTAGGGCCAGGTGAATGGCCCTTCGAACTCGTCGCCGATCGCATTCGGCACCAATTCGGCGCATTGGAAAAATGATGTAAATGAATCCGGGGACGAAATGGAGATGACGCCATGATCAAACCGAGACGCATCGGCCACGCCACCTTCGAGACGCCGGACTTGGAAAAGGCCATCGCGTATTACGGAGAGTTCATGGGATTGCTCGTGGCCGAACGCGACAAAGAGCGCGCCTTTCTCGCCACCAAGGTTGGGCAGCTGGTGATCCAGCTCGACAAGGCGGATCGAGCGCACTGCATCAAATTGGCGTTCGAAGTCGCGCCCGATTCCGATTTCGGCGAATTGGCGCGGGAACTGTCCAAGGACGGCGTGCGTAGCGAGTTGCGCAATGATTCCATTCCCGGCATGGGGCAGGTGCTGTCCTTCAAGGACGACAAGGGAACCACGATCGAGCTGTTCAAGGAATGGAACTATCTCGCCAAGCACGCGCAGGTTGCCGGTATCGGGCCGTTCAAGCTCGGACACGTCGCCTTTTTCACGCCCGACATCCAGCGCACCGTGGCATTCTACGAGCGGGTGCTCGGCTTTCGCGTCTCCGACTGGATTGGCGATTTCTTCTGCTTCATGCGCTGCAATCCGGATCATCACACCGTGAATTTCTTCACCGGTCCGGACGTGAGGCTTCATCACATCGCATTCGAGCTCAAGGACTTCATGCATCTGCAGAACTCATGCGAGGTGATGGGCCAAAAACAGATCCCGATCATCTGGGGTCCGTTGCGGCACGGCCCGGGACACAACGTCGCCACCTACCATCGCAACCAGGATGAGCAGGTGGTCGAGTTCTTCTGCGAGCTCGACCAGATGAAGGATGAGGAGCTCGGCTATTTCGAGCCGCGCCCCTGGCACCGCGACACGCCGCAGCGGCCCAAACTATGGACCCCGGGCAAGACCAGCATCTGGGGTCCGACGCCGGAGGAGGACTTTCACCGCACGCAGACCTGACGCGTCCGCGCCGCAGAACCTACGGCCGCACCGCCGGTGTTTCGATCGGCATGCCGCGCGCGCGCCACATCAGATAGAGTTCGAGATCGACATATTCGGGAGCGCCGGAGGGATATGACACGGCGCGCATTCCGAACAGGCAGTTGCGCAGCCGTCGCTGCAACGATCCGAGCGCTTGCCATTCGAGGCGATAGAGCGGATAGCCGCTCGGGTGGCCTTGCGGGATCACAGCGCCGGCAAGCTTTTGGCCCCAATTGTCGTCGTGACACTGTGCACAGGAGAGATTGAGCTGTCCTTGGCGCTGGGTGAACAGCTCGCGGCCGGCTTGCAGGAAGGGCTTGGTGCGCTCGTCGTCCGCGATTTCGATCGGCATGCCGTGCGATTGCCGACCGACATAGGCCGCGAGCGCAAGCAGCTCCTTGCTCTCGAAGGGAAGGGGCGTCGATTGCTGCCGCTCGGTGCGGCAGATATTGATTCGCTGCTCGAGATCGACCGGACGTCCGCGCGCGGCACTGAAGGCTGGATAGCGCGCCGCCACGCCTTTCATGCTCGCCCGCGCGTCGCCGTGGCAATCGGCGCATGATTTGGCGGCAGCACCCTCCTTGCGGTTCCAGAGCGTCTCACCGTCGAGCACCCACAACATGCCGGGATTGGCGGTGTCGTCATCCTGCATGGCGCGCGTCTCGCGTGCCATGAACTCGTAGCCTGATTTTCGATCGGAAAGCGGAATCTCGGCGGCGATCGCCATGGCGCCCAGCCCGGCGGTCGCGAAAACAACAGCCGCTGCCGGCTTCATTCGACGGTGATGTCGACGGACTCGGTCGCGGTGAAGCCGTTGTCGCCGGTCCATTCGAAGCTCAGCGTGCCGCTTTCGGTGGCAACGGTGTAAAAGGTCAGGAACGGATTGGCGGCAATTGCCGGGAACAGCTCGGCGCGGAAGATTTCCTGTCCGTTATATTTGCAGATGAAGTCGGTGATGATGTCGCGGGGCACCGCCTTGCCTGTATTGTCGGGGCGAAAGCCGGTCTCCATATTGTGCGAGATCAGCGTCTTGATCTCGATGATGTCGCCGCGTTTGGCCTTCGCCGGCGCATTGATGAGGGCACGCGCCATGGTCAGACTCCCTCGAGGCAAGCGGCAAGCGTGACGATGACTTCGGCCTCGTTGGACCAGAACGAGCCGTCGCTCATTTGCGCAATGGCAATGACCTTCTGCGAATCCGCGAGGCGGATGCGCGTCGACACGGCCGCCCGTCCGGAGCGCGGACCGAGTTGAACGCCCACGATGTTGGGCTGCGGATTTTTCTCGCTAAAGACATGAATGGCCTTGACGTAATCGTCCGCCGTCATCGGACTTTCGCAGGAAATCGTGAGCGGGACCGCATTGCCGTTCTCGATCAGCGGCGGCAGGTCGATCTTCACCCTGCCTTTGTTGAGCGGTGCCTCGCCGACGACCTTTCTGATCGCAGCGCGCATCGATGCGGGCGTGGCTGACGCGGGCTTTACCGCAAGCGGGAGGGCGATGCCTACGGCGCCCGCGAGCGTCGCGGCCTCGATCAAGAAGCGGCGCCGTGTTGCCGGCGGCATGTGATCGTCGCGCGTCATCGTGCTCACTCGTTGCGCAGGGTCGCGAGATAGGCGACCACGTCCTCGATCTGCTCCGCCGTCAGCACGGGCTTGCCTTGAAAGGCCGGAGCCACGCGCGTGAGACCGTCGATCCGGTAATAGGGCGGCATGATCGTGCCCGGGTTGAGGCGGCTTGCATCCACGATCCGAAGCCGCAACTGGCCCTCCGACCAGCGCGCTCCGGTTCCCTTGAGGTCCGGGGCCAGTGTGCCTTGGAACTTCTCCTCCGGGAAGGGCCCGCTGTGGCAGAGGAGGCAAAGGCCCACCTGCCGGTTAACGACGATATTGCGTCCACGTTCCACGTCGCCCTTCGCACCGGTCAGCGACTGAGGGATCGCATCCTCGACCACGGTATAGGGACGCAGTTGCTCCTCGGTCCGCGCGTCATCGGCGAAACTTGCGATGACGGCCGCGAGCGCAACCGCATAGACGAGTGCGCCGCAGCCGTCAGCCGAAGACTTCGTTGGTGATGGTCTTGAACCAGTCATTCGCGAAAGTGGCTTCGAGCGCGCGCGTGGAGCTCGGCGCGTCAAGCGCGCTCACGCCGGTCGAGCCTTCGACCTCCTTGATCTGACCGTCCGCCGGCCGGTACACGCCGACGATCGAGATGCCATAATCGGGCGCCACCAGACTGTAGCAGGTGTTGATGAGCTTGGGCTCGTCGGGGCTGCCGCCTGCAAGCAGCTTCACCACCGCGGCGGCGCACACCTTGGCTTGGGCATTCGCCGAGAACGCCGATTTCGGCATCGCGCCCGCGATCGAGGCGTCGCCGACGACATGGACGTTGGGCTGCAGCTTGGATTCGAACGTAGCGGGGTCGATCGGGCACCAACCGGTGCGGTCCGCGACCCCGGCCATCTCGGCGATGCGTGCCGCCTTCTGCGGCGGAATGACATTGGCGACGTCGGCCTTGTGGCGGCCGAAATCGGTGACGAGCGTCATCGCTGCGACGTCGACCGAGGTGACCTTACCCCCGCTCGATAGCGACACCCATTCGAGGTTCGGATAGAGCGCCTTCCACGCATTCTGGAACAGGCGCTGCTTGGAAAAGGCATCCTTGGCGTCGAGAATGATCAGTTTCGATTTCGGCTTCTTGGTCTTGAGGTAATAGGCGATCAGGCTCGCCCGCTCGTAGGGACCGGGCGGGCAACGGAACGGATTGGCGGGCGCCGACATCACCACTGTGCCGCCGTCCTCCATGGCTTCGAGTTGGCGGCGCAGCAGCAGCGTCTGCTCGCCGGCCTTCCAGGCGTGCGGCATGCGCTCGGCGGCGGCCTCGGTATAGCCGGGCAAGCCGTCCCAGCGGATGTCGATGCCGGGCGAGAGCACCAGGCGATCGTAGGGAAGCCGCGTCCCATTGCCGAGCGTCACCGTGCGTCCCTGCGGGTCGATCGCGGTCCCCGGCGAAAGCTGGAGGACCACCGGATCGGCGGCGAGCTTGTCGTAACCGAATTCTTGCGCGTTGAGATCGCGAAGGCCGGCGATCACGCCATTGCTGAATGGACAGGCGATGAACGTCGGGTTCGCCTCGACCAGCGTCACGGTGATGCGCGGATCGATCCGTTTGATGAAACGAGCGCAGCTCGCTCCACCGAAGCCCCCGCCCACGACGACCACGCGCCCGCCGGCGCCCTGGGCGATGGCGGGAAGCGGCAGTAGGGCTGCGCCTGCGGCCGCGGTCTTGAGGAATTGTCGCCGGCTCGTGCGCTTTGCAGCCATGATGGGCCTCCTCAATCCTTCTGCGCGCCATACCAGGCGGCGATGGCTTTGACCTCATCGTCCGAGAAACCCTTGGCGATGCGATCCATCACGGTCGCCGGCGTTTGCCCTGACTTGAACGCCTGCATTGCGGCAACGATGTCGGCTGGATTACGGCCGACGAGCCGCGACACCGTCGTTTGCGCGGTGCGGGCCGCCGGATGGCAGCCGGAACAAGAGAGGGCGCCGGGCGGAGCATCCGCCGGACCGGCCGCCGAAGCATGACCGGTCAACGTGAAAACCAGGGCGACAGCAGTCACGACGCGTGTGGCATTCATGTCGGGCCTCCCGAATGCGCGTGGGCGCCGATTGCGTCCGATCGTTTTTCTTATGCGCTCCTCAAATCGTGGTTTTTGAGCGGCAGCGAGCGGATGCGCTTGCCGGTCGCCGAGAAAATCGCGTTGCACAACGCAGGTGCGAGGGGAGGCACCGCCGTTTCACCGACCCCGCCCCAGAAGCCGCCGCTCGCGACAATGATCGTCTCCACCCGCGGCATCTCGGCGAGACGCAGCATCGGATAGTCGTGGAAGTTCGCCTGCTCCACGCGTCCGTCCCTTATGGTGATCTCGCCGTAAAGCACCGCGGCAAGCCCATAGACGACCGCGCTCTCGGTCTGCAATTCGACGGTCAGCGGGTTGACCACATGACCGGGGTCGATCGCCGATATCACGCGGTGGACCCCCACTTTGCCGTCGGTGGCGACTGAAACCTCGACGACCTGCGCGCAAATGCTGTTTTGCGAGTTATGGAGCGCGATGCCGCGAAACACGCCTTGCGGCGGCGGTGTGTCCCAGCCGGCGTGCGTGGCCGCGGCCTCGAGCACGGCGAGCTCCTTGGGTTTTTTGGCCAAGAGCTTGCGGCGAAACAGATAGGGGTCGGAACCCGCCGCATATGCCATCTCGTCGACGAAGCTCTCTTTGAAGAACGCATTCTGCGAGTGGTTGACGCTGCGCCACACGCCGACCGGAACATGCGTGTTGCGCATGGCGAAATCGACGAGATAGTTCGGCACGTCGTAGGGCATGTCTTCAAGCAGGCCTTGAAGAAAATTCCGGTCGACCCCGAATTGCATCACGCGAGGAGAGACCGCCGCGATGATGGATTGGCCTGCGGTTCTTATCTTCCAGGCGACCGGCATGCCGTTAGCGTCGAGACCCGCGGTCATCCGGGCGGCTGCCACCGGGCGGTAGAAGTCGTGACGGACATCCTCCTCGCGCGTCCAAACGAGCTTCACCGGTTGACCGACCTCTTTCGCGATCACGACCGCCTGGCGCACGAAGTCCTGAAAGATCCCGCGCCGGCCGAAGCCGCCGCCGAGCATCATCTTGTGAACCACGACCTTGCCCGGCGGCACGCCGGCGGCATCCGCCGCGATTGCAAGTGCCGTCTCGCCGTCCTGGGTGGGCACCCAGATCTCGACCAGATCGGCGGTCACGTGCGCCGTGCAGTTCTGCGGCTCCATGGTGGCGTGAGCGAGGAAAGGCACCTCGTAGTCGGCTTCGATTCGCTTGACCGCTTCGCCGAGCGCGCGGTCGACGTCGCCGTCGTTGCGGCCGACGCGCGCGTCGGCGGCGCTCAGCGCCTCATGCAGATTTGCGCTAATCGTGCTGCTGGAAACGCTGGAATTGTCGCCGACATCCCAGGTCAGCGCCAGCAGCTCCGCCGCCTTTTTCGCCCGCCACCAGCTGTCTGCCACGACGGCGACGGCGTCGGGCAGCTTCACCACCTGGCGAATGCCCTTCATGCCGGCGAGCTTCGTCTCGTCGACGGACTTCAATGCGCCTTTGAACACGGGACATTGGACGATCGCCGCATGCAGCATATTCGGCAATTGCACGTCGATGGCGTAGATCGGCCTGCCCGTAATCTTGTCCGCGACGTCGAAACGCTTTTGTCGAGTGCCGATCAGCGTCCAGTCCTTCGGGTCCTTCAAGGCGACCTGCGCGGGCGGAGCGATGTCGGCGGCGGCCGCCGCGATGCGGCCGAACGTGATGGTGCGACCGCTCGGACGATGGGTAATCACGCCGCGCGCGGCGGCGCATTCGGTCTCCGGCACGTTCCAACGCGCGGCGGCTGCCGCAATAAGCATGGCGCGCGCGGTGGCGCCGGCGCGGCGCAAATCATTCTGCGATGCGGTGATGGAGCGGCTCGCGCCCGTCGACATATTACCCCAAACGCGGTCACGCCTGCGATTCTCGTGCGGCGGCGCAAACTCCGCCTTCACTTTGCTCCAGTCGCATTCGAGCTCTTCCGCCACCAGCATCGGCAGCGCGGTGAAGCTGCCCTGGCCCATTTCCGACTTCGCGACGCGAATGATCACGGTCTCGTCGGGCTCGATCACGATCCAGGCGGTGATCTCGCGCGCGGAGCTTGAGGCGTGAACGGCCCGGGCGCCGAACGGGATTTCGAACCCGAGTGCCAACGAGCCGCCGACGGCGGCGACGCTGACGAGGAACAAGCGGCGGTCAACGTGGGCGACGCCACTCATTGCGAGCTTGTCCGGCTGACGCGCCGTCCCGCGGCGGCGTGGATCGCCGCGCGGATGCGCTGGTAGGTCCCGCACCGACAAATATTGGTGATGGCGGCGTCAATCTCGGCGTCGGTCGGGCTCGGTTTGTCTCTGAGAAGGGCGGCCACCGTCATGATGACGCCGCTCTGGCAATAGCCGCATTGCGGAACGTCGAGGTCGAGCCACGCCCGCTGCACGGGATGAAGCGCGCCGTTCTGTGCCAGACCTTCGATGGTGGTGATGTGCCTATCCGCGACGGCGCTCACCGGCAGCGCGCACGAGCGCATGGGCGCGCCGTCGACCTGCACCGTGCAGGCGCCACACTCGGCAATCCCGCAGCCATATTTCGTGCCCATCAGGCCGAGCGTATCCCGCAGCACCCAGAGCAGGGGCGTGTCGGAATCGACATCGACGTCGCAGGCTCGCCCGTTGACGGTAAGACGCGCCATCCCCTCCCTCTCGACCGGACCCCAAAGCGGCGGTTCGATCGCCCGGAGATTAGTTCAAAAAGCTCACGCGCGCAAAAACTTAACCCGCGCGGGCGCATGGCCCGCGGTAATAGCGCCGGCGGCGCGCCTTGCGCATCTGGCCGGAGGAAGGCGGCGGCCGATGCGGCCGCCGCGCGGGATGTTTACGCCATCTGGATGTTGTGGTTCTTCAGTGGGAACGAGCGGACGCGTTGGCCCGTGGCCTTGAAGAACGCATTGAGCACGGCGGGCGCGGCGACGCAGATCGTCGGCTCGCCGACGCCGCCCCAAGGATCGCTGCCTCCGGATGGCATGAGGATCGACTCGACTTTCGGCATTTCGGCGATGCGCATCGAGTTGTAGTTGTCGAAGTTGGTCTGCTCGATGCGGCCGTCCTTGACGGTGCACTCCTGATAGAACAGCGCGGACAGGCCGTAGACGAACGAGCCCGCGACTTGCCGGTCGATCTGGGCCGGGTTGACGGCGTAGGTTGGATCTGTTGCGCCGACGATCCGGTGCACTTTGATCTTGTTACCGCCAGTAACCGAGACTTCCGCCGCAGCCGCCACATAGGCGTTGAACGCCTTCATGTGTGCGAGCCCACGATAGACGCCTTGCGGTGCGGGCTTGCCCCAACCGATGCGCTCGGCCACGGCGTTGAGCACGGCGAGGTTTCTCGGATGCTGTGCCATCAGCTTGCGCCGGAATTCGAGCTCGTCCTGGCCGACGGCTTGCGCCAGCTCGTCCATGAAGCACTCCAGGAAGATGGCGTTCTGGTTGATGTTCACGCCACGCCAGAACCCCGGCTTGATGTGAGGATTGCGCATGGCATGGTCGATCATCAGGTTCGGGACCGAGTAGCCGAATGCGTGTTCCGTGCCGGCGGGCATCAGACCCTGGAACGTCAGCGGGTCTTTTCCCTTGTCGAGGTTCTGCGGGAAAACGTCCGCCAGGATTGATTGGCCGGAGAGCCGCATGTGCAGGGCGGTCAGATTGTTGTTGGCATCGAATCCGCCGGTGAGCTTGCACTGCATCACCGGATGATAGCGGCCGTGCGTCATATCCTCCTCGCGCGACCACAGCAGCTTGACCGGCGTGCCGGGCATCTGCTTGGCGATGAGGACCGCCTGCGCGGTGTAATCATGGAAGGCGCCGCGCCGCCCGAACCCGCCGCCGAGGTGGAGCTTGTGGACCTCGCACTTGTCGGCCGGCAAGCCCGACGCCGCTAACGTCGCGGCGAAAGCGGCTTCACCGTTCTGTGTCGGTCCCCACACCTCGCACTTGTCGGGGGTATAGAGCGCGGTGGCATTCATCGGCTCCATGCAAGCGTGGTTCTGGTAGGGATAGGCGTAAACCGCTTCGACCTTCTTGGCCGCGCTGGCCAGCGCCGCCTTGGCGTCGCCGTTCGCATTGCCCACGAACGCCTCGGGGGCGTCGAGGCCGGCCTTGAGCCATTCGGCGATCGAGGCGCTCGAGACTTTGGCATTCTCGCCTTCGTCCCAGACCACCGGCAGCGCGTCCAGCGCGGTCTTGGCCTGCCACCAGGTGTCGGCCACTACCGCGACACCGGACTCGCCAACCTGCACCACCTTTTTCACGCCGGGCATAGACGCGACCTTGGCGGCGTCGAAGCTCTTGATCTTGCCGCCTTGCACCGGGCAGTCCTTGATCGCGGCAGTGAGCATTCCGGGCAGCTTGAGATCGGCTCCGTAGACTTGCTTGCCGGTCACCTTGTCCAAGGTGTCGAGGCGCTTGACGCCTTTGCCGGCGATCTTCCAGTCCTTCGGGTCCTTGAGCTTGATCTCTTTCGGCGGCTCGATTTTGGCGGCGGCTTCCGCCACCTTGCCGTAGGTCGTGGTGCGGCCGGAGGGTGTGTGCGTGATCACGCTGTTCGACGCGCTCACCTCGGACACCGGCACTTTCCACTCATTGGCAGCGGCTTGTTTGAGCATCTCCCGCGCCGTGGCGCCGCCCTGACGGACGTATTCATGCGACATCCGGATGCCGCGGCTGCCGCCGGTCGACATGTCGCCCCATATGCGCTTGCGGGCGACGTTCTGGCCGGGGGTGGGATATTCGGTCGTGACCTTCGACCAGTCGCATTCGAGTTCCTCGGCGACGAGTTGGGCGAGCCCGGTGAGCGTGCCTTGGCCCATCTCCGAGCGGGCGACGCGAATGACCACCGTGTCGTCCGGACGGATCACCACCCAGGCGTTGACCTCGGGCGAGCCGTCCTGCGCGCGAATGACCTGCGGGCCGCCGAACG